>JAEEGH010002103.1_pt1 | contig 54785 bp, 43 predicted proteins | sample 9134181 | NCBI WGS metagenome assembly JAEEGH01 (sample SAMN16246544, study PRJNA631951) | gut metagenome | biome: gut microbiome; feature: rumen; material: DP-attached | host: Bos | place: Iran: Karaj | collected 2018-10 | reverse complement strand
GAGAAGATGTGGGCTATCGCTGATAATATTACTGACGAGGCTGCTATCAAGGCTAAAGCTCAGGATATTCTCGATACCTTCGATATTGAGGGTGGTGGTACCATCGAGAAAGTCTGGGATATGGCTAGGTACGTCGTTGCCTTCGAACAGTGGGTGAAGGACGAAAAGCTGGGCATGATTGCCTCGCACTACGATGGTTTTGCACAGGGCATCGCAGGCAAACTCGACTCGATGTTGATTCCTGCCTTCTCGATGCTCATCAAGCAGCATACCGCTTGTGCTGTTGAGGGCGATATGAAGGTGGCTATGGCTATGTCGATTCTGAAGACTATCAGCGGCACAGGTACGCTGGCTGAGATGTATTCTATCGACTTTCCGAAGGATATCTGCATCATCGGTCATTCCGGCTCTGGCGACTTCGACATCTCGCAGGCCAAGAAGCCCACGATGAAGATAGTGCCTGTGTTCCACGGCAAGGCTGGTGGCGGTTACCTGACGCAGTTCTATCCTCCCACGGGTCCTGTGACCTATCTTGCTATTACGCAGGACCGAAACGGTGTATTCAAGTTCGTTGTTGCCGAAGGCGTCAACGAAGAAGGCGAGATCTTCACCTTCGGCGATACCAATATGCGCACGAAGTTCTCACTGAGTTGCCGCGAGTTCGTCAACAAGTGGAGCGAGGCTGGTCCGACGCACCACATGGCTGCTGCCGTCGGTCATCATATCGATACTATCCTGAAGGTGGCGAAGATTTTCAATATCAGATGTGATGTTGTCTGCCGTTAAAAGGTAAAAAAGTAAAAAGGTAAAAAAGTAAAATGGCAAATAACGGAAGTTTGAAGAGCACTATAGCAGTGTCTCTTACCAATTATCTCGATGCTGGCGCCATTGTGGCAGGTGCATCAGGTTTGACGCTGTGGCAGAACTATCTGGGCCTCTCCGAGGTACATTTGGGCTGGCTTAACTTCATCAGTGCTAACTGTTTGGGTGCTGCTGTCGGAGCTATCATTGGCGGTTTCTTGGCTGACAAGTATGGCCGTAAGTTTATCTTTACCTACAACCTGCTGGTGTATATGACGGGTGTGCTGCTCATTATGTTGAGTATGAATTTCCCCATGTTGTTGGCAGGCTTCCTCGTGACGGGTATCTCTGTAGGTGTGGGCGTGCCGGCATCGTGGACCTATATCTCTGAATCGTCGGAAGTCAACAATCGCGGACGTAATATCTGTATCTCGCAGATGTCGTGGGGCATCGGACCGATGATGATTCTCCTCTTGGGTATGTTCTTCGCCCCTGGTGGCTATTTCTTTGGTTTTGTGGAGTCTGTTGCCCACTTTTTTGGTGGTGGCGATATGCCTGTGGATGCAGTAAATGCATTCTCTTCGCGTATTGTGTTCTTCTCGCTATTTGTTGTGGCATTCATTGCTTGGAATCTGCAACGCCAATTGCAGGAGAGTGCGGAGTTTACAGCCCAGAAGGCCGAAGAGAAGAAAACGGGACTGCTTGACAATATCAAGGTGCTGTTCCAGAATAAGATTGCTGTGAAGACCGTATGTTTCCTGGCCGGCATCTATTTGACGTGGAACCTTGTAGCGTCGGTTATGGGTTTCTTCCAGCCGCATATCTATGAAACGGCAGGCGGTGTCACCAACGAACAGGCTAACTGGATGAACTTTATCCAGTGGGCTATCATCGTTGGTGTGACATTTATCACCTCGAAACTCATCGACAAGACATCGCATAAGGCTATTTATACCTTTGGACTGTTGGTGGCTATTTCGGCTTGGCTTATCATAGTCACCATAGGTGTTAACGGTCCTGTGGGCCTGTGGTCGTTTGCTATTCTCTGGGGAATCCAGGGCGGTACGTCAGTTCAGATATTCTATGCACTGTGGGGTTCAGAACTGTTCCCCGCCAAGTTCCGTGCCGGTGCCCAAGGCCTGATGTTCTTTATCGTGCGTGGCCTGTCGGCTGTCTGGGGACTTATCTTCACCTATATATATGGTGACAACGGTGAGGGTTTCACCATCGCCGCATTCTGCATGATAGTACTATTAGTTATCTCGCTCATCGTTGGCTTTATCGGTGCACCGGTTACCCGTGGCCGTACGCTGGAGGACATCACTAAGGAGCGCTACGGCGACAATTATTGAGTTAAGGATTAAGAGTTAAGAATTAAGAAAAGATGAAAAGTATATTAGAAGGCCGCGAAAAGTTGAAGGCGGTTATTGATCAGATTGCCGAGGTCACTGGTTACCTGTGGCAGAAAGGATGGGCTGAACGTAATGGTGGTAACATCACCGTCAACGTCACCGAGTTTATGGACGAAGAGTGCAAGGCTATGCCGGCTATTTCGGAAGTGAAGCCGATAGGTATGACCCTGCCTCAGTTGAAGGGCAAGTATTTCTATTGTAAGGGAACTGGCAAGCGCATGCGCGACCTCGCCAAGCAACCCATGCAGAATGGCAGTATTATCCGAATTCTCGATGATTGCGCCTCTTACGAGGTTATTGCTGACGTGAACGTGGTGCCTACTTCAGAGTTACCCACACACTTGGCTCTACAGGACTATCTGCTGGAGACCGGTTCGTGCTACAAGGCAACCCTGCATACACACCCCATCGAGTTGGTGGCTATGAGCCATATCCAGCGTTTCCTGAAGGGTGATGAGATGACCCGTGTGCTGTGGTCGATGATTCCAGAGACGCTGGCCTTTGCACCGCTTGGCATTGGTATTGTACCCTATGCTCTGCCTTCTTCAGTGGCACTTGCTGAAGCTACTCTCGAGCAGATCAAGACCCACGATGTGGTAATGTGGGAGAAGCACGGCACCGTGGCCGTTGGCACAGACATCATGGATGCCTTCGACCAAACTGATGTGCTCTGCAAGGCAGCCAACATCTATATGTGTGCCCGTTCCATGGGTAGTGAGCCCGATGGTATGACCGCTGAGCAGATGAAGGAAGTGCAGGATGTGTTCCAGCTTCCCAAGAAACGTCCGTGTTAGGAATCCTACAATAGGGAATGCTTATTTTGCAATAACCCTGCCTTATTCCGCAACAAGGCAGGGTTATTTCGTAATAAGGCAGGGTTATTTCGTAATAAGGCAGGGTTATTTCGTAATAAGGGACCCTTATTCGATGGTGGGGGGATGCTCCCGGTCTCTCCATGTTATTCGAAAATCTTGAACGCATAGCCTTCTTTTTTAAGCCATTCGATGGCTTGGGGTAGGGCAGTGCGGAGTTTTTCGATACTCTTCAGCGAGTCATGGAAGGTGATGATAGAACCGTTACGTGCATAGCGTTTCACATTCTCCAGCACGTCGTCAGCAGTCATCCATTTGGAATAGTCACGAGTGACGAGATCCCACATGACGATGCGGAACTTGCGCGACAGCCAGGCATACTGACCTATGCGCATCCAACCGTGGGGAGGACGGACAAGATTAGTGTGCAGATAAGCATTGGCCTTTTCGACATTATAGCTATACTCTTTGATGCTATGACTAAACCCTCCAATGTGGTTATGCGTATGATTGCCGATGCGGTGACCTTCGTCGATAACTCGCTGGTGCAATTCGGGATACTTCCGAGCGTTGTCGCCTACCATGAAGAAGGTTGCCTTGACACCGTACTCCTTCAGCACGTCAAGAATCCATGGTGTCGCCTCGGGTATGGGACCATCGTCGAAGGTCAGATAGACGGCCTTCTCCTGACGGTCCATACGCCATAGCGCATTAGGATATATCCAGCGCAGCCACTTTGCGGGTTGTTCGATAATCATTAACCAATAACCATTAACCAATAACCATTAGTATCCAAGATTACCACCTTTCTGTTGGTAAACTGTAGCTATTTCTGTAAGTTCCTTCATGTGGCTATCGGCCCATTTCTCGTCGAAGCTGTCGGCCAGTGCGATGAGCTGCTGCATGATATATATCTGGATAGCGCAGTCGTTGGCAGACGAGTCGAAGTAATAGCCGTTCAGCGTGCAGTACCATTTCATATACTGGCTACTGTTTTTCCACATGTCGTTCATGATCTTCAGCGCCTCTTTCTGGTTGCCTAGCATGACCCATGCACGAGCCATGTCGAGCGAACCAGAGGAGTAGTTGTTAGGCACGTTATACGAAGGAACTTGTTTTGTAGTATAGCGCAGCACCTCTTCGGCCTTCTTTTCTTCACCCTCGTCAATGAGTTCGAGTGCCAGTTTGGCCATGATGCGACGGTGGGTATAACACATGCGCATCACCGTCTCGTCCAGATAGATGCCTTTCTTGTCGATGCCTCCGAATTTGAAGCGGTGCATGATGTTGTCGTAAGTGCGCTTAGTGTCGAAATTCTTCACGCCGGGAATGTTCTTGCCGCCAATGCTGGTCGTGAAGGGACTGATGCGGTATGCCAGACCTTCGGTGATGGTGTTATCACCCAGGTTGATGTAGTTTTCATCACCCACAGATACAGCGACATAGATGGGACGTACCCAGTTGCACTCAGCGAGCATCTCCAGAATCATCAGGTCACCCTTATACAGAGCATGCTTGCCAGCCAGCGAGATGACCATCTTGTCAGGGATAGAGTCTGATGCCATCAGCATACCGCTCTTCCGCACGGCCTCCTTGTCGATGGTCATGTAGATGGTGTCGGTAGGTATCACGTGCAGATCCTTGTTCTTCGAGCGCACCCAATATTTCAGCACGTTCTTCAGTTCAAAGGGATCGTCGCCGAATTGCTGGCGAGCCTGCTCCGGATTCTCGCGATAGTGCTCTAGCACAGCTGCTTTCATTTCGGGCTCTACAGTCACATATTCGTTTGTTCCTGAACAATACTCGATACGCTCCCATGAGATGGGTACAGAAGGAGAATCGTAGGCAGGACGGCGCATTTGGTCGATATACCAGTCAGTCTGCAGATACGACAGGTTGCACACGCGGGCATCGGTACGCACACCTTCCACATCTTGGTTGTACCATAGGGGGAATGTGTCGTTATCGCCGTTGGTATAGATAATAGGATTACCCTCCTGTTGCAGTGACATCAGGTAGTTCTGTCCGAAGTCGCGACAAGTGTAGCGTCCGCTGCGGTCGTGGTCGTCCCAAGTCTGAGACGCCATCTGTACAGGTACGGCTAGACATACTAGTGATACCAGAGATGCAAGAATGACGGGATTCACCTTCTTCAGGTATTGCTTCAACAGTTCAATAATAGCAGCTACACCCATACCACACCAGATGGCGAAGGCATAGAACGAACCAGCATAGGCATAGTCGCGCTCACGTGGCTGTGATGGTGTCTGGTTCAGGTAGATGACGATGGCCAGTCCCGTCATGAAGAACAGGAAGAACACCACCCAGAACTGTCGGATACCCGTCTGGTCCTTGGCATTGTTGAAGTGTTTGGCCAACGACTGCCAGAACAGTCCGATAAGTCCGAGAATGAGCGGCAGACAATAGAATACGTTATGTCCTTTGTTCTCCTTCAACTCGTCAGGCAGGAAATCTTGATTCCCCAGACGCCAGTTGTCGAGCCAGTCGAAACCGCTGAGCCAGTTACCGTGTTCGGGTTCACCATTGCCCTGCAAGTCGTTCTGACGGCCCGCAAAATTCCACATGAAGTAGCGCCAGTACATGAAGTTACACTGGTAACTGATGAAGAATCGCAGGTTCTCCAGCTGTGACGGCACCTTGACGGTAATATGCTCGCCGCAGCGGTCGAAATCCTCTTCACGTCCGTCGACACCGCCCATCCAGCTTTCGTACTGAGAAGTGTGTGCCGAGCTGTACATGCGGGGGAACAGCATGTTCTGGGCATATTTGTATTCGTCCTTGGTGCGTACCACGAAGTATTCGTCCTTCTCGTCAGGCGAAGCCTTTTCCTTGCGCTGCCATACGGGGTCGCCCTTGGTCATAACAGGCTTGCAGTATCCGCCTTCCGCTTCCAGTGCCACCTGCGATGTATAGGCCTGTCCATAGAACAACGGACGCTGGCCGTACTGTTCACGACCCAGATATTCTCCCAGTGTGAAGATGTCCTCAGGTGAGTTCTGGTCCATAGGGGGATTGGCAGAAGAGCGAATAACGATGAGAGCATACGATGAATAGCCAATCATCAACATCAGCATGCAGAGCAGTGAGGTGTTTTTGATGCGTGCCGTAACGAGTGCTTTTCCCTGCTTCTTGTACTGCAGGACAAACCACATGATGGCCAATACTACGATACCGATGATAACCGACAGCCATCCGTGTCCGTAGAACGGAATACCCAACATGGCCACTGCCAAAAGGAACGCAATGTTCTGTCGCTTCTCGTTCAGGTTGTGATAGGTCTCGTAGATAGCCCAGATGATGATGCCGATGAGCAGGAAGATATAGACAATCTCGCCCGTGTTGAATGGCATACCGAGTATGTTTACAAACAATAATTCGAACCATCCGCCTACCTGTACGATGCCTGGTACGACACCATAGAGAACGGCACACAAGATGACAACCGAAATAAACAGTGCGATGAGGCTTCCCTTCAGGTCGCGCTTGGGGTCGTCGGTAGGGAACTTCCGGTAGTAATACACCAACACGATGGCTGGCAGACACAACAGGTTCAGCAGGTGAACACCGATAGATAGGCCCGTCATATACATGATGAGTACCAGCCAGCGGTCAGCGTGGGGCTGGTCGGCTTGGTCTTCCCATTTCAGGATGAGCCAGAATACCACTGCCGTGAATGCTGATGAATAGGCGTACACCTCGCCCTCGACTGCCGAGAACCAGAAGGTATCGCTGAATGTATAAATCAGCGCACCCACCATTGCTGATGCCTCAATGGCAATCATCTTGCTGAGGCCTAGTTCTGCCACTGTGGTAGCTCTGAAGAAGTCCTCTTGCCGGATGAGCAGTCGGCGCACCAAGTGTGAAATGGTCCAGAACAAGAACAGAATGGTGGCTGCCGATAGCAGTGCACTCATCATGTTGACCATATAGGCCACCTGGCTGGGATCGCTGGCAAATTGTGAGAACAGATTGGCTGTCAGCATGAAGAACGGTGCCCCAGGGGGGTGGCCGATTTCCAATTTGTAACCTGTGGAAATAAACTCAGGGCAGTCCCAGAACGAGGCTGTCGGCTCGATGGTGGAGCAATACACGAAGGCAGCAATGGCAAAGGTCAGCCAGCCTAAGATGTTGTCCACTAGTCTGAATTGTTTCATTGTCGTTGTTTAAAAATTATCCTGCAAAGGTACTTTATTTACTTTGAACTTTGAACTTTGAACTTTGAACTTTATGATTTGTTAACTCACGTTCTTACCTCTTAGTTTTTGCCTCATACCTCTCACTACTAAATGTTTGGCGTGTCCCACACTTTGGTTTGGGTGCAGGTGACGGTTTGTTCCTGACGACCGATGCGAAACACGAAATCGCCCTCTTCCAGCGTCCAACGGCAGTCAGCACCAACGAAGGCGAGCTGCTTGGCAGGCAGTTGGAACGTAACGGTCTTCGTCTCGCCAGGTTCCAGTGCTACCTTGCAGAAGTCGCGCAGTCGGCGGTTATCGGGTACGATGCTGGCGATGATGTCGCTCGAATAAAGCAGCACGGCTTCCTTGCCGGCACGGCTGCCCGAGTTCTTTACGTCTACGCTCACGGTGAGCACGTCGTCGGCTGTAAATTGTGACTTGTCAACCTTCAGATTGCTGTATTCGAAGGTGGTATAGCTCAGGCCATAGCCGAAGGGCCATTGGAGGCTTACTTTTGCATCGTAGTTATAAGCACCAGCCATCGTGCCAACCTCTTCGCTTACCTTATAATCATAGGTGTTGAGGGAGTTGATTTCACGAGGATAGGTGTAGGGTAGTTTGCCTGAGAAGTTAGCATCGCCAGCCAGCAGATTGGCCAGTGCGTCACCGCCGTAGTTGCCTGGAATCAGGATGTTAACCACAGCCTTAGCCAATGGCTCGATATCTGCAATCAGACGGGGACGGCCTTCGTTCAGCACCAATACGATGGGCTTGCCGGTCTTGGCCAGTGCCTTCACCAAGTCGCGTTGGTTTTTCGATAGCCACAAGTCTGTCAGATTACCGGGCGTTTCCGTATATGAGTTTTCGCCAATGCAGGCTATAATCACGTCGGCCTGTGCTGCAGCCTCGACGGCTTTTTGAATTTCAGGTTCGTTCTCGTCGTAGTAGGCACCACCCTCGTTATAGGTTACGCCCTGCTCCAAAATGATGTTCTCCTTGCCATATTTATTACAAAGGGCCTCATAGATGGTATTGTATTTCTCTGCCAGATCCTCGGCTTTGGAACCCTGCCATGTGTAGCTCCAGCCACCGTGCAGGCAACGCATCTGGTTGGCGTTGGGTCCTGTGAGCAGAATCTTCTTGCCTTTAGCCAGAGGCAGGATATTACCCTCATTCTTTAACAGAACCTCTGATTCCTCGGCAGCCTGAAGGGCAGCGGTGGCAAACTCATCAGAACCGAACTTCTCGAAACCTTTGCCACCCGTGTTGGGCTTGTCGAAGAGTCCCAAACGATACTTGGCACGCAGAATACGGCGCACAGCATCATCGATACGGCTCATCTTCACCTTACCTTCGTTCACCAGTTCCTTCAGCAGCACACAGAACTCCACGCTATACGGGTCCATCGACATATCGATACCGGCATTGATGGCAATGCGGATAGCATCCTTCTTGTCCTTGGCCACTTTTTCGCGCGAGAAGAGGTTATTGATGTCCGCCCAGTCAGTCACCAGAAATCCGTCCCACTGCAAATCTTCCTTCAGCCACTTCGTCAGGTATTCGTACGAGGCATGTACAGGCACACCATTGATAGATGCCGAATTTACCATCATGGTCAGTGTGCCGGCAAGGGCAGCCTGCTTGAATGGCTCGAAATACTTTTCGCGAATCATCTGTGGCGACAGATAGGCTGGTGTGCGGTCCTTACCTGTCCAAGGAGCGCCATATGCAAAATAATGCTTGGTGCTGGTTCCTACGTGATACTGGTCGATGTGGTTGGGGTCGTCGCCTTGATAGCCCTTGATCTCTGCTACAACCATTTTTGAGTTGACGATGGCATCCTCGCCGAAACTCTCGTAAACGCGAGGCCAGCGCGGGTCGCGGCTCAGGTCGACAACGGGGTTATACACCCATGGGCAGTTGGCAGCACGGCTTTCGTAGGCAGTAATCTCTGCACCGATGCGAGCCAGTTCTGTATTGAACGTAGCACCCAGGTTGATGGGCTGAGGGAAGAGTGTCCCCCCCTGCGTATAGGTTACGCCGTGGTTGTGGTCTAGACCGTAAATATCGGGAATGCCCAGATATTTCATCGACTTCTTCTGAATCAGTTGTATCCACTCCTGCCACTGCTCTACGCTCGATGCGCGAGTACCGGGGGCATTCAGGATAGAGCCCACCTTCCACTTCGAGATACAGGTGTCGAGCATTGTCTCGTTCAGTTTCCACACGCGCTTCTCGTTCTCGACAGTCATCTTGCCCATTACGTCCAAGTTCAGTTCCAACATCTGACCGATTTTCTCGTCCAGCGTCATCTTGGCGAGGGTCTTCTCGACTTTTGCTTCTAGCTTAGCATCGCGGGCAATAGCAGGCCCCTGTGCAAACATGCTTACTCCTGTCCACAGCAGCAGTGTCAGTAATGTCATTTTTTTAGTCATAATAGTACTGTATTTGTAATTTGCTTGCGAAGGTACGAAAAAAAATCGGACTGACCAAACATCAGCCCGATATATTTCATGTGTTGCTATTCACTTCCCTAGGAACTTGGTGTCGAGGTATTTCTGGAAGGTTTCCTTGTAGAGGTCGCCGATGGGCAAATAGGTATCGGCATCCATGATGACACGGTTTTTGTTAACCTCCTGAATCTTAGTAAGATTGATGATGTAGGAACGGTGGATACGCATAAATGTGTCGGGAAGCCGTTCCTCCATTTTTTTCATCGACAACAGGGTGATGATGGGCTTGGGCTCGGAGGAGAGCCAAACCTTCAGGTATTCGCTCATGGCTTCGACGTAGCGGATGTCGGAGATGCTGACCTTGACGATGCGATACTCGGTCTTGAGGAAGATAGTGTCGTCGTTGGTGTCGGCGGCAAAACCGCCGACCACAGAACCGCCATTCGCTGAAACGCTGACGGCGGGCGCGTTGCTTTCCAAGCGCTCCTTCAACCGGTTTGCGGCGCGCTGGAAATCCTGCAGGCCGAAGGGCTTCAGCAGATAGTCGACGGCATTGACACGGAAGCCTTCGACGGCGTATTCCGAATAGGCTGTGGTGAATACGACGAGCGGCGGTACGACGAGCGACTTGATAAAATCCATGCCGTTGAGGTCTGGCATGTTGATGTCGCAGAAGATGGCATCAACGGTGTCGTGTTCCAAAAACTCGCGGGCTTCGAGTGCACTCTGGCATTGGGCAGCCAGTTCGAGGAAGGGGACTTTGCCGATGTAGGCAACAATTTGTTGGAGCGCCAGGGGCTCGTCGTCAATAGCAATGCAGCGAATCATAATCATGTACTATTTTAAAATGTACTATGTACTATTTATGAATTAAGTGGAATGGTGAGCTCGACGCTGTAGACGTCGGTTTCGTCTTGGATATTTAGCGTATAATTGTTGTCATAGAGTAAGTTTAATCGTTGTTTGACGTTCTGCAGGCCTACGCCGCCTTTTTCCTCGTTGGGCTTGTCGGCCTTTGAATTGCGGCAGAAGAAGAATAGTTTGTCGCTAATTTCCACCTTGATGTCGATAAACGACTCGCGCTGGTAGGAGATGCCGTGCTTGAAGGCATTCTCTATGAACGAGATGAGCATGAGTGGCGGTACTACCTTGTCGGGTGCTTCGGCGGGCAGATCGACGCTGATGCGAACCTTGTCGGTATAGCGCAGGCGCATCAGTTGGACGTAAGTCCGTATGAATTCGAACTCCTTGTTGAGCGGTACGCCTTTCTTGTCGCCCTCGTAAAGTATGAAACGCATCATCTTCGACAGTTCCAGAATGGTGTCCTTGGCTTTCTCGGGGTCGATGTCGACCAGCGCATGGATATTGTTCAGCGTGTTCATGAAGAAGTGGGGGTTAATCTGATATTTCAGATACTCCAACTGTTGTTGCAGGTTCTCCTGTTCGAGTTGTTTCAGCTTCTTCTGGTCGTTGCGCGACTTGAAATAGAGTTTGACACCGAGGTTCATGCCGCACATGAGAATGAGAATGACGATGGCAACGATGTCGTGCTGACCGACGAAGACTGGCGGCACATCGCGCTTCGCATGATGCATTTTGGGCTTCTCACCGTGCATTTTAGGTTCTTCGCCGTGCATATCGTGCTCTTCGAAGGGTGGGGGCTCGTGGTCGAAATCTCTCTGTTCGAAAGCATCGTCCATATGACGTGGTTCACGGTGCTCTCTGAGCTCCATCGACGGGCGCTGGTGGTGCTTGAAATCCGGACGCCGGCTGCACTGGTAGAAGGTAAAGAGACCAATCATGCAGAGTGTGAGCAGTGCGTAGAGCCAGCGCTTGTGGCGGTAGATGAGCAGTGGAGCGAGGATGAAATTATGAACGAGGAAGAGGAGCAGGTATACTGCGAACTGGCGCCATATCATGAACACTTCCTGCCAGTTGAAGGCTACTGACGAGTCGTTCATGATGCGTACGTACAGGCTGAGTACGGGTGCTGCGAAGAGTAGTCCCCACAGCACCGCGTAGCCCGTATTTTCGTATCTTGACTGTTCTTGCATCCACATAATAAACGGATTTTTCAGTCATTTATTGTGTTTACCAGCGTCCGCCAGGCTGTCCGTTGCCACTGGGGCCGCCGCCCATTCCGCTGTTGCTGATGGTGTTCGAGGCGGTGACGCTGACCGACTGCGAGCCGAGGTTCAGCGTGTATGTGGAGCCGCTCTTCATGTCGGGTGCGCTGACCAGGATGGTGCCGTTGTTGTAGGAGTAGGGCGGCATGGCGAATGTGGCCAGTGTGGTGCTTCCGTCGCTGACGGTGACGGTGGCGTTGGCCGCTACGGAGCCGCTGGTGGTGGCGATGCCCTGCGTAGTGCTGCCCAGTGAGCCGTCGAAGCGTCCGCCGCTGCCCGTAGCCTTGACGTTGATTTCACCGCCTTTTATGGTCATGATGGAGTCGCACTTGATGCAAGTAGCAGCCTTGGTTTCCAGATCCTCGGTGTCCCACTGCCATTACCGCCCATGCCGCCACCAGTGTTGGTGCCGCCTGGGGTGAAACCGTTGTTGTTGGTGCTTTCGAACGGGTCGTCCGACGAACAGGCTGTCAGTGTAGCCATTGATGCTACGAGCATCATCTGATAAACAATCTTTTTCATAATCCTTTGCTTTTTAAGAGTTAATATTCTGTCGGCAAAGGTAGACAAAAAGAGCCGGTCCGCGAAATTTATTCAACGAACCGGCTGTTTTATTCAATGAATGTTGAATGATGAGTGTTGAATGTTGAATGGTCGCCTGCGGCGATGATCAATGAATAATTGAGCAGGCTGACCAAAGGTCAATTCGTCATTCAGACATCGCAGCGAAGCGAGAATAATTCCTCATTCCACATTCCTCATTCCTCATTTTCTTACAGTCCCAGCGCCTCCTTGGTCTTGTCGGCAGCGGCGTCGATAGCCTCGTTGGCCTTGTCCTTGGCAGCGTCAACGGCAGCATCCTTGGCGTCCTCGGCAGCCTGCTTGGCAGCGTCTGCGGCATCCTCAACGGCGTTGGCAACAGAGTCCTTGGCAGCCTCGGCAGCGTCGCCCACCGATTCCAGCAGACCGTTCACCACATTCTCGGCATCAGCCTCGGTGATAGCAGCAAAAGCAGCAGCGGCAGCAGCGTTGTCACCAACGAGAGCCTTCACCTTGTCGGCATTCTCCTTCAGGAAGGTCTGAACCTTAGCCACATACTCCTTGGCCACCTCGGGATTGCTCTTGACAAACTCGGCAATCTTCTCCTTGACGGTGTTCAGCACTTCTGCAAACTTGCTGGCGTCGCCAGCCTCCAACTGCTCGGTCAGTGCGCTGATGGTTGCCTCGGCGGCTTCTGCGCCCTCGCTCTGCTGAGCCTTGTTAGTACACGATGTTAACCCGATGGCGATCATAGCCATCACTGCGAAAAGAATCTTCTTCATAGTTTTGCTTTCTCTTTTTTTAATTAATACTCATGTTTACAGGTCACAAAAACTGACGGCAAATTTAAGGTTTTTCTTCGCTCATTGTTACGTTTGCCCTCGATATTTGTGTTTTTTTAATCTTTCTGCTGCTTGTTTTCGGCGCGCGTTTTGCCGCATGGCGATATGATTTTTGTTCCCTGCCTAGGGAAAAATTGCGCCCTGCCCAGCGCGCAAAAAAACACGCTCGCTGTGACAATTGTGACAATTGGACAGCCGTTTTTGCGCATCATATCGGGGGTGGAAATATTCGGGGTATACGGTGTATTAAATACAATTATTATTATATATACCTATTTATATATATATTCTACCTCTCTAGCCGACCGTGTGAAAAAATCGGGTGTCATTTGTCACAATTGTCACAAGATGGGACCACAAGGAGCATGAGGCCGTTCCGCTCGGAGCAAGAGGCCGTTCCGCTCGGAGCACGAGGCCGTTTCTCTCGGAGCAAGAAACGCCCTCAAAAAGCACAAGGACGTTTTGCTTCGTCAAAAATAGGATTTTTCAATAGTTTACACGAAATTATTTGGAAACGATTATTTTTTTTTGTATCTTTGCAACCGAAAAGGGTTTACAAGGCCGCAAGGCTGGCTTTCGTCTCGTTTCGTCAGTGGACGTTGAGACACACAATATCTATGTATTACTAAGTTTCGACACCCTTTTCCCAATTTTATGTTCAAACCAATGTTTTCATTTGGTAGTTTAATTAAGAATCCTGCTCAGATGTTGCCCTGTACGCCTGAGCTGTTGAATGCTGCGCTGGACGACCCGAAGGTGGCTGACACCTGCCGCGAGATTGCCAGCCGACTGGTGGAAGTAAAAAATGGTACGCTCGCACGCGAGGCTTTCGAGGCGATGAAGTCGCAACTGAAGGCCGACAACCTGCCTGTGGTGTGCTTCCACGCGACGTTTACCGACGGCTACCGTCACAACCTGACGGCGGTGCCCAGCGGTCTCTCAATCTATGATGTTGATCATTTGTCGTATGACCCTCGCGCGTACTACTTTAGTAAGGTGGCTGGTCGCGAAGTGGAGTTGGGCATCTCGCTGGCCCACGTGTCGCCCAGCAACGAGGGTGTCCGACTGGTGTTCGAAATCCCCGAAGGCATGTCGCTGGCTGAGGCTCAGCAGTGGATGGCCCAGCAGTTGGACGACACGACCTACGACGGCTGCGTGAAGGACTTGGCGCGCTGTTCGTTCGTGGTGCCGCGCGACTACGTGCTCTACTACGACGAAGAAGAACTGTTCAAGGAACGTGAGGTAGCAATGCCTGAGGCAGGCTCCCTAAATGGGATTGTGCCTTCTGAGAACCTTGTGACAATTGAGACAAATGACAGTGCGATTTCTGCGCCCATCCTGCCTGCCACGACTGACTACGAGGACACATTCAATGGCATTGGCTATGAGCAGATTGTGCGTTCGATGGAGGAATTGCTGGGTGGCGTGCCTGCGCAGGGTGCCCGCAACAACTTCATCTTCTCGATGGCCTGCCATCTGCGCTACGTCTGCAACGACGACCCGCAGTGGATTGCTCAGGTGCTGCCCCGCTATGGCGAGGACGAGCAGAAGTTCCAGTCGACCGTCCGCTCGGCCTGCAACCGTCCGCAGACGAAGACCGTGCCCAGCTTGGTGAACCGAGCCTTGGAGCGTGCCCGTCAGCAACAACAGGTCGAGGAGGCCGTCAAGGCCAATGGCGTGCGTTCCGCGCAGCCGCCCGTGATGCCCAAGAAGCTGACCAAGTTCATGCGACTCATCACCAAGAACGTGCCCGCTCACCTGAAGCCTGCCGTCGCCATGGGCGTGTTCCCGGCATTGGGAGCCCATTGCAAGGGCGTCAAGTTCCGCTACAACGACAATGCCCTCGTGGAGCCGACGTTCATGAACGTGTTGGTGGCCGAAATGTCGAGCGGTAAGTCGTGCGTCAACGAGCCCATCAACGCCATCATGGCCGACATCAAGGAGCGCGACCAGAAGAACCGCCGACTGATGCAGGAGTACAAGGAGCAGTACGACACGTGCCCCGCTGACCAGCAGAAGCCCGACCGCCCCAAAGGACTGGCCGTGCAATGGGTGAAGTCGGACATGACCCCTGCGGCCTTCGTACAGCTGATGGCCGATGCCAGCGGACGTTTCCTCTACAGCCGATTGGACGAGATAGGCTTGCTGAACCAGCTGAAGACCAACGGCAAGGGCAACAACGTGACCGAGATTCTGCGCTTGGCCTACGACTGCGGCGAGTACGGTCAGGAGCGCGTGGGCACCAAATCGGTGTCGGAGTGCGTCGAGGTGCGCTGGAACTGGAATGCGTCGACCACACCGGGCAAGTGCCGCCGTTTCTTCGGCGATGCCATGCTGGACGGAACCCTCTCGCGCATGTCGTTCTGCACCATCTATACCGACGACGACCGCATGCCGCTCTATGGCATCTACGACGAGGAATTCCAGAAGCAGGTGCAGTCGCTGGTAGCTCAGCTCAACGACGCCACGGGACTCGTCAAGTGCAAGAAAGCCAACGCGCTGGCCGCTCAGATGATTGAGGAAAACCGCCAGTACACGGCCCTTGCCGACGACGACACGTACCGCGAACTGTCGTATCGAGCCACCCTCTCGGCCTTCAAGCGAGGCATGGTGCTCTATCTGCTCAACGGGCAGAAGTGGAGTCAGGAGATTGAGGATTTCGTGCGCTGGTCGTTCCACTACGACATGTGGTGCAAGATGTGGATATTCGGCGAGAAGATGCGCCGTGCGATGGACATGGACAAGGCCGTCGTGCTGCCCGGACGCCGCAATCTGATGGAGTTGCTGCAAGACTCCTTCACGCTCGACGACCTGAACATCGTCCGCCGTGCACAGGGCATGAGCGGCGACGGCGCGGCCCAGCTGCGCAAATGGGTGAGCCGCGGCTACTGCACCTTCGACCCGCAAACCCAGCAGTACACCAAGAGCCCGCAATTCATCGAGAAACATCCCAAGGTGGCAGCGTAAGCTAGTACCCTGAATCAGGGTAGTGGTTACAACAAAGGGAGCCCTGAATCAGGGCGTCGTTCCAACAAAGAAGGGAGTCACATATCGTGACTCCCTTTATGCTGTCCGAACGTTTCGTTCTGTCAGCTTGTGACAAATGTGACAAATGACAGCCCGAATTTTCCTCACTTCAGCAACAGCTCGACGGGGCAGTGGTCGGAGCCAAGGATGTCGGTGTGGATCTTGGCGTCCTGAATCTGGGGCTGCAGGCGCTGGGAGGTGACGAAATAGTCGATGCGCCAGCCTGCATTCTTCTGACGGGCCTGGAAACGGTACGACCACCACGAATACGTCACCTGCTCGGGATAAAGCGTGCGGAAGGTGTCGATGAAGCCACTATTTAATAAGGTGGTGAACTTCTCACGCTCCTGATCGGTGAAACCGGCATTCATGCGGTTCGTCTTGGGATTCTTCAGGTCTATCTCCTCGTGGGCCACGTTCAGGTCGCCGCACAAAATGACGGGCTTCTGCTGGTCTAACGACACGAGATAGTGACGGAAATCATCCTCCCACTGCATACGGTAGTCCAGTCGTTTCAAACCGTCCTGCGAATTGGGCGTGTAGCAACAAACGAGATAGAAGTCGGGCATTTCCAACGTGATGACGCGCCCCTCGTGGTCGTGCTCGTCCTTGCCGATGCCGTAAGTGACGCTCAGCGGCTCGTGGCGGCTGAAAATGGCAGTACCCGAGTAGCCTTTCTTGTCGGCATAGTTCCAATACGACGTGTAACCTTCGAACTGAAGGTCTAACTGGCCAGCCTGCATCTTGGTTTCCTGCAGGCAGAAGAAATCGGCATCCAACTGCTTGAAGATGTCGCTAAATCCCTTTCCTTCGCAGGCGCGAAGCCCATTGACATTCCAACTGATAAATTTCATCATGCTCATTTTTATAGCGAACAAAAGTACATGATTTCTGCGAATTACCCAAAAGAAATGGATGAAAATGAGCCTTTTGGGGTTAAATATTGAACTTTTTTTGATATTTATACATTTCCATATATTTTTTTTCGTAACTTTGCACCGGAATTATTAAACAACTTATTCATGAAAATTGCAATTGTAGGAACAGGCTATGTGGGCCTTGTGAGTGGAACGTGCTTCGCCGAAATGGGAGCAAATGTGACTTGTGTGGATGTTGATTCCAATAAAATAGAGAAGCTTAAAAACGGCATCATGCCGATTTATGAGCCAGGACTGGAGGAACTGGTAAAGCGCAACGTGGAATATGGACGTTTGCAGTTTACCACTGATTTGACGGAAGTTTTGGACGATGTCGAGGTGGTGTTCTCGGCTGTGGGTACGCCTCCCGATGAGGATGGCAGTGCCGACCTGAAATACGTGCTGGCCGTTGCCCGCCAGTTTGGTCAGAATATCAATAAATACACTATTCTGGTCACCAAGTCTACCGTTCCCGTAGGCACCGCCAAGAAGGTGAAGGCTGCCATTCAGGAAGAGCTGGATAAGCGCGGAGTAGACGTTCCCTTCGATGTGGCCTCGAACCCCGAGTTCCTGAAAGAGGGTGCTGCCATCAAGGACTTTATGTCGCCCGACCGTGTGGTAGTGGGAACCGAGAGCGAGAAGGCCCGTGAGGTAATGACACGCTTGTATAAGCCATTCTTAATCAATAACTTCCGCGTCATCTTCATGGATATTCCTTCGGCCGAGATGACCAAGTATGCAGCCAATGCCATGTTGGCTACGCGTATCTCGTTCATGAATGATATCGCCAACCTTTGTGAAAGGGTAGGGGCCAATGTGGATGCCGTGCGCAAAGGTATCGGTACCGATGCACGTATCGGTTCGAAATTCCTCTATGCTGGCTGTGGCTACGGTGGTTCGTGCTTCCCTAAGGATGTGAAGGCTCTGCTCCATACGGGCTTGGATAACGGCTACCACATGGAGGTGATTGAGGCTGTGGAGCGTGTTAACGAACGTCAGAAATCCATCGTCTACGACAAAATCATCAAGGCTGTAGGCAGTGTGAAGGGAAAGACCGTTGCCATCATTGGTCTGAGTTTTAAGCCCGAAACGGATGATATGCGCGAGGCACCGGCCTTGGTGGTTATCGATAAGCTGTTGGCTGACGGTGCAACGATTCGCGTGTTCGATCCCATTGCTATGGATGAGTGCAAGCGTCGTATCGGTGATACGGTGACTTATTGTAAGAATATGTACGATGCTGCCGACGGTGCCGACGTCTTTGCCTTGATGACCGAATGGCGCCAGTTCCGACTGCCTTCGTGGAATGTCGTCCAGAAGGTGATGAACGGCAACGTAGTGGTAGACGGACGTAACATCTATGACCGTCAGGAATTGGAAGAAATGGGCTTCGTCTATACCCGTATCGGTGAGCAATAATTGGTTCAATTTTGGTTCAAAGATGAGAAATCCGTGAATATTCTTGCATGGTAAGAAAAAAATGTTTACCTTTGCATCGGTTTTAGAATAATATAGGTATGCGAAATCCTTTTGATAAGATTTTGAATTGGTATTTTACCAAGAATTCATTGCCCTATTGGTGTATCTTCCTGATTGACTGTGCCATTGTGATGGCTAGCGGAGCCTGTGCTTTTTGGATATTCAATAAGACGGGAGTCCTCTTGGAGAATGCGCTCCAGCTAATCAACACGATGCTGATCTTCACCATGCTGAGCGTTGTGGGATTCCGACTTTTCCATACCTATTCGGGATTCATGCGCTATTCCAGCTTCGTGGACCTGATGCGTATCGTGTATGGTAATTTGGTGTCGTTGGCTTTGGTGCTGGTAGCACAATACGGAATGGACCATTTGCCCAGACATCTGTTTGTGCATTTCGATACCACAAGCATCTTCCTGATTTATCTGATTGCTACGCTCTTGATGTGGGCGCTGCGTGTCTTTGTGAAGACACTTTATGACGTGGCTTTCTCGAATACTAGAGCCATCAGAGTTCTGATTTACGGAGCGATGGAAGGTGGCGTCGGACTGGCTAAGAATATCCAAGGTCAACGTCCAAGGAAGTATGTGTTAAAAGGTTTTATCACCCATTATAAGAAGGCCAAGCACCAGATGATTATGGGTGAGAAGGTTTATTCCGTTGACGACAATCTGGCTGAGATTATCCAACAGAAGGATATAGAAGGTGTATTGGTATCGCCTTATCGAGTAAAGGAGTTCCGTGAAAATCAGGAGATTCAGGACGTAATCATTGGGGCCGGTGCAAAAATCTTTATGGCTCAAAGCGCTAAGGAGATGGACGACGATGATGAACTCTCTGCGGCCGACTTCAATAATCTTCAGTTGAGGGAAGTGAGTGTGGAAGAACTCTTGCCGCGCTCAGAAATCAGAGTCGATTTGAAGTCTGTGGAAGAGTTACTAACGGGAAAGCGTGTGCTGATTACGGGTAGTGCCGGATCGATAGGTTCTGAGATTGTGCGTCAGGTAGCTCAGTTCAAACCTGCTGCATTGATGCTGATAGACCAGGCCGAGACACCACAGCACGACATTCGTCTGATGATGGCGAAGGATTTCCCCAATATACCTGCCGAGACTTTGGTGACTAGCATCAGTCGTGTGGGCCGTATGGAAGAAGTGTTCAAGTCATTCCGTCCCGACTATGTGTTCCATGCCGCAGCATATAAACACGTTCCGATGATGGAGGACAATCCTTCCGAGGCGGTGATGAATAACATCTATGGAACAAAGGTTATTGCCGATTTGTCCGTGAAATACGGTGTCAGCAAATTCGTGATGGTATCGACGGACAAGGCTGTAAATCCCACGAATGTGATGGGATGTTCGAAGCGCATCTGTGAGATATATGTGCAGAGTCTCGACCAGGCCATCAAGGAGAAGAAAATGGGCACTCATATCCAGCAACTGGGTAATAAGGAGAGCTTTATCGTTTCTTCGCAGATGGGTAGCCCCATAGCCAGAACGCAGTTTGTTACCACGCGATTTGGTAACGTGCTGGGCTCGAATGGTTCTGTCATTCCGCTGTTCCGTGAGCAGATTAAGAATGGTGGTCCGGTGACAGTAACTGATGAACGTATTGTACGCTTCTTTATGCTGATACCTGAAGCCTGTAAGTTGGTTTTAGAGGCTGGAACGAAGGGTAATGGCGGTGAGATTTTTGTCTTCGATATGGGTAAGCCTGTGAAGATTGCTGACTTGGCAAAGCGTATGATTAAATTGTCAGGCGCCAAGAATGTAGAGATCAAGTTCACAGGCCTGCGTCCTGGTGAGAAACTCTACGAGGAGGTGCTGAATGAACTCGAGGGCACCAAGCCTACCTTCCACGAAAAGATTCGTATTGCCGAAGTTCGTGAGTATGACTATGATGAAGTCTGTAAGAATATCAACGAACTTATCGAGATTTCAAGACACTACGATGATATGGCCACTGTGGCTAAGATGAAGGAAATCGTGCCTGAATACAAATCGAACAATTCTATCTACGAGAAACTGGATAAGAAACCCGCGTAAGCGTGACGATTTGACCGACGTAGAAAAGAAGAATCAATAAAAAATCTCCTGCCTGTGGCGGGAGATTTTTATGTGTGATAAACCGTAGTGTCGTTTAGAATTTAGCCATCTTAATGGCAACCACAGCACATTCGTCACCTTTGTTTCCCAGTCGTCCTCCGGCACGATCAAGAGCCTGTTGGAGGTTTTCGGTAGTCAGGAGACCATAGACAACAGGAATATTGCTGGTAGCATTTAAACGGGCAATACCTGCAGTGACTCCTTGACAGATATAGTCAAAATGTGGGGTCTCGCCACGAATCACCGATCCTAAGATAATTACAGCATCGTAACCATCATTCAGCGTCATTTGGTGTGCTCCGTAAATCAGTTCAAAAGAACCGGGTACCGTCTTGACGTGGATGTTCTCAGGAAGGGCGCCGTGTTTCTCGAGCGTCGATGTACAACCTTCGAGCAGGGCTCCAGTAATCTCTGGATTCCACTCAGCTACCACAATGCCAAAAATCATGTTAGAGGCATCGGGAACTTGTGCAGTGTTGTATTCCGACAGGTTTTTTGTTGCCATTATTTTGCTGTTGCACGCTGGATATATGCGTCGATAGTCTGATACTGCATGGAGTTGAAGTACTTCTCTTTCACTTCCTGATACAGCTTCAGAGCCTCGTCTTTCTTACCCTGACTTTCGAGAATCTCACCGGCCTGAATAAGGAATGTGGGAGACAGAGAGTTGTTGTCAGCCATCTGGGCAGCTTTCTTCAGATGCTCCACAGCCTTGTCGAGCTGGTTCAGGTTTGCGTATGCATTACCCAGTGCACCTTCTGCAGCGGGAGTAATCATCTGGTCGTCCTTACCACTGAAGCTCTCCAAAGCATTGACAGCCTCCTGCCATTTGCCGAGATTAGCCTGACAGAGACCAATGTAGAGCTGAGCCAGATTGCCGGCATCAGTAGAACTATAGTCAGATGCAATTTTCTGGAAGCCTACCAGAGCCTTATCGTACTGCTCCTGCTGGAAGAGTTCCTGACTCTTGGCCAGTTCGGTGCTTGCCTCATTTGCACGTGGCTCGAAATAGTAGTTCTTTGCCAAAATACCTAATACGACGATTGCAATAATTGCAACCACTGTGATGATGATGGCCTTCTTGTTCTTCTCGAAGAAGGCTTCGGTCTTGGTGACCTGCTGCTCCTGAACAGGAGCTGCTTTTACATTTTTGTTTGCCATTATTTAAAGTTGTTTTTTATTGTTCGGGCATAAATCGGCTGCAAAGGTACAACTTTTAATTATAAATTAAGAATGAAGAATGAAGAAAAATTCACAATAATGTCATTTTTTCTTAATTCTTAACTCTTAACTCTTATTTTTTCATTACCTTTCACCCTTTGGTGAAGGTAGGCTGCATCTCAGAAAAACTCAAATAAATTTGGTTTTTCGTTCGATTTGCACTACCTTTGCACCAGAAATGATACTTAAGAAGCTGTCAATACTCAATTATAAGAATATCAGTGAGGCCCAACTGGAACTCTCACCCAAGATGAATTGTTTCATCGGCCCGAATGGTGCCGGCAAGACTAACGTACTCGATGTAATCTATTATCTGTCGTTCTGTCGTTCGGCCTCCAATCCTATCGATTCGCAGGTGATTCGTCACGAAGAGCCTTTCTGCGTGATTGAGGGTGAGTACTGGAATGACGATAGCCAGGAATTCATTTCGTGTGGAATGAAGCGCGGCGTGAAGAAACACTTCAAACGTAACAAAAAGGAATACCGCCGATTGTCTGAGCATATAGGACTGATTCCATTGGTTGTCGTTTCTCCATCGGATACGTTACTGATAGAAGGTGGCAGTGAGGAGCGTCGCAGACTGATGGACTTAGTCATATCGCAGTATAATCGCTCATATATTGACCATTTAAGCCGTTATAATACAGCTTTGGCACAGCGTAATACTCTTTTGAAAATGGAAGATCAGACTCCTGATCCGGCACTCATGCAAATCTGGGAGGAACAGATGGCTGAAGAAGGCGAACAAATTTATTTGTGCAGGCGTTCCTTCGTAGAGGAGCTGATACCCGTATTCCAAGAGTATTACCAGCAAATTTCTCAGCATCGCGAACAGGTAGGTCTTAATTACCTGTCACATTGTCAGCGCGGAGCGTTGCTCGATGTGATTCAGCGTGATAGAATGAAGGATTTGGCAGTGGGCTATTCGCTACATGGTGTACATCGAGATGATTTGGAGTTTACCTTGGATGGACATCTGATGAAGCGTGAGGGCTCGCAGGGACAGAACAAAACCTATGTCATTGCCCTTAAGCTCGCCCAGTTCGACTTTTTGAAGCGTACAGCATCGCAAACGGCACCTCTCTTACTACTGGACGATATTTTCGATAAGTTGGATGCCAGTAGGGTGGAGCAGATAGTGAAATTGGTATCTGGCGACAACTTTGGTCAGATTTTCATTACAGACACCAACCGCGACCATTTGGACCAGATACTGAGTAACTCTGCCCTGGACTATAAAATTTTCTATGTGGAGAACGGTGTGATTCATGAGAAGTGATAATGTTTAAACGTGACGTACAATCTTTGAAAGACATTTTGCTACGCAATCTGCGTGAGCAAGGACTGGAGACACCGTTGCTACAAAAGCGGTTGGTGGATTCATGGCCTGAAGTGGCCGGGCCGGTGATAGCGCGTTATACCTTGAATACCTACATTTATAATCAAACCCTATATGTTCGTCTGTCGAATCCTTCGCTGCGCGCTGATCTTTCGTTGATGAGAGGGGAACTGGTAAAGAAATTGAATGCTGTCGTGGGCCAGCAGGTTATCTCTGATGTTTGCTTTGGTTAGCAAATGACATAGTCCATCGAAACATCGTTCTCGTCAGTGGGAACGTAGTCTACCCGTTGCCAAGGGAAACATAATCCAATCTTTATTGTTTTTGGCGTGAGTTGAGAGAGCAAACGATCGTAATAGCCTTTCCCTCGTCCTAAACGATGTCCTTTGCTATCGAAAGCCATTCCAGGAATAATGGCTAAATCGATAGCAGCATAGTCGGTAAAGTTTTCTCCTGAGGGTTCCATGATACCATAAGCGCCCGTAGTAAGGTCTTTCTTGCTGGTATAATACCGTAGTTCCATTTTAGTGTTGTCGATAACCTTGGGCAATAGAACCGTTTTCCCTTGTTGGACCAGTTCGTCTATTAATGATTGTGTCTGAACTTCGTCAGGCAATGCAAAATATAACAATATGGTACGTGCGCACGATAGAAAAGGAAGACGTTTGAGCCTGTCGATAATGGCAATAGAATCGTCGCCAGCGTGCAATTGCTTCTGGCGACGTATTTGTTGTCTCAGTTCATGCTTGGTCATGCAGCCTTCTTCATATCGTTGTTGGTGGCTGGAGCCGTAGGAAATGCACTATTGGATCGGAATACCTTCAGCGTCTCCTCAATGACAGGATCGTCCTCGTTCAGATATTCCATCCATGCTTCCTCGTTCATAATGTTGTAGATAATGCGGCTGTTGATGAATCGTTCCAACAACTTATGTGAACGCTGAATCATGAGGTTGCGGCGCTTAAGTCCCTTTTGGTCGGCATAGTTGGCGAATTTCTCAACCGTATTTTGCTGTTTCAGATATTTTTCCAACTCATCGACACTCTTGAACTGGCTGAGCTTCGGACGGTTCTGGTCTGTATATTCAAAGGCATACTGAATAATCAATCCGCTCATAGAAGCCTGTTTGTAGTAGGATGTCACATCAGTCGTGTCCTCAGCGATGAAGATGTCAGGAGTGATGCCACCTCCGCCATATACTGTTCGGCCAATGGTGGTTTTATAAGCAGGTCCTTCGTGTTTGATACTGTCCTGCGAGAAGAATTCTCCGTGTTCGTAGCGCGTCAGGAGGTCTTCTTCGTAGTCCTTGTTATCACCTGATGTGTAATGCTTTTGTATGCAGCGTCCTGAAGGTGAATAATAGCGGGCAATGGTAAGACGTATCATTGACTGGTCGTTAAACGAGATGGGTTGTTGAACCAGTCCCTTTCCGAATGAACGTCGTCCGATAATGGTTCCTCGGTCGTTGTCCTGAATGGCACCAGCCAGAATTTCTGATGCTGAGGCCGAGCCTTCGTCGATGAGTACGACAAGTGGAATTTTCTGATAAGAACCTCGTCCGTCAGAGCGGTATTCCTGACGGGGTGACTTGCGTCCTTGGGTGTAGACGATAAGGCGATTCTTGGGTAGGAACTCGTTGGCAATCTGGACGGCAGACTGCAGATAACCACCCGTATTGCCGCGCAGGTCGATGGTCAGGTTCTGAAAGTTCAACTGTGACAGACGGGCCAGTGCAATCAATAGCTCTGGGTAGGTGTTCTCGCCGAAGTTCCTAATGCGGATATAACCTGTCTCTTTGTCCAGCATATAGGTCGCTGTTACACTCTTGGTAGGAATCTCACCACGGGTAACCACAAAGTCGCGTATTTTTTTCTCGCCATAACGCATAACGCCCAATTTCACCTTGGTGTCCTTGGGACCCTTCAGTCGGTGCATGGCTTCCTCGTTGGTTAGTGTCTTGCCTGTGAACGGTTTGTCATCGACAACGACAATCTTATCACCCGCAATCAGTCCGGCTCGTTCTGCTGGTCCGTTGCTGATGACTTTTTGTACGTGAAGTGTGTCCTGACGGATGGTGAATTCGATGCCTACACCCGAGAAGGAGCCTCGCAGATCGTCGTTGGCAGTCTGTACGTCCTTGGCAGATATATAGACGGAGTGGGGGTCTAACTCGCTCAGTATCTGAGGCATGGCTTTCTCTACGAGGTCATTCACGTCGACGGTGTCCACGTATTGGTCATCAATGATGTGGAGCAGGTTGTTGAGCTTGTTGCTGCTCGAATTGATGATGCTTAGCCTGTTGCCCGAAAAGTGGTTGGCATAGAATGTTCCGATGAAAATGCCTATTACTACGCTGACGGCCAGCATGAATGGCATGAAACGATTGTTCTTTTTGTTATTCATCCTGTTTCGTTATTACGTCATTTCGTTAATCTCCGAGATATACTACTTCAATGCCAGCGCGTTCCAACAGGTCGACGCCATCAGTCAGACGGTATTTCTCACCATAGACAACACGCTTTATGCCTGATTGGATTATAAGTTTGGCGCACTCAATACATGGTGACGCTGTGATATAAATGGTGGCGCCTTCTGAATTATTTGACGAACGAGCCAGTTTGGTAATGGCATTAGCTTCCGCATGCAACACATAGGGTTTGGTGACATTATTGTCATCTTCGCAAACATTTTCGAAACCGCTGGGCGTGCCATTGTAGCCATCGCTGATTATCATGCCGTTCTTTACCACCAACGCACCGACTTGACGGCGCTGGCAGTATGAGTTCTGAGCCCAGATGCGGGCCATCTCCAAATACCGCTGGTCAAATTTCAGTTGTTTATCTGTTGTCATATATTTTATTTCTTACTTCTTTTTATGCCGTTTCTCTTCAGCAGAGCGTCAATCGTAGGCTCACTGCCCTTAAAATTCTTGTATAGCGTCATGGGGTGTTCTGTGCCGCCTTTGCTCAGAATTTCGTCACGGAAACGTTGGGCGGTCTGCTGGTCGAAGATACCGTGTTTCTTAAATACCGAGAAAGCATCGGCGTCCAGCACTTCTGCCCACTTGTAGCTGTAGTATCCGGCAGCATAACCGCCTGCCATGATGTGCGAGAACTGTACGGTCATGCAGGTGTCTGGCAGCTGTTCACCCAGAATAGCTTTCTTCCATGCTTTTTTCTCAAAGGGGATGATGTCGTCCGTGAAAGCATCCTTCTTCGTATAGTAGGCCATGTCGAGCAGACCGAACGATACTTGTCTGAGGCAAGCGGTCGCAGCCATGAAGTTGCGACTCTTCACGATACGCTGAATCAGTTCGTCGGGCAAAGGTTCGCTAGTCTGATAGTGGAAGGCGAAGGTGCGCAGAAACTCTTTCTCAATGGCGAAATTCTCCATAAACTGTGAGGGCAACTCTACGAAGTCCCACCACACGTTGGTGCCACTCAGCGATTCGAAACGGGTATTGGCAAACATGCCGTGCAACGAGTGACCAAACTCATGCAGGAAGGTCTCCACTTCGCCCAGTGTCAGCAGGGCGGGCTTGTCCTCGGTGGGTTTTGTCAGATTCATCACCACACTAACGTGAGGACGGACATTCTCACCCTTGCGGTCAATGTACTGCCCTTGATATTCTGTCATCCACGCGCCTCCTTGCTTGCCCTTTCGGGGATGGAAATCGGCATAGAAGACAGCCAGATAGGATCCGTCTTTATCGAACACCTCATAAGCCTTCACGTCTGGGTGATAGACAGGGATGTCCTTGTTCTCCTTGAAGGTGATACCATACAGGCGGTTGGCCAGTCCGAACACGCCCTTGATGACGTTCCCCAATTCAAAGTATGGGCGCAACATCTCTGCATCCAGATTGTATTTCTTCATCTGTAACTTGTGCGAGTAGAAACCTGAATCCCAAGGTTTCATCTTGTCTACATCTTTGTGTGCCAGTTTGCGCAATTCATCACGTTCCTTGAGTGCTGTTGGCTTGTAGGCATCAATCAAGTCATCAAGCAGGCGATACACGTTGCGTGCATTCGATGCCATGCGACGTTTCAATACGTAATCGGCATAGGTTTTATAGCCCAGCAGTTGGGCAATCTCACGACGAAGGTTGATGAGCCGTTTGCAGATGTCAAGATTGTTCTCGCTATTGTCGTGCGTGCAGATGGTGTTGCGGGCCATATACAACTTTTTCCTTAACTCGCGTTGAGTAGAGTAGGTCATGAATGGCGAGAACGAGGGATAGTCCAACGTGAACACCCAGCCTTGTTTGCCTTGTTCTTTGGCAGTCAGAGCTGCTGCTTCACGAGCAGTTTCAGGCAGACCGTCCAGTTGTGCTTCGTCCGTTATATCCAACGTAAAGGCTTTTTGCTCCTTCAGCAAATTTTGTGAGAACTGTAACGAGAGCATTGAGGCCTCTTCGGTCAGTTGGCGTAGGCGTTCCTTGCCTGCCTCGTCCAATAGTGCTCCACTACGAACAAAGCCCTCGTAGCAATTGTCGAGCAGCATCTTTTCCTCTGCAGTCAGCTTACGGTGATGCAGGTGGACATAGCGGATACGCTCGAACAATTTGGGGTTCAGCCGGACGTCGTTTGAATGTTGTGTCAGTATGGGTTGCATCTTCTGAGCCAGTGCATCCATCTCGTCATTGGTCTCTGCCGACAGCAGATTGAAGAACACCGTTGAAACACGCGACAGTAAATCATAGTAGCCCTCGTCCTCCTCCGTATTGATGATGGTATTGTCGAAGGTGGGCTTTTCCGGATTGTTGATGGTCTTCTCAATCTGCTCGTTGTCCCGTCGGATGCCTTCCATAAAAGCTTCCTCGAAGTGTTCCAACCGTATGCGGTCAAAGGGAGCCGTGTCGTGCGGCGTACCATACGGCTCAAAAAACGGATTATCTTTGCTCATATTATTCTTTCTCTATTAACCTGCAAAGGTAGCGATTCTGATTAAAATACGGCGCATAGCCTGTTATCTTATAATAATCTTTAACGCTTTTTGCGAAGGGTTAGGGTAGTGCGTAGTCGTGGACGTACTGCTTCAGTCCCTCAGCAGCATCGGCACGATCTGGAAGGTAACGCAGAATGATGGTAACAATACGCGTGGAGTCATCAATGACTTTGGCGTAGTATTCGAAATCACCATCCTGTCCCGTATGAAGGCTGTAGTCATCGCCAGCCTCGAGGAGTTCAGCCCCCATGCCCATCAGTTGCTGTCCTGGGGTACGGAAGATGTCGTCGCCCTTATAGAGACGTTGTTCCATAAAGGAGAGTGACAGGTCGTCGTTGAGAAAAACCTCCATCTGCTCGTCCTCTAAAAATTGGTGGCGCAGATAGGACGGATAAGTGATGTCGAGTCCAAGCTTATCGCTATGGTAGGTGAGAATGTCGGCCTTCGACAGTTCGATGTTGAGACTGTCGTCAGCGGTAATCACATTGTTGAATGACTTCAGTTTCGGTTGGTTCTGGCAACTGACAAAGCATATAGTGAATAGAGCAAAAAGAAGTAGGAAATATTTGCTACCGTTTGAAGAAATCATAAAGTTCAATGTTCAAAGTTCAAAATGTTACATAAGAAGTCTTTCAAGCATGGGAATCTCTATGCGTCCTCGATAGAGGGTCAGCAGTCCTTTAGCCTGCATGGCATTAAGGGTGCGGCTGATGTCTAGTCGGCTATCATTGAGTTCTGCCGCAATTTGGTTCATCAGAATGTAAAAAGTTTTGGCCCCCGCCGGATAGAGACACCGGGAGAAGAAGAAACGTACGATTCGTTCGTGCAGAGTCTTAGGGGCAGAACGCCAGGCATGGTGCTGCTGACGTTGTATCTCGGCAGCCATCAGACTGAGCATGTTTAGTCGGAAGACGAGTTGTGTCTCCAACAATAGCAGCACCTCCTGCTTATCAATACTGATGAGGTTGCAAGGAGTCTCAGCTTTGAAGGTGGAGGTGTAGCGCTGGTTAATGCCAAAAATGCGTTCGGGCTGTAGGATGTATGGTGCGCTGATTGTTTCGCTGACTCGACAGGAACGGTCATCGCTAAAGGTGTCGACACGCAGCGTTCCGCTGGCCAGGAAGATGAGATGTGTACATGGGTCGCCATCCTTGACAAGTCGTTTGCCTTCAGAAAGTTTCGAAAAACCGAATTTCGTATGTCCCGCCACCTGCATCAGGTCTGCATGGCTCATACCCTGAAAGAGCGTGAATTGTAATAACTTGTCGTAAATCTCCATGCTTACTTTTGGATTTTATCTTTCATGGTAGGGGAGTACCATACTTTGTTCTCGCCGTTGTCGTCGTAGATGAGATAAGCCATCAGTTCTGGATGTTTTTCCAAAAGCTTGCGGGTCTTGTCGAGTCCCATTACCATAAAGGACGTGGCATAGGCGTCAGCCCGTGCGCATTGGTCTGCTAATACGGTGGCCGACAGGATGTTGTGCTGTACAGGGCGTCCCGTCTTGGGATCAATGGTGTGGGCATATTTCTTGCCTCCTTTATAATAGAAGTTACGGTAATTACCGCTGGTGGCCATACACTTATCCGTTACGTTCAGCACAGTTTGCAGTTCAGTACCGTCCAATGTTCCTTCGTCGGTGGGTTTGGTAACGCCAATCTTCCAGGGAACCCGTTTCTCGCTGATGCCACGGGTGGCTATTTCGCCACCAATCTCGACCATATAGTTCTTGACGCCTTTTTTCTCAAGTAGCTGCGCTACGGCATCCACACCATATCCCTTGGCAATGGCTGAGCAGTCGAGCATGATGCGAGGGTCACGTTTGCTGATGCCTCGTCCACCGTGTTCAGTGGAGTATGAGATTTTCTTGTAGCCTACGAACTGAAGCATACTGTCCACCTGTTCCTTTGAGGGCATATCACCACTCTTGAACCCGAATCCCCAGGCATTGACCAATGGTGCAATGGTGATGTCGAAAGCTCCTTGAGTGTCTTCTGCAATCTCCATAGCCAAGTTGTATACCTCGAGGAACATGTCACCCTCCGTGGACTTAGGGATGGTGTAATGCTCGTCTAGGTTGATATGCGATATGACACTCTTCTCGTTAAACATCGATAGTGCTCTGTCCACCTCGTTCATCTTTTCTACCAATTCCTTTTGCAGGTCCTCGTCATATTGATAGGTGATGTTATAGATGGTGCCAAAGATAGGCCCCGAACATTTCCGGTAGGGCATGTTTTGCTGTTGGCGGATGATGAGGATGGTGCCTATAATAAGAAGTATAAGAAAAGGCACCTGCCACATGAGGCGTTTTTTGCGGTTATCTGTCATAGTTTTGGTTTTTTTCGTATATTCCTTTACTAGTATATCTAGTTCTGCTAGATGTCAATGATTACGTTAAAGTTTGCTGCCAGATTATCGCTGTCGTTCGTACCAAAACCAGGAACATACCACGTGGTGCCTAAGTCACCGTCATTATGAGCGATACGGCGCTTGTAGCGTACATTCCAGCCAAGGTGCAAGGGACCGAAGACCTTGGCGTCAATGCCGAAAACAATCTCTGCCCAATGCATGGAACACCCCATACCCTCAACACCGAAACCAGCCATCGACTGCCATACAGGGTCGGGCAGGTTCTCACGGATAATATCCACCTTGTAACTGGTAAAGGCATAGCGGAATCCGGCGAACATACGGTTGGACTGATGCTTTTTCTTCAATAGGTTCCAGTCCATGCCAATACGGAAATAGGGTGCAGTGGTCTTGTATGTGATGCCTGTTACCTCATCGTTCTCGTGGTTGGCCTTGCCAAGGCCTAATTCAAAGATGGGGAACCACTGGTCGTGCAGATTGATGCGGAGGGCTCCTTCGTATTCACCATGATCGCTCAACAGTCTCATGGCCGGTCCTACCAGATCGAACGACACGGAGAAACCGCGGAAGAAGGGGATAGAGTCCTTCTCCATGCGAAACATCTTCATCTGTGCCTGGGCCGTGGATACGGTGAACAGCAACAGCAGACTAACGCTGATCCTTAAGATAAAGGTGGAAATGTGTAGTCTTTGCGTCATAGTTCACATGAGGATTGTTAATAACGATAGAGTCGATGACATGATGGGTGGTAGCCACCGAGGTGATTTCGTGGAAATAGGCTACCTGACAGTCTACCGACTCGAAATGGGGTATGTTTTCTTTTTTGATGCGTACCGTATCGATATAGGAGCCCCCCTTACTGCTCCTTAACAGCATATACAGCACATCTTCGGGCTGGGTGTAGCTGATGGGTAGCTGGAAGGCAGAGGCTGACGAGCCAAAGAAGCAATTCAGCTCAAGATTGCCATTGATTTGTTTGCTAATCACCGTGTCGGTGCCGTCGGCCCGCTGAGTCCAAACCCACATGGTGTCCTTGTTTAGCGTGTCGGACTTGCCGGTAGACTTCTTCAGCTCATAGCTGGTGTATACCAGGTTCTGCACAGGGCAGTCGATGCTGGTACAAGCCGAGATGGCCACAATGAGCAAGATGACAATGATTATTTTCCGCATCTGATATTGTCTTCTATCTGGTATTCGTTACGTCCGGCACTGTTGCGACTGATGAGGTCGCCCAGGAATCCGGCAAGGAACAGTTGCGTACCAATCATCATCATGGTCAATGCAATGTAGAAGAACGGTGAATTAGTCACCAGTCGCATGGGAATGCCCTGATACAAGGCCCATGCTTTCTCAGCTCCGAGGAATAGGGCAGAGAAGAAACCGATGATAAACACGATGGTACCCAGGAATCCGAAGACATGCATGGGCTTCTTGCCAAACGTGCCCAGGAACCATAGCGTCATCAGGTCCAGATAGCCGTTTACGAAGCGGTTCCATCCCATGAACTTCGATTTGCCGTACTGGCGCTTTTGGTGGTGCACCACCTTCTCGCCAATCTTGTCGAAACCGGCATTCTTGGCCAGATAAGGAATGAAACGGTGCATTTCGCCAAACACCTCGATATTCTTTACCACTTCGCGACGGTAGGCCTTCAGACCACAGTTGAAGTCGTGCAGGTTCTTGATGCCGCTAACCTTGCGGGCCGTAGCGTTGAACAGCTTCGTGGGGATGGTCTTCGACAGCGGGTCGTGGCGCTTCTGCTTGTAACCGCTCACCAGGTCGTACTTCTGTTCCATAATCATCTTGTACAACTCGGGAATCTCGTCCGGCGAGTCCTGAAGGTCGGCGTCCATCGTGATAACCACGTCGCCCTGAGCCTCCTTGAAACCACAGTACAAGGCGGGGCTCTTACCATAGTTGCGGCGGAACTTGATGCCCTTCACGTGTTCCGAACGGGTTGCCAACTCGGTAATGACATCCCAAGAATGGTCGGTAGAACCATCGTTGACGAAGATAACCTCGAACGAGAAATTGTTCGCCGACATTACGCGCTCTATCCAGTCGTAGAGCTCGGGCAGCGATTCGTCCTCATTATATAAAGGTATAACAACAGATATATCCATAATATGTTTTTTACTTTTTTACCTTTTTACTTTTGACCCTTTGTATGACTGCGGCAATGGGTAGTCCCAGGAAGAAGCCAGTCATGATGTTGAACGTCAGCATATTCAGGGCATAGTCTATCGGACGCATGTTTTGCAGTTCCTTCAGCCCCTCGTTCATCTGTTCTTTCATTCCGGCAGCCTGAATGGCCAGACGGCCTTCTTCCGTACTCATCATCTCCGTCAGTTTCATATACAAGTACCCCTTGTCGATAAAGGCGAAGTAGATGTACAACGCAGCTGCCAGCAGTAGTCCGGCATAGAAAAACACCAGCACCAGATAGGCATAGCCGCGTTTGAAACTGATCACACCTTCACGGGCGTAGTCGCGAAAATGACGCAGTCGACTGGCAGCAAAGAATGGCGAGGCTACGATGAGTATCAGCGATAACAATCCCAGCAAGGGGTTAGTCATGCCTTGTACGTAGCATACCAGTGCACCAATCCATAGCAATGAGAGTAGTGCTCCGTCCTGTCGTGCAAAAGCCTTCAGTTGTTTATATTCCTCTGGTGTCATAATCGGGTGACAAGGTCGCGATTAAGCGAGTGCAGAGCCAAGCTTGCTTGAGCTATGCCGAGCGTGAGCGAACTCGCAGGCGACAAAGTCGGCTGCAAAGTTACGAAGAAAAGAGCGAAAAGCAAAATTTTTTGCAGAAACATTTGCGAGTTCTCAAAAAAAGTATTACCTTTGCACCCGCTTTTGAAGAAAACGGGCAGTCCTGTACGGCCAGCTCCCTCGGAATCCCCCAGGATGGGAACATAGCAAGGGTACTTGGTTGTAGCGGCGCGATGCAGATAGCTGCCCACCCGCCTCTTTAGCTCAGTTGGCCAGAGCACGTGATTTGTAATCTCGGGGTCGTTGGTTCGAATCCGACAAGAGGCTCAAAAATATCATTTCTTTAATGATTTTGGTTAGAAAATGAGTAGCGGAGTAACCTTAATAAGGTACTTCGCTTTTTTAGTTCACTCGCAGAAAACTATAAATGTAAAATATTATGTTCGAACCGTCTTATCAAATTTCTTCGGAAGCCCTCTGTTTGGTTTCTGAAATCTCCGAACAAATCGGAATCCTTGAAACGCTCACGGGTTCAGTTTCTGAAGTCCCCGAGCCGTCTTTCAACCCCTTCTCTGAAGATGACCTTCTTCGTGCTCACGAACAGTTGGTTGATGGATTGAGTGGTGGGGTAGGGCAGTACCGTGACGATCCGCGCGTCCGTCTGCACATGTCCATGCTCTTCGATTGGATGACCCATACGGAGGCTCATCCGCTTATCCGTAGTTGTATTTTTCATTACGAATTGACCTCTATTCATCCCTTTTTGGAGGGAAACGAGCGTTTAGGGCTCTTCTGGCAGACCCTTCTTTTGGTTCAGTGGCGCCCTGTTATGACAGGCCTTCCGCTTGAGTCGCTCGTTGTAGAGCGTCAGCAGGAATATCGCCGTGTTTTGGCCTATCTCAGTGAAACCGCCAAAATTACCCATTTCATCGAGTACATTTTGCGCTGTTTGCTGGATGTTGTACTGCAAGAGGTAAAGAATAAAGTAGAGAATAAAGTAAAGAATAAAAGTAGAGGAAAAGTACAGGATAAAACCCCTGAAAATGCCCTCTCAGAGGATGTTGAAGCCCAACTTTCCAAGTCTGAGCAGCGAATTGTGAAGCTCCTGGTGGCCGATCCGCGCGTCACCATCGGTGCCCTTTCTCGTCGCCTACAGCTCTCAGAGGCCGGTATTAACAAGGTTTTAGCCGCTCTCCGCAAGCGTGGCATCATCGAACGTGTGGGTGCCAACAAAAATGGCTCCTGGAAAGTCAATCTCTAACCCTTTTCTTGAACCATGCTCTTCTAAACATCTAAAAATCAATTCATCATCATTTTCTGTTTTCTGAGGACTGTCCACTCTGGCAGTCCTCTCTTTTGCGCCCTTTACCCCCATTTTCACCCTTCTCACCTCTTCCTTTCTCCATTTTCCTTCTAATCTTCTCTTTTCTTTACACCATTATTTGTCTCTCTTTTCCATTACTCCCTCTCTAGACTCCCTTCTTCTCTCTGCCTTCCTCCCTCTTCCCTCTGTCTTCGCTTCTTCTCCCTCGTCATTCAAAACTTTATAATCTCCATTCTTTATTCCTCTTTCGATCATCGCAGAAAAGCTCGAATCATTCCATATTCCAAATTCATCATTTCTTATTCAATTAGTAAAAACACACAACATAAGAAAAAGCCGGTATCTCTACCGGCTCATTTGTGTGTTTAATATTTTTGTCTATGTACTTTTTACACTTTACTCTTTTCAGGTTCTTAAACCCTACTTTTTCCTTCAAAATTTTCGTTCTGGGGCTTACTCGAAATTGCTGTCAACCATAGTCTCTACCAGCTCCTGACCATGGGAGTCTTTTGAAAATGTAATCAACTCAGCTGCTTTGTAGGCTACAGCGTGCACAGGGCTGCTACCATCATGGGCAGCACCACCCACAAAAACCATTTCTTCATCATAATCAGTTTTTAGTTATTATATCTATATGTAACTGCAAAGGTACAAAAAATAATCCGAAAAATAGTCGGTTTTCTATGAAAAACACCCAAAAAGTTTGTTTGTTCAGAAGAAGGGGGGGGGGGGCTTCACAGAGCATGTACCTTTGCACCGCAAACCCTGAATATGATTGAACGGTACTTTGGTACTTGGTACTTTGGTACTTTTTGCCGATGTCTTTAGTTCCAAGGAAAAGGGAGGGGGGAGGAAGAAGATGATATATAATTCTATAAGTATATATATTATTAATTTTATATATATTATAATATATATAAAATCTTATAGCCACTCTTTGTATTTTTGAAAACAGCAAAAAGTACCAAAGTACCAAGTACCAAAGTACCATTTTTGCTGTTTTCCTGTCCAAAACGATTTTCTTGCAAAATTAAGGCAAAAATAGAGGGTTGAAAAAGGCGGATTTTGGCACTTTTATTTGCAGGAGTTATGAATTATTCGTACCTTTGCATTGTCAATAGGAACGATGGATTTTGAGCGCAGGACACCAAAAGTTTGCTTTCAGGCCTGGCAAAATTTACTGCCTGCCCAGAGCGTAAAAAGGAAGTCGAGAATGGAGATAAAGAGAGAACAATAATCAACAAACAGTAATCACTAAAAAATTTTACAACTATGGCAATGAACGTGAAAGTAGTAGATAAGCTACTGAAAGTAGCCGCTCTCACAGTCTTCCTTTGACATTCGTCGAGAGTACCTCTGACCTTCGTTCTTAGGTAGGTTGCATCTCGGAAATGAAAATAAATCTTAATTTATTTTGCATTTCTCTCGATTTGCACTACCTTTGCAGCCGTATTGAAAAGCAAACAAGAAAAAATACAGAATATGATGAAAAAAGGATTTATCAGTTTGGTGGTTTGCCTGATGGCTTGCTGCATGACGGTAAGCGCTCAGGAGGTGCAGAAGAGCGAACTGCAGAAGAGTGCGGAAGCTGCATTGGAAAGAAGTGCGCCCGTGACGTCGCGTCATCAGTATATTCGTGCCTATGAGGACTACTTTAACAAGGGAAAGTTGAAGCAGGGCGTGGAGTGTGCTGCCAAGGCCAGCGAGCTGTATGTGAAGGGGAGCGAGTATCAAGAGGCTTTCGACCTGCTGCGCAGTGTTGATCAGGCCATCGGCGCCAAGAGCATCAGCACGGGCGAGAAAGCTGCTGCCCACTACGAGGTGAGCAAGGTGAGGATGAAGATGTATATGAACATGCACAGAGCTCAGAGCGCGCAGGAGCACCTGAACGTGATGGAGAACTATGCCAAGACATCGGGCGACGAGGACGTGATGAACGACCTGCTGTATAACAAGGCTAACTATTACTACACCTTCGGACAGAACGCCAAGGGTAACGAGGTGTTCAAGGAAATGGCTGCCAAATTGACGGCTTCGAAGGAGTATGACAAGGTGGACAAGGTGTATCAGACCTTGATAGCCAACGGACGCAGAAGCAACAATGCCAGCATCGTGGCGCAATCGTATAACAACTACATGCTGTGGAAGGACTCAGTGAACGCCATCAAGTCGGCCGACGAGATCAAAGGTCTGAAGAATCAGATAAGCGAGCGCGACGCAACGATAGACGATATGGACGGAACGCTGACCATGCGCATGGCCATTATCTGGGGATTGGCTATCTTGGCAGGAGCGCTGGCTGCTGCATTGGTAATAGGTGCTGTGGTGCTGCTGAGATATATCCTGCTGACACGCAAACAGCAGAAGACCATCAAGATGGCGAACGACAGCAATGCCCAGAAAGCTAAGTTTATCAGCAACATTTCGGCACAGCTGGAGCCCACACTGCAGAAGCTGGACAAGAAAACGCCCGAGGTGAAGGCGTTGCTGGACTTCTCGAGTCATATAGAAACGCTGTCGAACCTGGAAAACTCGACCGAAGAGGTGGAGATGGAAGAGGTGAGCATCAACAAGTTCTGCGAGGAACTGATGGAGCCCATCCGTGCCAAGGCGAAGAAGGACGTGACGCTGAACGTGAACGCTCCGAAGATGACGCTGACCACGAACAAGGAGCTGGTGGGACACATTCTGACCCATCTGCTGGAGAACGCCACGAACTATGTGAACGACGAGGGTACCATCGTACTGGAATACAAGAAGCGTGGCGCACACTCGCACCAATTCCTGGTATCGAACACGGGAGAACCCATGGCCGAGGAACTGCGTGAAGAGGTGTTCACACCGTTCCGCGAGGTGAGAGACCTGACCGAGGGCGACGGACTGGGACTGCCCATCTGCAGACAAATGGCGCTGAAAATGGGTGGCGACCTGGAAATTGACCCGCAGTTTACCAAGGGCACACGATTCATACTGGAATTGCACTCGTGAAAAATCTTATTATATGTATAGTGGGCGTGCTGCTATTGGCAGCATGCGGACAGAGCTATGAGGAGACCAAAAGGCTGACCCGAGAGCAAAAGCGGGAGGCAGCCCGAAAGGACTCAGCAGCCCTGAAGGTGGCTGTGATGCCTACGATGGACTGTCTGCCCTTGTTTGTGGCTCAGCACTATCACCTGTACGACACCCTGAGAGGGGGCGTGCGCTTGAAATACTACAAGGCACAGATGGACTGCGACACCGCCCTGATGAGGGGTAGGGTGGAAGGTTCGGTGACCGACCTGGTAAGGGCCGCAGGAATGGCTAAGCAGGGCACGAAGTTGCGCTATGTGGCTACAACTAACGCCTATTGGCAACTGATAAGCAACAGAAACTCGCGCGTGAAGCAGGTGAAGCAGTTGGACGACAAGATGATAGCCATGACGCGCTATTCGGTGACGGATATGTTGGCAGATGCGGCCATCGACTCGGCCAAGTTGGACAAGGACCGCGTGTTCAAGGTGCAGGTGAACGATGTGTTTGTGAGGATGCAGATGTTGCAGAACAACATCATGGATGTGCTCTGTCTGACGGAACCGCAAGCTACATGGGCGCGCGCCATGAAGAACCCCGTGGTGATGGACACCAGAGACATGGGGTGGCAGATGGGCGTGATAGCCTTCCGCGAGAAGGAAATGCAGCGACAAGCCAGAGGAAAGCAGCTGGAATTGTTTGTAAAGGCATACAACCAGGCTTGCGACTCGATAAACAAACGCGGGGTGGCGTACTATCGCAACCTCATCAAAGACCGCATGAAGCTGAAAGCTGAATTGGTGGACTCGTTGCCCAAGAACCTGAAATATATTCATGCTCAAGGCCCAAAACAAGCCGACGTGGACAGAGCAGAAAAATGGCTGGAAAAGAATGGGAACAACAGATAAATCGCTGGAACGAATATTTAATCAACTGATAGCAGGCAACGTGGGATTGGCTATTGCAGAGACGGAGACATATCTGGCTGCATGGCCTAATCCGCAGACACAACAGAAACTATTGGACCTGAAAGCAGACTATCTGCTGATGGAAGACCACTGGAGACAGGGCACTAACGACCCGCAGCGCGAGGAGTTGTATGAGAGGCTGTTGCAACGACTCTACGTGCTGGCGGCTAACATCTCTATCTATAAGCACATGAACGGGTCGTCGTATCTGCAGACACTCTACAAGGGTGTAAGGCAGGAGGGCAAACGGTGGTCGATAGCCACCATCAAGGGCGAGATGGAGAACTTTGTGAGCGAGGTGGCTATGCTGAGTCTAGAGCCCGAAAACAAGCGAAAGGAGAAGAGCAAAGAGATATACAAGCAACACCAGCAGGAGATGAATGCCCTCTTCAACTACGTGCTGACCACGCATATGTGGACGGAGAACGTGGGAGAGGGGATGCAGGAGATGCTGCTGTCGCCCACCATTGATTCGAACGACCAGCAATTGCTGGTGTCGGCCATCACATTGTCGCTGATGAATAGGTTCGACATTGTGAAATTCCGCACCCTGACGAATGTCTATGCGCAGGCATTGGACGAGTACGTGAAACAGCGTGCGCTGGTGGGATGGACGTTGGCCATTGACGACGACTGGATAAGGGTGTATCCCGAGATGCAGGACATCATCAACACGCTGTTGCAGGACGCGAAGGTGGTGGATGAATTGACGGAGTTGCAGATGCAGCTGATATACACCACGGATGTAAGAAACGACACCAAGAAAATCAGGGAGGAAATCATGCCCGACCTGATAAAGAGCAATTCGTTTAAGCTGACGAACGAGGGATTGGTTGAAACAGAGAATGACCCCTTGGAGGACATATTGCACCCCGATGCAGCCGAGGAGCGCATGGAGAAAATGGAGGAATCAATGAAGCGTATGTTGGATATGCAGAAGCAGGGCTCCGACATCTTCTACAGTGGATTTGCACAGATGAAGCGCTCGCCTTTCTTCTACGACATGAGCAACTGGTTTGTGCCGTTCTACATGCAGCATCCGGACATTGCGGAGCATGTGGACAAGTTGGAGGGTTTCCACCTCTTGGAGATAGCCATGTTGCGAGGTCCTTTCTGCAACAGCGACAAATATTCGTTCCTGATAGCCTTCCAGCAGATGCTGCACCAACTGCCTGAAAACATTGTGCAGATGATGAAACGAGGCGAGCTTTCGCCCAGTGGTATGCAGGAAGTGCCCAAGGAGGAGCGCACAAACCCTGCGTATATCCGCAGAAGCTACTTGATGGATATGTACCGCTTCTTCATGCTGTTTCCCAACAACAAGAGTCTCTACAACCCGTATGTGCCCCAAAACAAGGAGGAGCAGTTTGCGGGCTTGTTTATCACCTCGGAACTCTTTCTGCACACGCCGATGGACGAGCGTAAGCCCTCCTTGGTGAAGCTATTGAAGAAACGCAAGTTGGAAAGGGCCTTCGAACAGCTGATGATGTCGATTCCATCCGAGATGCACGACGTGAACTACTACTTGTGGAAAGGCGATTTCGAGCGAGCACTGGAACTGGACCCTGAGAACGAGCGGGCGTTGGCTGGACATGCGCGCAACCGATTTAAGGCCAAGGACTATGAGGGGGCGCTGGAGGCTTATGAGCACTTGTTGCTGAACTATCCCGAGAAGCGGAACTATATGCTGAACAAGGCGGTGTGCCAAGTGAGCATGGAGGATTATGAGGAGGCGCAGAAGGTGTTGTACCAACTAAACTACGAGCATCCTGAGGACATGAATGTGGCACACGTGCTGGCTTGGTCGCTGACGAGCGATGGGAAGATGGAGCAGGCAGAGGGCTTGTATCAGCAGCTGATGGCTCAGGAGAACCCCAATCCTGCGGACTATCTGAACTATGGCTATTCGCTATGGTTGCAGGGGCGCATTGACAAGGCTGCTGAACAGCTGAGAAAATATGCAAAGGTGGAAATGGAACAGGGTGCTTCTGCAGAGCTGCCATTGGACGAGGCCTGGCTCCAGATGCGAGGCATCAAGGAGACAGACATCCGCATGATGAAAGCGCTGGTGATGATGGGGTGAAAAAGAAGTCGCTGACCAATTAGAGGAAGGGCTGCAGCAAATGGGCAAACCATCCGCGGAACTTCTGCCAACCCGTGCGGAATTCGTCCCACGTCTCGTCGGTCATCTCGAAACTCTTCTGCTTATCGCGCCAGAACATATCGTCGAGCTCACGGGTGGTGGCTTTGTCGACAATGACGGCATTCTCCTCGAAATCACACTTCAAGCTGCGCGCATCAAGATTGGTGCTGCCAACGGTGCAATAGCGCCCATCAACCATCATAATCTTAGAATGGTGGAAGCCCGGCTTATAGAGCCACACACGGGCACCACGCTTCTGAAGTTTACGAGCCTGATACAAGGCACAATCGGGCGTCAAAGGGATATCACTCTTTGACGACAGCATGATTTCCACCTTCACACCACGACGGATGGCTCGTGTCAAAGCGCGCGTGACCGAAGGAATGAGCGTGAAATAGGGATTGATGATATGAATGGAGTCTTGCGCCTGATTGATGGCATTGATATAGAACGTGCGCATAATCTTGGGCGTGACGTGGGGCTCACGATTGATGATGCCCACCATCTTACGACCTTTGGTATAGGTGGTGTCGGGCTTCAGGTCGGAGAACTTAGTCAGGGTGCCTCCACGGTAGTATTTCATGCCGCTGACGTTCTGGCCCGTAGTGCGATTCCAAATGCGCATGAAGATGGCCTGCAGTTCGTTGACAGCATCGCCCTCAATGCGACAATGCATATCGCGCCATTCGCCCACCTGCTCCGTACCTTTTATATAATAGTCGGCTACGTTCATGCCTCCTGTATAGGCTATCTGTCCGTCGATAACCACAATCTTACGATGATCGCGCCCGAAGATGTGGTTGACCCACGGGAATCGGATGGGGGAGTATTCCACAATATCAATGCTGTCCTTGCGGAGGGCCTCCAGATGATACTTCTTCAGGGGTTGGTTGTTGGAGTCGTTGCCAAAACCGTCGAACATGGCGCGCACCTCGACACCCTCCTTGCGCTTCTCGCGCAGAATGTCGAAAAGGAGCGAGGCAATGGAGTCGTTGCGGAAATTGAAATACTCCAAGTGGATGCTGCTCTTGGCCTGACGGATGGCTTGGAACATATCGTCGAACTTCTCCTGACCAGAGAGTAACAGCGTCACACTATTGTCGTGCGAGAATCGGATATTACTCTGGCGCAGGGTCTCAACGATGAGAGAGTCGGTGGTTTGAGCAATAACGCCATTAGAAATTAGTAAAGAGTAGCTAGTAATGATGATTACCAGCAAGAATCGAAGATGTTTCATTTCCTATTTTTCAGTCTGTATTCCAATGGTGTCATACCAAACTTCTCCTTGAAGACGTTGATGAAATTCTCTGCAGTCATGAAGCCTACATTGATGGCCAACTCGCTCATGTTGATATCGGTGTTGACAAGCAGCGTGCAGGCATGCTTCAGACGCAATTCGCGAACCACCTCAGCGGGCGTCTTGGTGGTGATGCTGCGAATCTTATGGAAGAAGGGTACACGACCCATGCCCATGGCGCTGGCCATCTCGTCGAGACTGATTTGTCCACGACTCATGTTCTGCAAGACGAATTGTTCGACATTGCGCATGAGCTGCTGGTCCATAAGACCGCTCATGGTATAGTCGCCAATGGTGTTGTTGTCGTAATAGCGTGCCAATACGTTGACTTGCTCCTGAGCAGGGGCTTCCTCAACCTCAGGCTGGACTTCCGGTTCGGGAGTCTCTGTGCCCTCAGCGCTCTGTTTACCCTGATAGATGCTTTCATCTTGGATGTTCTCATAGCTAATCGTCGAGGTGGTCATACTAGCATTCTGACCTTCGAGCATACGTGTCTCCTTACCCTCGATGACGTTCTGGTTGATCTCGATAGGAGCAAGACCTAACAGTTTGTTGATGCGCATCACAGCCTCCTGGATGTTGAAAGGCTTGGCGATATAATCGTCAGCAGCAAGCGTGATGTTCTGGTCGGCCATATCTTGTTCGGTCAATACACCATCGGTAAGCAGGATGAACTTGGTCTTGCTGCGACGCACATCCGACTTGAACTGATTGCAGAGTTCGCTACCCGTCATGGTGCCCATATCCTGCTTACACATCACAATATCAGCATTGAGGGTGTCGATATCGGGCAGGGCGTCCTTCACATTATCGTAGATGTGGAAGTCGTAAACCTTATGCAGGTGTGCATTCATGAAGGAGAGGAACTCGCGGTTGTTGTCGATGAGCACAATACTGAACTTCTTCGACAGCTCGTCAATCTCAAGAGCCTTGATGTCTGTGGCCATATCGCTGGTGCTCATGGCTGTCAGAGCTACCTCACCACTATCATTCAGTTCGAGACGGTCCTTAGCGCTCGACTCTGCCTTCTTCTCCGGATTCTCGAGGGTGCTCTGCATTTCAGAGATGCGAGTGATAATCTGCAACATCTGGAAGTGGAGCGAGTTCAGCTGCTCTTGGCCCTCCATAGAGGTTTCGCGTTCGGCCATATTGCCGATAATGGTCGTCATACGAGCCATAGGTTGTCGAAGTTCGTCGCTGGTGAGCTTGATTTCCTCACGCTGGCGCACCAACTCGTCGATAACGGTCTTCTTGCGTCGCCAGATAGTCTTGAACTTCTTGATACCATAACGCCAGATAGCGATGATGATAATCAGGATGATGACATAAACGGTGAGCATCCACCAAGACAACCACCAAGGACGATCCACAATGATCTGCAAGGTGCGCTCCTGATTGCTGACAGCACCATCGGCACTGACAGCCTTTACGTGAAGGGTGTAGGTGCCACTGCCCAGTTCATGGAACTTTACACCATGCAAGAGGGCATCACCATTGCGCCAGTCATTGTCGAGACCTTCCATCCAATACATGAACTGGAGGCGCTCGCCCTGGTTGTAGTTACCAGCACCAAACTTGATAGTGAAGGTGCTCTGGTTGTTGTTCAGCTCTATCTTATTGCTCTCGTTGAGGGCTTGTGGCAGAATGACGTTACCGTCATACTCCATACCCGTTAGGATTTCCTTCTCACCGACAAAGAGCTGGGTCAGCATAACGCGAGGCAGCGATTCCTGCTCGTCTTTATTTCCATGACGTACCCAGTTGACACCATAGAGTCCGCCAAAGAGCACTTCACCATCTTGCTTGGTGAGGATGGCACCCATATTGAACTCGTTGCTCTGCAGACCGTCACTGATGTCGTAGTTGTAGAGACCGTAGGTGAAAGAGGCATCTTCGTGGTTACGCTGTACAACCACACGACTGATACCATTGCTGGTAGAAATCCAGATGCTATGGTTCTTGTCTTCTGCAATACCACAGATAGAGTTGTTGCAGAGTCCGTCTTTCTCTGTGATATAGCTCAGCTCGTCGTTGTCGGGAGTGAGGATGTTGATACCCTCACGCGTGCCTACCCACAGCAGACCACGAGAGTCTTCGAAAATCTGGGTGATATAGTTGTTGGTGAAGGTTGAAAGATTCGTGGAGTTTCCCGTCAGCACCGTCTTTTCACGCGTATTGAGGTCGAGGATGACAAGACCTTCTGAAGTACCAATCAGCAGGTTGTTGTTCTTGCCATAGAACAGCGACGTGATATTGTTGGTATTCAGCATACCGTTCTCACGGGTGTAGGACGAGAAGGATTCTACCTTCGGATTATACACCTGCAAGCCTCCGTTGGTGGCAATCCACAGATTGCCTGTATTATCGCAACAGAGTGCGTTGATATGGTCATCAATCAGTGTTTTCATGCTGTCGCGAGCCACTGAGTAGAGGGTGCTTACACCATTCCTGATGCGTGTAAGTCCGTTCTGCTTGGAACCTACCCACAGGCTACCATCGGGCGTGGTGGTCATTACAGATACCTTATGGCTGGCTAAGGCGCCGTCGTAACCAATAAGGCCCTTGTCGCCGGTACCATACCATACCTTTCCGTTCTTATCCTGTGCCAATGCTGTGATATCGCCACTGAAATCGGTGTCGAACTTATAGATGTTGCTGCCATAATAAGCCAGACCCGACTTTTCCGTACCAATCCACAATAGGTCGGTATCGTCGATGTAAACACTCTGGATACTTACAACATCCTGACCCTTCAAATTGCTGTTGGAACTGCGAGGCTCTACATATTCCATCTCGTGGTTGTTGACGGACGAGCGGATTAAGCCTGTGCGGTCGGTACCAATCCAGATGTTGCCATTGCGGTCGCCAGCCATTCCGTTGACGCTATGGTCTACGCTGACAGAGGTCAGTCCCAGCTGGTTGCCAATGGTGGTGTTCCATGTGTTGGTGTTCTTGTTATAGAGCATTAGGGTTCCTTGTCCATAGAGCCAGATATTGTCCATCTGGTCAGAGAATACCTTCAGCGTAGGGCTCTTGCGCAGATGCTCACGGGCAATCTGGTCGTTTGTCCAAACGGTCTGCTGCTGGTGCATGATGTCACAGCAAACAATCATTCCGTCTTCATAGACAAGGATGGCACCATCGCGACATTCGCCAATGGAGCAGATATTGCCCTGAGGAATACCATGAGCATCATTGGTATAGCTGAACTCATAGCTGGTCTGTTGCTGCATGTTATAAGCTACCACGCCCTTGTTGGGAATGGAGGCCCATACATTCTTATGACTATCGATATACACAACGTTAGGAACAGCCTCGATACCCATACGACTGAAGGTCTGCTTCATGTCGCGCTCGAAGTTCTCTGACTGAGGATGATAGACACAATAGCCTGCAGAGGTCTCGACGAGAAGTGTTCCTTCCAGCGTTTCCTGAATGCTGATGATGTAGCTGTCGGGCAGCGAAGAGCCGTCCTGCGAGTTGCATTGGAAACTATGGAAGGTGTAACCATCGTAACGATAGAGTCCTGCTGGAGTTCCCAGCCAGACATATCCTCGCGAGTCCTTCATGATGCAGTTGATCTGACTGATGGTCAAACCATTGCGGGCATCCAGCGTCTTAAATAGATAAACGCCTGCAGCTGCCATAGGCAGTACAAGCATCAGGGCTAACAGTATCTTTCTCAGTGTCTTCATATATCCTAATTCCTCTAACTCCCTTACTTTTATTTTTTTATTTTTTTATCTTTACAACACACAAGCATAGCGGTCGACAATGCCTAAGAGATGGTTGGCGTCGTCAACAACGAGCACATTGTGTATCTTGTTCTTATTCATAATCCTCTGTATCTCTGATATCTTTGTCTGCGGACCTACCGTTTTCGGTGTCCGTGTCATGATGTCTGCCACAGTGCGATTGAAGAACTCTGCCTGCCATTTCTCCATAGCACGACGGATATCACCATCGGTAATGAGTCCTTCTATCAAGCTGTCCTTTACGGCTACTCCCAATCCTAATTTTCCCTTGCTTACCAAGATGATGGCTTCGCCAAGGTGCATGTCTGACGACAGGATGGGCAGGTGCTCCGTAATCATCACATCCTGAGCCGTGGTGAGCAGGCGTTTGCCCAACTCGCCTCCAGGATGGAATTGTGCGAAATCCTGAGGCTGAAAATTCCGCTTCTCCATCAGGGCAACAGCCAAAGCGTCGCCCATCACCAATGCTGCCGTTGTGGAACTCGTGGGAGCCAGATTCAACGGACAGGCTTCTTTCTCCACACTGACATTCAGATGGCAGGTGGAATATTTTGCCAAGAGGGATTGTGGATTGCCACTCATTCCAATGATGGGAATCTGCATATGCAGCACCATGGGGATAAAGCGCAACAGCTCGTCAGTCTGTCCGGAATTGGAGATGGCGAGCACCACATCACCTTTTGACATCACACCCAAATCGCCGTGATACACGTCGAGTGGGTTGATGAAGAACGAGGGCGTACCCGTAGAAGCCAGCGTGGCTGCTATCTTCGCTCCGATATGTCCGCTTTTGCCTACGCCTGTGACAATCAGTTTTCCTTTGCAGGAAAGGATTAATTCCACAGCGCGGTCGAAGTCCTCGTCCATCTGAGGTATCAGGTTTAGCACCGCTTGTGCCTCGTCCTTGATACATTGTATAGCGTATTCTCTACTTTTCATTATTTAATAGTTTCGCGACCAAATCGCAAAGCGCACTGAGTTCCAGCATATTAGCAGCATCGCTGAGACCTTGGTCTGGGTTGGGATGCACCTCAAAGAACCATCCTGTGGCTCCGAAGGCCTTTGCTGCCATTGCCATCTGGGGCACGTAGCGTCTGTCTCCGTCGGTCTTGCCATTGGCTCCTCCTGGATGCTGAACGCTATGCGTGCAGTCCATGATGACATTGTCCACAATTTCCAGCATCTCTGGAATGTTACGGAAGTCAACTACCAGATTATGGTAACCCATCATGTTGCCACGCTCTGTCAGCCATACCTCTGTGGCACCAGCCTCGCGGGCTTTCTCTACAGGATAGCGCATATCCTCTCCACTCAAGAACTGACCTTTCTTGATGTTCACTGTGCGTCCAGTCTTGGCTGCTGCAATGAGCAAATCAGTCTGCCGACACAGGAAGGCGGGTATCTGTAAGATGTCGCACACTTGACCTGCTGGCTGTGCTTGCCAAGCTTCGTGAATGTCAGTGGTTACGCGCAACCCGTATTTCGACTTTACATCGCTCAGCATCAGCAGTCCGTGGTCAATGCCAGGTCCGCGAAATGACTTCAGCGACGTGCGGTTGGCCTTGTCAAACGAGGCCTTGAATATGATATCGGTCCCTAGTTTCTTGTTGATTTCCACCAACTCTGCAGCAACAGTATCGAGCAATTCTGCCGATTCGATAACGCAAGGACCTGCAATGAATGTCTGTTTCATATAAGTTGTTAGCTTTACATATTACCTTGCAAAGGTAGTAAATATTTTATATAACAGTATGTTTTAACCAATTATTTAACATATAATGTCATTATTGTTTGATATGCACATCCTGCTGTGGGAATGGAATTTCAATGCCGTTCTGGTTCAGCGTGTCATAAATGGTGCGCAGAACATCACTGATGACATCAGCCTTCTTGGATGCATTGGTCCATACGAACATCTTGAAATTGATGCTGGAATCGCCTAGCTCGCCAACCACCGACCTTACCTTCTTCGATTTGTCCACCCATTTATGGTTCAAGTTGTTCACAGCTTCGTCCACCAAGGTCATCACTTGTTGCAGATTGCTGCCATAGGCCACACCATAGGGAATGACTTGCAGCACATAACCATGATTGCGTGTCAGGTTCTTATAGTTCTTGGTGAACAGCTGCGAATTCTGGAAGGTGATAACCTCGCCAAAGACCGACTCTACAACGGTTGATGTATAGCTGATGCTGGTCACATTGCCGATAGTCCCGTCTACCTCAATTCTGTCGCCCACCTTGATGCGCCCAGCCATGAGGGTGATACCATAGTAGATGTTCTCGATGATGTCTTTCGACGCGAAACCGATACCCGTTGACAAACCTCCTGTAACAACCAATAGCCATTCCATAGCCACATCCAGTATGTTCATGGTGATGAGGAACCAAGCGCCCCATACGACAACCTGGATGACATTCTTTCCCATCACTTCGCGACTGGCTGCAGTAGATGCATCCTTGATTTCATAATGCATACGCATGAACTTCAGGAGTGTGCGATTGATGTAGGCAAAGAGGAACCACATGCAGATAACGATAGACAGCGTCAGAATGCTCAACTTCAGGTTTTCAAGATTGATGAAGTTGGTCTTGAAAATCTTCCAGCAAAGGTCGGAGAGATTGAAGACTTTAGCAGCCCAATAGATGCTGATCATTACGGAAGCTACGCCCAGCACGGGCAATATCACGTGATAGGCCAGATGATAGGCCCATGTCTGAGTGATAGGTCGTCCGCTGAATTTATGACGCACGCCATACAACTTAATATACTGCGATACGCAGGTGATGGTGAGGATACAGGTCAACTGCATAATCCACCAAATCAAAATCTGTACTGCCAACAACGTGTAGCCCAACCAGGAACATACCACCGAAACGATGAACACCAGTAGCGAGATATAGGTATAGAACATATCCGAACGTGGAATGTTCTTGTTAAGGCGCCCGATGACGTTCCATTGCCACAACGCACAGATGAGCAATACGGGCGGAAATAGCATGTTTACCAATTCGCTGGGTATCAGGATGATGCGGAAGGCAATCACTAAGAAGCATACCGCCAACAACGGGGTGTAGATTCGGAAGGTGTTTTTTATCTGGTCGCCACTGACACGTAAGAGCAGCGAGATCAGAATGACACCCAACAACCAGGCAAACTCCACCAGCAGGTTGGAAGCCATGATGAAGAAGTTCTGTTGCGTGATAGCGAGCGTCAGTCCCAGGATGATAGCAAACGTAATCGTCGTGGTAGCCAATGTGATGCAGGTGCGTTTCTTCATGAATTCCTCTGTGCGCAGACGCTTAGGAACTACAAAGCGAATCACGACGAAGTTGAGCAGCGACGCGATGATGGCATAGAGAATGGTCGAGATGAGCAGTCCGAAAATCCAGCGACTATCCCATTGCGAATTTTCATTAGGCTGGTATTTCTTCTTGACCGTCTGCGACATGGTCTGCCAATAGTATCCCCATTTCTTCAGGATGTTCCAATAGTTGTCGCCTCCGTTTCTGAAGATGCTTGTCTGTATGTCGTTATAGCGTTTCTGCGCATAGTCGTTCAGATGGCTCAGTCGTTCTTCCGCCATGTCGTAATAGCGGATGTAGTCCTGCATGGTGGTACGGTTTTCCTCCAGCGAGTGGCGTATGTTGGTAGCCAGCGTCAGACAGATGTTTCGGTCCGTCTGTGCTTGTTCGCTCAGCATGGAGGCAGGCATTGCCCTCAGGCTTCCTATCAGCGAGTCGTAGCGCGCAATGTCGTTATTAGCCTTGTTCAAGAAAGTTTTGAAAGGCAATTGTTGGCGCTGGAACATACGATACTGATCGGTAGCCTCGTTGCACGCATAGGTCAGGTCGAACACGTATTCCTGCTTCTGCGAATAAAGCATCAGCGAGTTCTGGTTCGATCGCAACAGCGTTTCCATCAATTGGTTGCGCATGTTCTCGCTCTGTTTCTTATTCATTTCTATCATCTGCGACAATTCACGATGATAGTTCATAAGTTCTGTGCGCAGAATCTGCAGCGTTTGAGGCAGGTCTTTCTCCTTCAGCACAGCATGGGCGCTGAGAGTTATCAGCATGACCAGAAATATCGTAGCGAATCTTTTCATTGCTTTTTCTTTAAAATTTGTGTGCAAAGATAATCATTTTTTCAAATAAATCGTTATCTTTGCACACAAAAACGTTAAATATGGTATTAATTGCAGACAGTGGAAGCACAAAGACCGATTGGTCTCTTCTTCACATCGTAAATCCTCGTGTTGGTAGCGAAGTCATTGCCACTTTTCAAACCCAAGGAATAACCCCCATTCACCAGACCCCTGATATTATCCGTCAGATTCTGGGTCAGGAGCTCATGTCACAGCTCTCTACGTTCCCGCGTAGCCAGCTGGTTAACACCAAGGCGCTGGAGATACCCCTGCTTTCGCAGATTGAGGTGTTCTTCTATGGCAGTGGTTGCACGCCAGCCCATGTGCCTATGATGAAACAGATGTTGGGTGAGGTGTTTTCCTCTGGCAAGATAGAGGTGCATAGCGACCTCATGGCTGCAGCACGTGCCCTCTGCCAGCATGAGCCAGGTATTGCCTGCATACTCGGTACCGGTGCCAACAGCTGTCTCTATGATGGACAGGATATCGTGCAGAATACGCCAGCTTTAGGCTATATCCTTGGCGACGAGGGTGGGGGTGCAGTACTGGGTCGCAACTTTATGAATGCCATCTTCAAGAATCCGCAGTTTGCCGCTTTGCGCGACGACTATCTACAGAAAACCAAGCTCACACAGGCTGATATTATAAATAAGGTATATCGCGAACCGCTGGCCAACCGTTTCCTGGCGACTACTTCTCTGTATATACAGGAACATCTGGATGATCCTCTGCTTCGCAACCTCGTTGTGCAGAATTTCCGTCAATTCTTCCGTTGCAACATCGTGCCTTACCAACACAATGACCTGCCCGTGCATTTCGTGGGCTCTATGGCGCACCATTATGTGGAACAACTGAAGCAGGCTGCTGATGTAGAGGGCTATCACCTGGGACATATCATGAAGAGTCCGATGGAGGGCCTCGTTACCTATCACTCTTATTAAGGGTTGCTTTACACCATTAACTTTGCAGACGAAAACTTTAAAATGATATGGCTAACTTAAAAGAAAAAATCGGCTATGCTTTGGGCGATGCCGCTGCTGGTGGAATTACTTGGAAAGTAATGTCTATCGCCTTCCCGCTATTCTTTACCAACATTTTCGGATTAACAGTGGCAGATACGGCAACACTGATGTTGATAGCACGTATGTTTGACGTAGTGACAGACCCCATGATGGGAACATTGGCAGACCGTACACAAAGCCGATGGGGTACCTATCGCCCATGGCTCATCTATGGTGCCATCCCCTTTGGCCTGATCTTTGCGCTGTTATTGTATACCCCCGACTTCGGACCAATGGGCAAACGTATCTGGGCTTATTCGCTGTACCTGATGATGATGGCCGTGTACACCGCCGTTAATGTGCCTTACGGTTCATTGCTTGGTGTGATGACGGACGATGATAACGAGAAGAACCAATTCTCGTCGTTCCGCATGGTAGGTGCCTATGCCATGGGTTTCATTACCTTGCTGTCATTCCCTTATCTGCAGAAGTTTGTCGGTGGTAGTGACCAGCATCAGTATGCTGTGTTGGGTGTATTCTTTGGTGTTTTGGCTGCTGCTGGTACGCTGGCGTGTGGTCTGTTGACTAAAGAGCGTCTGAAGCCTATACGTGCTGAGAAATTCTCGTTTAAGCCCTTCGGCGACCTGTTCTGCAATAAGCCGTGGATTATCTTGACACTCATTGGCGTGTGTATGAACTTCTTCAATGGCTTCCGCTATGCGGTGGCAGGTTATATGTTCGAGTATTGTATGAATGGAGAAGTTACGGTCAGTGGACTAATCATCAACTATACCGTCTTTATGACCTTTGGTGAACTGACGTGCATGATCTTCGGAGGTGTGTCGCCTGTCTTCACCAAGTGGGTGGGTTCTAAGCGCATGGCCTTCATCTGGGCCGGTGTCATCTGTGTAGCGACCTCTGTGCTCTATTTCTTCATCCCCATGGACCCCAATTACATTTGGATGATGGTTGTTGTCGTTATCCTAACATCTATCGGTATCGGCATCTATTCGCCCCTGTTGTGGTCTATGTATGCTGACGTTTCTGATTATGCCACTGAGAAGAATGGTACTTCGTCGACAGGTTTGATATTCTCGTCAGGAACGATGGCCATGAAGTTTGGTACGGCCATTTCCGGTTCTCTGGTAGCTCTGTTGCTGGGTATGGCAGGCTTCATCTCAGGAACCGATGCTACAGGTCAGACCATTATCACCATCACGGATATTGATTCCGTACAGCGTATGATCTGGGCACTGTTCTCTGTATTCCCCGCTATTATTGCGGCCATTATGATAGGATTGCTTTATATCTATCCTATTAAGAAATGACAGTAGTTGAGACAATAAGACAAGATATGAGAAAGACAATCGTTTTATTGGTATTGATGGTTTGTGCATGGACTCAGTTGCAGGCACAACAGAAGTTTAATGATCGTCCTAAATTGGTTGTGGGAATCGTAGTCGACCAGATGCGTTGGGATTATCTCTCACGATATTACGATCAGTTTGGAGAAGATGGCTTCCGTCGTTTGTTGGACAAAGGATATTCGTTTAATAATTGTCTGATTAACTATCTTCCTACGATTACGGCTATTGGACATACGAGTGCCTATACAGGTACTTCTCCTGCTTTCCATGGCATTTGTGGCAATACCTTTTATATTGATGGACGTAAGACTTATTGTTGTAGTGATGAAAATGTTACTCCCGTAGGTTCTGACAATACGAAAGCAGGCTGCATGTCACCCGTTAATCTGTTGTCTACAACCATTGGTGACCAACTGCGTTTGCATACTGATTTCCGTTCAAAGGTTATTGGCGTTTCGTATAAAGACCGTGCAGCTATTCTTCCTGCAGGACGTTCAGGAAATGCAGCCTATTGGTTGGATACCAAGAATCGTCAGTTTATAACCAGTACCTATTATATGAAAGAATTGCCCGCGTGGGCTAGGGAGTTCAACAAAGAACTGGCTAAGGATAAGGAATTCAAGAAAGTGGGTAAGGATGTTGGTCTCTATCCGTTGACAGGTCATATTACCACAGGTATGGCTATTGCTGCCCTTGATGGTGAACAGTTGGGACAGGGTGACGAGACGGATATGCTTTGTGTGTCCTATTCTCAGACAGATGTTATTGGGCATAAGTATGGTACTCGTGGTGATCATACTGATGAGGTGTACCTTGAACTCGACAAAGATTTGGCTCGTCTTTTCAAGGCGCTTGATGAGAAGGTGGGCAAGGGCAATTATCTCGCTTTCTTGACAGCCGATCATGGTGCAGCCCATAACAACCAGTTTATGCAAGACCACAAGTTGGCTGCGGGCAAATGGTTGTCTAAAGATTTGAGAGCAGACCTAGAAAAATATATTGCGTCGAAGTTGGGTAACACCCAAAACGTGATTATTGGTATAGCGGACTATCGCTTCTACCTTGATCATGACGGAATAGCAGCTCAAGGCTTGGAACTCCAACGCGTGAAAGATGTGGCTATCGAGTATCTGCGTAAGAGTCCGAACATCGCTTTTGTCGTTGATTTCGAGAAAGCAGCTTCTGCTCCTATCCCTCCTGTTATCCGTGAACGTATCTTGATGGGATATCACTTCCATCGCTCTGGTGATATCATTATTTGTTTGGAGCCGGGGTATTATGAGGTTGGCGCTTGGTCGTCGCCTATTGGTACCACACATGGCGAGTGGAATCCCTATGATGCGCATATTCCATTACTGTTCTATGGGTGGAAAGTGCCCCATGGAGAAAGTCCTTTAGAGGTGCATATTACGGACATTGCTCCTACGGTTTGCTCGTTGATGAAAATTCAACAACCGAACGGATGTTCTGGCGTTCCATTGAAATTTGATTGATTTTGACGAAAAATATTCAACGATAAAGTGCTGATATATTGAGATTTATTTAATATCTTTGCAGCCGATAAGAAACCAAGTTTAGAAACTAAATAAGGCTGCAAGTATGAATATTGGCAAACATGTCGAAGACATTTTGAGGAAACAGGGCAAGTCCGCTGCATGGTTAGCAAGTCAAATTCCCTGTGAGCGTACTAATGTTTATAACATTTTTAAGCGCAAGAGTTTGGATGTACGCCTCTTGATGAGGATAAGTGTTGTTCTTCAGTATGACTTCTTTAAGGAGTTGTCCGAAGAGGCGTTTCCGAAGAAAAAGTAAATATTTTGAGCCGCTGCTTTTTTAAGTAGCGGCTTTTATTTTCCCTGTTGTGGAATGAAAAATGAATATTTTTCCAGAGTTATAGTAAATTTCTCATTTCTCATTTCTCATTTCTCATTATTTTTTTGTACCTTTGTGCCCACTTAGGCAAACAATATTATAATATTATAAATTTTTTATGAACTTTACTTTGTTAATTACCGTCTTGCTGACGGCTATTACATTGGTGGTAGCGGCTTACGTAGTAGCCAAGCTGATAGGACCAAGGTCCTACGCAAAGGTGAAAGGTGAACCGTATGAGAGTGGTATCCCCACGCGAGGCAGCTCGTGGTTGCCCATCTCGGTGGGATTCTACCTCTTTGCCATCTTGTTCCTCATGTTTGATGTAGAAACTGTGTTTCTGTATCCATGGGCAGTGGTAGTGAAGGAGTTTGGTTCGATGGCACTGCTGTCAATCGGCTTCTTCTTGGTAGTTCTAGTATTAGGCTTGGCTTATGCTTGGCGGAAAGGAGATCTGGAATGGAAGTAAGAAAGCCCCACATCAAGAGTATTCCCTACGACGAGTGGAACGACAACTCATCGCTGGAGAAGATTGTTGACGAACTCCATGAGGGTGGTGTCAATGTAGTGACGGGTTCGCTTGACCA
>JAEEGH010002101.1_pt1 | contig 54824 bp, 44 predicted proteins | sample 9134181 | NCBI WGS metagenome assembly JAEEGH01 (sample SAMN16246544, study PRJNA631951) | gut metagenome | biome: gut microbiome; feature: rumen; material: DP-attached | host: Bos | place: Iran: Karaj | collected 2018-10 | reverse complement strand
TTGACCATTTATGTGAAACGGAAAATAACTGATAGTTCACACCTCTCACGCACGAATTGAGCGGAGAAAGCATTACAAGCTTAATTTTCTTTTTCATTTTTCTATTTCTTTTTGTGCGCCATTATGACGCGGTTAGTAATTGTTTTAAATATGCCCAAAAGTTAAGGGTGGAGATGATAATGATGGGCAGAACAAAAAAGTTGGAAAGCTTCATTACCGATGACTTTCCAACTATCTTGTCCTATTTTGATTGCTAAGCGTCAGCAGCATCTATGACGCATATCGCGGATCTGGTATTTTTGTTTGTTGGAAAGTGCACACACAATAACTACGTGTCTGGAGGTTTGACGAATGAACATAACATATCCGTCCAAAGCACTTGGCACCTTGGATTAATGTTTTCAATGATATGTTCATTCTTTGTCTCAGCATTGCTATTACTTGAAATCGGCTGCAAAGATACAAAATAAGAACGAAATCTTTTTGCGTAGCTAAGAAAAAATTTCGTTTTTAACATTTCTGGCTCAATTTTAGGCAGTTACAACCACAAAAAGAAAGAAGGGAATCGTATTTCTACAATTCCCCAGAGTCCTCTTGTGAGGCATATGATAGAGCTAATGGAACAATCCTAGCGGCGACCTCCGAAGTGGCCGGAACCACTACGATTGGTACGAGTGTTCATTGCGACTTCACGATTCGGAGCCTTATGAGCATTGTTATGGTTACCCATGTTATGGTTGCTCATGTGGCCCTTGTCGTTCATCACTCTTGCGCCCCTGTCATGCTTCGGAGCATTACCATGTCCCATTGCAGGAGCAGGTGCGGGCTTGTGCATGTGAGCATAGTGTGAGCCATGAACCTTGTTGTGGCCACCACGGTAGCTAACGAACACCTTCGGATGTGCATTGTAGAAATGCCCTCTGTCATAGTGAGAGTACACTGCGAATGTCCATCCACCAGCCTTCCATGCCACGGGGCGATAGAAGTGGTTCAGTGCTACAAACTTGTCATACTGCCACGGAGTCAGCACGAAGCGGAGGTCTGCGTTACGACGATCCCACCAGATGCCAAACACGTCACCATGACCGTTCAGGCTCATCAGGTAGTCGAGGTTGATCTCGTAGACTGCCTCATACTGTGCAGCGGTAAGGTTCAGCTCATAAGCCATCTTGTCGCTCAGGAACAGAGCCTCGTGCTTTGCTGCGTTGTAGTTCATTGCGTTGGCCGAGATAGTCATGACCATCATCACTGCCAGGATCATCATCTTCTTCATATCGTTATCTCCTATCTTTAAGAGGTTAGACATTTTGTTTCTTGTTCACGCTGCAAAGTACGGCATTTTTCACGGCATTTCAAAGGGATTTTGCCTAATTACGATGGGGGAAAAGCCTAAATCATATTAGGGAAAACCCAAAATTATCGATAAGGAGTCTCGATCGTCAGACTATTGAACATCATTCAAGATCAAAATCTTTTTAAAAGGGTAAACATATGCATATTACAGTTGCCGATTGAATTCGAAGGCAGTTTAAGAACGTTAAATACGTTAAATCTTCATGTTTTGAGGTATCTAAGAATACCCAGCGTCACTTTTCTACCGTTTAAGATGTAAGTTATTGATTATCAATATTTAAAACATTCCGAGACTGTACAGGATTGACAGAAATTACGATACCAAGTTCAGTAACAGGTATAGGGAACTCTGCGTTTAGTGGCTGTACAGGACTGAAGGAAATAACCATACCAAGTTCAGTAACAAGTATAGGGAACTCTGCGTTTTCTGGCTGTACAGGATTGACAGAAATTACGATACCAAGTTCAGTAACAAGTATAGGGAACCGTGCGTTTTATGGCTGTACAGGACTGACGGAAATAAACATACCAAGTTCAGTAACGAGTATTGGAGAATCTGCGTTTTCTGGCTGTACAGGATTGACAGAAATTACGATACCAAGTTCAGTAACAAGTATAGGGTACTCTGCGTTTTATGGCTGTACAGGACTGACGGAAATAAACATACCAAGTTCAGTAACAAGTATAGAAAACCATGCATTTTATGGCTGTACAGGACTGACGGAAATAAACATACCAAGTTCAGTAACCAACATTGGTCGCTTTGCATTTTCTGGTTGTACTAATTTAGCTTCAATATCTATACCCGAGAGTCTCGCTTCCATAGGAAATTTGACATTTGAAAATACAGCCTGGTACAATAATCAGCCAGACGGAATGGTATATATAGGTAATGTGGCATATAGATACAAAGGAGAGATGCCAATGAATACAGAATTGATAATTAAGGAAGGTACTTTAGGTATAGCTGAACATGCCCTATCTGATTGCCATAGGCTTACATCGATTCTTATCCCAAACACTGTTGTTACTATAGGCAGTGGCGCTTTCAGTAATTGCAGTAGTCTAAAAGAGATTGAAATTCCTAACAGTGTGAAAACCATGGGTGGCGATCTAACGTTCGCCTATTGTAAGAGTCTTACAAAAGTTAGTATTCCAAACTGTGAGATTATGATGGAGTTTAACACCTTTGTTCCTTTTCAAGATTGTAGTAATCTAGAAAGTATCAGTATTGATTGTAAGAATCCGCCGTCGTCTCTTTTCAATTCTTCACCATTAAAATATGTCGTGTTAGGCGATCAAGTTGAAACAGTAGGAGCGGGCGCCTTTGCTGGTTGTAGTCAAATAACCCAATTGACAATTGGCAAGTCCGTGTCGGTAATAAAAGAGAATGCCTTCACCGGCATACAGAAACTGGACGAGGTGATATGCTATGCAGAGAATGTACCAAAGACTGATCGTACGGTCTTTGCCAATTCCTTTATCGAATATGCCACACTCTATGTTCCCGCAAGTTCGGTTGAAGCATACAAAAGCTCTGCTCCTTGGAGCGGTTTTAAGCAGATTCTACCATTAAAGAGTGACACGCCTGACGATGCAGAGAGATGCGCTACCCCAACAATCATTTATAAGGATGGAAAACTTTCATTCGAATGTGCTACGGATGGGGTAACCTTTGTGACGGACATAACAGATACCGACATCAAAAAGCACTATACTGCTACGATTCCCCTCACAGCCACATACACTATCAGCGTGTATGCATCGAAGAAAGGTTATAAAGATTCGGAGATAGCTACAGCAACGCTCTGTTGGATTGACGCTACACCACAGACCGAAGGTATTGCGAACAATGTGGCTAACATACAAGCGAGGGCGGTATTGATACAGAGCAGCAACAACACGTTTACCATTGAAGGGGCAGAGGCCGGAGCAGCCATCAGCGTATATGATACTTCCGGCAAATTAGTGGGTTCTGCCAACGCCAACGGCGAGGGGGCTACAACCATCAACACCTCGCTTCGCAATGGCGACATCGGTATCGTGAAGATTGGCGACAAGAGCGTGAAGGTGGCAATAAAATAGAAAAGTACGAGTAGGAAGAAAACGAAATGGATTCTTCCTACTCTGCTTTTCTATAAGGTTTGCTTACTTCTTGGGTGCTTTTTGATAACTGTCAGCTGTCAGGTGTAAGACGAGGCCGCGGTGAACCCACTGGTAGAGCTGATTGTCTGTGCCTTCGCGATTCTTACCATGAAGGAAGCGGACGTTGGAGAGGTCGGACTTGGTGAACACGTCGGGCAGCAGTTCAAGCATGTTGCGGGGCCCGAACTTTGATACCGGGGTGTCCTCGTCGGCCTTGCGGATGTAGTCTCCAAAGTAATGGAGCTTCAGCCAGAGGTCGTAGTGAAGCGACCAGCGGCAGAAGGGCTTGATATTTGCCTCCCACTTCATGCCATTGGCCGCATAGATGCAGATGGCTTTGCGGAAGACATGAACCAAGGCGCGATGGGTGAGGTTGTCGAACACACGGTCGCCCGAGGCTATAGCAAAATCGTCGCACTCGGCCTTAAGTTCCTTGACCATCTGACGTGCCTGGCGGCAGTCTATCTTGCCTGTGGCGGCACAGAGGTTGCTGATGAAGGGTTTGAGGACTTCGTCGTAGCGTTGGTCATAGTCCCCAAAAACGGGGCACTCGGCGCCAATGCCAGGGTCTGGAATAGTGGCCAGTGTGAGGCGCGATATGGGTCCGTCGGTCACTACATTGCGCAGGTAGCGAATAAGCTTTGAGGGCGTGGTCGATGCGTTCCAGTTCAAGAAGAGCGATGTGGAGGCCGTTACCGACTGAGTTCCAGCACGTTCTGCACCAAACTGGTTGCCCTCATCGTCGTTGAGCTTCATGATGGTGAACGAGTTCTTGGCGCCTGAAGCGTTCTCCACCTTGTCCCACTGCTCGATTTCGTTCATCTTGCAGTACAACGGTGCACCATCGTTGTCGGCGGTACGTCTTATCAGAGCAGCGCTGGTGAGATTGGCCATAAGGTTTCTTATGCGGAACTTGCTGCGTTTGGGTTTGTCGATGTTGTTGTTGAGGGTGTTGTACTTCTGATGATATTCCTCTTCCAACTTGCGCTCATTTGCTGTCACCGCTTCGATGTCGGCCATGACGTGCTTGATAGGCAGGTCGACACAGCCTTTGCCGATACCCGTTTCGGCTACTGCTACGCATCCATTGCGCAGTTCGCGGTAACGGTTGTCGATGTAGCGGGCCGAGAAGCCTACGGGGTGAGCCTGTAGTGAGGGGAAAATGGTTTGCGACACACACTCCTTGTTATTGTCGGGTGTACGCGATGTGACGGCCTTCAGCAGGCGAGGCATCTGCTTGAAGTTCATGCGCGGGGGCTCTGGGCTGGCGTAGATTTCGCTCAGGGTCAGTTCGTCGCAGGTGGGCTGCTGGCTGGTCTTGAAATCGACAGCTACGTCGCTAGTCGTGCCCATGCGCTCGCTGACAGCTAATACGTGACGCTGGAACTGCGTGAGTGCGCGTGAGGGGTCGTTGTACTTCGAGTAGAAGTCGCGAATCAGGTTCTGACAGTCCTTGCATGACCAGTAGTCGGGGGTGCGCTTGCGCAGCTGGCCTTGCATCTCGCTCACGGTGAGCAGCTGTACAACACCTGTGCTCAGCAAGCTCTTCAGTGAGTTGTGGCACTTGCCGTCGGTGCTGATGGACGATGGGTCAAGACCGGTCTGGCGGTAGAAGGCCTCGAAGATATAGTCCGTACGGTCGGTGGGGGCGGCTATGTCGCTGTCGGCGGGCAAGGCTACAGGTGTGTCGTCGGTGGCTGTAGTGGTCTTGGCAACCGTGCCGTCGGCCTTGTCCCAACCATCGATGCTTAGTCCTTGCAACTTGAAGGCCGTTTGGCGGGCTTCAATCTGGTCTTGAGATAGGGGTTCGAGCCAGAGGGGCGACTGGTAAACGGCATCGCCGGTCATGAGGATGAACGACTGCTTCTGCTGCACCGAGTCGTCGCAGGGAATGCCCAGCGCCTTGCAGAATGCCTCCTGCGTCGCAATGGCTGTCAAGCCCACGGGTTGGATTAGCCAGATGTGACACTTGCCTCCAGCACGAAGCGAATGCTCAATGTAGATCACCTTGTCGTGCCACATGCCGGGCTCCTGGTTCAGGCGCAGCGCGCCGTCGATGGCCTGTTGGCCAAACTCGCGTTTGTCGACGTCAACGCAGGTCTTGTAGGTAGCCTCCTCAGGCAGCGCATCGTCGGCAGCGCGGTGGTCGTTGCGGAAACGCTTGAAGTGAGGGCAGATGCCGATGATCTCGAACTTCTTCTTCTCCTTCAGCGCCTTCTGCTTCTGCTCGTCATGCTCCGCGCGTACCTCTTCTATAATTGCGCGATGCTCAGGGCTGGCCAGTTGCTCGGCAATCTGACTGCCTGTCCAGGGGGTGGCGGTGCCAATGGTGCCCTTGGTGACAGCAAACACGGGCTGTTGGGTAGCCTCGGCTGTGGCGGGGTTAGTTACTGTGCTGTTGCGGTCAACAGCGTTAACACTCTCGATGTTGTCGAAAACGAGGCCCTCGACGGGGGCGCTAACGTTTTGCTGTATCATAATTTAAAAGTTTAAAATGAATTATGACACAAAGGTACTAAGAATATAAATAGGTATAGTCGGAGGCTACGTATATCAGGTTTTCCGTATAGTAATAGTAGGGTAAAAAATAAAAGTGTACTCCGTTAGTACACTTTCGTAGTGTTTTGCTGATTGACGGCTTTGATGAGATTAGCCTTGAAGGTGGCGGCACATTTGCGGCGGTCAATGAAGTCGCGGTCTTTCCTGTCGCTGTTCATCCAGCCCTGATAATCCTTAGGCCAGTCTGCCTTGATACCCTTTTGGACAGCCTGATAGCTGAACGGATGGCCGCACCATTCGTCGCCTGTGATGGAGGGGGGCATAGAGCGGTTGATGTCTTCGGGTTTGTTGTCTTTAGGGTATATGCCCATACTCGCCATTTTTCTCACGAAGTCGACTATGGCCGGTGGAAAGTCACAGCAGTCCACCAGTATTCGGTAGGGACCACCCCAATCGAAGTTGCTCTTGAAGTGAGGCAGCGTCCATTTCAAGGCCTGCACTATCTGGTCGTCATCGGCTTCTATCTTCTCCATCTCCAGAATACCCTTGCGACGCAGGTTCTCAGCCATCAGCTCGCGCATCATCTGCCGTTCCTCCTCAACAAACGGGTCGAGCATACCGTTAATAACAGCAGTCACTTCAGGGGAAGACACACCGACCTCTGCAGCGCGGGAAAACAGAAAACGCTGCATGTACTCTGCCTCCTGACGGCACACCTTCATGGCTCTGTTTGCCCACCAATTGGCCTCGGAGAGTGTTATCGGGTCGTACTTATTCTCCATCAGCCTTAGTGGCGTTCAACTGATCGACAAACCACTGGTAAGCCTTGTTCTTCGTGGTAAACTTAATGCTGCACAAACCCTCATAGCGAAATGTTCGCAAATATGTGTCTCGCAACTCAGCCATATATTTGATAGCTTGTGAATTGGTTGGCACAAATTGGTCAAAGGGCGGTTCGTTGTCAAAGTACTCATAGAAATAGAACGGACTAGGGTCATCGGCAGACACCATGCACGACTTCCCATCGTTATCTTCTTCAAACTTCAGACACACCTCATAGTCCTTATCTGTCTTAATCTTACATCCAAACTTTGTCATAGCCCAGCTGAAGGAGCTGGCGATCCTTACAGGCATTTCAAGCATATTCAGCTTGGCATAGTACTTCATTACTTTTTTCAGCTCTCTGATAGACACAGTCTGGTCGTTTTGCGGACAAACCACGTAGCAGTCCTCCAGACTGGTATGCATCCACACCTGTCCGTCTGCGTTTCCCTTTCCAGAACCTATAAACGAGCCACCAATCTCTCCGTTTACACTGACCACTGGATAGCTGACGACAGACAGTGCGCCGTCTTTGTTTTCCTTTATCATTATCAGCGTGGCAATGTGCAGGGCAAATTCACCATTTGTGCCACATATGATGTTATACGGGGCATCAAGCTTTAATAATTGACTTTCCATATTTTCCTTTTTTATTCTGTGCCTGCAAAGATACGACTTTCCTTTGAAATTCACAAACTTTTCGACGCAATCTTACACCTGACAGTCTGACAGTTGAAAAATACATCAATTCAATGGGGTAACAAAGTAAACAACAAATGAAATATTGTCTTTATTCCTTATTCCTTATTCATTCTTTATTGTTTATTCCTTATTCATTCTTTCTTCTTTATTCTTTATTCCTTATTCTTGCGTCTCTTCGGTAGCAAGCGACCAGAGGTCGAGCGCTTTAGCGAAGTGCTTCTTCTCTCCGCTTACCTCACCCACCGAGGTGCAAAAACAAACTGTCAGACTGTCAGGTGTAAGAAAATGCCCAGAAACTCCCCTCCGACCACACTTCGACTTTACCCGGACTAAACTGGGAGTTTGCTCCGACTAAACTGCCGGTTTACCCGGACTAAACTGACAACGAGTAAGAAATAGCTTGAATAATTTGGAAGTTAACGAAAAATCCGCTATATTTGCAGCATAGAAACAGAAGTGTAACTTTCAATAAAACTATGAAAAAGATGAAAAAACTAGATGCAGGAAGGATGACCGGAAGGATTCTGGCACTTCTTATCGGGATGTGGCTACTGGGATCGCAGGCTGCAAAGGCTGAAGGCGACAAATGGCTGTTAGTGACCAACGACGGTACAAAATTGGAGATGGAGGGCGTGGGCAGTTTCGTACTGACTGACGATGCCGAGACTTTTGACGTGCTGAGCAACAGCGGCACCATACTCGCTGCAAAGGTGAAGAAGGTGACGTTTGAATTTCAACAGGGTGCTAACGCTATCAAGCCTCTGGACGCACAAGGTGGGACTCAGCTGCTGAGTCATGCTGTGGACCGTCAGCTGACCATCCTTGGCTCACAGGGCGAGGCCACGGTATACTCTGCTGCAGGTGTCGCTGTAGCAAAGGGAGTGGCACAGAACGGCCAGACTGTGATCAATGTATCGAGCCTGCCACAAGGTACTTATATGGTACGCGTGGGCAAGCAAACCTTTAAGTTTATCAAAAAATAGGAGATGATAGCTATGAAAAAGTTCTACAAGCATATCATGTTGGCTACTCTGCTATGGGCAGGGATGGCCACTGGTGCCCAGGCTCAGTTTGTGATTAACTACCAGAACAACGAGGGTGCCCAAGAAACGGCTACGAGCGATTTGCTGAAGGTGGATAAGGACGGTCAGTCGTATCTGGTGAACCAGATTGCCATTAACCGAGTGAACTATATCTCCCGTTTTGTGACAGATAATACTAACGAAGGAAAGATAGCCCTTCCAGAGGAGTCGATTGTGAAAGTCAGTGACCTGACGGTGATTGGCGGTGAAAACGAGGTGAAGGTCGACGAGAACGGAAACTTCCAGACTACGTCGAACAACATTACTGCCTATAACAATGAGGGTAAGGTGGTGTATCGCAGCTACGTCACCATGGAATCAGGCAATCAGATGTGTTCTGCAGCGCTGAATGCCAAGGAGACGGCAGTGTCGCTGCTGATGCCGATGTTTACCAGCATCTTCCAAGGTATGAGCGATGAGGTGATGAATCGCATCAAGACCCTGATTGCAGAACTGCCAGAGGCGGAAGTCTTGGCTAAGGCCATCGACAAAAGTATCGTCAGCAACGGCTACCTGAATATGGACGACATTAGCGGAGCATACGATGTTGCTGCCTCGGAAATAGCACGCCTCAGCGGACTGAGCCAGGCTAATATGGCCAGAAGAACAGCCAATGGACCAATGATGGCACGTATGGCGGCGGGTAATGTTGGAAAGAAGGTAAGCCAAGACGGTATCAGTATGATGCTGACGAATATTGAAAAGGCCAATGTGCTAAGAACCAATGCTTTAGGAACAGTATTCAATATTGACGGCTACAAGGGCACCTTTGATGTATGGAACAACAACCGCCTATCGTATAGTGAGATTGTTGTAGGCAAGAAGTTATCTGACGGAAGTTTTGTCTACAGCGTTCCTGCCGAGGGAATGTCAATTTTACCACCAGTGCGCATGGGACAGTTCGTAGACACCAACACCACTTGGGATGATATCAAAAAATTTATCACGGGTAAGAGCGACGCCAACAAGAGTAATGAGGGCAATACCTACACCGAAAGCAAATTGAGCGGTGTAACCTTAGCATTAGGCTCAAATGATGACGCCATGCTGGTAATGGGGCCAAAGACGATGGAGAACATGAGAGTCTATAACATTGCACGCGCCTATATGTCGATGGTGGTGGCTGACATCATGGGAACTACTGATGCAGAACAGCAGGATAAGTTCTTTAACGACTTCTACGTCTACCTTGTAAATAAATCCTCTTTCACAGAGTCTGACCCTAATGATCCTAGCAAGACCAATACGGTTATGTATTATACGAGATTCTTTGAAATCATGGCCAAAGCTGATTTGTCGGCAAAAGAAAAAGTCACGGAACTATTCAACATTACCTACCGGGCCCTGAAGGCCTATCTGAAGGAGGATGGTTCAAGCTATAGCAATGCGCAGGCCGACAAGGTACTGGAGAATGAGGACTTCTATCGTGGTGTTATCACACTGATTGGTGACAAGTCAATGGGTGTCATGGGGTTGGATGAAGGAGATACGGGTATCTTAGTTGAAGGCCTTGACATCGTTCAACCTAAGCTTAATGAACAGGAGTTGTATACGGAGGCAGTTGCACTCTATGATCAGTATGTGGCTGCGGGAAACGGAAAATCGAGCACAATCTCGGGCTCAAGCGATTTGTTCTACAAAGGTATGTGGATGCCAGGATTACTACCCTCGCTCGATGCTCAGGCCACAGGATGGGATCATGACTGGAACACACAGTCAGTAAGTACGCAAAATGCAAATGTAAAAAATTCCTATGATACTGCCTTGGGTATCATCGATTGCGCCAATACGTTGCTGGTGGATCTGGACTATAGCGGAATCACGACATTGACAGTTTTGGAAGGCGAGGCTCGTGCGATGCGCGACTTTATCTATATGTATTTGGTGGAAAATTGGGGAAATGTGCCTCTGCCAGGCAATCAGACTGTCGGCTCCGACATAGAGGTGCTGGACTTTATCATCGAAGACTTGACAAAGGCTGCCGCCCTATTGAATTGGCAACCACGTGACGGACAATACGGACGCTTCACCAAAGGAATGGCGCTATCCTATCTTGGCGAGGCCTATCTTTGGAAAGCCTATCGTCAACGTGCCTATGGACAGGACGACAAAAACTGTATTGCCGCCGCTCGGGAAGTGCTTAAACAAGTCATCGACAGCAATCAGTATTCTCTATCAAGCTCATACGTCTCCATGTGGGGACTAGACGAAGCATGGCCGAATGAGGCAGTCTGGCAGTTTGCCAACGAGATGAATACGAATGTTACAAATCCATGGTCAAGAAAAGACTGGCAGATGATGCAGTTCTATGCTGCCTGCCCCATGAATGGCGGATGGGGATCACTATACTTCTCCTGGGAGCTCTATTTCCTCTTCGAACAGGGTGACTTGCGTCGCGATGCCTCGCTATGTACAGCGGCTGTACAGAATCTGCCTCTGGAGTATCGTGGTGACGGCTACGGCAAGAATCCATTCCTTGGCGAGACCATCAACTGGAATACTTTTAAGTTTAATACCGGTGAGATTGCTCCTGCTGTATGGACATTGAAACATTGGCGTCTGAAAGCTGCCAACTGGGCTGGTTCAATATATTGTCCTGTACACATTTACTTCAAACGATATGCAGGTGTGCTGATGGACTACGCTGAATGTCTGTTCCGTCTGAATGGTGGTGATGATGCAGAGGCTTGGGCCATCATCGACAAAATCAGAACACGTGCCTTCGGTGGTCAGGCTCCTGAGGATGCCAAGAGCTACTATACCCGCATGACCAAGGAAGGCTTGAAGATTAACCTCACAGGTACACCTGAGACCCTCTGCCTCCCATTTGAAGGCAAGGCTGAACCTTGGCAGGTCGCTTTGGGACAGGAGAAACGAAAGGAGTTCAACTGTGAGTGGAACCTGTGCGCTGACCTCCGGCGTCTGGACTTCATACAGGCTCACATGGACTGTAACTATCCGATTGGTGTAGGTATAGAGAATAATCCAGACGACTGGCACACTTGGCGTACCTGGAGTTTCAGCCCTCAGCGTATGTGGCTGCCCATCCCGGCGAAATAACATGAAGAAACCGGCGCAATAACATGAAGAAAAGGCATCCTCGAGGATGCCTTTTTTCATAAGATCACGCGCATCGGAGGCAACAAGTAAGAAATACCTTGAATAATTTGGAAGTTAACGAAAAATTCGCTATATTTGCAGCATAGAAACAGAAGTGTAACCAAAGAAAGAATGCCTATGAAGTAATGCTAAACAATCGAATTTTTCGGCTTAACTACTGAGACTCAGCTCAGCATGCCCACTGAGACTAATCAAGACTAATTATTAACTTATAGGTTTGTGTGCCTGTTTGAAAGAAGCATCGAACGGTTCCGCCTATTAATCTGCATTTATACTATGAGAAAATTTCTACTGATGATATTGTGCTGTATATGTGCATTTTTGTTTCCCCTAAGCGCTTTCGCCGAGAGTGGTTATGTGGGAGATGAATTTGAACTGTATAAGCCATCATTACCCTACAATGCCACAAAAATCAGAAGGGTGACTTGGACGGGCATGAACCAGGATGGACTGTCTGGCTATGAGACTTCATTGGGAGTACGTGTTAGAATCACTTCTTACTTTGAGGGGACAAAAAGCGTCTATTGTAGTCTAGAATACGAATGGAAGTCGGGTGACAGAGTCCTGACCAGCCATGTCAACAAAACATACACGATAAATTGCCTTTCGGTTGATATTAATGTGGCAAACAAATACATGACCATGAAGGTTGGCCAAAAGCAATATATCAATTATTCTCTCTCGCCTTCCAAGGGGGCAACGCTGAGATTCACGTCCAACAACAACAAAGTGGCAACGGTGAATAGCAGCGGAGAAGTGACAGCCGTTGGTACGGGTTCGGCCACCATTACTATTTCGCAGAACATGGGATTTGATGAGGATTGCTTTGTAACAGTAACAGAGCCTGTTCCGGCCACGTCGATATCCTTGCCCAAAGAGCGTGGGGTTGAAGTATATTCTTCAACGACTCTAAGTCCCACGCTGCAGCCTGATGAGGCTAACCCTACGCTGACATGGAAATCGAGCAACACCTCGATAGCCAGCGTCAGCCAGAATGGTAAAGTGACTGGAAACCAACCAGGAACAGCCACTATTACCGTTACTACGGACAATGGCTTGAGCGCTTCCTGTACGGTTACTGTGAGGGATGTAGACCGGACACCGACGTCGTTTGACATCAGCGACGACTTCTCGAAAAAAACAGTCTATGTTAAAGACACCTGGAAGATACCTTACACGGTTACGCCCTCTTATGCCAACTATAGGCTAAGCTGGGTTTCCTCAGACGAGAGCGTCGCCACTGTCAGCTCTGGCATCGTGAAGGCTTTGCAACCCGGCAAGACGAAGATTACAGCCACTATCGACGGCACTGCCTTGACAGACTTCTGTGAGGTGACGGTAAAGGGTATTCCAAACGTCTTAACCATCTGGTTTACCAACGGTGAGCGCAGCAACATCAAGTTGAGCGAACATATCAACGTGAGGTTTGAAGGCGATCAGTTTGTTGTGAAGAGTGCCGTAGTAGATGTGACGTATGACAACGTCGACGTAACCAAATTCACGCTGGAGAATGACGGCTCTGAGCCAACCGGCATTGAGCAGGTTATGAGCGACGGTGTAATGAGTTATGACGGCAATGCCATCTTTCTTTCCGGCTTATCGCCCAATAGCGCTGTAATGCTCTATACCGTCAGTGGGCATGTTAGCGGTAGCTATCGCTGTGGACAGGACGGCAGCCTCATGATACCTCTCGATGGTCTTCCCCGAGGCATTCACATTGTAAAAAATGAAAGTATCACCTATAAAATCATCAAGAAATGAAAACGATAAGAACTATACTTGCATTGCTGCTGGCAACCGTGACCATCAGCAGTATGGCACAAGGCATCATCATCTATAAGAGCAACGGGACGCAAGAAAAACTCCCTTACGTCGCAGTAGACAGCATCATCATGTACTATGGCGACGCGAAACCTGTGCCCGTAGAGGCCAAAGCCGTAGACTTGGGATTGCCCAGCGGCACCCTTTGGGCCAGTCACAACGTAGGAGCTACAGCTCCAGAGACAGCGGGAGGCTATTACGCTTACGGAGAGACAGAAGAGAAGGTCACTTACTCATGGGACAACTATTTGTGTAAATCCGCTGAATGCTACAAAGGTGCAGACCCTCTTGTAGCAGAATGGATTTTACGGACAGATAATTCGGGCTCGACGATATTGCAAGTGAAGGGCAGTATTGCTGGAACCAAATATGACGTTGCCACCCAGACGTGGGGCGAGTCGTGGATGATTCCCACCCAAGAACAATTTACTGAGTTGGAGAATAATTGCACAATAGCCAAGGTTACCATCAACGAGGTGGAGTGTGTTGAATTTACAGGTCCCAATGGTAATTCCGTCATTTTCCCAATCGGTGGTGGATACAAGAACAATACGCAGCTGAATTCAACTGCCAGCCTCTATTTATGGAGTGCAGACGTAAGTATCGTTTTGCCCAAACAAGCGGCAATAGCTGTATCCGTAGGTTCCTATGGTGTAGGTATCAATTCGTATGGCGTAGGAGAGCGTAACTACGGCTTACAGGTGCGTGCAGTCAAGAAACCATAATGTCTTTATACAAAAAGTGGGTCGTTCTACATGAAAAGTGATTTTTATGATTACCTACATCTTCTTCAGGCGGATGACGCGACTGGCGAACTGGCGGCTGAGGGGGGCTTCGATTCCCATTTCCATGAGGAACTTGCCGCTAAAGGTCTTGCCCTCGAACCTGTGGCTGCGCTCGGTGCACTCAAACTCACTGAGGCGATAGGTGGCGTTGGGGTCAAGGCCTGCCATGTGCCAGCGGGGCGTTTCCAGTCCGATGTAATTCTCGAATTTATAGCAGAAGAAGACGGCCTCAGACTTGTCGTCGTTGACAAACAGCTCGCTACAGAAGCCATTGCCTTCGTAGGGAGAGATGAGGCGATAGAGATTGCCCAGCTGGATGATGGGGCGTATCTCCTTATAGAAAGCCACCGCCCGCTTGGCATACTCACGTTCCTGTTCGTTGAGGTCGCTGGGCTTCATCTCCATTCCCAGTCGCCCTGTCATGGCTACGTCGAAGCGGAACTTCAGGGGGATGACTCGTCCCGTCTGGTGATTGGGCGAAGCGCTGACATGCTGCGCCATAGCCATGGGCGGGAAAAAGTGGCTGGTGCCCCATTGGATAAAGAGCCGCTGCTGGGCGTCGGTATCGTCGGATACCCAGAACTCGTCGAAGTAAGGCAAAGCACCCCAGTTCACACGACCGCCGCCGCTTGAGCAGAGCTGGATGACGAGGTCGGGATGGGCCTTGCGTATGCGTTCCAGGGCGGCACGCAGTCCGAGATGATAGTCGACGAAGAGGTGGCTCTGACGGTCGGCAGTAAGGTAGCTGCTACCGAAATTATGCATCGACATGTTGCAGTCCCACTTGATATAATGCAAGGTGGGATTTTCCTTTACCAGGTTGTCGACGATGCTGACCACGAAGTCCTGCACCTTGGGGTTCGAGAGGTCGAGCACGAGCTGGGTGCCTCCCCTACCCTTCGACAGCTCGCGTGTAGGATGAGCCACTACCCAGTCGGGATGGGCCTCGAAGAGCTCGCTGGCGCTGTTGGTCATTTCGGGCTCTATCCAGATGCCGAACTTCAGTCCGCGGTCTTCGGCAGCCTTCAGCAGAGCCGGCACACCCTTGGGCAGTTTCTGGGTGTCGGTCATCCAGTCGCCAAGGGCCTTAGTGTCGTCAGTACGGCGGTATTTGCGTCCGAACCATCCGTCGTCGACCACAAAGAGCTCGCCACCCAGTTCCTTGATGCCGTCCATCATCTGCTCGCAAACCTCTTGGTTGACGTCCATATAGACGCCCTCCCAGGAATTGAGCAGAATCTCGCGAAGCGCCTGACCGTTGTGCAGCTGGCCGTTGTGCCCCCAGCGATGGAAGGCGCGGCTCACACCGCCCTTACCCTCTTCGCTGTAGGTCATTGCCAGCACAGGAGTCTGGAACGATTCCCCGGACTTCAGCGTGTAGGCGGTGTGCAGGTCGTCGATTCCGGCAAGCAGCGTCTGACGGTACTTGCCCCTTGTCTCAATGCGAAGCTTATAGTTGCCCGTCCAGCAGAGTGCGGCACCAATGACGCGCCCGCTGTTCTCCTGCGGACGTCCGTCAAGCGAAATCATCACCTCGGCACGGTCGTCCATAGCATTACGCACACCGTCGTGGTTGACAATCACCTTGAGACCAGCCGTAAGGGGCTCTTCGGTCATGGATGCCTCTTGTCCCCAACTGCCGTGGAAATGGGTAAGCCAGGCAGCGTGTTCGTTGAGCAATGACGACTGGATATTGCTGCGCCACGCCATGACGCCGCTGGCATACTGCTCCAGCTTAATGGGTTTCTTCTCACGGTTGCGAATCACCGTCCAGGTCTCAATCACGTCGCTCTGGTCATTGGCCTTGTAATAGAGGTCGACGAAGAAGTCGTACTTCTTGTCTTTCAGCGTGATAATCGTCTGGTCGCCCTGCTGCTGACAGCCAGTCACCACCAGTTCGGTCGACATGTTGCCATCGGCATGGGTAACACTCAGCGCCGTCTCATCGAAGCTATTGCGCCCGAAAGCGGGGTATGCGTCGATATTCATGCCAGTGGCGTCGTACACCTCATGAGCCTGTTCGGGCCTCAGCAGCGAGCCGTAGTATTGAATACGCGGTACCTGCCCCTCATCGACAGCCAGCATCAGCGTGGTCTTCGGGGTATTCACAAAAAAATCCTTGGCGCTGGCCGTCAAGCACAGCGTCAAGGAAACTATAGGAATCAGCAAATGTTTCATTAGAGCAAGTTCTGCTTCTCGATATCCTTGAAATAGCGATAAGTACCTACCTTGAGTTCGTCGCAGGCAGCATCGTCGCAGACAATGATACCATGCTGGTGCATCTGCAGGGCCGAGATGGTCCACATGTGGTTGACACTTCCCTCAACGGCAGCCTGCAAAGCGCGACACTTGGCGTGGCCGTTGACCAGAATCATTACCTCGCGGGCAGCCATAACAGTGCCTACGCCAACGGTGAGCGCCGTCTTGGGAACCTTATTGATATCGCCCTCGAAGAAACGGCTGTTGGCAATGATGGTGTCGGTGGTCAGCGTCTTCTGACGGGTACGGCTTCCCAAAGAAGAACCCGGCTCGTTGAAGGCAATATGGCCATCGGGACCAATGCCGCCGAGGAACAGGTCGATGCCTCCGAACTTCTCGATTTCCTTCTCGTATGCCTCACACTCAGCTACCAGGTCGGGCGCATTACCATTGAGGATATGGATATTCTCCTTGGGGCAGTCGATATGGTTGAAGAGGTTGGTAAACATAAAGGAATGGTAGCTCTCGGGATGGTTGACGGGCAGTCCGACATACTCATCCATATTGAAGGTGACCACATTCTTGAACGATACCTTGCCCTCTTGGTAAGCCTTTACCAGTGCGCAGTACATACCGATGGGCGAAGAGCCTGTAGGCAAGCCCAGCACAAATGGTTTCTCGGGGGTTGGATTAGCAGCATTGATGCGCTCCACCACATGATTGGCTGCCCACTGGGACATCAAATCATAATTCGGTTCAATAATAACTCTCATAGTAATAAAATTGGTTTGTTGTTGTTATTTGAATATTACTTTCTTTCCTTCTCTGATATACAGTCCGCGTCCCGGTTTTCCGTGGATACGGCGGCCCTGCAGGTCGTAATAGAAGCCTTGGCCAACGGCAGTTTGACGGCTGCCTGCCTCGCGGATGGCATTGGGGTCACCACCCATGAAGTCGAACGAAATCAGCCCGTCGTCAGTCACGCGGATGTTGGTAATGGCTTTCGACAGGAATTTCTCTCCCTCCTTATTGACCTGAAAGGTGGTGGCGGCAGGGGTGGAGTCATCAGTCAGCCGGTCGTTGACAAACGCGGTGGAATCAGTGCTCCAGGGATAGGGCGTTGTACTGAGGTGCTTGTTGTGCAGCATGGGCTTTTCCGTCCATTGGTTATCGTTGCGCTTCTGTATGAGGTTCCACTGTTCATAGTCCAGTCTGTCGGCATGCACGAAGTCATAGCGGAAATGTCCCTTTTCGACGTTAACACAATTATTCGACCATGCCGACTCCGAGTAGTCGACATGCGATATCAGCAGTCCTTTTCCGGGAGCAGCAGCGTCCCACCCCGTCCACTGGCGGTTTTCCAGCAGGAAGTACTCCGATTCGGTGTTCTTGATGATGTAGATGTCACCGCCTTCGGAAACGGGCTTCATGCCCGTGATGGTTGTGGGTTCCGTCAGTTCGATGGGTGTCAGCCATCCCAACAGCATTTTCTCCTGTGCCGTGTAGTTGGGCGGGCACCATCCCTCGTTGGAATAGTTGCCGCCGTCCATCAGGTCCCACTCATCGCATACAGAATAAGCGGCATCACCCTTCGTGGGGTAGATGTCAGGAAGTCCTAAGCAATGAGAGAACTCATGGATAATCGTTCCGATGCCGAAAGTGCTTCCATTTCTATTTTTCCACAGCTCACCGCTGGCAGAATAGTGGGAAGCACTATGGCCGTCGGGAGAACGCAGCGACACAAAGTAGTCGGAATTAGGCCATATATAGCCAAACGACCCCTTACCCTGGTTACCCGCCAGGCAGGCATAGACGAAAATAATCTGGTCGATGGAGCCGTTACCGTCCCAGTCGTACTGGCCGTAGTCAACTTCAGGATTGTTGGCGAACACCTTTTGGGTGGCCTGGCGGAACTGCTCAGCACCCATGTTCTTCGTGTTAGCGTTCGGATTGTCGTAGGGCTGAGCCTTGTGGGAGACTGCCACAGGACCGTAGACATCGAACTCCAGGTTGAAGAGTCCACTCGACTGCTCACGGAAATAGTCGGCCACACACCCGGCACCTACTCCTTCGTTGTAGCCGCGCTCGTTGAACATCCGGTCATAGCGCTCCTGTGGATTCTCCCCAGAGAAAGTGGTGTCGGAGAACTCCACCAGAATCACCATCTGCTTGTATATCTTGCTGGCATCCCACTTCTTCTGGGGTTGGGGAAGACGAGCGGGGACACCGCGGGTAACGGCTGACTCCCCGCTAACCTGCGGGGTACAGCCGCCCTTCACGATCTCATAGTCTTGCGCCCCTACCGCTAACGGCAAAAGGGCGAGGATGCAAAATAACAGCGCTTTTATCCCTTGCATGGTGTCCAAGGTTTCAAGGTCTTGAAGAAGTCGTTACCTTTATCGTCGACAAGGATAAAGGCGGGGAAGTCTTCGACCTCAATCTTCCAGATGGCCTCCATGCCCAGCTCAGGATATTCCACACACTCAATCGACTTGATGCTCGACTGCGAGAGCACGGCAGCCACACCGCCAATGGTTCCGAGATAGAAACCGCCATGCTTCTTGCAGGCCTCGGTAACGACGTCGCTGCGGTTGCCCTTGGCTATCATCACCAGGCTGGCACCATTGTCCTGGAACTCGTCCACGTAGGGGTCCATGCGGTTGGCCGTTGTCGGGCCCATCGAACCACAGGGATAGCCCTCCGGTGTCTTGGCAGGACCAGCATAGAGCACGGGATACTTCTTGAAATATTCCGGCATTCCCTCACCTGCATCCAGACGAGCCTTCAACTTAGCGTGGGCAATATCGCGGGCCACAATAATCGTACCACGCAGGTTTACCCTCGTAGAAACAGGATACTTCGACAGCTCCTTGCGCACGGCATCGATGCCCTCGTTCAGGTCAATCTCAATACCCTTTCCACCCTCACCGGGCTTGCGCAGCTCCTCAGGAATCAGTTCCGTGGGGTTAGCGTCCATCTTCTCCAGCCAGATACCGTCGCGGTTGATCTTAGCCTTGATGTTTCTATCTGCCGAGCAGCTTACGCCCATACCGATGGGGCACGAAGCACCATGACGCGGCAGACGTACCACGCGGATATCGTGAGCCAGATACTTACCGCCAAACTGGGCACCCAGTCCTATCTTCTGAGCCTCCTTCAGCAGTTTCTCTTCGAGGTCGACATCGCGGAAAGCACGGCCCGTCTCGTCACCCGTCGTGGGCAGCGAGTCATAGAATTTGATGGAGGCCAGCTTCACCGTCAGCAGGTTCTTCTCAGCAGACGTACCGCCAATCACGAAGGCGATATGATAAGGAGGACAAGCTGCCGTTCCCAGGCTCTTCATCTTCTCCACGAGGAAAGGAATCAACGTACCCTCGTTCTGGATGGTAGCCTTCGTCATGGGATAGAAATAGGTCTTGTTGGCACTACCGCCACCCTTGGCCACCATCACGAAGCGGTACTCAGCACCCTCCGTGGCCTCGATGTCAATCTGTGCAGGCAAGTTGCAACGCGTATTCACCTCGTCATACATATTAAGAGGTGCATTCTGCGAATAGCGCAGGTTGTCTTGAGTAAACGTATTGTATACACCCAGGCTCAGGGCCTCTTCATCCTCGAAGCCCGTCCATACCTGCTGTCCCTTCTCACCGTGGATGATGGCCGTACCCGTATCCTGACAGAAAGGCAGCACGCCCTTGCAGGCCGTCTCAGCATTACGCAGGAACTGCAGGGCCACATACTTGTCGTTCTCCGAGGCATCGGGATCGGTCAATATCTTTGCCACCTGCTCATTGTGCTCGCGGCGCAGCATGAACTCCACATCGTGGAAAGCCTGCTGAGCCAAGAGAGTGAGCGCCTCTTTCGACACCTTCACTATTTCCTTGCCTTCGAACTCGGCGGTGGAAACACCCTCCTTCGACAACAGTCTGTACTCGGTCTTGTCTTCGCCCAGCTGGAACATCGGGGCGTACTTGAAATCTACTACGTTTGCCATAATTATCGTTTTATAGTTATTTTTGGGTACAAAAGTACACAAAAAAGCCGAAAACGCAAAAAGATTCCGGCTTTTTTCTTTCAGTTCCTCACTCGCCCCTCATGGTAGCGGGAAATGTCGCATGAGCAGTTTCCTTGTCAAGCATAACCATTCTTCCGGTTCTTTTCAATGAGCCGCTTGACATTCTCCACACTGGCGGCTGACGTCAAACCGTCCTCAGGTGTGTTCATACAATAGTCGATGAGTCGCTCAACGGTCGACACGGCCACATGCAACCTGGTATCGGCAGAGGCATAGTAGATGAGTACCCGACCGTCATCGTCCATGATCCAGCCATTGGAGAAGGCAACATTCATCACATCGCCTAAATATTCGTCACATTCAGGAACGAGAAAATAGCCGCCAGGCTGGGAAATGACGCGAGTTGGATCATCGAGCGCCGTCATGTAGAGATAGAGCACATAGCGTAAGCCATCAGCCGTGCCACGCACGCCGTGGGCGAGATGCAGCCAGCCCTTAGGTGTCTTCAACGGATGAGGGCCCTCTCCGTTCTTCACCTCCATAATGGTATGGTAATGGCGCGCACTGATGATCTTCTCGTCGGTTATGACAGCATGAGCCATATCGTCGACAAGTGCCCATCCGATTCCCCCTCCGCTGCCCGTTTCGATGAATCCATCCTGAGGACGTGTATAGAAGGCATAGCAACCGTTGACAAACTCGGGATGGAGCACCACGTTGCGCTGCTGACTGTCAGACTTCAGGTCGGGCAGTCGTTCCCAGGTCTTCAGGTCTTTTGTCCTGGCAATGCCAGCAGTAGCCGTGGCTGCCGAGAGGTTTCCCGGTTGGGTGTCGTCGTGGCGCTCAGCACAGAATACCCCATAGATCCATCCGTCTTCATGCTGAGTCAGTCGCATGTCGTAGACGTTCACATCGGGATCGGACGTATTGGGCATGGTAATGGGTTCTTTCCAGAATCGGAAGTTGTCGATGCCGTTTGGCGACTCCGCCACAGCGAAGAAGCTCTTGCGGTCGGCTCCCTCCACGCGGCACGCCAACAGGTATTTCCCATCGAGTTTAATGGCACCGGCATTGAACACGGAGTTGAACATGATACGCTGCATGAGATAGGGATTATCCTGTTCGCTGAAGTCGTATTTCCACTCCAAGGGTATGTGCTCGGCAGTGAGCACGGGATAGCGATACTTCTCATATATGCCATTCTCGGCAAAGCGGAACGTAGCGAAACCTGTGTCTTCAGCTGCCACTGGCATGTTTCTGCGGGTAATCAGCGCCTCATGGCGTCTGCGCAGAACCTCTATCCTTTCGTGTATATTCATCGAGGAATCAACTTTAATGTCGTTTCATCGGTAGAAAACACAGAGTTTAATCCCTGCTGTTCCTGTGCAGGGTCGCCCATATAGGGGTCGCCCACCTGCCACTGTTCGTGCTGCGGACGAGCCTCGCCTCCCCACGCCCAGAAGTTACAGCCAGCAACCGTAGGCTCGGTTTCGACGAGCGAGAACATGTAACGATAATACTCATCACGGGCTTTTGTCGAGGAGGAAGGCGAGAAACTGAAGCCGTCGCGGGGGTATCCGAACTCCTCGATGACGAGCGGCTTACGGAGTTGTCGGGCGATCTCGATATGAGGGCGCAAATACGCTGAAGTGTTTCTGCAAGCCTCGGGAACATCGGCCATGAGTGAGTCCTTTCTCGCCCAGCTCCAGTTGTAGGGCCAGACATGTACGTTCAGATAGTCAACGTTAGGGTCGCTGCAGATTTGCACATAAAGGGCAGTGTCCATCTCACAGCCCCAGATTCCTTCTGAACCGATGGAAACGAGATGATGGGGGGCGAGCTGGCGGATGAGCGCCGACGCCTCTGCCAACCATCGGGCAAAGGGCTGCTTCTGGCTTTCGCCAAAGGCGCGGGGTTCATTGCCTATCTGCCAGGACATGATGGTAGGATCGTCCTTGTAGAGTAAAGAGGTGTAGCGGTTTTGGCGGGAGAGGATGAAACGTACATAGTCGTAGAACAGCTGATGGGCCTGTTCGCAGGTAGCGAACTGAGCCACATGGCGCATATAAGCCTCATAGCCAGCCTCGTTGGGACGTGGTGCCTTACCCATTCCGGCATGTTCCAGATAGAAGCCGTAGCCTCCGCTCCATTCCCACGAATTGTTCAGGAAGAGCACAGCCTTCATTCCCCGCTTGCCCATCTCGCTGAGCAAATAGTCGAGTCCTGCCAAAAGCGTGTCATTATACACCCCGGGGGCTTTCTGCAACGTAGGTTCCACCTTGGTTGTAATGCCCTGCTGACCGTCGCTGCCCACAAGAATACGCAGATTATCGAGACCAAGGGCATGGAGATGGTCAAGTTCTCGTAATAACCGTTGGCGGTCGCCCCCCTGCCCCTCTGAGGCCAGGATGGGAGCATACCAGAAGTTGGTTCCCACGAATCGATAAGGTTCGTTGTTGAGCCATAACTGGCCATTCCGCTGAGTAACGAAGTCTTTCTGCCAGCTGATATCCTTCACATCGCTGCGGCCGAGCTGTTGCTGACGCATCTGAGCCGACGTCGAAGCAACCACGCTAAAGATGACACATATTACACAAATAATCCTTTTCATACCTCCGGGTCAACTAAGAATCGGTGATTCTCCTCAGGGAAAGGGCTAATAGCCAAAAATATCGGTGAGCGACACGCGACGCACGGGGCCATACTGCTGTAGACCCTTCATATCGAGTTCCTTCTCATCGCCGAGGATGATGTAGCGGTAGGGCTTTCGGGCTATCTGCTTCTGCTCGAAGTCAACGATGTCCTTCATCGTCAGCTTGGGCAGCGCCTCGTATACTCTCTCGTTGATGTCGTAGTCAAGTCCCAGGTTGCGGGCATTGATCCAAGCGTTGATGATACCAAACTTCGTAGTACGGTTGCTGGCCAGCTGCTTGAAAAGTCCTTCCTTGGCAATCTGGAACGAGGCATCACTCTGGGGGATGCTGTCGAGGATGGTGTGGAAGTGACTGACGCAGTCCATCATCTTGTCGTTCTGGGTGATGATATGGGTGAAGAAGTCTTCGGTGTCGCCCTTGATGCCGGGACGACGGTAGACGGCCCATGCATTGTAAGCCAAACCGCGGGTCTCGCGCATCTCCTGGAAGACGATGGTGTTCATGCCACCGCCAAAGTATTCGTTGAAGAGGGCCTGAACAGGTTCCTCAATGGGATTCCACTGGCGTCTCTCGTTGTGGAACATACGCATATAGATGTTCTTGGCATCGTAGGGAGCGATAAGAATCTCACTCTGGGGCGTGGCCTGAGTGACGTAAGGCTTGAACTCAGGAGCTGGTTTCAACTCCGAGGGAAGCAACTGGAGATGACGAAGAAGCGACTGCTGCAACTCCTCCGTGGTCATCGGGCCATAATATAAAACGGTGTGCTCATACTGGCTGAGATTCTTCAGCAGGTCGAGCAGTTCCTGCGGACGGATCTCACGCAGCTGGGCGGTAGTGAGCAGGTTGCGCTGGGGATTGTAGGTGCCATAGACACCATATTGGAAGAGGCTGTAGAAACAGGCTTCCTGGTCGAGTTTGGCATCTGCCCGAGCCTTGTCGATCAAACTGACATACTGGTCGTAAGCCTCTTGGTCGGCCTTGGCATGCAGAAGCAGGTCCTCCAACAATTTTAGTGCTTCACCCATATTCTCGCTCAATCCGTTGAGGGTGATGCTGATGCTGCGTTCGCCAACACTCACATCGTAGTTACAGGCCAGCTTGTAGAACTGCTGCTTTACCTGCTCAGCGCTCAAAGAGTCAGTACCGAGGTAGTCGAGATAATCGGCAGCATAGTCGTAGCGCACGTCAGCCAGTTTACCGAACTCATAACGGAAGGCCAACTGGAAACGGCCGTTCTCCGTGTTCTGGACGTAGGCGTAAGGAATGTATGGTGTGAGGGCACCAAAGGTCAGGTCACGCTTGAAGTCAACGAACTTCGGTGCTATGGGCGTCACCTTCGTATTCTGGATGTCCTTCACAAACTGGCTGACATTGTCGCGATTGGCGGCAATGGGGGTGATAGCGGGTTTGTCAATTTTCTTCTCGTTGGGGTCTACGCCCTGACGCTTATAGACGGCAGCATAGCCATCGGTGAAATGGCGATTGGCAAAGTCGACAATCTGCTGCTTGGTCATGCCAGCAAAACGGTCGAGACGGGTAACCACCTGTTGCCAAGGAGTTCCGAGGATAAAGGCGTTGACAAACATATCAGCGCGAGAACGGTTGTTCTCCAGGGCATTGTAATACTGCAGTTTCTGGTTGTTGATGACGGACGGCAACAGGTCGTCGGAGAAGTCGCCACGCTTGAGCTTGGAGATTTCCTCCAACAGCAGGGAGCGCACCTCGTCGAGCGTCTGTCCCTGTTTGGGAGTACCAGCCAGAAGGAAGAAGGAATAGTCCATGAGGGGCTCTACCCCACCCCATGCGCTGAGCATCTTCATCTGCTGGTTGATGTCGAGGTCGATAAGTCCAGCAGTGCCGTTGCTAAGCATATCCTCGATGATTTCCAAGGTATCAGCCTGGAGCGAGGCACCACGATCGAAGCGCCATCCGAGCCAGATAGTCTCAGCCTCGGGGCCGATGACGGTGGTGTCCTGCGGGGAGGTAAATACGGGCTGTGCAGGGAAGGTGGGCTGAGGGACGAGGCCCGACGGAAAACCGTCGGGAACGGTGGCGGAAGCGTCGGGAACGGTGGCGGAAGCGTCGGGAACGGTGGCGGAAGCGTCGGGAATGGTGGCGGAAGCGTCGGGAACAGTGGTGGCGTCGGACACGATGGCAGGCTGCCACTGGCCGAAGTAGCGCTCGATGGTAGCGATGACCTTATCGGGGTCGAAGTCGCCAGCCATACAGATGGCTACGTTATTGGGCACATACCATTTCTTGAAATAGTTCTTGATATTGGTGATAGAGGGATTCTTGAGATGCTCCTGCGTGCCGATGGTGGTCTGCGTACCATAGGGATGGGTAGGACAAAGCTTACGGCAGAGAGCCTCATAAAGCTTGTTGGTATCGTCAGTAAGCCCAATGTTATACTCCTCATAGACGGCTTCCAGCTCAGTATGGAATCCGCGGATGACCATATGCTGGAAACGGTCGGCCTGGATCTTGGCCCAGTTCTCGACCTCGTTGGAGGGGATGTCCTCGGTATAGCAGGTGACGTCGTTGGAGGTGTAAGCATTAGAGCCTTCGGAACCGATAGCTGCCATGAGCTTGTCGTACTCATTGGGGATGAAATACTGGGCAGCCACCTGTGAGACACTGTCGATGCCGCGATAGGCTATACGGCGCTCCTCGGGGTCGGTGAGCTTGCGGTACTGCTCATAGCGCTGCTCAATATCGTCGAGCAACGGAGCCTCTGCAGCAGAATCGGTAACGCCAAACTGGCCCGTACCCTTGAACATGATATGCTCCAGATAGTGAGCAAGTCCCGTCGTCTCAGCCGGGTCGTTCTTAGAACCCGTGCGAACGGCGATGAAGGTCTGGATACGCGGTCGTTCCTTGTTAACACTAAGGTAAACCTTCAGCCCATTGTCCAACGTATAGATACGCGTCTGACTAAGGTCACCCTTCACTTCCTCATACTTGTTCTTTTCACAAGAAGAGAGTCCCAGCACAACCAGGACAGCTACCAACAAATGCTCAATTCTCATAATCTATTTCATGATCCAGTTTGCTCAAGAAATCGTCATAGACTTCCTGTTCGACATCTCCCATAGCGAATTCTTTCTCAGCGTCCTTGCGGATTTCGGCAATCCAGGCACGACGGGCACGGACATAGTCTTCACGGATACGCTCACAGGCCTCGACATTGAGTTCTTCGAAGTGATAGTAGTCGAGAATCATCTGATAGCTCCACGCCCAACGGTAGTCACTATAATGGTTGTTGATTTCAGAGAAGCGGTCGAGCACCTGCTGGATATTGTCAATGGTTCCCGACTTGATATCTTCTACCAATCGCAATTCCTCACTCTCGGGCAGAAGCAGTCCGCTGAGGTCTACCCATTTTCCCTTGCCTACAGAACTGACGGGCTGTCCGATGTAGCCCTCCTTCTGGGCACGTTTCAGCACGGCACCCATATAGATGCGCAGGGCAATATCGTAGTATTTCAGACCCTTACGCAGCGAAGAGGCATTGATAACATACTCATGGAAATTGTAGGTCGACACATTATCGCCCGAGGCTTCACGCAGGGCGGTGAGGATCTTGATACCCTCCATGATTTCGCCCACGGTAAATGGTGAGAGCCAATCGAAGTTGATGATTGATTTCTTGGACTGACGGGAACGCTTGTCACGCTTGGGCCATTTCTTGATGTCGCGGTAGAGTCCCACCGTCGTGATATTACGTCCTGGCACCAGATAGCAATCGTCGCCATAGGCCATGAGATAGGAGAACGGCAGGTTACGGGTATCAGGATGGTGCATCAGTTTGCCAAAACAGACAGAGAAGGCACCGATGGTGGCAGGCATGAGGACATAGGCGCCCGAGGCAGTCTTTGTTCCGCGCTCCAAGGTGCCGTAATGCAGGGGTCCCATCTTATAGGCATGATTCGAGAAGTTGGTATTCGAACCAGCATTGTAGAACGAGAATTCGCCACCAATGAGCAGGCTCGACTTATGATGGGAGGCAGAGAAAGGTCCGCAGAAAGCAGCACAGGCCTCACCATTGGCCATATAGGAATTAGCGAAGAACAGGCTGGCCTCAGCCGTGAAGCCATTGGTAATCTGACAGGCCTCGCCCACGAAACAATCCTGCATCTTCACAGAGTTGTTGATGCTACAACCATCGCAGATAATGGAGTTTTCGCAGATGACACCCGTTCCGATAAACACCGGGGCATCCATCGACGACATCACGGTACACTCCGACAGGCGTGAGGCTCCGCTTATCTCGCAATAGCCCTTGATGACCGTATTGGTAATGTCCTTGGCATTGATAATCTTCACGTTGTTGCCAATGAAGCCTCTTTCCGGACGGCTCACCCGCAGTTCGTCCTCAATCATCTGCTGTAGCGTCTGCTTCAGTCCTTTATCGCGGTTGTGCTTCACCATAAAGGCAGCCAACTGTGAATTCATCTTACGGAAGATGGTGACATTGCCGTCGCCCATTTCGTTGAGCACGGAGATCACCGACCCCTCGCCATAAGTAGCGTCATCGGTAGTCTCCAAGGTGCAGATGTTCGATATGTAGCAGTCGTCGCCTATGGTGTAGTTGTTGATATAGTTGCCCACCTTCTCTATCAGGCAGTCGTTGCCAACGGTGACATTACGCAGGGTGGCATCGTTAATGCCAGAATGCTTGAAGAATCCCTTTGAGACCTCCACCGTCTTGTTGAACTCACCCAACCGGATGTCGCCATAGAAAATGACACGATGGAAATTATAGGGTTTGAAGCCCTCGGCCACCATCACTCGCTGCCAGTCCTCGGCCCAGCAGACATTATTTTCCAGCACTTCTACCTCTGCTGGTGTAAGTTGTCTGTAATCACTCATAATCTTATGTGTTGTGTTAGGTTCAATAATCAAGACTCTTCAATGGTGTACAGGAAGTCGTTATACGGATACTTCTGCACGTGCAGCTCGCGTACTTTCTTATAGAGTATGCTACGCAATTCGTCAATGTTTTCCTTGTTCTTGGCAGAGATAAACAAAGGGGCGACAACAAATTCTTCACTCTTCACTTTTCCCTTTTCACTTATCTTTGCCATCCAAGTGCGCTTCAGCTCGTCGAGCGAGATGTTCTCTCGCTTTGGTTCCGTCAGGTCATCCTCGTCCTGCGGTGTCCATGTATAGGCGTCAATCTTGTTAAAGACGATCATCGACGGTTTCTCAGCACAGCCCAACTCAGCCAGTGTCTTCTCCACCACGTCAATCTGCTCCTCGAAATCGGGATGTGAGATATCCACCACATGTACCAAGAGGTCGGCCTCGCGTACCTCGTCGAGCGTCGACTTGAACGACTCCACCAGGTCGGAGGGCAGCTTACGGATAAATCCGACAGTGTCGGCCAGCAGGAAAGGCAGGTTGTCGATAGTCACTTTACGCACCGTTGTATCGAGGGTGGCAAAGAGTTTGTTCTCAGCAAACACCTCGCTCTTCGACAACAGATTCATCATCGTCGACTTGCCCACATTGGTATAGCCCACCAAGGCCACACGGATCAGGCGTCCGCGGTTCTTGCGCTGGGTGGTCTTCTGCTTGTCAATCTCCGCCAGACGTTGCTTCAACAGCGTGATGCGCTGCAGGATAATACGACGGTCCATCTCCAACTGTGTCTCACCAGGTCCGCGCAATCCCACGCTACCCTTACCGCCACCAGAGCCCGAGCCACCGCCCTGACGCTCCAAGTGCGTCCAGAGTCGTTGCAGGCGGGGGAGCATATAGCGATGCTGGGCCAACTCGACCTGGGCCTTTGCCTCAGCCGTCTGGGCACGCATGGCAAAAATGTCGAGGATGAGCGACGTGCGGTCAAGGATCTTCACCTGAAGTTCCTTTTCGATATTACGTATTTGTTTGGCTGTCAACTCGTCGTCGAAGATGACCATTCCGACAGGTCGAGGCTCGGGGTCTGAGGTACCAGATTCGAGATGACTATCCAACCAATCGTCATACTCATCTTGACAATTCTTGATATATTCCTTGATTTCCTGAAGCTTACCGCTACCCACATAGGTAACACTACTCGGACCGCCTACCTTCTGGGTAAACCGTTTCACCACCACGGCACCCGCCGTGTCAGCCAGGAACTCGAGTTCGTCCAGATATTCCTTGGTCTTCGCCTCGTCCTGCTGATTGGTAATCAGTCCCACAAGTACTGCCGTCTCAGCCTTTGCTTCCGATATGACAAATTCTTTCATTCAGCTCTTTCTGCGTTATAGGGTGCAAAAATAAACAATTGTCACGAAATACGCAAGAAAGCGGGCACAAATTCTTTCAAATTCCTACTTATTGACCAGTAAAGTCCACTAATACGTCAGCATAAGAGTTGGGATAATTGTCACGTAGGACATCAGACGAAATGCTACTATTGCCTATACCGCTGACGCCAGCAACAATCATCCTGTAGAAATTATTCCTAACAATTCCATATTCCATTGGTCCCATGGGATTGTCGCCACTGCCACGATGTTGTATCCAGTAGGTGTAATAGGTCTCGTAGACGCCCATATTGAACTTGCACTGCTTGATGCCGTATTCTTTCAACTGGGCATCGGTGTATGTTTCAAGTTCGTCGAGCGAGAGTCCCCCTGCAATATTGACGGACTGTAACGAGCCATAGAAGTTGTATTTGTACAGATAGATGGTCTTTGGCCAATATTCCGGTCTGTATTCCTCAACCAGTTTCCTTTGCGTGGCATCGTAGAGGTAGACAAAGACAGGCGTCACAGCAGCTTTAAAGACGATTCCTGGTGAGTAACCGTTCTTCTGGCTTGTCTTGAACGAGGTATTTTCAAGCACGTAGGCATAGCCTTGACTATCGGCAGGAGGCATGGAAGCAAAATCCTCTGTCGAAAAAGCACCGAACCACGACCTATAATAACGATTGAACACGGAGGCATCGACTGCGTTTGGCGTTTTCTTGTAGAATAGCGGGTCTACCACATACTGATCTCCCTTCTCCGTATAGTCACCGTAGTTGTCGGGCATCGTGAACTTTGTCCGCTCACTGAATTCGGCGATGCTGTCCTTATGCTGGAAGAGATAGTATTGATTGTTCAAGTTGACAAACTTGTAGTTGGTGATATTGATTTCGGCATATTTCTTGTCGTTGTGCTTCAATTGGAAAGTATTCTGCGAAACACCTATCATCAGCTTGGCCATCACACGTTCCATTTCCACGCTCAGCACATAGTCTTTGTTAATCCATGGAATCAGGTCGACAGCCAGCAACGACGTTGCACGGTTGGTCATGACGGGTCCCTTGTCTGGCATATTGGCTTCAACGCCATCATTATAGGTGATACTGTCAACCATATTGAGGAATTCCTCCTCGTCATTCACTTCATCAGGACCGTAATCGTAGTTGGCTATGAGGAAGATGTCATACTTGTCAGCACGTAGTCTGATATTGTCAAACAAATAGGTAATATCATACTCCGTATCGTAGGTAGAATCATCCTTTGTCAGGTCGCTGATAACTGCTTTCGTAAAGAACTTCTTGGTCTCAGTCTCGAAGAAATAGACCTCCAGCCTACTGATGGTGTATTCGTTGTGGAAATAATACTCTTCAATACTATTACGAAGTGCTGGCACCTTTATCCTAAACGACAGATTGACATCGCCTCTGCTGCCTGCACCCTCGTCGACAATCCGCCCCAACGTTTTATCAAGGGTTTCGTAGTCGGCAATGGGCGAATCTGTAAAGGCCAGGCATACATTTCCACTGCCGTCAACGACATAGGTACGTGGCACGATGCTGGTGGCAAATTGATAGTACAGGTCCTTATCGCTGGCCGTATAATAAGGCAGCGACAACCGTTCCTGGTCCCAATAAGCCTTTACCTCTTCTTCCGACTGGCTACGAGGTACATTCAGTATGGGTACCTTTCCCTGGTATTTGTCATAAATGCGCTGCAGCACAGGAAACAGCTGCTGACAATCCTTGCATCGTGTATCAAAGAAGTTCAGGATATAGGGCTGCCCATTGAGCGATGAGGAGATGACCTCCAAGCCATCGGAACCATAAAGTGTGAAATCAGGCACATTATCACCTACGTTCACGATAGCTGTTGCCCCGTTATCCTCTTCATCTTCAGTCACACATGCTGTCAGCACGGCAACGAAAAGTAACAGTGACAGTTTTATGGGATATGTAATCCAGGATCGTTTCAAAGCACTACAGTTTTAAATGATAATAAGCTCTAAGCCGCCAGCTGTTGACCTGTAATTGGATGAGCTGGTCAAGATCTCCCGAGAGGAAGAATACAATGGTGTAGAAGTCCTGACGGTCAAGATACTCCTGTACGGTCAGCGGTTTTCCGATAGCCGTATAGAGCGTACCTATCATTCCTATATATTCAGGGAAGGAGATGTTGAACAGCGTCTGACCTGTACTCTTCTTCTCGAGAATCAAACGGCTGTCACTATCGCCCATCAGACGCAGGGTCATGATGTTGAACTTGAGACCATGCAACTCACCATAGTCAGGGTCGTCAATGGTGGCAAGACCTTGTTCAATAGGTTCGTAGGTAGTCACAGGGCTCGACACCAGATGGTTGAAAGCATCCATTGTGCCATTGGCTGCTGCCACTTTCATGGTGTAATCGTCAGCATTCAACTCCTCCTGGCCAGACACCGAAACGACAAGGCACGACAACTGGTTGGTGTTCTTCATCAGTTCCACGTCGTAAACGGCATAGGAGTCATTATAATGGACCGTTTTCTGATAGCCATGATACAGATCGGGCAAAGCGCCTTTATAGTGGCCCTCCGTTGCTGCCAACGACAGGCGGAAGTCGCTCAACATCTGGGTATCGCCAGCAATAGCATATTGGCTGTTGCCCAGACCGCTCCAAACCACAAACTGATAGTCGCCTTCAGGCAGCCCGTCCACCCTGACGCGATAGCCATTGGCGGCCAAGTCGTTCTGGGTGGCATGAATGCGCTTGACATATTTCCCGTCAGCATCATAGACGTAGACGTAGGCATCCTTGACGTATTTCTGCGCAGCCTCCACATCCAGGATATTATAGGTATAGTGTAGTCTGAGCCAGAAACCATAGGGGCAGTCGTCGACATCGTCCTTCACCCATGTGCAGGACGTCATCGCCATGATGCATACGATGGTCAGCAGCTGCTTCAAAGCACGATATTGGTGAGGTCTCTTACTATCCATGGTTTTACATTAAGCACTACCTTCAGGTATGTTTCTCCCTCGTCAGGAGTATCAGGATCGACAGGCTGTTCATGATATCCAAGACCCGATACATTCGTGACAAGCATCCGATAGAGATTATTTCGCACGATACCAAATTCCATCACACCCATCACCGTTGGCTTGTAGTTGTCCATATGGCGAATCCAGTAGGTATAATAGCACATGTATCCTTCGTCGCTCTTTTCAAACTTACGTGCCTGATACATGTCAATGGTCTTTTCGGAAACCGAAGCTACATCAAGCACAGAGGCCAGGGCCTCGGCAGAGTCGTAGAACTTGTAATTATAGTAGTACATCACCTCGGGATACTTGCTCTTGTCGGTGACGAGTTCCAAAGTGCCGTCAGCCGAGAGGTGATATACGTTATTATAAGGTTCCACCTTAGCCTTGAAGACTACTCCCGTTGAATATCCGTTTTTCTGTGAAGGAGCAAGTGTGCAGTTTTCCAGGCAGTAAACCGTGTTGTACTGGGGAGCATCTCCTGCAGGCTTGAACGGTGTCCAGGTAATGGCTTGGGGATTGTTGTAGTCGCCAAAGAAATGCTCGAAGTATTTGTCCGAGTTGTCAAAACCGGCAGCGTCGATGGTCTTCTTGAAGAAGTCAGGATCAATGACGTAGCCGTTGACGTCGTTCACATTACCGAAATGTTCGTTGATGTTCCACTTGGGCTCATCCAGGTTGGTGAGCACGGCAGTATGGCGATAGGAATAATAGTACTTCGCAAGGTTCACGACATAGTATCCGGTAAGGGTTACGGTTGCATAGAGCCTGCTATTATCATCTGTAAGCTGGAACGAGTCAGCACCTTTGGCAATGTCGAGGCGCGCCACGACACGCTCCAACGAGATGCTCACCACGTTGTCGTTGTTCTGAGGGCTGTTCATAAAGACAACGCCTAAGTTGTCGGAGGCACGGTTGGTCATGATGACACCCCCGGAGATATCCTCTATCTGTCCCCTGGCATACGACATACTGTCAATGTCAGCCAGGAACTCGTCCTCTGTCTTCTTGTTGATGATACGGTCGGTATTGGCAGTGACGAAGATATCGTATGTTCCCTGGGGCACTGCCACGTGCTCAGCCTCGTAGATGATGTTACCATTAACATCGCTGCCCGCACGGGTAAGGTTGGTCAGCACCACACTCTTGGCAAAGAGCTTCGTGGGAGCGTCAAAAAGATATACCCTGGCACTGTTTACCTTGTACTCTTCTGCCGTTCCTTGCACATGGCTGTAGCTGTCTTCCGTACTGCGTGTCGTCAATGACGTCAGACCGTTCGTCTGCAGGCGAAACACCACGTTGACACCATCCTGTGCCTCCGTTCCTTCGTTTCCGCTGTTTGCAATGTCGTCGCGCTGACTGCAACCGCATAGAGCGATTCCAAGTACAAGCAGCGCATAGATGGTTTTTCTTGAATAGATCATAGTCATATTTGTTTTTGTTTTACTTGTTCCGTTTCAGTTTCCCGAACTCCTCCAACTGGCGTGTTGCCTGTTTCACGCCCTTTTGCTGAGCCTGTTCCACCAGTCTGATGGCCTTGTCAACGTCGCCCTTGAGATAAGCCACGAGTCCTTCGTTCATGGTCTTCTCCGGACATTCATTCACCTTGCCCAAGTACTCGGCAGCTTCGTCAGCCTCACCTTTCTTAATAGCCAGATAGGCCATCGTAAGGTTGATGTACGAATCATTGGGGTAAAGCATATATGCCTTGCGTATGATGGAGTAGTACTTTTCCTCGTTCTTGGCATATTTGTCTGCCAGTCTGTATATCTCGTTCAGGTTGAGGTTCACAGGGCGCGTCTCAAACACCCGCTCCGACTCCTCCAGCGTGAACGGTCTGACGGTATAGACAACGGTATAGTTGGTACAGCGCAACGACGGGAAACCGTTCCTGACGACGTAGGTGAAGCCTTCGGGCGTTTCCTTGCGCATCTTGCTCTCCTTCTGGTCGGGCGACAAGTCGCTGTTGGCAATGCTCAGCAGTCGGCTGTATTGGGGGATTCCTGGATTTTCCTTCAGATACTTCATAAAGCCTGCCCAGTTCTCGCCCTTGCCGCTCGCCTCGATCTTGATGCCGCGGGTAATACTGGCAACAGCCAGGTAGTTCTTCAGAGCTTCCGTTCGTTTCTCACTGAGCATCTGGTTATGGGCGTAGGTGCCCTCTGGCGAGGCATATCCCTCAATGGTCATCTTGCGGATGGTCACGTCTGAGTCGTTCTTCACCAGGTTCACCGAGTTGTGTATCTTCATCAACTCAGCAGGGTTGGTCATATAGTTGGGCTTGATATCCCATTTATTGACCTCAAAGCAGAGATAGGCCGAACCGCGTTCCTCACGCACCTTCACCGAGTTGTCGGCTGGCGGCAGCAGGTAAACGGGGAACAGGTCTATCACAGGTGCCTCTTCCCTACCCAGCGATGCTATCGTCATCACACCTCTGTCCTTCATATTGTCGCACGCACAGCTCTGCTTGCGCAGCTTCAGCACGGCACTATCCATCCACGGCTCATATTTTACCGTGCGCAGGTAGTCGATGTCAAGGTTTTCGCCTTTCTTCTTGCGCAGGGCAAGGGCGTTGGGATATTCCTCGTGCAGATAGCGGTCAAAGTATATCTGCTGGTTGCGGCTGTTGATGAATATCAGCGGATATTCCACCTTGCGCAGCGAGACGGTGTCCACCAATTCTGGCACGAGAACCACCGACTGCGTAGCCGGAACGTCCTGTATGGCCGTCATCTGCAGTGAGACCACCACGTTGCTGTCAACCACCGCCAATGCAGAACGGTTGATTTTCAACACATAATCATATACTTGCGAGGCATCTTCGTCCTGAATCACAGCCCGCCCTGCCAACGTCGTGGCAGGACAAAGTACTGTCGCCAACAGGACCAACACATTCACCTTATTTATATATAGCTTTATCTTCATATCTTCTTTAACTTCCCCTAACTCCTTAACTCCTTAACTCCTCAGAACACATAGATGATACTAAGTCCCAGCCTCGACACACCAATATAATGGTAGTCGTCGTCAGCAATCTGAGTTCCGCACACCTCACAGTCGTACTTCTTATATTTAATATAGGTGTATCCGATACCCAACTCAGCACCGATATTCCAGTGCTTTGCCAACGGATATTCGTAACCGCCTCCTATACCACCGCCCAGCAGCCAGCCCTCATAGCGGTTGGGCTTCAAACCACTGAGCAACCCCAGACAGAGTTCGTGATTACCCAGATTAAACTCACCGCCATGGACGTAGGGGCCGAAGAAGAAGCCGTTCATCACCTGACACGGCCAGTATCTATACTGCGCCTGTGCCAGCCAATGCTTATGTACGCTATAATCTCCCCTCTTCCATGGGCGTATGCTACCATAGAGATCTATCGACGAGCTGTGAGGTATGGGTATCTCAACGCCTGCCGACAGTGCTCCGGCTAAATCAAACATTACGTTGTTGCTGATGGCCAAGTGCTGGGCGCAAGCAGAAGTGGTGCCCGCAAATGGTAACAATAGGAATAGTATGTTTTTAACTATCTTCAACATTTTATTAGATTACCTTATTCTAAATCGGTTTCATTTGCAAAGATAATAAAAATCTTCCAAAAAGGACAATAGATTTGTTAAAATAAACAAAAAGCACGCTTTTTTTTGATTTTTCCGCCAAATTCGTCCTAATTTCGGGAAAAATGGCTACCAGCATTAAACTTTTTTCATAATGAATCGTCAACACTTATAAACTAACTGCTATAGCAAAATGAAAAGATTCTTTTTATTCGGATGTCTGGCACTGGCACTGACAGCGACCGTTGCACAGACCAACTATGACCTTACAAAACTAAAGCGTGAACATCTGAACCGCGGTGTGGTGGCTGTAAAGACCGCTGACGGAAAGGTGGCAGTCAGCTGGCGCGCCCTGATTGCCGACCCTAAAGGACAGCCCTACGATGTGTATAGGAACGGGGAAAAGCTCACCCCGCAGCCGCTAACCACCGGAGGCACCTTCTTCATCGACGAGCACCCCCTCAGCGGCGATGCCACCTACGAGGTACGCACAACCGCTCAGTCCTCGGCCCTCAGCTCTCAGCCTTCATCCGTCTTCCATCTTCCATCAAACGCCCCCGTGGGCTATCTGCCCATCGCCATCCAAAAGCCCGAAGGGCGCTACTCTGCCAACGATGCCTCGGTGGGCGATGTCGATGGCGACGGACAATATGAAATCTTCCTGAAATGGGAGCCCTGGAATGCCCACGACAATTCCCACGACGGCTATACCGACCCTGTCATCATCGACTGCTACCGTCTTGACGGCACCTTTCTTTGGCGCATCAACTTAGGGCGGAATATCCGCGCAGGAGCCCACTACACCCAGTTCATGGTCTACGACTTCGATGGCGACGGTCGGGCAGAGATGATGTGCAGGACTGCCGACGGCACCGTCGACGGCACTGGCAAGGTGATTGGCGATTCTGCTGCCGACTACCGTAACCAGGTAGGCCGTATCCTCGACGGTCCTGAATACCTCACCGTCTTCGACGGACTGACAGGACGCGCCCTCGACACCAAGCCCTATATCCCTGAGCGTGGCAACGTCTCTGCCTGGGGCGACAACAAAGCCAACCGTTCCGACCGTTTCCTTGCTGCCGTTGCCTACTTAGGGGCGCAGCAACACCTCCCCCAGTCGGGGGAAGAAGGGAGGGGGCTCCCTTCTGCCATCTTCTGTCGCGGCTACTACACCCGTAGCGTCATCGCTGCCTGGGACTGGGATGGTAAGGAACTGAAGAGTCGTTGGACATTTGACACCAACAACCCCGAGTGGAGCGACTATGCAGGACAGGGCAACCACAACCTGCGGGTGGCTGATGTCGATGGCGACGGCTATGATGAAATCACCTACGGTTCAATGGCTATCGACCACGACGGCACGGGACTCTACAACACCCGCATGGGCCACGGCGACGCCATCCATCTCTTTGCCGACCCCAAGGACAATGCCCTCTATATCTGGGACTGCCATGAGAACAAACGCGATGGTTCTGACTTAAGGAACGCCCGCACAGGTGAGGTTGTATTCCAAGTCAAGAGCCGTGCTGACGTGGGGCGCTGCATGGCTGCTGACATCGACCCCACCAATCCCGGCTGCGAGATGTGGAGTGCCGACAGCCACGGCATACGCAATATGAAAGGAGAGATTGTGAATACAACCAAAGATCCAGACGACCCGCAACACACAAATTATCTGATGATGGGGGTGGGTCTTCGCATCTCCATGAACTTCGGCATTTGGTGGGACGGCGACCTGCTTCGCGAGCTGCTCGACCGCGCCACCGTCTCGAAGTACGACTGGGAGAACCATCAGATTGTTGACTTACAACGCTTCGACGGACAGTTCAACAACGGCACCAAGTCCAACCCCTGCCTCGCTGCCGACCTCTTAGGCGACTGGCGTGAAGAGGTGCTCGTCCGCAACCGCGAGTCCACCGAGCTCCGTCTCTATGTCACCACCATCCCCACCGACTATCGCATCAACTGCCTGATGGAGGACATCCCCTACCGCATCAGCGTGGCCACCCAGAACGTAGCCTACAACCAGCCCTCGGAGCCCGGCTACTACATTGGCCCCGACCGCACCGACTACCTGAAATAGCTCACCAATTTTCTGAAATACCAATGAAGGGCGTCACTCGGTGACGTCCTTCATTAGGTTTCTTAACCACTCCTTCAGCTTGTCCAAGGCTGTCGGAGTTGCAGGCCCCTCAGCCACTTGTGAATCCCCAGATTGTCCTTCGTCAACAGGTTGTTTACCCTCAACTGACTCTCCTTTGTCTACTGGCTGCTTACCATTCTCCGCCTGCTGAGTTTCCTCCACGGCAGGTTCTGGTTCCGGAGCCTTTTCCACCTCAAAGGGCAGTTCCTGCGCAAGCACCTCCACCACCTTCTTCTTTATCACAGGTTTATAGAGCTTGGGTATCAGGTCTTCATAGAAGTCATCCTCATTGCGATGGACATCCTGCCTTACCTCGTTGCGCAAGTCATCCTCCAGTCCCGTTGCCAGGATGGTCACCTTGGCATCCTCGCCCAGGGAGTCGTCCGTTGCTGTTCCCCATATCACGTCGATATTCGGATCAAGCTGGTCAAAGAAGTCGTCTATCTGCAGCATCTCCTGCACAAAGATAGGATGCTCGTCGCTCGAATAGATGTTAAACAATATCCGTTTCGCCTTGCCAATGTCGTTGCCATAAATCAGAGGCGAGTCCAGCGCATTGATGATGGCCTTCTCCACACGGTTCTCCCCACTGGCCCTTCCCATGGCCATGATAGCACCGCCACCGTTCTTCAACGTTGCCTCCACGTCACGGAAGTCACTCTTGATTCCCCCGTCGCTGGGCAGCGTAATCAGTTCGGCAATGCCCTTCACGGCATCCATCAGTATGCTGTCAGCCCGTCTGAAAGCCTCCTTCACCGTAATCTCCGAGTCAGCATACACGTCACAGAGCCTTTCATTGTTCACGATGAGCAGCGCGTCCACGTTCTTGCGCATCTCCTCCACGCCCTTCAGCGCCTTGATGATTTTGCGTTTCTTCTCGAAGTAGAACGGAATGGTCACCACGCCCACCGTCAGCATTCCCATCTTCCGGGCCACGCTGGCCACCACGGGAGCCGCGCCAGTACCCGTACCGCCCCCCATGCCTGCCGTAACGAACACCATCTTCGTGCCGTCCGACAACAGCTGTTCAAAGTCGTTGACGCTGGTTTCTGCCTCTGCCCGTCCCATTTCCGGGTTACCACCAGCACCAAGTCCAGCACCCAGCTGAATCTTCATGGGCACAGGCGATCGCGACAGCGACTGGCTATCCGTATTGCAGACGGCATACGTTACGCCCTCCACCTTCTCATTCCACATGTTGCGCACGGCATTACAGCCACCGCCACCCACGCCAATCACCTTGATGATGCCCTGCATCTTGTCTTCCACCTGACCAAAGTCAAGCAATGTCCTATAATCTTCTCCCATATCCTAACACTAAACACTAAACTCTAAACCCTAAACACTAAACACTAAACTCTAAACACTAAACCCTAAACACTAAACTCTAAACACTAAACCCTAAACTCCACTATTTCCCTTGGCAGTGTGATCAGCTTCAGTCGCTCAAACCACACCCGTCCACCGATATGCTTCTTCGTATGACTGCCAATGATATAGTAGCTTGCCCGGTACTCGTCCATCATATCCAGGAACACCTTCTTGATGCGCGAGCACTTCTCGTTGATGGCATTGTCCAGCGGATTCGTGAGTTTGTCCACGCTCTCCACAATCTTCTCCCTGTCCATCATCCTGGCCGTCCTCAGGTAGTAGCCCAGCAATTCCTCCCTATAGTCCGCCAGTCGTTTGAACTCAATACCCTCGGGATGCGCCAGGAACAACAGGTACACCGCCTTGTGTACTGGTTGCAGTTCCACCTCTTTATTATTATAGTCCGCCAGCACAAACCTATAGTCCGTTGTAATCACCAGCCTCGACAGCTTACTTCTTGCCGCCTCGATGCGCAGCTCCTCCAGCAACGGCACACCGATAGCCCGCAGCACCAGGTCCCTCCTGTCTGCTGCCACCAGTTGCTCCGCCAGCCTTTTCAGCTCCAGCGCCATCTCCTCAGCTGTCATATCCTGCCGTTCTGTCATTCCGTTGGCAAAAATACTAATATTTTTCGAAAAACAAAAATCTCCGCCGCTCGACCTTGGTCGCTTTGCATGCAAAGAAGGCTTGCGGAGAACTTTTCTGCATGGCACTATCATCTTGGCTCATAGTCCTTCACATAATGCAGAAGAGGATCAACAGCCCACGTCAACTCCGAAGGGAATTCCACGCGCAAGTATATCCAAGTGCGAGGCTTCAACAAGATATCCTTCTCGAAGTATAGCCTGTTCTTACCACAGCTTCCTGCCAACGTAAACGAACTGTCTGCCAACAACGTTGTAACTGCCGACTGGCTAACAGCCTCGAACTTCTCTCGCACAGACATATCATATTTATCATCGCAGGTACTCACTATCATACTGATGCCCTGAAACTCCACGCGCAGGTTCCTTTGCCCATCACGACCATCCTGTACCCGTTCCATAAAGGCGGGATATTCCACTCCATACCCATCTTCATAGTTCTTCCAATACGCCTTGTTGGGAACAGCCAACTGACTACGCAACCACTTCGCGTCAACAAACACCAGTTCTTTATTTTCCACCACAAGGGTATCCTTGTAAATCGTGTCATGAACAACAACCGTCTTTACATCATTTCCCCCTCCTTCTACCTGTCTTGAAAGAGAAACAATAACACCGCCAACGACAATGACAGCTAAAGCGCCAAACAATAATTTCCTCATATTCTTTTCCCTTTTCATTCTTTTATCCTATTAAAATAATCACCAATTTGATTCCAAAAAATCGGAGAGAACGAATGACCGTTCACTTTCTTGATTCTGCTAATCTTGAACGTCCGTTCCTCTTCAATATCCAGACGATAAGCTTGAATATACAACCCACCATAATAGCGTGAATACCCAATGTCTGCTATTTCACAGGTAAACACCCTCCCACTCCGGGTACAGTATTCTATTTCTATCGTCTGTTTCAACATAACAGCCCTGTCAATCACCTCCTCTATAGCCATCTATTGCAGCAAGTTTAAACGGATCATATTCTTCTGAAGAAAAAAGCACATCACTATTCTCTCCATTGACTTTTGATCCTATTATTTCTCCACCTTCAGTTGGAATGCTATTGGATAATGATTGATCATTACAATTCTCAAAGCGAGTATACTCACCCTTAAACCCCATCATAATGATACCTGTAGCACCTTTACGATGTTTTGATATAATGACCTCGGCTTTACCTTGATAGTCAATCAAACCATCAGCACTCATTAAAATACCATAATACTCTGGTCGATGCAGGAAAATCACCATATCAGCATCTTGCTCAATGGCTCCCGATTCTCTGAGGTCAGACAACTGAGGGCGTTTCCCTTCTGCACCGACACGGGACTCCACGCCACGATTCAACTGACTCAATGCCAGTACAGGGATGTTCAACTCCTTCGCCAACCCCTTCAGTGAACGAGATATCAGCGACACCTCCTCTTGGCGACTATTATACTTCATTCCGCTTGCAGTCATCAGCTGCAGGTAGTCTATCATGATCAGCCTCACGCCATGTTCCTTTACCAAGCGACGAGCCTTTGACCTCAAGTCCATTACAGAGAGTCCTTCAGTATCATCAATATACAAAGGCGCATCCTTTAATATATCAATCTTTTTGTCAAGTCTCAACCAGTCTGCCCTATCCAACTGTCCGCTCAGCAGTTTTTTCCCTTCTATCTTACACGCATTCGACATCAAGCGATTGGTCAACTGAACATCCGACATCTCCAGCGAGAAGAATGCCATTGGTATTTTCTGGTCAGCCGCTATGTTTTTCGCCAACGAGAGAGCGAAGGCTGTCTTTCCCATTGCAGGTCGTCCAGCAATGATTACAAGATCCGAATTCTGCCATCCGCACGTCTTGTCGTCGAGATCGGTAAAGCCCGTTGAAATACCCGTAATTCCTCCTTGGTTGGAATGAGCTATCTTCACCAGCTCCACTGCTTTGTCTACTATAGGCGACAATACGGAATAGTCCTTCTTCATGTTCTTCTGCGACAGTTCGAAGAGCGTACTTTCAGCTTCATCCACCACATCTTTGATGTCATAAGTCTCGTCAAAGACTTTCTTTCCCACATCACTGACATAGTGAATCATTTGCCGAGCCAGATACTTTTCTGCCACGATACAGGAATGATAATCGACATTGGCAGACGTGGCCACTCTTGAACTCAACTCTGCTATATAGCCTGGGCCACCAACCTCTTCGAGTTTGCCCATTTTTCCCAGCTTGTCAGTCACCGTCAATACATCAATAGGACTGTCCTCCTGGCTAAGGGTTCGAATGGCATCATACACCATTTGGTTTCTATGCTCATAGAAACTCTCAGGAACCAATTTGTCGCACACCTCCATATAGGCACTCCTGTCTATCATCAAGGCACCAAGCACAGCCTTCTCCACCTCAACGGCCTGAGGTTGCACATGACCATATTCTTTCCTATTCTCCATACAACTCATTCCGCTTATTATTGTTGTATTTCTGCGACTGACGAAACACCCCAATCAATGCTGCAATTACAATCAATCCTTCCATAATCATTCTTTGTTTGTTTGCAAAGTTATTATCTAATTTAGTATTCTCAAAGCAATTTTCGTTCACAAGCCTTGTGAAAATGCGATTTTATTCCCAATCGACCACTTCGCGAAGAATTGTGATGCTCTTCTAAAAGAACGGAGCAATTATCCTGCTCCTGTTCTTTTAGAATCTGATTCATATAACACATACCCATAAACTACAATTAAATGTTAAAAGCCCATAGCATCCATCATTGCGTCATACTCCATAGGGGTGCTGGGCATATCGCCATACATACCGTCTGTTAGTGCATCCCAGGAATCTTCTTCAGTCCACTCGTAGCCTTCCTCATAGCCACCACACTCATAATCGTCTTCATACTCTTCATTTTCATAAGAGTCGTAATCATAATCTCTTGCCATAATTGTAATTTGTTAAATTGGTTATTACTTGTTTTTATCTACCACCAGACTTTGCGTTGTCTGTTCCATTAATTTCTTCTTCAAAAGGAGTTGATTCTCAACAATTAGCTCATAATCGCATTTATTCTCTCCCATTTTGATTGTCAAGACAAATAACTCAAGGAATGTCAGAAAGCAAAAGAGAATAATGTAGAATGCCAATGATACTGGACTTTTTGAAACCACACTCAGCGTTGCCTCTAATTCTTCGATGAATCCAGGTGCACGTTGTTCCACTTCTCTCCTGACAGTCTCTGCAACTTCTTTCTTGTCTTGCCTAAGCTGCTCTAATTGGGTAGAGTAAATCTGTATTTGATCATTATTGGCTTTCAACTGTTCTGACAAAGGATTGGCTAATGTCACTGTATTCACAGTTTGCGTCCTGACTTTCTTTGGTTTCCCGTTCTCATCAACACCCACGACCTGTTCTTGTATAGAAACGTTTGTTCCCTTTATCACTGGTCTTTTCTGTAGTTCTTCATTCAAGGCTATCGTAGCCTTACTTAAAGTATCCATATCCTGTGTTATGCGCTGAATATCACTATCATAGATAGAAAGCCGTTTTGCAATGGTCTCACCGATTACACCTTCCCGATGTTCCTGAATCTCTTGTTGGATATCATTACGGAAAATAATCTGGTCAAAGATACATGATCCAAGAACCGCCATACATAGCGCAAGAAGTATTCTCATAAAACTCATCAGACGTGCTTTACCTACAGTTAAGATAATTACCCGCTCCACACAAAGGACAATAAGCATAAATGTCAATGCTACACTAACCTTTAACATACAAGACTCGATATTAATATACCTGTCAGCAAAGCAATAGCCGATTGTTCCCCAGAGCACCATCATAATACAGATGGCAGACAACAGCTTCCTGTACTGGCGAAAGCTTGCTTCTCCACACTCTTTCAGGATATTCTTATTCCATCCAATTAAGAAACATCCAATACTACCCAACACTTTCATAATCTTCCCCTGTTTAATTGTTACCGATAAAATTTGCTGACGTAGCTGCAATTCCCTTTAGGAACCCACGGCGATAAGATTCAATCATCGTGGTCATCTTTGGATCATTAGCTTCAAGCAAGTCTTGCATTTCTTTGATTTCATACAAATGCTCATCATAGGTCTCACGAAGTGCCTCAAGGTCGGATGCTGCAGACAGGGCGAGCGCTTTACGGGCATTGTCTATCCTCACATCAACTAACCGGATATCACTCTTATAGCGGAGGATAATACGCTTGAAGAGCATTTCCAAATCGTTTCTGATAATCTTTTCTTTCGCATCACGATAAGTTATGTCCTGATTGACCAACGCATCTTGAAAACCATCTTCCTCGAAGTTCTTGTGTATGAAATTGAAGATGATGTCAATGGGCATTCCAGTTCCCCACGTAATGGTAATAACATTCTTCTTTTCATCATCGCTCTTCTCTTCCATTTCAGGTACTTCTGACTCTGGAATTGTTTGAGTGTTGGTCCCATCTACATGAACCTTCTCGTTCTCATCTTTAGGCTTCGTGCCAAATAAACCAAATAGTGCCATAATCCTTATTGTTTTTTAATTGTTACGTTTATCTTAGCAATTCTTTAACTCCTCATTAGAGAAAACTACGTCCATTGTCTTGCGAGAATACCGATATGTATATCTGAAGATCAGGTCTCTTCCCGAATTGATAATCCGATATGTCTGTACATGATCCTTACTGATACTCTTACGGATAGCCTCTTTCTGCTTGTCAATGTCAAAACTTTCAATTTTCTTATCGTTCAGTTCATAAAGATAGATGAACGCCTCTTTGTTGACTGCCGATCCTGTCCATGTCGTGATCTCATCAATCTTTTTATTCTCGCATACATATGACTGATATTTGGCCACCAAAGCAAGATAATCATCATCACTTACCTTCTCATCCACCTTTTCTGCAAATATAATCTCAAGTTCCTCTTCCGTGAAATGATTCAGTAACTCTTCAACTTCACTTTCCATGTCCACTGGATCTTTGAATAGAAGCATGGAGATGGCCATGAAGAGAATCAACAGGCCCAAGCCAGCGATTGGTGAAATTGCGAACGCGAAGAAAAGGATAAAACCAACCTTCTTTACTAATCTCATGAAATGTGCAAATACTCTTTTCATATTACTTTTTGTTTTAATTGTTAATAATTTGTTGCTTCTTTGCCTCTTTATACAGAAAAATAACAAAAGGTAACCGCAGTTTCGATATTTTTTTGTATTTTTGCCGCAGATATTTCTTCCAATGATTAGAAACCTATTGATATTAAGCCTTTTGTGCATTTTCTCGCTATCTGCATTTGCACAACGGAAAAGGGCGTTTTTAGTGGGAATCTCTCACTATGACACCGCTTTGACTGGCTATCAATGGAACAATATCAATGGTGTTGAAGATGTGAACCTACTTTCACCTGTATTGAAAAAACGAGGTTTTGCGCTGACCAGTATCATTGACGAACAGGCAACATTCCAGAACATCACTACCCAACTTTCATCCTTTATCAAGAAAACCAAGAAAGGAGACATCATCTACCTCCACTTCTCCACTCATGGCCAGCCGGTAGAGGATATAGATGGCGATGAAGAAGACGGATGGGACGAGGCTATTGTCCCTATCGATGCCTATAAACTATATAAGAAAGGTGTCTACGAAGGAAAACGTCATTTGCTGGATGACCAGTTGAACAAATATGTCATGAAGTTAAGGGAAAAGATTGGCACAGAAGGATTCCTATATGTCGTAATTGATGCCTGTCATGCAGGTACGTCGTCAAGGGCAAACGATGAAACGGTCAGAGGCACGAAGGTAGGCTTCACATATAACAATAAGGTATTCAAGCCTTCTGTCCAGAAAAAGTCCCATTACAATATGGAGTCATCACCAAAGATGTCCCATGTTCTATTCCTCGAAGCCTGTCGTCCAGATCAAATCAATACAGAAATCAAGGTTGAAGGAAAACGTTGTGGTCCCCTCTCCTATCATATTGCAAAAGCATTAGGAGAACAGACGTTATCTACTAATGGCAACGAATTCGTTAGTCGTGTCAAGGCTGCCATTATGAAAGAAGGCCGTTGGCCCAATAACCAGAATCTGGTAACAGAAACGAGTTTTTAATATGGCAAAGGAAGTATCATTAAAAGACCAGGATTTGAACCGCTTTATCTCAGGAGAGAAGGGACGCGTTCAATCATATCTGAGGAAGAACTATTCTGTCTCAGACGATGACCTTGATGACATCTACCAAGAAGCCTCTGTTGCTTTATTCATGAATATCCGTGAGGGCAAGATTTCCGCTCTTACCAGTACTTTAGGTACCTACTTCATGAAAGTATGTATTAACCAGACCAGAAAGTTCCTTAGCAAAAGCAACAAAGTGATACCCCTTATCGACGAAGGCAGGCTCTCAAACAGCAACACGGTTAGAGACGATAAGATTGACGAACTGTATGGTTTTTGTATGGATACTGAGGAGGAAGACCGCAAAATCCGTATGGAGTTGCTGGTCAACAAAATCATTGCCTCAATGACTGACACTTGCCGGAATATCCTTCACGGCTACTATTGGGATGACTTTTCCACCTCCACCATTGCCGATATGTTCAACTTCTCCGATGCTAACTCTGTCAAAGCCCAGAAATATAAATGCGTGAAGAAGTTCCGAGACAAGTACAACGAACTAAAGAACAATATTTATGGATAAATATACCGATATACAACAAGAAGCCATTGACGAGCGCATAGACGTCTTCATCCGTGGTGCTATGACTGAAGAAGAAGAGGCAACCTTCAAACAGGAGATACAGGCATCCCCGGATCTTCGTAGTCAGGTTTTAGCGACTTTGGCTTTGGTGAAAGGCATCCGTACTCAAGAGGCTGAGAAAGAAAAGGCACTTATCAATAAGGGCACTAAGAACAGAACTCGCACCATCATGCTGTGGGCATGTTCCATTGCCGCTATGTTTGTCATCATCTTTGGAGTCAGAAACGAACTGAGATACCGTGAGCTTTCTGCTATCGTATCCCCTTACTATTCCGTATACAGTATGGATGATTACTCTCGTGGTGATGTTGATGCTGATTCCGTCACCGTTGCCCATCTCTATACCTTATTTAATAATATACAGACGCAGAGAAACGTCAGCAACATCATCAAAGAATTGGAACCTATCTATGCTATTCTCGATACTGACTTCACCTATTCTACCTATGCTAACGACATCGCCCTTAACTTAGCACTGGCCTATATCAAGGATGACCAAATAGACAAAGCCATACCTGTATTGAAGAAGTTGGAACAGGATAATCCCGATACACTAATTGCTGCAAAAGCCAAAGAACTCAGAGAAAAATTACTTAAAGAATGATTTTCTTGCCACATAATTTGGGAAATCAGATTATTCTTTTTATCTTTGCAGCCGAGAAGAACCTCGTTCTCCTCTTATTTTGCAAGAGCCTTCAGAGCCAGCCGAAATAACCGAATAGTGTAAACCGGTGACTTGGAGGTGAGTCCACAAAACTTTTTTATTATGGTTATTAGAATTAGAAAAGACAAAGAAGGCTTTTTAAATGCAGAAGAATGCCTTAATTTTTCAAAAGGAGGCTACGCAGAAGTCTCTGTAAAATGTGATGAGAATGTGAGTGATATAGTTTTTCTGAGGAAAGAATCTTTGTCTTTTCTTAACAGAATGGCGTCAAACCAAGGGATGAAAGTTCAAATTATTGATGCCTCCCAAGTATCTGTTGCAGCACGAGTAGAAAGAGGAGATTCTGCTAAAGTGAAATATCTGAAATATCCCATCGAGATCCTTCCAGACAACAAATCAGACTAAAGACACGGAGGCTTGCATAGCCTCCAATCTTTAGTTCAACCCATCCAACATTATAAACGAAGCCCAATACTTAGGGTTATCATATTTCCCGTTCTCAACTTTACGAAGATAGTGCTGTGCATCCTTCAAAGATTGATGCTTGCTTTTACCTGCCATCAAGTTTTTATAAAACTCAACCATCAGAATACGAGTCGCTTCATCATCTACCTTATCCAAGCTCATAAGTATTGTGTTTGCTCCTGCCAACTTAAAACCTTTTTGGAGTCCTATTATTCCATCATCGTCACTATATGTTCCCAACGCAGACTCACAAGCTGACATACAAACCAAATCTAAAGCATTGAATTTCATTTGTGAAATGTCTAATGCAGTTATGATTCCATCTTCACCTTCATCTAGGGATTGATTCTTTAGTTTCTTATTTGCTCCAGACAAAGCTAAATATGAACGAGAAAGAGATGTGTCTTCATTTGTTTTATTTAGAAATCCATCATCTCTCTCATATTTTCCATGAGTTGAGATGTGTATTATGTTTATTGGTAGTCCTGATTGACGTTTAAATGATGATTCCGTTCCTGCCCCACCTGAATATATCTCGCATCTAATTCCATTGTCTATCAATAGCTGAGAAATATCATCAATTTCAACGGCAGTATTAAACAAAGGTTCTAGTCCTGCCCTTGTCTGTGAATATCCATCTCCTTCTCCAAAATCGTAATCTAAACCTCCATATAAAACAGCAGTATCATATTGTGATTTATATATATCCATAGCCAACTCCGCTGTAGATGATAATCTATACATATTATACCTCTCACAGTAAAAAGTTTTATCATCAATTGGCAAATACTCAATCGGAATATTATGGAGTATATGAGTCGCAGAGAAAAAGATATTCTTTTTGCCCTGTAATTCATTTTCAATATTTCCCCAGATAAGATTCCCCAGTTCCATATCCTTTTCAAATTTGGATTTAGTGTTCTTCCATGATTCCTGAAGTTGCATTATGTCAAATAACTTTATCATGCGAGGCGCACTTCTCATATTATTAAGTATCAGAGCATAAAAAGTGATATTATCTTCATCAAGATCAACAGGAGAGATAAATTCTATTGCTAAATCATCAGGATGTAGTTTCTTTTGGATCTCTCTCCAATCTCTTTTTTTTGCATCACTATAATTCTGCCACGTTATACCTTTGGAAAAGAGAACAGAATTATATAATTCAGATACAGTTGAATCGTTCTGATATTTCAAAATAAAACAAGGAAGAAGTCTATCATATAATGGACATACCTGTTGCCAAAGTTTATTTTTCTCTGTTGGTTCTAATTTATCATAGTCAATAAGCAAACTATCATCAAAGACCCTCATCACTTTCTTAAGATTAGTAATAGCATTAGATAAGCATCTGTTATATGATTCAACATTTGCTGAGTCTGAACGTCCTTTACAATAATAGTAGTTTGCAATGGTCAAAACTGATGATGCATATTCATAACTATTGACTCCAAACAAAACGCTAGTCATGTCTATTGCCTGCTTTTTATACTCTATGGCCTTATCATAATTACCTGCCAAGAAGAAAAATTCTGCCATATTTGACAATGAATTTACACGGTCAATACTCGCTGGTGATGTTTGCCCATAAACCAACAGAAATATATGAAATAAGGAAATAAAATAAATGAGCCGCTTCATATCTAGTTAATTCCATCCAACATTATAAATGATGCCCAATACTTTGGGTCATCATATTTCCCGCCCTCAACTTTACGAAGGTAGTGCTGCGCATCCTTTAGGGACTGATGTTTGCTCTTACCCGCCATCAAGTTTTTATAGAACTCGACCATCAGGATTCTTGTTGCTTCATCATCGACTTTATCAAGACTCATTAATATAGTATTGGCTCCAGCTTTTTTAAATCCTCGCTGAAGTCCATAGACACCTTCGTAACTAATATCACCTAATGCCGTTTCGCAGGCAGAAAGGACTACCAAATCTAATCCGCGTAAATCCATTTGCGATATTTCCAATGCTGTAAGTATACCATCATCTTCTTCATTCAACAATGAATCTCTTTGAAGTAATCTGTTTCCTCCAGACATAATTAAGAAAGAACGTGAAAGCGACTTGTCCTCTTCGTTATAAAAGCTATCAGCATCACGATTGGAAATGAATGTAAGATTATTCTCATTTCGTTTTTGTTCTGCTTCATCATAATTAACATACGAACCATGAGTGGCAAAATGAGCAATAGAAACCTTTTTACTATCAATCTTTTTAAAAGAATCTTCTGTCCCCAACGAACCTGATAGCATAGTAGTAAATATTCCTTTCTTCTTTAAAGTCGCCTCAATCTCTGTAACCTCCTGATACGAATTAGCAAGTTCTTCAAATCCACCTCGTGCGTTCAAAGAATCTCTCAGATTTCTTTGCATAGGTGAAGAACTGCTAAAGGAAGTAAGATTGTACGAGTTAATATCTGATGTTGGAGGTATATCATTTGTATATTGAGCATTATAATCAAGCCCACCATACAGCATTGCTATATCATACTTAATAGTCGAATCATTCTTCCTCAATATCTCAGAAGTGGATGACAAACGGTATATCTCGTATTTATCTGACATTATCTCATTTGATGGTGTTTTTAAATACTCTATTCCCAATTGGTGAATTAAACTTGAAGGAGTAAAGAAAACTCTCTTGACACCTTCAAGCTCCTTTTCGATAGGCATCCAAAACAAACTATACCATAATGAATCATTGATTTCATCTTCTAAATAGGCATTACGCAACTGTGTTTTTGTAAATAGTGGAACCAATCTGGGGAAAGAATAATTAGTCTTTAACAATAGTGCTGCAACAATTAACTCAACTGTATCTGGAATTACCACAAATTCTATAGCAATATCATTTTCCGATATACCATTTCGGATTTTCTCCCATGTTATAGAATTATCAATTGCCAAATAGTTTCGACTGTATGCCAGCAATTCCCGTTCAACGACTTTTATACTATCTTGCAAAGGGAGCATTTTATCAATATTATCATCATTTTTAAAGTCTTCACTTAACTTGTTTAGCTTATTCCTTTTTAAGACAAGGCCGTAATATTTTGATCGAATTGCATCATTACCTTGTAATACAATATTTTGCATTTCCTTCTGCCACTTAACCTGAAGTCCATTATTTTGAAGCTTTGAATTGTATAAGTAACTATTTATTGTGTCGTTTTTATGATGGTACGCCAATACTGGTAAAATCCCATTATGCCAAATATAATAGCGTGACGATTGCAAAGTATGGGATAGCTCCTTACTAAGATAATTGTGACGTAATTGAAACACCCAATCTTTCTGTAACTTATCTATGTATTGTACTAATCTCAACCAATTAACGGTATCTGTTTTTGATTGGAGATACAAAAATGAAAGATATACATGTGCATCTAGACATTGATTTAATGGTAGATTCCTATTCTTTTCCAAATAATCTCTAACCACATTTATGCTTTTGTCATATTCTCCCAATTCACAATACAAATATGCATATGTAATCTTAATTTGAATCGGAATCTCTATACCCAGTTCTTCCATTTGATTAACAGCGGATTTCATCAAAGCTATACCATCCGCATTTTTTCCATCCCTATATGTGTATTTTCCCACATCAAACAAATACTCAAGCGTTGGTGCACTTGTTTCCCCATAATATTTAGCTGCGGTATGGTACGCAGTTCCAATCCAATCTAATGCCTTTGTCTTATCTTTCTCATTTTTCGCTAAATATGAGTAAATGGAAGAAATGACATCACCATGTTTTAATTCATATTCTTCAAATTTTCCACTATCAAACATTTTACTCAAGACTCCTATACAATACGCTTTTGCATCATTTTCATAACCCAATAATTTTGCATACCCAATAAAATCTCGTACAACTAACAGGATTGTTCGATTAAGTGCCCCAAAATAGTTTAGCGAATACTTCAACGCTTTTTCACAGATTGTATATGCTGCATTATTATTGCCAAAAAGATGATAATACCATGCAAGGCGCCATAATGGCGTAATATAATAACTTGGCGGCGATTCCTTCACAATATTGGCGATATAATCTGGAGAAAAAATGTAATCTTTAAACTCACTTAAACAACTTAATGCCTCATCATAATTACCTAAGTCAATATTGCATTCCACCATATTGGAAAGTGATTTGTGATACCATTCTAAAGATTCATAATTCTTTGATATTTCTTTTTGTTCTTCAATAATCGTTTTCTGCTGTGAGTATTCATATTTGTCCCTATGATATGCTTGTAGACAGTCTAAGACAAACAAATAATCGTCCGTCAACTTTTCCGATATTCTGAAATAAGCTCGTAGCATTGGCAATATTTCGTTGCATAGTTTTTCTGCTTTATCAAAATCACGTATTATTTCATTTGCATGAATTAGATAAGTAAATACTGATGAAAAGTCTTCTTTATAGAAATGTCGCAAAACTTCTGCATTTTGGACTGCTTCATCAGTAAGCTTAGATATTTCAGCAGATTGCTCTTTGCCCCCTTCTTTGGCTCTATTATAAGCTAATCTAGATAGTATTCTTGGATATAAAGTAATATCAACAGATGCTTCATCTTTTATTAGTGTGACTAATGCTTCCCCACATTCAATAGCTCGACGATAATCTTTAATTCCTTCATAAGCACAAAATAAATCAATATTTGATTGAATGGTAACTTTATGCCGTTCTCCTAATAGTTTCTTTTGCGTTTTTAACGCAATTTCGCCATAATGAATAGCTTCCTTATTGTAGCCCTTGTATAAGCAGTTGTGTGCAAAACCCGACAGGTGGACAGAAAGCCATATATCTGCCCCTTCGCCAATTTTACTTGTTCTCCCTATACATTCATTTATTATTGAAGTAGCATATTCTATTTCTCCTTTATCAATTAAGCTATCTGCAATGATGTATAATGAGTCTACTTCACCATACAAAAACTTGTTTATTGGATTATAATGGTAATAATACCCATATTTTTGAGCTTCTTCCTCATTTCCCATCTTATAATAGCAAGAAGCCATCCACATTCCTTCATAGCCATAATAGTTTTTGTTTAGTCTTAATCTCGCAAGATAATCCGCACTTGTTTTAAAGCTATTTATGGCCTCTTCATACTCTCCTTGGTAGTATAATGCCATCCCTTTAGAAAAGCAACTATCCGAAATAGCCTTATATTTATTTAATTTGCCTTGGTCAGAAGAAACATTATTCACATTCTGACCATAAACAATCAATGGAATGAAGCATAATAGCAATAAAAATCTGTTCATAGGTATTTTTTTGCAAAAATACATTTTTTCTTCAAAAGTCGGTTACCTTTTCCTGTTTTTTTGTATAAAGGAGTGAAAACAACCCAGAAAAGGGTGTTTCACAAGGCTTGTGATTCCATTTTGCTTGGAGCGTAACAATGAAAATAGTAAATTTGCAATGTATAACAAGAAACAGAAAGAAGTATGAAGAAGAAAATCTTGATTGGAGCAATGATGTGCTGGATGGCACTGAATGCTCAGGCACAGTATCAGTATGACAGGGCACTGCCGTTGCCGACGGTGGATCTGTATGACACTGGGGTGATGAATATGTACATGAGGGCGTTGGCTGAGACATCGGCCAGACGACAGCAGAGCTATGAACAGTTTTCGAACCTGGCTTTTGATGCTTTCAACAGCAGACAGTGGAGCAACGTTATTAGCTATGTCAGCACAGCACTTAACACTGGATATTATTGCGGTTCGCTGTATTTCATTCGTGGCGTTGCCTATGAGCAATTGGGAAATCTGAGAGCTGCCAAGAAGGACTATAAGACTGGAAAGAAATACAACTGCACTGAAGCTGCCCAGGCACTGGAAGCTCTGAAGGCTAAAAGGAAGGCAAAGAGATAAACAAGAATAATAACAATCAAAAAAGCAGAAAGGATTATGAAAAAGCTAATGATGACATTGATGGCTGTCGTATTCGCCATCGCAACAAGCGCACAGAACTTTAATGTTGGTACGTCTTCAAGATATACCGACAGCTATGGGAACTCCATCAGTACCCATCGGAATCAGTATGGTATGACAACAGGAACCTCGTCGTCGTACAGTGATGGCTATGGATACACAACGACCACTCATCGTGACCGTTATGGTAATAGTCTTGGTACCTCAACGACCTACACAGACGGTTATGGTAACACTACGACGACCCATCGCGACAGCTTTGGAAATACGACTGGCATAGACAGAAGCTATACTGATAGCTATGGCAACACCTCGACCACCTATGGTGATATCTATGGCAGAAGCAGAGGCTCGTCCAACACCTATCGTGACAGCTACGGAAATACGACAACCACCTACAGAAACAATCTGGGACAGAGCATCGGCTCGTCATCAAGCTACACTGACTCATTTGGCAATACCTCGACTCAACAGCGCAGCAACAACAGCTACACATCCATCTGGTCGTGGTAAACTTAACTACGTATCACAATGGGACTAACACTTGAGAAACGATTCTCTTTGAGAAATTTTTCCTTAATGTGGAAAGTGGAAAGTGGAAATCGCCGTCTCCCCAGTGTTTATGCGGGAAAGCGGCGATTTTACAGTTAATTCCTTAATGTGGAATTGTTAGCTTCAGAACGTTACAGGGCCGTAGCTGCCGACCTCTTAGGGACTACGGAATTAGATAATTACGGAGCCATCAACTAACGATATACCAACAACAGCGGAACGACGGCGCTAAACTACGTTCAAAAAAATATTTCAAGAAAAAAGCA
>JAEEGH010002098.1_pt1 | contig 54860 bp, 50 predicted proteins | sample 9134181 | NCBI WGS metagenome assembly JAEEGH01 (sample SAMN16246544, study PRJNA631951) | gut metagenome | biome: gut microbiome; feature: rumen; material: DP-attached | host: Bos | place: Iran: Karaj | collected 2018-10 | reverse complement strand
GGATAGACGGGGCGAGCCGTGTACTTGCCGAAAATCTGCGAGTGCTCGTTGTTGTTTTTTGCAAGTGCGTAATAGTTCATACTCTTGTGTGTTTTTCATGTTATTAACTCTGCGGCCAACTACATCGGGTAGCCGCGTCCCGCTTGTTTTTCAGATCTGATGTGCAAGTGAAGTGCAAGTGCGATTGCAACGCCACACTCTGACCATGGTCAGAGAATGCAGAGCCGAGCTCGCTCGAGCTATGCTGAGCCGCAGCCTTCACTCGCAATGCATCTCTCAGATGCATTGCAAAGGTACGAAAAATATCAATGCGAAACAATACTTTCCCCCGATTATTTTCAAAAAGTTTCAAATGTTAAAATTCGCGCTGGAAATCGCGTGCCGAGGCGCTGAAAATCACCAAGAAAAGTTCAGGAAATTACGTAGAAAAGTAGAGGAAATCGCCAAGAAAAGTTCAGAAAATCACGTGGAAAAGTTCGGGAAATCGCCAAGAAAAGTTCAGAAAATCACGTGGAAAAGTTCGGAAAATCGCCAAGAAAAGTTCAGAAAATCACGTGGAAAAGTTCGGGAAATCGCCAAGAAAAGTTCAGAAAATCACGTGGAAAAGTTCGGGAAATCGCCAAGAGAAGTTCAGGAAATCGCCTGGGCGAGTGTCAACACTTTCATAAAACCATTCAACTTTTTTCAGGGCGTGCTGTAGACACTTTATGCAAATACCTCTTCGGCTACCATGTTGGGATATGCCACCTGCTCATCGTAAATCAGGCTGATGCCAAGAGCATCTTCCAACTTCGATAATGTGTCGAGTGACATATTCTCCTTGCCCTTCAGTATCTTCGACACATACTGCTGGGTGCAGTCCATGCGTTCAGCGAGAACCTTCTGCGTCAGTCCCTCTTGCTTCATCTGCAACAGCACCTTCACGGCAATCTTCTGTGAGTGCCGCAGCCACGACCAGTTGTCGCGCCTCCATTCCGCTTCCTCGCGCCATGTAGATGGAGTTTCGCTCTGGTGAGCTTCGAGGAATTCCTGTGTTTTCTTCTTCATATTACCTCCTTTTCTTTATAGTTCTGACAGAAAGTCCACAAATCCGTCAGCATCAATAGCCTGATTGCTGATCAGATAGTTGCGAACCTGCTCCATCTTACCTAACTCTTTTAGTGTATGCTCGCGTTCACCCATTTTATGTGTCAGCTTAATTGCACCACCTGTAATGATATAGCACCCTGGTTCCAGTTTGATGGCATAGATACGCAGCCACGAAACGTGCCTTGGACGATCCTTTATCTTTGCTTTCTCCTTGCTCAGCAACATCTCACTCGTGCGACTATTCTCCAACGGGCGGAAAATCTTGTCGAGGTCAGCGTCTGGCGAAATGTCGAGAATCAGGCACTGTATGCGCTGGCTGTCGTCAATAGTATCGTAGATGGCCTGATTGATGTCTGTAATCTTGAAGTACGACTCCAAGTCGGCCATGTTAGCCATAAAGAAATCCACCAGCCACTCAGGGTCGCTCCACTGGTCGAAGAGTGTTTTTAAAGCATTGTCTGCTAAACCATCGTAGCGTACTGCCCATAGGGTGTTGTTGTCGAGAATCTTGTCGAATGTCATACGTTATACGTTTTATCTGGCGCAAAGATAGGAAGAAATTCTGAGAAAAACAACTGTCAGTTGTATAATTCTGAAGGTTTTTTAAGATTTTTAATCAAAAAACAGGCATTTTCCCTACATTTCCCATACTTTTGCACATTTACACGCAGTGAGTAGAAAATCTGAGATTGTGTCAATCGAATCGACACAAATTGCCCGTTTTATTAAAGAACACAAAAGGGACTGTTCTCTCTTCGAGAGTGTGGCGTTGCAATCTTTTTGTGTACTTTTGCGCTGGAAATCGCGTAGAAAAGTAGAGGAAATCGCCAAGTAAAGTTCAGGAAATCGCATGGAAAAGTGTCAACACTTTCAGGAAAACTGCGCGGCAACGCGGCAACGCGGCAGCGCGGCATTTGCAAAATTGATTCCGCGGCAAAGGATTTTTATGGCATGATAATTATTATATATTATTATATATTATAATATATAATAATATATAATAATTTAATAAGAGATTTATGTGGACGCCTCCACGAATACTACAAATTGAAATAGTCAAATGCCGCGCTGCCGCGCACAATGTTTTGCTCGCATCTGGCGCACTACCCAAAAGGATGAGTTCGCTACCCAAAAGGCCAACGAAGAGTTGATTTCTACTACCCAAAAGAAAGAAGAAACTACCCAAAAGCCGCTTACAGCTACCCAAAACGCGATACTCGACTACCTGAAAGCGCACCCCGCTGCAACCAGGCAGGAGGTAGCTGCAGCCATTGGTAACATCACTGAAGACGGCGTAAAGTACAACATTGGCCGTCTCCAGCAATATGGCCGCCTGAAGCGTGAAAGAGGGCGCAAGAATGGTAACTGGGTAGTGATAGATTTGGAAGAGTAGGCGAAGAGGTGGGTTAGAATAATAGAACAAAAATGAGAGAAATAAAATACAGATATTGTTTAGATAAAGACACAAAAGAGCTAATCTACATCGGAGATTTGACACAGGAAACAAGACATGCTCATACATATGAATGTTTGGAATGTAGCAAGGAAATGGAGGCTAATATGGGACCTGTAAAGCGACGCTATTTCTCTCACAAATCGAGATGCGCATGTGATGGTGAGTCGTATTTACATAAATTGGCCAAAAGAAAAATAAAGACTAAATTTGAGTCGTCCGAACATTTCCCAATTGTTTTTAAACGTGACATACCTTGCTCTGAATTTGAAACATGTATGTTTAAAGACGACTATTCCTGCATATTTCATGATAAAACCATTTCTCACGATTTGAAGATCTGGAAAGGTAAGACTTTATATAACTTATGTCAGGAGGAAGTATGGTGTGATGAGTTTAAGCCAGATTTATTGCTAACTAGTACTATAGATTCCCAATTGCCGCCAATATTTATAGAGGTATACAAAACTCATGAGTCTAGTGATAATAAAGTAAACTCAAAGCATAAGATTATTGAAACGTTCAAATTGAAATCTGAATCAGATGTTGATAGAATCTTGGAAAATGGATTTATCGAAAACGTTAATTGCAGGATAATTGGGTTTAATCCCAAAACGGAAAAAATAAGAAAGAAAGATATGGATATAACGCGAGTCGTCGTATATGAAACCGGCTTATGTTATTTTCATCGTTATGGGCAAGTAAAATGTTGAATGCTTAATGTAAGGTATGATCCTAAATCTAAGTATGAGTTTAATGTCATATCCATTGGACGTATGGCGGTTATCTCACCACAATGTAATTTGCTGCCACAACAAATCGGCTTGGCTTGGGCGGAGAAAAAGGGAATGAAAATTAGAAACTGCATGTTATGTAATTCTTACAGGTATAATGAGTGGTATGGTAAACACATGTGTATAAGTTATAAAAAGTTAGGGAAGGATCATATGTTCCCCAAATCTTCTATGGCTACTACATGCGTAGAGTATCGTCACTCGTTTGATATAGAAAGAATGACAATTGTTAAGTAGTACACAAAAGGGACGGTTCTTTTTGTGTACTTTTTGTGTACTCGTTGGCATTTTGATTCTTTAACAGATATTTGTTGGGGAAGAATGCTTGGCGAATGAAATCTTTTTTCTACCTTTGTAGGCGAATTAACGCACAAGCAGGACAAATAAGACTTTTTCGGATGAATCCAACGGTAATGATGGGATTGGAACGTTTGTCGGGCGGGGATCGTCTGACGGTAGCTGCAGCCACTAAGGCGGCGGACGGGCATCGTCTGACGGTATCGGCGACGGCTAAGGCGGGCGTTCACGTCACTGTATTGCTGGGAGACCTCGGGACAGAAAAGAAGGAAATTCTGGAATTATTAGGGTCAGCGTCACGCAGGGCCATTTTCTCGCCCAAAGGCACCTACTGGCTCCACTTCGCCGTCAGGCCATCAGGCAACAGGCGCAAGGTTCGTCTGATTCAGACGTAAACAATAACCAATGGTCTGAGAAGTAAACAAAAGAAAACCAAGAATTTCTTTTTCTTTTTACTCACTTATTCGTACCTTTGCAGGCGATGAAGAAGAGTGTTGTTTATTGTTTATTGTAATCGGTGAGTATGACGCAACCAAGATTGCTTATATATCCCCTCGGCGAGGGCGTGATGGCCTTTAGCTCTACGCGGCAGGGTGGCTATAGCGAGGGACGCTATGGCGAGTTTAACATCAACCGCTATTGTGGCGACGACGAGGAGAGTATCCGTCGGAATCGCGAAGCGCTGTGCCACCTGCTGGGAGTTGAGGATGACCGTCTGCTGATGCCGCACCAGGTGCATAAGACGGAGATTGTCGTTGTCGATGAGGCGTTGCTGAGGCTGCCTGTGGAGGAACGTGCCCTGAGGTTGGAGGGTGTGGACGCGCTGATGACTGACGTGGCTGGCGTATGCATTGGCGTCTCTACTGCCGACTGCATCCCTGTGCTGTTGTACGACAAGAAGCTTCGAGCCGTCTGTGCCATTCATGCTGGTTGGCGTGGCACGGTTCAGCGCATCGTGGAGAAAAGTGTCCAAAGGATGGCGGAAGTCTATGGCACCCAGCCTTGTGACATCGTCGCACAGATAGGTCCTGGCATCCATCTGGAAAGCTTTGAGGTGGGCGACGAGGTCTATGATGCCTTTGCCCAGGCAGGATTTGATATGGAACCCATCAGCCGTCAGTTTCCTCAACATATGGAACCCATCAGCCGTAAGTTTCCTCAACATGACGGCGAGAGCCCTTCTCACTCTTCGATTTTGCCTTCTAAATGGCACATCGACCTGCCTGAATGCAATCGCTTACAACTGCTGACGGCAGGCGTTGCTGAGAGCCATATCACGGTTTCGCCCGTCTGCACCTTTAGGCAATCTGACATGTTTTTCTCTGCCCGACGACTTAGCATCAACTCTGGGCGCATCTTTACTGGTATTTTACTGCGATGAAAAAGGTTTTCCAAAAGAATAGATAGTTGCGATGAAGATATGTGTATTTTGTTCTGCGAATGCGAACATTGATCCAGACTTCTTCCGCATGACGGAGGAGCTGGGAAGGTGGATGGCACAAGAGGGCCATACGCTGGTGTATGGTGGTGTGAACCAGGGACTGATGGAGTGTGTGGCAAAGGCTGTCCACGAGGGCGGTGGAAGGACTATCGGCGTCATTCCGCGCATTGTGGAGAAGAGCGGCCGCATCTCAGATTATGTGGAGGTGGAGCTGTTGTGTGACGACCTGACTGACCGTAAGCAGATGATGGCTGACCAGAGCGACGTGTTCATCGCCCTGCCTGGTGGCATTGGAACGTTAGACGAGGTGTTTACGGTGGCTGCGGCAGCTACGATAGGCTATCACCAAAAGCGCGTCATACTGTATAACATGAAAGGTTTCTGGGACGGACTCGTTGCCCTGATGTCAGACCTTCAGGTGCGCGGCATGGTGCGTGGCCAGTGGGAGACGTACGTCAGCGTGGCCTCGACGCTTGAAGAGATTAAGCAGATGATCAATACACCTTAGTCCAGCTGGTGATGCTGTATTCGTCGTCGCCTACCAGATAGGACTCCAGTCTGTTGTACACGTAGTTCTCAGGATAGTACATCCCAATCATCTCCTTCATATAGAAATTGATCATGGCGAGGGAATAGGTTGAGAAGTCTTCCTGCTTGGAGTAGGCGATAAGGAATGAGCGGTAGTAGGGTGAGTCTTCCTCAGTATAGCGCCTGGTTTCTCCGTACCGCACGTAGCCTTCATACATCTTGGCGGTATTAAGGCTCCACAGGAACTCCTCTGGGTACTCGATGATTTCGACATAGTTGCCCTTTTTGTTTTTCTTCCAGAGATAGTCCGTCAGGTTGCGCTTGGAATGGGGCGGAATGGCTATCATTCTCTTCCTGGACTTGACATCGACGCGGTTGTTTTCGTCGTAGTAGCAGTATTTGCTGCCGTCGCCGTCGATGCGGAAGCAATGGCTGCGATCGATATAGATGGTCTGGTCAGTCTTGTTCCTGATTTCAACGAAGAAGACACGGTCGTCCTTGTCGTTGTAGATGGGGTTCAGGATGCGTTTCTTGCGGAAGTTGATCTCGATGTCTTCGTTCGACATGAGCGAGTTTGTCCTGACGCCAAAGATGGCGGTGAGGTCCTTAGACTTGATGCCAGGTCTCACGAAAGGCTGAACCAGCTCTTCGCGGCAGTGGCAACGGTTATATCGCTTGATGACCTTTTGGTTATGCTTGTCTGGTCCCACATAGATCAGTTTATGCTGCTGCGACGGCTCCTGCGCCATTGAGGGGATGGAGCACAAGAGGCAGATGAGGGTGAAAAATGTCGTTCGTATCATCATAATCTTCGGTTTTATTAGTTGTTTCCTCTGGCCATTGCCAGAGCGTGCCGTTAATTTTCTGTTGGCAAAAGTACGACAAAATCAACGGCCAGCAAAAGGAAATCCCCTACTTGTGGAGGGGGGAATCCCTAAAACCAAACTTTTATGGAAGTTGCAGGGCCTACTTCATCTCCCCAAAACTAACGTTGAAGGGGGCTACTTCATCTTGATGCACAGCTTGGTGAGGTCGTCGCTCCGTGCATGCTGTCAACCTTCTCGCCCTCAAACTGCAGCTCAGGCTAACTTCTTCATAAGTTCTTCTCGATTTTTCGGCAAAGGTAAATAAAAAAATGCAAAAAATCATGAGAAAGTTCCAATTTTTTTGTAATTTTGCACCATGATTTAAGAATTCTTTCTATTAGATGATGACAGAAATAGTTAAAGAAGGTGGCAAGACCATCATTAAGACCGTCGATCGAATTGAGGCGTCGAATGCCGATGAATTTGAGAATGACATCCAATCGGCACTCCAGGAGGCTGGTGTCAACTTGGAGATGGACTGTGCAGAACTGACCTATATAGCCAGTTCAGGACTGCGAGTGATACAGAAGACCATGCGCGCCGTCATGAAAGTCAAGGGACAGTTTAAATTGGTCAACGTGAATCCTTCAGTCTTCAAGGTGCTTCAGTTGACGGGCTTCACCAAGTTCATTACCGTCGAACAGAAACCCTGACGGCATGGCACGCGAGAGTGATCTGCAGGAGCAGCTGGCCAAGCTTCAGGAGGAGTATGACCAGTTGGAACGCGACTTCGACAACATGTCGGAGGGCTACCAAGATTCGCTGCTGTTGTACGACAAGCTGGAAGAGAGCTATCGGGAGTTGGAGGAAACGAACCGCAAGCTCGACATTGCCAGAATGAAGGCCGAGGAGTCGTCGAGGATGAAGTCGAACTTTATCCAGCAGATTTCCCACGAGATTCGCACGCCGCTTAACATCCTCTCAGGCTTTACGCAAGTGGTCACTACGCCAGGCATGGAACTTGACGACGAGACCAAGGACGACATCTCTCGCCAGATCTTGGAGAACACTGATCGTATAACGCGTCTGGTAAACAAGATGCTGGAACTGAGCGATGCAGGCTGTAAGACCGTCATAGAACGTAACGACCAGGCCGCCGCCATAGAGATAGCCGCTGAGGCTGTCGAAGCCAGCGGCATTTCCGCAGCACCACACCTCGACTTCTACATGAATATTTCACCAGAGGCTGAGGCCGTCGTGCTCACCACCAATCGCCAGTCGGCAGTACGTGCCCTCACCCTCGTGCTTGGCAATGCATTGAAGTTCACCAAGCCTGCCGAGGCTCATGCACACCATGACATACCAAAGGAGAAGAAGCAGGCCTCACTGCTGATTGACGTCAACGACCAGATGGTTCGCTTCGTCGTTGAGGACACAGGCATTGGCGTCCCTGCAGAGGAGGCAGAACATATCTTTGAAGAGTTCGTACAGCTTGACAACTATTACGACGGCACTGGCATCGGACTGACCGTTGCCCGTTCGCTGGCCCGCCGCTTGGGAGGCGACATCGTGCTCGATACCTCATACACTACTGGAGCCCGCTTCGTAATAACCCTGCCCAGATTGAAAAATTCTCTGACCAAGGGAAGAATTGAAATGAAATAAAAAGAAGATGCCCCACGAATTGCAGGGCATCTCTTATTTTTATTAATCAGGCCGTCAGTTTAGAACGGAATCTTGTAGCCGAGGGTGATGGTGAATACCTGGTTCTTGCCATTCTTATCGATGATGTAATTATCCTTGAAGACTTTGGACAGACCGATGTTGTAGCGGGTGTCGATGACAAGGTGGTTGGGGAACTCGTAGCTAATGCCAACAGGAATAGAAACGTCAAACTTCTTATACATGTCCTTGATAGAGTGGTCGATGTCACTTTTGTGGCCGGCAATAGTTTCTTCGCCCTTCACCTTAGCAGTAGTGAGGAAACCAAACTGTACACCAGTGCGGATGGAAAGACCTGCTAAGACGTAGCAATTGAGGGTGACAGGCACGTTCAGATAGTCAGCCTCAATTCTGAGGTCTTTAACTTCATCTGTATAACCTAAGTATGTCCGCTTGTAGTCTTCCCAGGCGCTACCTTGCATGGCGAAGTTGACACCTGCAGAGAGGCTGAACATCTCAGTGATCTGATACTCCAAGTCAGCACCGGCAATAAGACCTACTGCAGGCTGCTTGTCGAGCTCAACATAAAGCTCTTCACTACTGACTTTTGGCATGTTACTAATCATAGAAGCCGTAATACCGACACGGGGTTGGATACTGAATGTTCCTGGCTCAAACTGTGCCGAGGCTGTGATGGTGGCCATCATCATAGCGGCCAAAACAAATAATTGCTTCATAATTGTTAATGTTTGTTTTGAGGGTAAATAAAAAGTTCTTGTACATTAAAAGGACATAAGTCCTTCGCTTTGATGCCGCAAAGATAAGCATTTTCTTTGGAACTATTAACTTAAAATGGAGATAATTCAGTTAAATTTTATTAAATTACGACATTATGCCTACCTTTTAGCACCTTGACACCAGTAGAAATGAGTAACTTTGCACGCAAAGCGTGCGAGAACGGGCGGCGCCTCAGCAATTCGAGCAAGCTCGATTGCGTTCGGCTTGCACCGTTTTTGCACATATTAAATAAAGAAACGTTTCGAAAGAAGATGATTAAAGTCAAGGTAGTTAACCGTGGGCACCAACAGTTGCCTGCATATGCTACGCCCCAGAGTGCCGGCCTGGACCTGCGGGCCAACTTGGAAGAACCAGTCACTTTGCGCCCCTTGGAGCGCAAGCTGATTCCGACGGGATTGCACATTGCGCTGCCCGAGGGCTACGAGGCTCAGGTGCGCCCCAGAAGCGGACTGGCCTTGAAGCACGGCATTACGGTGCTGAACACCCCAGGAACCATCGACGCTGACTATCGCGGCGAGGTGGGCGTGGTGCTGGTAAACCTGTCGCAGGACGACTTCACAGTGAACGACGGTGAGCGCATTGCCCAGATGGTGATAGCCCGTTGCGAGCAGGCCGAGCTGGTGACTGTCGAGGCTCTTGACGAGACAGAGCGCGGCGCTGGAGGCTACGGACATTCAGGTATTAAATGAAAGAAATGAACGAAATGAAAGTAATGAGAAATGAGAATGTAAAAATGAAGGAATGCCTGCCACAGTGGATGGGGGAATTTCTTCATTCCTTCATTTGCATTTCTTTCATTTCCTTCATGTCTTTCATTCCTTTCATTTCTTACGCCCAGGACGGGCGAAAGTATGACGCTTTCTTCCTCGATGCCATTTGCCAGCGGGAGAAAGGAAATAACGATGCTGCATTCGACTTGCTGAGACATTGTGTGGAGATTGACTCCACCCGTTCGGAGGCTTACTTCTATCTGTCTCAGTACTACATGGGGCTGAAGGACAAGGATGCCTCGCTGCGGAATGCCAAGAAGGCTGCTGACCTGGAGCCTGACAACGTGACCTATCTGGAGTCGCTGGCCTCAGCCTACCTGCAGCAGCACCAATATGCCGAGGCTGCCGATGCATTGGAACGCATCTACGACAAGAGCCGCGACCGCGAGGATGTGCTGAGCATGCTGGTACAGCTCTACGAACAAATGGAAGACTACGACAAGGCCATCAGTACCCTGTCGCGAATAGAGGTGATGGAAGGCAAGTCGGAGCGTCTGTCGTTTGCCAAGAGCCAGTTCTACACCAAGAAGGGCGACAAGAAGGCCGCCATTCAGGAGATGAAACAGTTGGCAGACCAGTATCCTCACGACTTGAACTACCGCTGCATGTATGCCAACACGCTATACGTCAACGGTCAGAAGAAGAAGGCGCTGGCGCTGTATAACGAGGTGTTGCGCGAAGAACCAGACAACCGCAATGCCATGTTTGCCATGCTGGCTTATTATAACGAGCAGAAGGACAGCGCACGAGCTGCTGAAACCACGGAGCGCATCCTGTTACACAAGGACGCCTCGCTGCAGGACCGCATAGGGCTGATGCGCCAGATGATTGCTGAGAGCGAACAGCAGGGCGGCGACTCCACCCGCGTGCTGCAGTTGTTCCACCGCATGCTCGACGTGCCACAGCCTGATGCCGACTTGGCCTTGTTCTGTGCCACCTATATGAATCTGAAGAAGATGCCCAACGACAGCATCCGTCCCATCCTGGAACAGGTGCTCATCACGGCTCCCGATAACGCTGCAGCACGCCTGCAGCTGGTCAGCTACGCCTGGCAGAACGAAGACCGCGACCGCGTCATCAGCCTCTGTCAGGATGCCCGCCAGTATAATCCTGAGGAGATGGCATTCTACTATTATCAAGGCATAGCCTACTATCAGGAAGGAAAGATGGACGATGCCCTGAACTCTTTCCAGAACGGCATCAGCGTCATTAGCGACGACAGCGACCCAGCCATTGTCAGCGACTTCTATGCCGTCATGGGTGACATCATGCACCAAAAGGGTAGGGAACAGGAAGCCTTTGCCGCCTACGACTCGTGCTTGGTGTGGAAAGAAGACAATATAGGCTGTCTGAACAACTACGCCTACTACCTGAGCGAGAAAGGGCTGCAGCTGGAGAAGGCCGAACAGATGTCGTATCGCACCATCAAGGCTGAACCCAAGAATGCCACCTTTCTGGATACCTACGCCTGGATACTGTTCATGCAGAAGCGCTACAGCGAGGCCCGCATCTACATCGACCAGACGCTGCAGTGCGACAGCGACTCCTCGGCAGTACTGCTGGAACACGCTGGTGACATCTATTTCCACGTAGGCGAGGAAGACAAGGCCGTCAGCTTCTGGCAGAAGGCTTTGGAAAAGGCTTCGGATAATTCAGAAATCAAAGGAGAACGTCAACAAGTATTGATAAGAAAAATTAAACTTAAAAAATTTATAAAAGAATGAGACCATTACAAATCCTTAAGATCGCCGCATTGGCACTTCCCTTGACACTCGTCGTGTCATGTAGCTCCCATCGTAAAGTCTCCAAGCAGAAGTCTGATTCGACTGAAGCTGTAGCACAAATCGGCCCAATAGGCCAGGACGCCTTCCTCCAGAAGGTGAGTGAGAATGCTCTGCAGGAACGCTTTGTTACCTCGAAAGTAAAGTTTACCGTTGGCGTCGGAGCACGTGAGATGACGCTGACAGGAAACCTGAAGATGAAGCGTGACGACGTCATCCGTCTGCAACTCATGGCCTTCGGCTTTGTAGAAGCTGGACGCCTGGAGTTCACCAAGGAGTACGTACTGATTATGGACCGCATCAACAAGCTCTATCTGAAGGTGCCCTACGTTCAGGTTGACTTCCTGCGCAACAGCAACATCGACTTCAACGTGCTTCAGGGCCTCTTCTGGAACGAGCTGTTCCAGCCTCGTACGTCGAAATCCAAGGACGACCAGCTGAAGAACTTCAAGGCCGACATGGGTAACGAGGATGCTGTCATCTCGTTGGAAGACGGTAAGCTGTCATACCGCTGGCTGGCTGACAAGGGCACTGCACGCTTGAACATGGCCAACATCCTGTATGCCGACAAGTTCCGTGGCAACTACCAGATGAACTGGGACTACGAGGACTTCCAGAGCTACAACCGCAAGTATTTCCCCATGGACCATAAGATTTCGTTCACGACACCTGACCGCGAGATTAAGATGTCCATGATCCTGAACTACATCAAGTCCGACGAGAACTGGGAAACCCGTACTGAGGTATCCTCCAAGTATCGTCAGGTCACCATGGACGAGATTCTCCAGCGCTTCATGTCACTCTGATTTCCCTGAATGAAGCGATTAGGCATACTTCTCTTACTGGTGTTCTTCGCCACGGCACCCTACGCTCAGAAGAAGCGTACGGTAAAACCCGCGGCGAAGAAGACCGTTGTGGCCAAAAAGCCCGCCAAGACCAGTGCGGCTAAAAAGACCAAGAAGACAACCACGAAGAAGAAGAAAGCCGTCACACCCAAGGGACCTTCCGTCCAGAAACTGCAGAACCAGCGGAAGGAGATTCAGCAGCAGATCAAGGTCCAGGAACAGAAGCTGCGTGCCAACGAGCTCGACGTCAAGAAGCGCTTGCAGAACCTCATGGTGCTGAACACGGAGATAGAAGGCAAGCGCCGCACCATCGACACCATCCGTCACGACATTTCTAACCTCGATATTGAGATAGAGCGGCTAAGTACCCAGCTCGACATGCTGCAGAGCGAACTCATGGAGCGTAAGCAGAACTACGTCAAGTCCATGCGCTACATGCATCGCAACAAGTCATCGCAGAGCCAGCTGATGTTTATCTTCAGTGCCGACAACATGACCCAGATGTTCCGACGTCTGCGCTTTATGCGGGAGTATGCCTCCTACCAGCGTGTCCAGGGCGAGAAAGTGAAGGACAAGCAGGAAGAAGTCAATCTCCAGTTCCAGAACCTGAACATTGCACAGGAGAAGAAGCGCCACCTATTATCTAAAGGTGAACAGGAGCGCCGTTCCTTGGAAGGCAAGCAGACGGAGCAGCAGAACGTGGTGAACACGCTGAAGAAGGAACAGAAGACCATTCAGGGCATCATCGCCCAGCAGAAGAAGAAGGACGCCGCGCTGAATGCTCAAATTGACAAACTGATAGCCGAAGAGGTGGCTCGCCAGAAAGCTCGTGCTGCCGCTGAGGCCAAGCGCCGTGCAGAAGCGGAAGCTGCCAAGAAGCGTGCTGCCGAACTGGCGCGCAAGAAAGCCGAGGCTGAAGCTGCCGCTCGTGAGAATGCCCGTCGCATAGCCGAAGCCAAGGCCAAGGAGGAAAAGGCCAGACGTGAGGCACAGGCCGCCAAGAACAAACTTGAGCGCGAAGCAGCAGAACGCCGCGCTCGCGAGGCTGAGCAGAAACGTTTGGAGGCAGAGCGTAAGGCAGAAGCTGAGAACCGTGCACATGCCAAGGCAGTGGCTTCGGCCCGTAAGGAGGCTGACGAGGTTTTGCGTGTGCCGACGGAAGACATGCGTCTCAGCGGCAAGTTCGAGGCAAACCGTGGCCGACTGCCCATCCCCATCACAGGACCATACCGCATTGTCAGCCACTTCGGACAGTATAATGTGGAAGGCCTGAAGAACGTCACCCTTGACAACAAGGGCATCAACATCCGCGGCGAGGCCGGTGCCCAGGCTCGCAGCATCTTCGACGGCGAAGTAAGCTACGTCTTCGGATATGGTGGTTCGATGGTTGTCATGGTTCGCCATGGCAGCTACATTTCCGTCTATTGCAATCTGGCCAGCGTCAATGTCCGTCGCGGCCAGCACGTCTCCACCCGCCAGTCACTCGGCCGTATTGGCCAGGACAACATCCTCCAGTTCCAGCTCCGCCGCGAAACCGCCAAGCTCAATCCCGAAAGTTGGTTAGGACGGTAAACACAGAATTTTACATATTGTTTTCTTGGGTAGCGTTGCAGAATTTTCACAAATAATGTTAACGCCATGCAGTCTTTTTGATGTTTTTGTATCATATTGGCAGAGAGACAACGTTTAAACATCATTCGACTATGAAAAAGATCTACGCATTTCTGTTATTTTTGCTCTCGCTGACTGGGGCGAGGGCCGAGGATTTGCAGTTCCGACCGATGCTCACTGAGCGCAAAACGTGGGCTTACGTCTATCATCACTTCGAGGAGCGTGAGACTCCTGGACCTGATGGCAATTACTATGACCACTCGATGTGGATGGCGTACTATCAACTGAGGGGTGATACCATTATTGATGGACGAAAGTACAAGAAGATGTTCAGGGTGGACGAGCGTTATAACACGACAAAGTACTTCGGAGCTTTCCGTGAGGACGAGGATGGCAGGGTGTACCTTTATGACTACTACGGCAACAAGAAAGACAAGAAGATGATAGACTTCAGCTGGAATTTCGATGACGATATAGAATTGACAGAGTCAATAAATACCGATGTCACCGACAGCATTGGCGTGGATACCATCAAGGTAAATGGTAAGAATTTCCGCCGTTATCGTCATTATGTGAAGTGGACTGGCGTCGATTATTTTGTTGACGGGTGTGCCGTTGAGGGTGTCGGTTACGAGGAAGCCGGACTGGTACACTATATTTACGAGCCAAAACCAACCTGCATCTGCGATTACGAGTCATTGTTCGGGGTCTATGATAATGACTACTATTTCGATGCCTTGGATTTCAATGACCCAAAGGAAATTGATCTGACGGATGACGAGCGTCAGCTGGTATCGAACAACAACGATTTCGCTTTCAACCTGCTGCGCACTGTCCGCAAACAGGAGAGTGATAAGAGTCTGGTGCTCTCGCCGTTGAGCATCACCTATGCTTTAGGCATGCTCAACAATGGTGCCGCAGGACAAACGCAGGAGGAAATTAACCGTGTGTTGGGCTTTGGCGATGCTGGTGCTGACGCCATCAATGCCTTCTGCCGCAAGATGCTTACTGAGACAGGAACACTCGATAGCCGAACCAAAGCCCTCATCGCCAACACCATCTACGTCAACGAGGGGCTGGGCTTCCGGCTTCAGGAGGGTTTCGTGGACAAAGCCCGCACCTTCTACGATGCCACGCCCGAGGCTCGCGACTTCCACGACGGCGTAACGATGGACGTCATCAACAAGTGGGCCAGCGAACATACTGAGGGCATAATAGACAAGGTGTTAGACGAAAACACCTTCGATGCGAATGCTGTCAGCTATCTGCTGAACGCTATCTGCTTCAAGGGAAGCTGGAAGTCGAAGTTTGACATGAAAGACACACGCGACGAACCCTTCGGAACGACGGGCACCATCGTGCCGATGATGTGGCAGAGGGAGACATTCTATTATGCCGACGACGATTTCTGCCAATATCTGATACTTCCCTATGGCAACGGTGCCTACCGCATGACCGTCTTCCTGCCGCACGAAGACAAGACGTTGTCTGACGTGCTGGAGGGTCTCTCCGGCCAGAACTGGCAAGATTGGCAGAAGAAAGGCGGACTTCAGGACGTCGACTTGAAACTGCCGCGCTTCGAGACCTCTGTCGACCAAGACTTAGTTCCCGTAATGGAAACCTTAGGCATGCAACACGCCTTCTGCCTGATGGCCGAGTTCCCGTACTTCTGTAATACCGACACCTATATCGGACTAATGAAGCAGAACGCCAAGATACATGTTGACGAGGAGGGTACCGAGGCTGCCGCCGTCACCGTTATTGCACTGCCAACAGGAACGCCGCAGTATTACGATTTCCACGCTACGCGCCCGTTCCTATATACTATTAGCGAACAGTCTACGGGCACCATTCTCTTCATCGGGCAGTACCTTGGCAACGACGGAACTGATGACATTCAAGAGTTGAAACCCTTAAGGACGGAAGACGTGCGGTCTTACTACACCCTTGACGGTCGTCGAGTTACTGGCCAGCCCACAAAAGGTATCTACATTCAGAACGGACGAAAGCTCGTAATTAAGTGAGAATAGTTAAAGTTAATTCTTGTTACTAAAGTGCAAGGGATGCCACTCTTGTACGTTTAAGCAATAAACAAAACTAGAATGCTATGACGAAGAACGTATTCATACTTGTTGTTGCTCTCTTAATGGGTAACTTGACAGCTGCAGTAGCAAATGTCAATGACGTTTGCGGAGATGTCATTTATGTAATTGACGATGGACTTGACAATGATTCGGTCTTCGCTACGGACATTGCTTACTACCGCATCCTGTCTGAAGAAAACAAGACGGTAGAGCTGTTCATGCTCCTTTCTCCACAAGGCGCAAGCCTCTCTATTCCACAGACGGTGACTAACAATGACGTGGACTATACGGTTATTTCAATAGCTGATAATGCTGCATACGATCTTGGGTCGGTGGTGGCTGTGACATTGCCCCCCACTATCAAGCGCATTGGTAGGAATGCTTTTGGTTTTTGTGGTAATCTGAAAACAGTCACCCTGCCCGAGGGATTGGAGGAGCTGGGTGATTATGCGTTTGCCAACTCCTCTATAGAGCAGGTCAATATTCCGGCCAGTCTGAAGCATATAGGAGTATCCGCTTTTAAAAGCAACTGTCTGAAAAGCATTACCGTTGCTGGGGGAAATACGGTGTACGATTCGCGTGAGGACTGTAATGCCATTGTTGAAAGGACAACAGGCACACTTGTCTTAGGATGTAACAGCACCAGAATTCCTGCTTCAGTCAAAGTCATTGGCAATGGTGCCTTTAATGCCTGTAAAGGTTTTGAAAGACTGGAACTTCCGGAAGGTCTTACCAAGATAGGTGATGCCGCCTTTGCCAACTGTTCTGGACTGAAGGTAGTAGAACTCCCCCATAACCTTACCAGCATCGGCAATCAGGCGTTCTTCAGGTGTTCTGCCATACAGGAACTGCGGATTCCCAGATCAGTAGAACACATTGGTGAGAAAGCTTTGGACGGTACTGAGGACATGCTGCTGAGTGTAGAGAGCGGCAATCCTTATTATGACTCCCGTGAGAACTGCAACGCCATCATCGACACAAAGACCAACCGCCTGATAAAAGGTTGTAATAAAAGCCATATCCCTTCGACAGTCAAGAGCATCGGAACCAATGCCTTTGAGATGTGTAATGGCATCACAGAAGTCAGTCTTCCAGAAGGACTGACCGTTATTGAGGGCTGGGCATTCCATGGCTGCAAGAACCTGGTTCAAGTGTCAATCCCGAAAAGTCTTACCGTTATCGGCAACGGAGCCTTTGCCTACACGGCGATTACGGAAATGAACCTGCCAGATCAGGTAGATAGCATCGGTAGCAATGCTTTCACAGCTTGCCGCTCATTGGAACACGTCAAGATTCCAGAGACTGTAAAGTGTTTTGGTGATATGATTTTCGACAGCTGCACATCTCTCAAAGAAGTCAATCTGCCGTCAGGGCTAACCAAGGTGGGAAGTAGCATGTTTAGCTATTGCAACTCACTAACTCATGTAGAGATACCGGCGGGTGTCAAGAGCATTGACTATCAGGCTTTTTATAATTGCAGTGCACTTGAGTCCATCAACTTTCCTGACGGACTGGAAGAGATTGGCCTTTCTGCTTTTATGGGTTGCACTAACATCAAACAAGTAAATCTACCCAATACCGTCCGCTACATCAACAGCAACGCTTTTGATTACTGTAAGGCTTTGAACAAAATCTGTTTGGGCAACCAAGTAAAGGAAATTGGCTGGGAAGCTTTCGAACATACTACTATCAAAGAGATTACCTTACCAGCAACCCTACAGAGGTGTGGACAGTACATGTTTGCTTACTGTGACGAATTGGAAAACATTACTGTCTGTGCCAAAACGCCGCCTCGTATAGAAAACGACTGGCGCTGCATGGTGCCCAGAAATAAGTTCTCCACCATTACGCTCTATGTGCCAGAGGGCTGTGCCGATGCTTATCGATCGGCTGTTGAATGGAAGAACTTCACAAATATTGTAGAGAAAAATATGGAGACATCCAGTCAGACTGACGGAATCACTTCACCTACTTCCTCCTCAATCACTCAGCCAGTTCTCTACGACCTACATGGCCGCCGCATGACTGGCCAGCCCACAAAAGGAATCTACATCAAAAACGGACGAAAGCTCGTAATTAAGTGAGAATAGTTAAAGTTAATTCTTGTTACTAAAGTGCAAGGGATGCCACTCTTGTACGTTTAAGCAATAAAAACAAATAATGAAACTTTTTGGAGCAGGCGGGATTTCCTGTGTCTACCCAAATATCATAGACAGCCTGTAAAGGAAGAAGTCTACGTCCACGACACCATGTAGTTGTGCTCTGAAGTTCTTGATCTTAGCATTGAGTGATTCTGCAGCAGCATTGGTAGCCCTGTTGATAAAGTAGTTGAGAATCTCGTCCTCTCTCTGGTAGATGGTAGCGGCTACGGTATTGAAGGCATCGTTTTCAAACTCAGCGATCTTGTTGTACCATTTCTTCATGCTTTCCCTGGCAGATTCCTTGGTGGCCTTCGGATTAGAGAATATCATCCTCAGCGAGTGACATAGCGAATATGCCGTCTGTATGTCCGGATAGAGTTCAAAGAGAATCTTGGCGCGTGTCTTCTGGCTTTGTGTCCATTTCTCAGCGGACACCATGAGCAGGTAACGGCTTCTTGCAAGCAGCTCAGGGAGTGTGTCGCCATTGGAGAGTCTTGGCGGTTCATACCTCTCGTTGGCTCTGTTTGGCTTCCTGCCACGAGGGTCTTTCTTTCCCTGCTTCCTATGAGCTTTGTTGCGCTTATTGCGCAGGCGGTGCTGCTCGCGGGCCTCAATCTCAGCTTTCTTGGCTTCTTTAAGGTGCGATATGCGAAGTTGCTGCATGGCATCGTAGCAGTCCTTCTGCACATGGAAGCGGTCGAGCGTAATCATCGCATAGGGGAAGCACTGGGTGGCGATGGAATGCATGCTTGCAGAGAAGTCCATCGTTATCTCAAGCACCTTGCTGCGCTCATACCAGAATATCCTGTTGAGGGCTTCTACGACATCCTCCACCTTCGTTCCCTTGACGATGGCTATCAATGCTCCCTTGCCTCCATGGGCATCCTTGTTGGAGATGATGGTGTATAGTTCCCCGTCAGAGAGAGCTGTTTCATCGATGGTCACATTGGGCCCGAGGTTGCGGGGGAAGATGAGGTATTTGCTGGCATGGCCAAGATGCTTCCATGTCCGGAAGTCACTCAGGTGGTCCTTGTAGGCACGCTCGAAGTCCTTACCCTTTATGTGGTAAGGCTTCTGCAGCGACATTGCGGCTATCGGACGGCTATCTAAGGCCTTCTTTTAAAAAAAGAGCAAACTCTTCAGAGATGCGTGTGCCCTTGGCTGTCAGGTTCCAGTTGTTCGAAACAGTATGCCCCTCGGCATCCTTCCACCTGCGACGGCGGATATGAAGCACCGTGCGATACTCACGGATAGGGAAGTCGTCAATACGAGACTCCTCATAGAAACCGTTCGGACTCAGATCTGTACGATTCTTCGGAGGCAAGTCCCTCTCATCAAGGTACAGATGCAGAACCAACTCGTCACCGATCTTCCCATCAGACACGTCTACCAACTCAAAACTCTTCCCAAGGTTGGGAGGCAGGATATATTGTACTAAGCGTACGTATGCGTTCTCTTTCTCACCCATATCGGGTGCAAAGGTACAACTTTTATGCGAAAGTCCGCTCAGATCCACACAGGAAAATCCTCCTGCCCCAACTTTTTGATGTTTTCGTTTCATAATAGCAAAGAAACAACGAATAAAACTGCATTCGACTATGAAACAGAAATTGCAAATAAAGAGCTATACCTTCTGGGTAATAATACTTATATTGGTTTTGGTTCCCGTTGCGGCAGTTGCTCAGGACGACTACCACCCGTTTGTGGAGGAAGAGAAGGTCTGGGTCATGACGTATGAGGACGACGGGTGGTCCAACGGCTATTTCTATCTGATGCAGGGAGATACCGTCGTGGCAGGCCAGGCCTGCAAGAAACTATTCACCTTTGGCAACGAGGGGTATAGTGCCAGAAAGTATCTTGCCGCCATGTACGAGACTGGCAAGAAAGTCTATTTCTTCCCCAAAGGTCAGGAACAGGCCTATTTGCTGTACGACTTTGGCATAGAGCAAGGGCAGTCGTTTACCGTCGACGACTTTGCGCATCCCGGGGAGCGGACACACAATATGAAGGTTATTGAAACGGACACCAGGTCTTATGATGGTACAAGCCGCACCTGTCTTCGGGTATGCCGGTCAAGCGGTGATGGTGACATGACCTCAGGCTGGTGGTTTGAAGGCATCGGCAGCGAGATGGGACCCCTCAATACATACGACTTTGAGGCTGTCGAAGGCCAGCACACCCTTTTAGGCTGTCACGTTAACAACAGCCCTATCTGCGACAATCAATACCTACAGTACAAGCAACGTACTATAGGAGGCCTGAAATATATGCTCAACGACAGGACACATGAGGCGGTAGTGTCGCACAGTAACTCGTGGACAGGCGAGCTGGCGATACCCTCGCAGGTTGTTAACAACGGTGAGAACTATACTGTCAGCAGCATCCACTGGCTGGCTTTTGGGGGTTGTGAGACGTTGAAGGAGGTGACTCTTCCCGCAACCATCAGGGAGGTTTATACTGTCAGTGTAGACCCTGCAGCCTGCATGAATCCCTTTGACCGTTGCACAGCGCTAGAGCGCATCGAGGTAGAGGAAGGCTCTCCGCTGATCTGTTCCGTCGACGGCGTGCTGTTTACCAAGGACAAGAAGAAGCTTTGCGCCTATCCGGCAGGAGCGAAGAGAGAGTCGTATGCCATACCCGACGGCGTGACGGAAATAGGTGGTGATGCCTTTTCTTACAATGCGTCGTTGAAGACTGTGACGGTGCCAAACTGTGTTACTAAGTTGTATGGCGGTTGTTTTTCCGGTTGCAAGAGCCTTCAGTCCATCAGACTGTCTGAAAGCGTCAGTCATATTCCTGCCTATGCTTTCGAGAATTGTGAGAGCCTTTCCTATCTCGACATACCAGAGAGCGTGACAAGTTTTGGCGAAAGCGTCTTCCGCTGGAGTCCCATCAAGACACTTATCATAAGAGGTTATTTCACCGAGGCACTGCGTAACGATACATTCTATTGTATGGACGACGAGGTGATTCTCTATGTCCATCAGTCCGAGGTGGAAAAGTTCAAGAAAGTGTTCTCAGGCACCGTGCTGCCTCTTGAGTCTTTCCCAACAGACATCAGCAATGCTTCTGTACCAGAAATTAACAGAACTTCCCAGACATACGACCTTCAGGGGCACCGCCTGACAGGCTCACCAAAGAAGGGCATCTACATCCAAGACGGTAGAAAGGTTGCGATTAAGTGAGAATGGTAAAAGTAAATTCTTGTTACTAAAGTGCAAGGAATACCAGTATAGTACGTTTAAGCAATAAAAACGAAAAATTATGGAACGAATAATTGTAATTGTTAAAGCCATAAAATCAAGGTTATGTATAGCGGGCATGGTGCTCGCTATACTTACCGCCGTCACTGGCATGACGGCATGTAGCGACGATGAAGGAGAGACGACATTGATCAATACTTCTTGGAAGTTGCAAGGCTATGGAAATACAAATGGCCAAACAATCAGGGAACCTTTAGAATCACCGATGTATGGTTCTCGTGCATACACTGTGCGGTTCTCAGAAAGCGGAACAATAAGTGGCTTAGCTTGTTTCAATGAGAACATGGGCCGTTATCGCGTTTGGGGAGACAGCATCAAGGTGTTGTCATTTGGCGGAACAAAAGTAGGCTCTGTTTCACCATATCTGGAAGAAGAAAATTACTATATGTTCTCATTCATGAATTGTTCGACGTTTGAAATAAGCAACAGACAGCTCAAGCTGTTTTACAACGACGGGAAGGAATACATGCTGTTTAACAGGTGGAGTGGTTCTTAATAATCGCACTTAATTATGACGTTAGGTTATCATAAGAGAAAAGAATACAACGTTTAAACAGCATGTTAATATGAATAAACAACTATTACTTTTCCTGATGCTGCTGCCGATGGTGGCCTGGGCTGATGACAGCGGTTCGTGTGGCGACAATGTTACTTATACGTACAATGAAGCGACCAAGACCCTTACAATTTCCGGCACAGGAGGTATAAAATCTTATTATTATAACTATACTCCTTGGAACAGCTATAAAGCAAACATTCAAACTGTAATCATCGAGCATGGTGTGACAACCATAGGAAGACGGGCTTTCTACGAATGTCATGGATTGGTGTCGGTGACTATCCCAAACAGTGTTACATCTATTGAGTCTGAAGCTTTCTATTCATGTAGGGAGTTAGCATCCCTGACTATCCCCAACAGCGTGACAGCCATAGGCAGTTGGGCTTTCCATAATTGTTGGAAACTGACCTCCGTCATCATACCTAAGAGTGTAAAGACTGTCAGTGAATATGCTTTCGCCTTCTGCGGCAACTTAACCTCCGTGACCATTCCCAACAGCGTGACATCCATCGGCGTTGGTGCTTTCACGAACTGTAGCAGGCTAGCCTCCGTGACCATCCCCAACAGCGTGACGTACATCAAGGAGAGGACTTTCGCTTTTTGCGGCGGACTGACCTCTGTGTCCATCGGTAATAGTGTGAGGATCATCGGAGAGAAAGCATTCTATGGCTGTACCGGGTTGACCTCGTTGACCATCCCCAACAGCGTGACGTACATCAGAGAAGGGGCTTTTGCCTATTGCAAGGGCCTGACTGAAGTGACTATCGGCAGTTCGGTGATGTATCTTTATGGTGGGGCTTTCGCCAATTGTGATGACTTGAAGACGGTGTATTGCCTGGCCGAGAAGGTGCCATACACATACGATGATGCATTCCTAGACACCAACACCCAAAATGCAACGCTCTACGTTCCTGCTACCTGCCTGAACGACTACAAAAAGAAGTTACCATGGAAAAGATTTGGCACCATCAGAGCAATTGATGATCTTACGGGAGTTATGGAAATGTCCGCTCAAGGGCAAGCCGCACCTTACTATACCCTTGACGGCCGCCGCTTAACAGGCCAGCCCACAAAGGGTGTTTACATTCAAAACGGTCGTAAGGTCGTAGTGAAGTAACTGAGTTAAGCAAAATAGGGGAATCTTGAAACCGACCTAACAACCTACCATAGCGGCCTGGAATGCCGATGCACACTGGGTTTGTCGATGGTAGGTTCCTCGTCGGAGACCTACCATCCAACCTACCATCGAACCTAACATGCATGTCTGAAGAGCTGCTGCGATTTCCGTTTTTGTTGGTTGAAGGAATATGGCACCAAGGCGATGGCTGATGGTAGGTTGATAGACAAAAATGGTAGGTTCGATGGTAGGTCTCAAAAGGACAACCTACCATGCTCAAACCCAGTGTGCATCGGCATTCCAGGCCGCTATGGTAGGTTGTTAGGTTGGTTTCAAAATGGTGGCAATTTACGGAGGTGAACCCTTGCGTATCAGATTTTACCAATGATTTCAGCATGATTGTCATTGGCGGTTTTTATCTTACCTATCCTACCTATCCCGCACGTGAAAGTTTTTCTACTTGGGTGTAGGATAGGTAAGATAGGCGGGATGTTTTCTGCGTTTCACAATCATCGCGCATACGCGCATACGCGCGAGTGCAGAAATCCAGTACTTTTCCGTCAGTTATCCAGTACTTTTCTGTCAGTTATCCTAAGGATTTCTGAAGGTTTTCCTAAGGATTTCCTCAAGAAGTTGCCGTGACTTCTTGCAAGCTTGACTTCTTTTTTTCGACAGAAAATTTGGAGGGTACGTGGAAAATGCCTACCTTTGTATAAACTTTTATAATAAAAAATGTTAATGCATGCAGTCTTTTTACCATTATATTCTCTTAATGGTATAATACAGCATGAAGAAATGGTACAGAAAGAACTGACACGGTTTCGTAGGGCGATGGTGTTGCTTGCTGTGTTGACGGTCAGCATAACGCTGGCTGCCCAGGAGCTAAACAGCCATCTGTATGCCTTGCTCCTTTGCGGAGGGCGCAACCGCATCACCAACCACGAACGTTACTGGAACGACTGCTCCTTTATATATCGCACCCTAAGCCAGCGCTACCACCTGCCGAAGCGTAACATCGTCGTACTGATGGCAGACGGCAACAACCCTGACAGCGACATGTTGAGGGCCGATGGCATGGGTTTTATATCATCGCCTATAGACCTTGACGGCGACGGACAGCCTGACATTACTGGGGCAGCCACGTCGCAGATGGTGTCGACAACCCTCTACAGGCTGACGCAACAGCTGACGAGCGACGACCACCTGTTCCTCTTCGTTACTGACCACGGAGGGAGTTACGGTACGACGGGCGATTCAAACATCTGGCTCTGGGGCGACGAGGTGGTGAAGGACTACCAGTTGGCCCTGATGCTGCAACAGATGCCGACGGCTACCATAACGGTAGTGATGGGACAATGCCATTCCGGCGGCTTCATTGACGAGCTGCAGCATGACGGTCGCATAGTGATGACGGCCTGTGCCGACAGCGAGGAGTCGTGGTCATGTCCTGACCGCGACTACGACGAGTTCCTCTATCATTGGATTTGTGCCGTGAATGGTGCCGACGAAGCGGGGAACGTCGTTGATGCCGACAAGAACCGCGATGGTAAGGTAAGCATGCGTGAAGCCTTCGACTATGCTGCATCTCACGACCGCCGCCCAGAGACGCCGCAATATGCCTCGTGGCCGCAACAGTTAGGCGAGGAATGGTCGCTTGACAGTCCCGTCATTCTAGCCATCCACGAGGTTGAGGCTGACGACGGCCCTGCTGCTGAGTGGTCGCTGTCTGGCGTGCCGCAACCTTCAGGTCGGCATGGCCTGCACATCGTGAGAAAGAACGGCAAGACAATGATAAAATTGAAGAATTGAAAAATGGAAGAATGGAAGTTCTTTTTGTAAAATGGAAGAAAATAATAATAAAAACCGTTGCAATATGAAAAAGTGGACAATGATTAGTCTGGTCTGTTTGTTGATGGCATGTCTGCCAGCCAAGAGTGCCAACGTGACCAACGACCCAAACTGCCTGCAGTTTGGCGATATATGGATGGAGGGTGGTCTGCAAGCCCAACTGCCACAATGTCTTCACATTATGGTGACTAATACTGGAACGGCGGACTATGCCGACTATGCCTGGGAGTTTCATGATGATATCACTGGCAATATAATTCTCTACACAGGTGATATAGATTACGAATACTATAATCTTTCCTCTATGCTCATCGAGATTCCTGCAGGTCAGACAAAAGAAGTGACTTATTTGATGGAATTTAAAGTGGCTGGGCATTATGCTTTCTCTGTCAGACACAGGATGAATTATCAGCAGAAACTATTCTCATATATGGTGGACATTACTGATTACCAGCAACCGCGTCTTTCAGGTGAATTACATATAGACATGCTGGAGCAGGTTGAAGACGAGAACTATGTCTATGGTGACTTCAAGAAGTTCCGTTTGACAGGCACAGCCTCGCTTACAAATCACGAAAGCTACACGCTCTTTCCTGAATATATAAAGCCTAAAACCCCCTACGTGGCAGTTGTTCACGTCAAGCCTACTTCTAGTGATAGTAGTCAAGACCTTGGCCGAAGGGATATAACCCAAGAACTGAAAGGCGGTGAAACGGTAACCATACCTTTTGAGATAGATTTCACGAGTTCCATTGACGAGATTAACGCCTGTTATGCAAATGGAGGCCGTTACTCTGTAGGAATAGAAACGCCTTGGACTATTGATAGCGACCATTCCGGTTTGCCTTTCATCACCTTCCAGCCCAAGGACTGCATGCTGACTTACTGGACGGCGGGCAAGAAGGTGAAGCCGCTGACTGTCGGCAGCGACCAGACTATCAAGGTACCGCAGGAGGCAACGTCGGTCGACCTCCGAGGCGTCTATGCTACGAACACCATCTATACCATCGACCCGTCGGAGGCTAACCCCAACTGCCTCTACTTCATGAATGGCTTGGACTATGTGCGCGGCTTGGAGGGCGTGAACTGGGTGCGTGACTACGAAGCCACCAACCTGACCATCAGCGAAAACTATCCTTTCGCCAGTCCCATGCCCTTCAAGGCCAAGTCGGCCCACATGGTAGTGACGCCCCGTCATGTAGCCAACTTGACTTTCTCAGATGGCAAGCCTCACTATTCTGAAACCCTCGTGCTGCCTTTCGAGGCCCAGCATCTGTCGCTCATAGACATTAACGGTGGTGAAGAGGTTGACTTGCCGAACGACGATATAATGCTGTTAGGACTTGTTGGTTATGAAGAGGATCCTGGTATCGTCGAATTTAATTACTTCCCAGATGTATTCCCGAAGGCATACGAACCTTGCCTGTTGTTGTATCTGAACTCTTCGAGAATGTTGTTCTATGGCGAACAGCTTGACATCCCTTCTACCCGCCTGGCTCTTAGCGAGGCAGACGGCATACGCTACATGGGCAGTACTACAGGCATGGATACGCCCGTCGAAAGCTGCTTCCTTTGGGATTATGACGTGTGGTGTTGGAGTCGTAGCCTTTTGCCGTCGTCCATGTGGCTACCGCCATTCCGCTGTTGTATGGACGCCGTTCCGATGGATACAGGATCGACAGAACTGTCTGTTATCACAAAAATCATGGCCTCCTGGCCACACGATGAAGAACCTGGTGCGACTTCCGTTGCTGCTCCTGTCATGCCCGACGGCTCGGCAGACGTCTACACCCTGAGCGGCCAGCGTGTGGCTACGGTAAACATACTGGGAGGTCACGCCGACCTGAGCGCCCTCAAGCCTGGCATATATATAATAGGTGGAAAGAAAGTTTTGAAGAATTGAAGAATGGAGCTGGGGAAGGAATCTATCATCCGACGTTGTCAGCAGGGCGACCGTCAGGCGTGGGGCGAGCTTTATGCCTCCTCACGCAGCCGACTGATGGCCGTCTGCCGCCACTATGTGGGCAGCGCCGATGTGGCCGAAGACCTGCTCCACGACGCCTACATCCTCATCTTCAACCACCTTTCAGAACTGAAGGACGATGCCAAGGCCGACGCCTGGATGACTGCCGTCATGCGCAACGTGGCAATCTACTACCTGAACCACCAGACAGGCAGACAGCAGCGCCCCATCGACGAGGCGACAGACGTCATAGGCACTGCGCCAGAACCTTGCGACGACGAGTACCAGCGCATCCTGCAAGCTGTCGATATGTTGCCCTCGGGCTATAGGCAGGTGTTCAGGCTGTCTGTGCTGGAAGGGTTGACGCACGAAGAGATTGCCGACCTGCTTCACATCGAGCCTCACACCTCGTCGTCGCAGTTGTTCAGGGCAAAGAAGATACTTCAGCGGTCGCTTGGAGCTATGTTGCTGGGTCTGTTGGCAATACTGATACCCGTAGGCATCAAGCATCTTTACGACAAGCCAACCTCCATCCCTTCCGCAAGTGAGGGAAGCCCGATGACGGCAACTATACCTACGCCAGCAGAAACAGACACCGTACGCCAACCTGCGGGCTTCGTCCTAAAGAATAATGAACAAATAATAAATAAAAAAGAACAAAGAGCAAATCATAAAGAGCAAGTAACAATCGTTAATGAGCAGATAGCAAATAATAATGAACAAACAGCAAACGATAATGAACAAATAACAAAGAAGAACGAGCAGATAGTAGATAATAAAGTACAAATTGCAAGTGAGAATGAGCAAATAAAAGATAATATCGTTCCTGTCGATAAATCTGGTACTACCAGCGGCTTCAATATCTCGTTGGCCTATAGTGGCCTCGGCAACCGTAGCCGTTTCGACTTGCCCTACGCCGATGGCGACATCAACGACGAACCCATCGACTCGGCCACCCATCACAGCCTGCCCATTACCGTAGGCGTACTTGTCAGCAAGAACTTGAACAGCCATTGGTCAGTCGGCACTGGCTTGCAATATACGTGGCTGTCGTCGGAAACCGAGTTAGGCAATTCGCGATGGCAGATAAACCGCCGCCAGCGCCTTGGTTACCTTGGCGTGCCGTTGCGTATGGAGTGGCATCCGGTTAACAGTCGGCTTTGGAGACTGTCTGCCGCAGGTTCAGTACTCTTTGAGCTGCCCGTACACTATCGTTCTACTTCAACCACCTATAACATGGGACAACAGATAGAGCAACGGCAACTGCCGCGACCCTCACTACACCCACAATGGTCGATAGGAACGGGCGTAGGAGTGGAGTATCGCCTGACGCCAGTCATCGGATTCTTCGCCGAACCCACACTGCAATACTACTTTGGTACGGGCGACGACGTCAGCACCTGGCGCTCGGAGCACCCGCTGACCTTCTCCCTCCCAATAGGTCTGAGAGTGAACTTTTAAACAATAACGGTGAAACAATAAACAATAACCGTTGAACAATAACCAATGGCACCTTATCCCATTACCACATCGAGTACCATCATCAGGACGAAGCCAATGGCGAAGCCGATGGTGCTGAGATTGGAATGCTGACCAGTAGAGGCTTCTGGTATCAGTTCCTCGACCACGACGTAGAACATGGCTCCTGCGGCAAAGGCGAGCATGTAAGGGAGGACGGGCATGAGCAGCGAGGCCAATAACAAGACTGCGATGGCTCCTATGGGTTCCACGGCTCCACTTAGCGATCCGATGAGGAATGAACGCCAACGGCTATTACCTGCTGCCCGCATTGGCATGGAAATAATAGCGCCTTCAGGGACGTTTTGGATGGCAATACCCACCGCAACGGCCAAAGCGCTGGCTAAAGAAATGGTCGTTGCACCGCTATCAGCTCCTGCAAACACCACGCCAACGGCCATTCCTTCTGGCAGGTTGTGGATAGTGACAGCAAGGGCAAGCATCGCAGTCTTCGACAGATGGGAACGCATACCCTCTGGCTTATCCGTTCCAATATGCAGGTGTGGCGTCAGTTCGTCGATCATCAGCAAGAATCCCATGCCCAACAGAAAGCCGACAGCCGCAGGCATCACAGCCCACTTGCCGCTATCGGCCTCCATCTCCATTGCAGGAATGAGCAATGACCAGACTGACGCCGCCACCATCACGCCTGACGCAAAGCCCAGCAATGCTTTCTGCAAGCGTATAGGCATCTCATCCTTCAGCAAAAAGACGAAAGAAGAGCCGAGCATCGTGCCCAGCAGCGGAATCAGCAGTCCTATAAGCAATGTCGTAGTCATCGGGTGCAAAATTAATACATTTCCTTGAATTGTGCAATACTTAAATCTCATTAAAATAATAGGAGGGTCTGAGCCCTCCTATTATTACAGTTTCATTACCCACTTCAAACGGGCTGCCACTTGCAACGGACGGGTGACACAATCGCACCTTCCTTCTTCAACTCGGCAAAAGCCTTGTCAACCTCTTTGCGGTCAATACCTGTGATTTCCGCAATCTTGCCAGCGTTCACGGGAGCGCCGAACTCATTCGCTGAGCATCACCCAAATCTCCGACCAGCTCCATTTCGCTGAAGTCACCACCTTCGCCCGTTTCTTCAACCGTATGAAGGGCATGAACCCCAGGGAGTTCAGAAAAGGGAAGTAAATGTGTGAGACTTTGCCTCGAAAGTACTCTCGTTCGAAAAAGAAAAGAAAACTAAGAATTTCTTTTTTTTTTACTCACTTATTCGTACCTTTGCAGGCGATGAAGAAGAGTGTTGTGTATATATTATTGGTATTCCTGATGTTGGCGGGCTGCGGAAAGAGACGGCCGCAGCATGTGTTTACGCATGAGGTGCTGCTGCCGATGACACCTGTGAAAAACCAGGGGAAGTCGGAGTTGTGCTGGGCTTACGCCATGTTGGCGACCATCGAGACGGAGCACATTGTGAGGGGCGACAGCGTGAACCTCTCAGCGGTTTACATCGGCCGTATGCTGGACGACTATGCCGCAAGCGTTTTGCAGCAACGGCAGTCTAAGCAAGGAGCTGGCGTACAGGCTAAGCGGAAGGGCCAGCGGGCTATGGGTGTGACGCTGCTCAACATGTTGCCGACGGTGGGGGCCATGGACTACGAGGTGTTGCCTGACGATGCCCCTGACGACTTGGCGACGCCCAGTTGGGTGTTTTTGCTGGGGGCGAGGTACACACCACAGGAGTTTGCCCACAGCTTGGTGGCTCCTGACGAATATGTGGCTCTGGCATGCTGGCCGGACTCTCCTTATTATAAAAAGGTGGAAGTGCCGACGGCTGACAACTGGGAGCACAACAGGTTGCTGAACCTTCCTGTCGATACGCTTCTGAAGAAGACGGAGCGTGCCGTGCGCAGCGGCCATCCCGTCTGCTGGGAGAGTACTGGTCACGCCATGGCCATCGTAGGCATTGCTCACGACGAGAACGGCAAGAAATACTTTGTCATGAAGAACTCATGGGGTACGGACCAGCCCGACGGTGGTCTGGTGTATATGTCGTTCAGCGCCTTTAGGAAAAAGACACTGGCCGTTGAAATGTTGAATGAGGAGTGAGGTTAGAACTCGTATCCGAGGTTGATGAACAGGTAGGGAGACTTGGTTCTGTTGCTATAGCTTAGCGAGGCACCAAGTGGTCCGAACATCGAATAGTAGGTATAGCTCAACTGGCCGCCAATGAGCGTCCTGGTCTTCATTAGGCTTTTCAGCTCTCCAGCCTGCTGGGCAACGGCAGCCGACAGTTGCACATAGTGGTTCTTACCCATGCGCTGGCGGCCTTGCAACTGGACACCAACGAAGTGGCGCTCGGCATATTCCATGTGACCCACTCCTGCAAAAGGCATCTGCTGTTCGACGTAATGGCCAAAGTTGCTACCTCCGATGACATTGCCATAGATATGCGGAATTTCTGCACCAAAGAGCATACGTCCGTAGAGCAGGCTTTCGACGGTAAAGCGATTTGTCAGGGGGAAGGACTTGCGCCACGAGGCACTGACGTCGGAAATGCCAGGACGTCCGTTGATGCTGGCAAAGTTGTCTGTGATATAGGCATAGCGGGCCAGGAACCGTCCACCACGTGTGGGGAAGTACCAGTGGTCTTCGGAGTTGAACTCCATCTGTGCCTGATAGATGAAATAATGCTCGTTTTCGAATTCCACCAGTCGCGAGATGTCGGATTGGAGCTTATTGCTGAAGTGGTAGTAGTCCCAGCGCAGGCCGGCCTTGAAGTTGAAGTTGCGAATGGCGATGCTCACTGGCTCTACCTTTGCCTGGTGAAGGTTGTAGAGGATGCTGTATTCGCGGTCGCCCTGATAATAGACTTCGATGTCGTTGTGGAGGAAAAAGTAGGAGACGGTAGGTCTCGAGAACCTCAGGTCTCGTGGATGGAAGATGAGTTCGCCGCCTACAAACAGGCGCTTGCCTAAGCGCATGGTGATGTCGGAACTGACGCGGAGCGTCTTCTTTACGGGCAGATTGGCGTTCACCTGCATAGCCACCATTTCCTCGTTGTCGAAGCGCAGGCCGACATTCACCTGACTCGTCTTACGCTCGCCCGCCGTCAACACCAGGTGGTAGCCGTCGCCCTCCTCTACCAAGTGCGACGTGGCAGTGGCGTAGAACAGGTCAGTACGCATGGAAGTGGTAATCTCTTCCTCGTCGTTAGTAGAGATGCTGTCCAACCGGTCCAGATGGAACTTCCCACGAAGGAAGTCCTCGTCCTGCGGCGTCATGTTCTCGAAGGTACAACCCGTCAAATGTACCCTCTCCGTCATCACCTTCGGACGCAGCGGCTGGAGTCTGACGGGCTGGAACGAGTCGTCGATGCCTATGCGTCGCTTCAGCGCCTTCAGGTCGTCCCAATGGTTCATGGCCTCGCGCTCGCCACGTTGTATCAGCGTGTCGATGGCGGCTTTGTTGAAACTGGCGGAGGAGTAGCCAGAAGGATCTACACAGATGTGGATGTCAGTGTTGGCAATATTCTCCTCGTATTTGTTCAGCGTGTTGAAGTCAACCACCTGCATCAGGATGCTAAACGTGCTGTTCAGCCCTTCGGCAGACCTCAGTGAGTCCTGTACGGTGACGCCAATGACGATGTCGGCTCCCATTTTTCGCGCCACATCGACGGGATAGTTGTTGGTCAGTCCACCGTCTACTAAAACCTTCTTTCCGATGCGCACTGGTGAGAATACGGCGGGGATGGCCATCGAGGCACGCAAGGCTTGTGGCAATCGGCCGCTGTGGAAGTCCACCTCGCTGTTGTCCACCAGGTTTGTTGCCACACAGGCAAAGGGAATAGGCAGGCGGTTGAAGTCCATCGAGTCGGCATAACCCGTACACAACTTGTCAAGCAGCATGTTGATGTTCTTGCCCGTGATGAATCCACCGCCAGTACTGCTACGCCTGCCAAAGGTCAGTCCACGGGAAAGGACGTAGATGTTCTGCTTCCGACGGTCGTCCAGACTCTGGCGGCTTAGGTTCTCGCGGTCGCTGAGCAGGTAGCTCCAGTCCAGTCCGCGCACCAGCGTATCGAGGGCTTCGGCATTATAGCCAATGGCATAGAGTCCACCAACAAGACTACCCATCGAGGTTCCCACCACGATGTCGACAGGCACTCCAGCACGTTCGATGACCTTCAGCGCACCAATGTGGGCGGTACCTTTGGCACCGCCTCCACTCAGCACGATAGCCACCTTCTTGCGCTCCTGGCCAGAAAGCGGTATAGTTAGAATAAAAAGAAAGAATAAAAGGAAAGAAAGGAGTTTCTTCATTTCTTTCATTTATTCAGTTTCCACGTTGCACCGTCCTTGGTGTCCTTCACCTCGAAGCCTGCAGCGGCCAAAGCATCGCGAATCTTGTCTGAGGTAGTCCAGTCCTTGTCGGCCTTGGCCTTGGCACGTAGCTCCAGCACCATGTCGACTACCTTTCCGAAAGCAGCCTCGCGGGCTTCGCTACTTGCACCCTGTCCCTTGCTTGACACTTGCAGGCCGAGAATGTCCTCCGTAAAGAGGTGCATCACCTCCTTTAGTTCCTTCAGACAGTCGGCACAAATGGTGGCCTTGTGGTCAACCAGTTTATTAATGACGGTGCAAGCCTCGAAGAGGTGGCTCAGCACCTGAGGTGTGGCGAGGTCGTCGTTCATGGCGTCGTAACACTTCTGGCCCAGGCTCTTTACTACGCGCTCCGTCTCAGCGTCGCATTCAGACTGAACCTGAATGCGCTCGAGGTCGCTGATGGCGTTGCTCAGCTTCTCCAGTCCCTTCTCAGCAGCCTGCAGGGCTTCGTTTGAGAAATCGACAGTGCCGCGATAGTGTGCAGAGAGTACGAAGAAGCGGATGGTCATGGGCGAGTAGGCCTTCTCCAACAGCGGGTGGTCACCAGTAAAGAACTGCTCCAGCGTGATGAAGTTGTTATACGACTTACCCATCTTCTGACCGTTGATGGTCAGCATGTTGTTGTGCATCCAGTACTTCACGGCAGGATGTCCCATCGAGGCCTGAGCCTGGGCTATCTCGCACTCGTGGTGAGGGAAGATAAGGTCCATGCCACCACCGTGGATGTCGAACTGCTCGCCTAAGTATTTACGTCCCATCGCCGTACACTCGCAATGCCAGCCAGGGAAGCCCTCAGCGGGCTGGGGGGTAGATGATGGGGACGGGCTGTTGACGAGCCACGGCCAGCGCATGATGTGCTCGGGCTGGGCCTTCTTCCACAGGGCGAAGTCAGCCTGGTTGCGCTTCTCACCCACGCCGTCCAGGTTGTCGCGGCTGGCGTCCTTGATGTTCTCAAGACTGCGGCCAGAGAGAATACCATACTGATATTTCTTATTGTAAGCTTCAATGTCGAAATAGACTGAGCCGTTGCTTTCGTAGGCAAAGCCGTTGTCCAGGATTTGCTGCACCAACTGTTGCTGTTCGATGATGTGCCCTGTGGCATGCGGCTCTATCGAGGGGCGCAGCACGCCAAGCATGTCCATGAACTGGTGGTAGCGGTTCGTGTAGTACTGCGCTATCTCCATCGGTTCCAACTGCTCCAGACGGGCCTTCTTGGCAATCTTGTCCTCACCCTCGTCGGCATCGTGTTCCAGATGACCCACATCGGTTATGTTACGCACATACCTTACTTTGTAACCTAAGTGTTTCAGGTAGCGGAACACCAGATCGAAGGTAATGGCAGGGCGGGCGTGTCCCAGATGTGGGTCGCCATAAACCGTAGGACCACAGACATACATGCCAACATTAGGCGCATGCAGCGGCTCGAAGCGCTCCTTCTGCCGCGTCAAAGTATTATAAATAACCAGTTTCGATTCCATATTCCTCGTTTTTTTGCCTGCAAAGGTACGAATAAGCGGGCAAAGAACAAAACAAAACTCAAATAAATTTGGTTTTTCATTCGGTTTACACTACCTTTGCAGGCGCTAAGAAAAATTATGTAAATCGTAAATTGTAAAAATGTAAATATCCATGGCTTATTTGTTTTCATCAGAGTCCGTGTCTGAGGGACATCCCGACAAGGTTGCCGACCAGATTAGTGACGCCATATTAGACCAGTTCCTGGCTTACGACGAGCATGCTCGCGTGGCCTGCGAGTCGTTTGTCACCACGGGACAGGTGGTGCTGATGGGTGAGGTGCGCAGCGAGGTGTATATAGACCTGCAGACGATTGCCCGCAATACTATTAAGAAGATTGGTTATACGAAGGCTGAATACCAGTTCGACGGCAACTCGTGCGGCATCCTGACGGCCATCCACGAACAGAGCGAGGACATCAATCGCGGTGTGGACAACGGCAACGAGGACGAGCAGGGTGCTGGCGACCAGGGCATGATGTTCGGCTATGCCACGAACGAGACGGAGAACCTGATGCCTGTTTCGCTGGATCTGGCTCACCTTATTATGCGCACGTTGGCAGAAATTCGCAAGGAGGGTAAGGTAATGACCTATCTGCGTCCAGATGCCAAGAGTCAGGTGACCATCGAGTACAGCGACGAGGGCATTCCCCAGCGCATCGACACCATCGTGGTCTCGACACAGCACGACGAGTTTGCTGCTGACGATGCAATGTTGCAGACTATCCACAACGACGTGGTGAACATCCTCATCCCGCGTGTCAAGGAGAAGATTCACTCAAAGAAGGTGCTTGACCTCTTCGGCAACGACATCAAGTACTACGTCAACCCCACAGGCAAGTTTGTCATTGGTGGACCGCACGGCGATACGGGACTGACGGGTCGTAAGATCATCGTCGATACCTACGGTGGCAAGGGTGCCCATGGCGGTGGTGCCTTTTCGGGCAAGGACTCGAGCAAGGTGGACCGCTCAGCAGCCTATGCAGCACGCCACATTGCCAAGAACATGGTGGCTGCTGGCGTGGCAAACGAGATGCTGGTGCAGGTGAGCTATGCCATCGGCGTGGCCAAGCCCATGAACATCTATGTCAACACTTATGGCCGCTCACGCGTCAACATGCCTGACAGCGAGATAGCCAAGCGCATTGAGAAGCTGTTTGACCTCAGACCGAAAGCCATCGAGCGTACGCTGAAGCTGCGCCAGCCCATGTACTTGGAAACGGCAGCCTATGGCCACATGGGGCGTAAGAACGAGGTGGTGAAGAAGACGTTCACCAGCCGTTACCATGAAACGAAGACCATCGACGTTGAATTGTTTACGTGGGAAAAGCTTGACAGGGTGGACGACATCAGGCAAGAGTTTGGGATAATTGAAAATTGAGTTTTTCCTTTTTGAAACCCTCTTATGATTCAGCAGCCAGACAGCATCGTTAGCAGTAGTGGAGGTGTGCTGGGCGACTCAGCGTCCGCCCAACATGCGCCCCTTACTCCTCGCATGGTGCTGAGTTGGTTACCACGAAATGCCACCCCGGCTCAGCAGGACTCAGCCATACAGGCACACTTCCAGCCCAAGGAGATCAACTGGAGCAACCGGCCAGACACGCTCCACCTGCCCTGTCATGACAAAGGTCACAACCTGTTGGACACACAACTGCCGCAGTACTACCGTGAGGGGTTCTTCTCGAAGGACTCTCTCTTCCACCCCGAACTGCCAGGCGGACGAATCGGCGTGGCAGGCGACCCCATACCCTATAACGTCCACAGCGACAACATCATTACCTCGCTGCTATTGCTGTGCTTCATACTGGCCGTGGTGGCCTTTGCCAATGCCAAGAGTTTCATCCTGCGACAATGCAAGTCTTTCTTCTACCAGTCGCACGGCGAGACCACAGAGATTGTCGAGACGGCCAACGAACTGCGCTTCCAGGTGTTCCTGATGTTCCTCACCAGCATCCTGCTCGCACTACTCTTCTATTTCTACACCATCAATCACTTCGGCGATACCTTTGTCCTGGATTCGCTATACTACCTGATAGCCATCTATTTGGCCATTGTCATCAGCTATTTCGTTTTCAAAACTTTACTCTACTCACTCATTAACATCGTCTTCTTCGATGGTAAAAGAAACGGACAATGGATTAAGTCCTGGCTCTTCATCACCTCTATCGAAGGTACACTCCTTTTCCCCCTGGTCATCTTGCAGGCTTACTTCGGATTATCACAAGAAAATGTGGAATATTCTTTCATTTTTGTCTTGTCAATCGTTAAAATCATGACTATTTATAAGGAGTATGCTATCTTTTTCAAACGAAATGTCGTTAAATTGCAAATTTTTTTGTACTTTTGCACCCTCGAAATCGTACCTTTGCTCGCCTTTTGGGGCGCGCTGATGTTTACGGCAAACAGTTTGAAAATAAATTTTTAAGACATAATGATCAAGAAGATTTTGGTTTCACAGCCGAAACCGTCCAGCGAGAAGTCGCCATATTATGACATCGCTGAGAAGTTTGATGTGGAATTGGTGTTCCGCCCGTTCATTAAAGTGGAAGGCATCTCCGCCAAGGAGTTCCGTACACAAAAGGTGAGTATCCTCGACTACACAGCCATCGTGTTTACCTCGCGCCATGCAATAGACCATTTCTTTACGCTGGCCAAGGAACTGCGCGTGGCTATCCCCGAGGACATGAAGTATTTCTGTGTCACAGAGACGATTTCATTGTATATACAGAAGTACGTACAGTATCGTAAGCGCAAGGTGTTCTTCGGCACCACGGGAAAGATTGATGACCTCATTCCCACCATGGCCAAGCACAAGACGGAGAAGTACCTCGTTCCCATGAGCGACGTCCATAACGACAGCATTGCCAGCATGATGGATGCCAAGAAACTGAACCACCGCGAATGCGTGATGTACCGTACCGTCAGCAACGACTTCACCGAGGAAGAGGTTAAGAACTTCGACTACGACATGCTGATATTCTTCAGTCCGTCAGGTATTGAGTCGCTGACGAAGAACTTCCCCGACTTCAAGCAGGGTAAGATAGCCATCGCCACATTCGGTCCTGCCACGGCCAAGGCCGCCAAGGATGCCGGACTGCGACTGGACATCGAAGCTCCTTCCGAGAAATACCCCTCCATGACAGGTGCCCTGCAGCACTATCTGCTGGTAAACCAGGAAGACTAAGGAGAATTGAAAATTCAATTGTCAAAGCGCGAACGCCTGTCAAGCCGGAAGCAGATAGAAATGCTCTTCGGCAGCGGGAGCCAGTCAATGGCAGCATATCCTCTGAGGGTAGTGTTTTTAAATAAGGAACGCGCGCAAGGAGAGTCGCCAGTACAGATACTCGTCAGCGTGCCTAAACGGCACTTCAAGCATGCCGTTGACCGTAACCGCGTCAAGCGTCAGGTCCGCGAGGCATACCGCCTCAACAAGCAGGTGGTTTACGATGCCCTGGAACCTACACAGCAGTTGCACATGGCCTTTGTCTGGCTGGCTGACGACCACCATCCTTCTAAGGAAGTTGAGCGCCGAGTGGTAAACCTCATGCGGCGAGTGGCGGAAAAAGTAAAAAGCGAAGAGGGCGAAATTAGAAGTGAGAAGTAAAGAGGGAGTAGTAATAAGTGATGAGGAACACGTGAGAAAAAGTTGGGGAAATGAGAAAACTTTGGCAATACATCTCAAAGACACTGGCGTGGCTGCTGGTCTTACCCATCCTCTTCTACCAGAAATGCATCACGCCTTTCACCCCAGCCTCCTGCCGCTTCACACCCACATGCAGCGAGTACGCCCGTCAGGCCATCCTCAAGCACGGACCTATCAAGGGAATATGGCTCGCCATCTGGCGAATACTAAGATGCAACCCCTGGGGTGGTTCAGGCTACGACCCAGTGCCGTAATGAATTAAGAGTTAGGAGTTAAGAATTATGAGTTATCGCCTCGCGATTAAGAGTGAAGAATAAAGAATTATCGTTTCGCAATAAAATAAATAAGAAATATATGAAGAATTTTGTAGAAGAACTTCGCTGGCGCGGAATGCTGGCACAAATCATGCCCGGCACAGAAGAACTGCTCCAGAAAGAAATGGTAACAGCTTACTTAGGTACCGACCCTACTGCTGACTCCCTGCACATCGGACACCTCTGCGGCATCATGATGCTGCGACACCTGCAGCGCTGCGGCCACAGACCAGTCATACTCGTTGGTGGTGCCACAGGTATGATTGGCGACCCCTCAGGAAAGTCACAGGAGCGTAATCTCCTGAACGACGAGACGCTGCGCCACAATCAGGAGTGCATCAAGGCTCAGGTGGCCAAGTTCCTGGACTTTGAGTCGAAGGAACCCAACGCCGCCATCATGGTGAACAACTATGATTGGATGAAGAACTTTACTTTCCTCGACTTCGCACGTGAAGTGGGTAAGCACATTACCGTCAACTACATGATGGCCAAGGAAAGCGTCCAGCAGCGATTGAACGGTACGGCACGCGACGGACTGTCGTTCACCGAGTTTACTTATCAGCTCTTGCAGGGCTACGACTTCCTGTATCTCTACCAGCACCTTGGCGTGAAGCTGCAGTTAGGCGGCAACGATCAGTGGGGCAACATGACCACGGGTACGGAGCTCATCCGCCGCACCTTAGGCAACGAGGTGGAGACCTTCGCCCTGACCTGCCCGCTCATTACCAAGAGCGACGGCAAGAAGTTCGGCAAGACAGAAAGCGGAAATATCTGGCTCGACCCGAAGCGCACTACACCATATAAGTTCTACCAGTTCTGGCTCAACGTCAGCGACGAAGATGCAGAGCGCTACATTAAGATCTTTACATCTTTGGACAAGGAGACCATCGACGCCCTGATTGAGGAGCACAAAGCCGACCCAGGCCGCCGTGTGCTGCAGAAGCGTCTGGCCGAAGAGGTTACCACTCTGGTACACTCCCGCGAAGCCTTAGATGCTGCCATCGAGGCCAGCAGCCTGCTCTTCGGCAAGTCGACCAAGGAGGGTCTGGAGAAACTGGACGAGCAGACTTTCCTCGACGTCTTCGACGGCGTACCGCAGTTCGTCATCGACCGCGACCAGTTAGGTCAGCCCGCCATCGAACTCTTTACAACTATCGCACCCGTTTTCCCCTCAAAGGGCGAAATGCGTAAGATGGTACAAGGCGGCGGCGTCTCGCTCAACAAGGAGAAACTGACCGACCAGAACCGCGCCATAACAGCCGATGACCTCATCGACGGCAAATACCTCCTTGCCCAGAAGGGTAAGAAGAACTACTATCTGTTGATAGTACGATAAGACATCTGTGTTCGACAACCAAGGGACTATAAATAGAATATGGATTCCGGTCCCATGTTGAACAAGAGGTCAAGAATGCTGAGGTTAGGCCGAAAACCAATCTTATGTTGAAACACCTGCCAGTAAGGCCTGGACTCAAAGTCCGGGTCGGGCTGCGGGTGTTTGGCATGTATGACGTCGCGGAAGTCAGACCCTCCCCCAGCCCCTCCCTGCAAGTGAGGGGAGTGAATGGTTGATTCCTGCATTGGAGGAGAGTAAAAAGAGGAGTACTCCACGTGCGGATGGATATCAATGAGTCCGCAGATGGTTTGGCGGATTTCCTCGTTGAAATCGACTAAAAATGCATATTTCTTCTCAAAGAAAGGCCTGATGTCGTCGACATAATAGTCGAAGAAAGGACTCTCGCTATAGGCCGACACCAAGGCATTCCAATGCACCCGCCGCCACTGGTTGTGGTCGCTGATGCGAAGGTCCTTTGTTTTTATTATTTCTTGTTTATTGTTTATTGTTTCATGTTCCACAGGAACAGTAAGGACTTGAGGTCCATTGGCGGTGGCAATAATGCAGCGGTTGCGGAAGGTCTGCTTCTGGTACGAGTCGTACTGCTCGATGATGCAGCGATCAAAACGGTTAAGCTTCTGATACCATTGTATCGGACCAAAGTAGGTGGTTTGTAAGAGTGCGGTTCTCTCCTTGCGTTCTCCTTTTGAGAGAGAGACGGGCAAAGTCATGGCAACAAGGTGTTTTTACGGTTGTAGAGCACAGTGACTACGCGGCCTACGATGCTTTGTTCGCTAACAAGACCAAAGCTGCGTGAGTCGGCAGGGTTATTGTGGTTGACCGCCTCCAACCAGAAGTAGTCTCTTTCTGCACAATTCACCCGACCAGGCACAAGCGTGATGCCGTTCTTAGAACGCAAGGTGTCGCCAGGGACGGCCTTACAGCGCGCAATGAAGAGTCCGTCGATAGAATCACTTGGCGCCGTAAAAGCAACGATGTCGCCACGGCAAACAGGCTGCCGCAACAAGCGACAGTACGGCAACAGTCCGTTGCCGGCAATGCGCAGCCCATAGCTGCAACGGTTGATGAGTAACCGGTCACCGTTCTTGTAAAGCGGTTCCAAGGCACTCCCCGTAACGCTATGTATAGAAACAGCTAAAGTACGCATAGCCAACATCAACCCGAAAGCCAATGCGAATGCTATTGCGTACTTAAGCCAATTAGACATACTTCTTACTTATTTGATATTGTCCACGAAGCGGAACAGACGGCTCCAGCGGATGCCAGAGAAGCCATGACGATCGGGATCGGAACTCCACCAGATGAAGATGGGTTTACCAACGATGTGATCCTCGGGTACGAAGCCCCAGTAGCGGGAGTCGAGGGAGTTGTGACGGTTGTCGCCCTGCATCCAGTAGTAGTCCAGCTTAAAGGTGTACTTCGTCGTCTCCTTGCCATTGATGAAGATCTTTCCGTCTTTCACCTCCAGTTTATTACCTTCATAGGTACGGATGGGACGCTCGTAAATGGGCAGGTTCTTAAGAGTAAGGTCGATGGATTCGCCCTTTTTCGGAATCCAGATAGGTCCATAGTTGTCACGCGTCCAATGCATGTTGCCGTTCAGCGGATAGGTGTCCAAGTCAGAAGCATCGCTATTGAACTCGATGCTCTCCACCAGGTCTGTACGCTTCTTCAGCTCTTTAACAGCATGGTTGGTTAGCGGCATATAGCCCTGCGTGTTCAGACTCATCAGGTCTTCCATCGTGATGCCAAGTTCCTTCATGGTGTCGTCGTCGAGACGTTGTTTCAGCTTGACGCGATAGGAATACTGCACGTTGTCGGGCTCTTTGTTAGCCTTCCCGTCGATGTAGATGATATGGTCTTTGATCTGCAGCGTCTGGCCGGGTAGTCCCACGCAGCGCTTCACATAGTTCTCGCGACGGTCGGTAGGACGAGTGTCGATGAGACCGTACTCCTGAGGATTGGCAGCAATGGTCTGCTTGCCGGCCTGATAGATGGTATTAAAGTACAGGGGCAGTTGCTCCTGGGTCAGCGAGTCGGGGTTAGGACGCTGCGGATAGGCCTGATAACCTATCTGGTAGCACATCTGGTAGTAGTCGTAGGCCTGATAGCGGGCATCAGAGCAGATGGTGTCGCCAGCGGGGAAGTTAAACACAACGATGTCATTCAACTCTATCTTACCGAGTCCTTTCACACGACGGTAGTCCCAATGAGGCCACTCGATGTAAGACTTGCACTCAAACAGCGGTAGCGTATGCTGTGTCAGCGGCATGGTAAGTGGCGTCTCTGGAATGCGCGGACCATAGCTGACTTTCGAGACAAAAAGGTAGTCGCCTGTCAGCAGCGACTTCTCCAAAGAACTCGAAGGAATTACGTAGTTCTGGAAGAAGAACAGGTTGATGAAGTAGACTGCAACCAGTGCAAACACCAGCGCATCGACCCACGACATGACAAACTTGACAGGGCCTTCAGACTCCTTCCACCATTGCCAGTTGATTTTCTTGGTGATATAGACGTCATAGATGAACGGTATGACTAAGAGTCCCCACCATGACTTCACCCAGTAAAGGAACAACAAGTACAATACCAAGACGACAATGAACTTCGCCCACTGCACCTTCATGTTCAGCTTTTTCTTTTCTCTTTTCTCCATAGCAATAATTAATTCACATAGATTTGATGCAACAATCTATGGATAAGTTGCATCTTATTCTTACTTTAACCTACGTTTTAGAATTTAAACATATCCGAAATGGTCAGCAGACCCTGATGGTCCTTCGTAAATTCGGCAGCCAGCACAGCACCGAGAGCAAAGCCCTGACGCGAGTGGGCATCGTGGGTAATCGTAATGATGTCAGCCTCCGAGTCATAGCGAACGGTATGGATGCCAGCCACTTCGCCGCGACGGATATGGTCAATGCGCAGAAGCTTCGGATCGGTAGTGTCCTCAGCCCAAGCCTCCTTGCGGTCGATGTTCTCAAGGATGCCCTCCGCCAACGTGATAGCTGTGCCACTGGGATGGTCAAGCTTATGCACATGGTGCGTCTCTTCCATCTCCACGTCGTACTGCGGGAACTGGTTCATGATCTTGGCCAGATACTTGTTGACGGCAGAGAAGATGGCCACGCCGATGGAGAAGTTTGAGGCCCAGAAAAGTGTCTGCCCCTCAGAGCACATGCGCTTCACATCGTCGCCATGCTCCTTCATCCAGCCCGTCGAACCACTAACCACCTTAACGCCATGCTTGAAGGCACGAAGATAGTTACCATAGGCTGCTTGCGGAGCCGTAAACTCTATCGCAACGTCAGCACTCTTGAAAGCCTCAGAATCGAAGTCGTCTTGGTTGTCGATGTCGATAATACTCACAATTTCATGACCACGGCTCAGGGCGATCTGCTCAATCATCTTACCCATCTTGCCGTAGCCGATTAAAGCTATTTTCATAATAATAATGTATTAATACGCCACAAAGGTACGAAAAAAGGTAAAAAGGCAAACAGGTAAAAAGGTAAAAAAACGAAAAACACCGCTTATTTTTCACTTTTTTACCTTTTTTGCCTTTTCTTTTTCGTATCTTTGCGCCATGTTAATCAATGAAAAGACTTGGGAATTCATCCGAGAGCATGCCAATGATGACGTGCGGAAGCTGGCCTTGAAAGGTGTCAAGGATCAGGACGTCAATATGCCGATAGCTTTGCAACAGATAGCCGGACGGCAGACGGCACGTCGCAAACTGCCATCGTGGGCTGCCGTCGATGACATTATCTACCCGCCTCATCTTAATATGGAGCAGTGTTCCTCTGAGATGACAGCCCGATACAAGGCACAACTCGTGATGGAGGACGGGCATTCAAAGACGGACGAGGAGCGTTCGAAGATGGATGATGGACGTCAGACGAAGGGTGAAAACAAGACCTTCGTAGATCTTACAGGCGGTTTTGGAGTTGACTTTTACTGGATGTCGCAAGCATTTTCTCGCCGTTGTTACGTGGAGCAAAACGAGCAACTTTGCGCCATTTCATCGGAAAACTTCCGCAGTCTTGGCCTTGACTGCTCTGTGCGTTGCTGTAGCACAGCAACATACTTAACGGAGATGCCTCATGCTGACGTTGTTTACCTTGATCCGGCACGTCGTGACGAACACGGGGCACGCACCTACGGCATTGGCGACTGTTCACCGAATGTATTGGAACTGCTACCCCAGCTAATTAAGAAAGCCGATCGCATCGTCATTAAACTCTCCCCTATGCTCGACTGGCGCAAAGCTGTCAGCGACTTAGAGGCGACAAACAACCAACAAGAAACAACCTGCAATCAACAAGAAGCGACAAATGATCTACGTAAGTCGATAAGTGAAAAGTGCAGCGCTTTTGTTAACAAGTTACATATTGTCAGCGTCGACAATGATTGTAAGGAACTTTTGATAGAAGTGAGAAGTGAGAAGTCAGAGGGTAGTCACTACCAAGTGCATTGTGTCAATTTACAGACCAACGGAGAAAAACAGCACTTTTCTTTTACACCCAAAGCTTTACAGAATGACACTCTCACCTCTCATTCACCAGCACCCAAGGCTTTTCATAGTGATGTGCTCAATTCCCAATCATCACTTTCCGCTTCCCACTCATCACTTCTCAGCTCAGGTTTCTTATACGAGCCCAATGCCAGCATCATGAAGGCAGGATGCTTTGCAGAGTTAGAGATGTGTTTTTGTGTAAAAAAAGTTGCTGATAATTCGCATCTCTTCCTTTCTGGCGAAAATTTGGGAAAATTTCCAGGAAGAAAGTTTCAAATTTTGGCCATTTCATCGGCTAATCAAAAGGAATTTAAGAAAAAGTTTAGTGAAAGTTTAGTAAAAGTTAACCAAAAGTTAAACTCGATGGAATCGGCAAATATTGCCGTGCGCAATTTTCCGCTAACCGCCGACCAGCTAAGAAAAAAGTTGAAATTAAAGGACGGCGGCGACTGCTACATCTTTGCCACGACACTATCTGACGGCCAGCACAAACTCTTCATTTGTCGCAAAATAGGTTAGCACAAACTCTTCATTTGTCGTAAAATTGCTTAGCACAAACTCTTCATTTGCCGTAAAATTGGTTAAATGTTTGGCGGTCTCATCATTTTTGTCTATCTTTGCAAAATTAAATCGGTATCAGATGGCATCAATAGAAATTAGAAAAGTTACTACACGGAAGGAACTTGACGCGTTTATCCAGTTGCACTACGACCTGTATCGTGGCAATGAATACGACGCTCCGAACCTGTATAATGATGAAATCCACACGCTCAGAAAGGACAAGAATGCAGCCTTCGAGTTCTGCGAGGCAGAGTATTTCCTGGCATACCGCGACGGAAAGGTGGTGGGACGTATTGCCGGCATCATTAACCGCAGGGCCAACGAGCGCTGGGATACTAACAGCGTACGCTTCGGATGGGTCGATTTCGTCGATGACATCGAGGTTTCGAAGGCACTCTTTGCCGCTGTTGAGGAGTGGGGGCGCTCTAAAGGCATGACGCAGATAGTCGGACCTTTAGGCTTCACTGACATGGATCCCGAAGGCATGCTCATCGAGGGTTTTGACCAGTTGGGTACGATGGCCACCATCTATAACTATCCTTATTATCCGACACACATCGAGCAGCTTGGCGGTTGGGAGAAAGACAACGACTATGTGGAGTACAAACTGATTGTACCCAAAGAAGGAATACCTGACAAGTTCCGAAAGGTTGCTGAGCTGGTGATGAAACGCTATAACCTACACCCCATGCACCCCAAGCGTAGCCAGGTGTTCGGCAAAGAGCAGTATGGCAGGAAGGTGCTTGATGTTGTAAATAAGACTTTCGGCCATCTCTACGGCTATTCACAAATGACCGAGCGCCAGATAGACGAATACCTAAAGATGTATTTCCCTATGCTCGACATGGACATGCTTTGTCTCATAGAAGACTGGAATACCCCTAACCATGAAGTCATCGGCGTAGGTATCAGCATTACCAACATGACGCGAGCCTTACAGAAATGTAAAAACGGCCGTCTTTGGCCTTTTGGATGGTGGCATTGTATGAAGGCTCTGAAGTTCCACAAGGCGGAGTGCCTCGACCTTATGCTTATCGGCATTCTTCCTGAATATCAGCAAAAAGGCGCCAATGCCTTGCTCTTCTACGACCTCATTCCTATCTACCAGAAGTACGGTTTCAAGTGGGGCGAAACCAATGTCGAGATGGAGACCAACGAAAAGGTACAAAGCCAGTGGCAATATCTGGAACACATACAGCATAAGAGAAGAAGATGTTTTAAGAAAAGCTTATGAACGAAGAAATTATCGAACAAGACCTGCAGACCGTCGACTACGATGACGACAACATAAAAACCCTAACTGGCACGGAGCACATCCGACTTCGTCCTGGTATGTATATCGGCCGACTGGGCGACGGTTCATTGCCTGAAGACGGCATCTACGTGTTGCTGAAGGAAGTCATCGACAATTCGATAGACGAGTTCAAGATGAAAGCCGGTGACCGCATAGAGATTAATATCGACGACAACCTGCGTGTATCGGTGCGCGACTACGGTCGCGGCATTCCTCAGGGCAAGATGATTGAAGCTGTAAGCGTGCTAAACACCGGCGGCAAGTACGACTCGAAGGCCTTCAAGAAGAGTATCGGCCTGAACGGTGTCGGCGTGAAGGCCGTCAATGCGCTGTCAACCCATTTCGAGGTACAGTCGTTCCGCGACGGTAAGGTGCGCAAGGCCACCTTCGAGCGCGGCAAACTCATGACTGATGTGACAGAGGATACGCAGGACGAGAACGGCACGTACATCTTCTTCGAGCCTGACAACGATGCCAAGCTTTTCAAAGGCTACCAATTCCACGACGACATCGTGGAAAACATGCTGCGTAACTACACCTATTTAAATACTGGACTGGCCATTATGTATAACGGCCGTCGCATCCTGAGCCGTCATGGTCTGGAAGATTTGCTGAAAGACCGCATGACCAACGACCCTCTATATCCCATCGTCCACCTGAAGGGCGACGACATCGAGGTGGCTTTCACCCATGCTAACCAGTATGGCGAGGAGTATTACTCCTTCGTCAACGGCCAGCACACCACACAGGGCGGCACCCACCAGAGTGCCTTTAAGGAACATATTGCCCGCACTATCAAGGAGTTCTTCGGCAAGTACGAGTATGCGGACATCCGTACAGGCATCGTGGCGGCTATTGCCATCAACGTCGAGGAACCCGTCTTCGAGAGTCAGACCAAGATCAAGCTCGGCTCCACTCAGATGGCTCCAGACGGCGACAGCATTAATAAATATGTGGGCGACTTCATCAAGCAGCAGGTCGACAACTTCCTGCACATCCACAGCGACGTCGCCGAGGTCATCGAGAACAAAATCAAGGAGAGTGAGCGTGAGCGCAAGGCCATGGCAGGTGTCACCAAGCTGGCTCGCGAACGTGCCAAGAAGGCTAACCTCCATAACCGTAAGCTGCGTGACTGTCGCGTCCACTTCAGCGATGTGAAAAACGAGCGCAAGGAAGAGTCGTGCATCTTCATCACGGAGGGTGACTCAGCCAGCGGCAGCATCACCAAGAGCCGCGACGTCAACACGCAGGCTGTATTCTCGCTTCGCGGAAAGCCCCTCAACAGTTTCGGACTTACCAAGAAGGTGGTTTACGAGAACGAGGAGTTCAACCTGCTGCAGGCTGCCCTGGACATTGAGGAAGGTCTGGACACCCTCAGATACAATAAGGTCATTGTGGCCACCGATGCCGATGTCGACGGCATGCACATCCGACTGCTCATCATCACCTTCTTCCTCCAGTTCTTCCCAGAACTGGTCAAGAAGGGTCACGTCTATGTCCTCCAGACCCCCCTCTTCCGCGTTCGCAACAAACGGACAAAGATTAAGAACAAGCAGGTTTTGGCTGCTGAAGATGAGAAGGCAAAGGAACAAACCGCCAAAAAAGCCGATTTCATCACACGTTACTGCTATAGCGAGGAAGAGCGCATCAAGGCTATTCAGGAACTCGGACCAGAACCGGAGATAACACGCTTCAAGGGTCTTGGCGAGATTAGCCCTGAAGAATTTGCCGGTTTCATCGGACCTGACATCCGTCTGGAGCAGGTCACGCTGCACAAAAACGACCAAGTCCAAAAACTCTTAGAATACTATATGGGTAAGAATACGATGGAGCGCCAGAACTTCATTATCGACAACTTGGTCATTGAAGAAGACAAACCCGAAGACTTAGACTTTTAAAGGTAAAAAAGTAAAAAAGTAAAAAAGTAAAAAGGTAAAAAAGTAAAAAGGTAAAAAGAAAAAGGGGAAAGTAAAAAGTAGAAATGGACACGAACAATAGTTATCATCATAGGGTAATAAAGTTGGTAATAGGTATTTTACCTTTTTACCTTTTTACCTTTTTACCTTTAAATGCGCAGTTCCGCATCAACATGGGCGAGGACTCACCGCTTCGAAAGCTACAAATAGCCGAAATGGCGATTAGTAACCTCTATGTCGATTCCGTCAACGAACAAAAGCTTGTCGAAGATGCCATCCGCGGCATGCTGGAGAAGCTTGATCCACACTCATCCTATTCCACGCCCAAGGAAGTGAAGGAGATGAACGAACCCCTGCAGGGCTCGTTCGAGGGTATTGGTGTACAGTTCAATATGGTGGAGGACACGTTGCTCGTCATCCAGCCCGTCACAGATGGTCCTTCCGAGAGGGTGGGCATCATTGCCGGTGACCGTATTGTCACAGTCAACGACACCGCCATTGCGGGTGTCAAGATGTCGAAGGAGGAGATTATGAAACGTCTGCGTGGTCCGAAGGGGACAAAGGTTGTGTTAGGCATTGTCCGCCACGGCATAGACGACCGTCTGTCTTTTACTGTTATCCGTGACAGGATTCCCGTCAAGACCGTCGATGCGGCGTATATGATACGACCAGGTATAGGCTACATCCGTATCGGCAGTTTTGGAGCCACGACGCACGAAGAGTTCTGTGAACGTTTCACGGCCCTGAAGCAACAAGGCATGACGTCGCTTGTGCTTGACCTGCAGGAGAATGGCGGCGGCTACCTGCAGTCGGCAGCTCAGATTGCCAACGAGTTCTTAGGGGAAGGTGACTTAATCGTCTATACCGACGGTCTGCGTACCAAGCGCCAGGAGTATAAGGCTGATGGCAAAGGCATCTTCAAAGAGGGTAAACTCATCATTCTGGTTGACAGCTACACGGCTTCGGCAGCAGAAATCGTATCTGGTGCCGTACAGGACAACGACCGCGGCACCATTGTAGGTCGACGTACTTTTGGCAAGGGTCTTGTACAACGCCCCATTGATCTGCCTGACGGTTCGATGATACGCCTTACCATCTCCCACTATTTCACGCCCTCTGGACGATGTATCCAGAAGCCATACGAGAAAGGAAAGCAGAAGGACTATGCCGAGGATATGCTCCATCGCGTGAAAAGTGGTGAGTTGATGTCAGCCGACAGCATCCACTTTGCCGACTCTTTGAAGTGCTATACGCTGAAGGAACACCGCGTGGTCTATGGCGGCGGCGGCATCATGCCCGACGAGTTCGTACCCCTCGACACCACCAAATATACCCCATTCCATCGGAAGTTAGCTGCAAAGGCTATCCTTATCAATGCCAACCTGCGCTATGTCGACCAGCATCGTCAGGAACTGAAGCAGCGCTATGCGACATTTGCCGACTTCCGTCAGCAGTTTGAGATTCCCCAAACGGTCATCGACGGCATCATTGCCGAGGGTGAGAAGCAGAACATTAAGCCAAAAGATGAGGCAGAGCTTCAGAAAACCCTGCCTTATCTGCGTACCCAACTGAAAGCACTCGTAGCCCGCGACTTGTGGACGATGGACGAATACTTCGCCATCATCAACGAACAGAACGACATCGTCCTGCAGGCGTTAAAGTTGCTTTAGGCATTCTGCCTGAGACGAAGTCCGAATTCTGGGGAAATGTAGTTATAGAGGCTGCGGCACACCTCAGTCGAGAATTGCTGTCCACTACTGATGATTTGGTCCCATTGCTCTTCACGAAGGCCCTGCCTCAACATGTCGCGGGTAATGCCGTACTTAATGAGTCCGTAGGCGAAGCCTGCGTTGAAGTTGTCGCCAGCGCCAATAGTACTCACTGTCTCTATAGGTTCTATGGGATACTGCTTTTTAAAGTTACCTGCAGCACGCAGCTCTATGGGATTGGCAGCCTGGGTGTAGATGAAGTCCTTGGTATAGAACATGATCTGCGAACGATACACCACATCGGGGTCGTTCTTATGGAACAGTATCTCAAAGTCTTCCGCCGAGCCGCGCACAATGTCGGCCAGCTCGAAGTTCTCCAATAGGTTGGGCGTTATGCGCATAATCTCATTCTGGTGTGAGCCACGGAAGTTGACGTCGTAATACAGGATGGCGCCCTTTTCGTGGGCATATTCCAGAAATGCCTTCACCTGCGGCCGAATGACGGGATTCAGCGCATAGTAAGAACCAAAGAGCACGATGTCGTCGGCCTCAACATTCGGATAGGTAAAGTCCAGCCGGTCGTTGGGATGGTCTTTGTAGAAGATGTACTCCGCGTCGTTCTGCTCGTTAAGGAACGCCAGCGACACGGGCGACTTGGAGTCGGGATAGACGTTGACACACTCAGCCTGACAACCGTTGTCTTTCAAAAACTGGATAATCATCCGCCCCACGCGGTCGTTACCCGTTTCGCTGATGAAACTTGTCGGCACCCCTGCACGACCTAACGAAATGATGGCATTGTACGTCGAGCCGCCTGGCACGGCATGTATGGGCTGGTCACCACGGAAGATGATGTCCAGCACGGTTTCTCCTATTCCTATTACTTTACGCATTGCTCTTAAATTTTGAGTGCAAAGTTAGTCATTTAAAATGAGAAATGAGAAATAAGAAATGAAAAATGTTTCATTTCTCATTTATTATTTTTATCTTTGCAGGCAATTATGGCAAAATACAACACAGCGACACTTCCTAACGGACTGCGGGTAATACACTTGCCGTCGGCATCTACCGTGGTCTATTGCGGCATTGGCATCGATGCCGGCTCACGTCAGGAACAACAGGGAGAGGAGGGTCTGGCACACTTCTGCGAGCATACCACTTTTAAGGGGACACGTCAGCGCTCGTCGCTACAGATTCTGAACTGTTTAGAGAGCGTGGGAGGCGACCTGAACGCCTTTACCAACAAGGAAGACACCATCTTCTATGCCGCAGTTCAGAAGGAACATTTCCAGCGTGCCGTGGACTTGCTGACGGACATCGTGTTTTGTAGCGAATACCCAGAACATGAGATTGACCACGAGAAGGACGTCATCTGCGATGAAATCGAGAGTTATAACGACTCGCCAGCAGAACTGATTTATGACGAGTTCGAGAACCTGCTGTTTCTGGGTCACCCATTAGGACATAATATATTAGGTACGCGCGAGCAGGTTCTGCAGTTCACTTCTTCCGATGCTCGACGCTTCACGGCACGATACTACCGTCCGGAGAATGCCATCTTCTTCGTCTATGGCGACGTGAACTTCAACCGCTTGGTGAAAAGTTTAGAAGTACGAGGCGAGAAGCTGCATCTTCCATCTCCCATCCCACAGCCCACATCTTCCATCCTACATCCCACATCTGAATCACATCTGCCATCAAATACCCATCATCAGGCTCACGTCATGCTGGGATGTAAGGCGTTTGCCTGGGACGACGCTCGTCGTATGCCGCTTTATCTGTTGAACAACATCCTCGGCGGCCCAGGAATGAATGCCCGTCTGAACCTCTCGCTACGCGAGCGCCAGGGACTGGTTTATACCGTCGAGAGCTCGATGGCGACTTATAGCGACACAGGCAGCTGGACGGTCTATTTCGGCTGCGACCACCACGACGTGAAGAGTTGCTTGCGGCTGGTACACCGTGAACTGGACCGCGTCATGCAACATCCCCTGAGCGACCGCCAGCTGACGGCAGCCAAGCGACAACTGAAAGGACAGATTGCCATTGCCTGCGACAACCACGAGCAGTTCACCCTCGATTTCGCCAAACACTTCCTCCACAACGGAAAAGAACGGCACATCAGCCAACTTCTCGCCCAGATAGACGACATCACAGCCGCCCAGATACAGGACGTCGCCCAGGCACTCTTTGCCCCAGACCACTTGCAACAACTCATCCTATAGCAGTCCTTTTATTCTTTTAATCTTTTATTCTTTTATTCTTCCATGCAGTACATAAATGACGCCATCACGTTGCTCCAGCAACTCATCAGCATACCGTCAGTAAGCCGTGACGAGAGTGCCGCCGCTGACTGTTTCGAACAACAGGTCAAGGCTTGGGGACTACCAGCCCGACGCATCGGCAACAACATCCTGATACAGGAAACCATAGATCCGGCCAAACCGACTCTATTGCTCAACGCCCACATCGACACCGTGAAACCCGTAGCCTCCTGGACACGCGATCCGTTCAAGCCTACCATCGAGGGCGACCGCCTTTACGGATTGGGCAGTAACGACTGCGGCGGTGGACTGGTAAGCCTCCTCATGGTTTACCGCATGCTGCGTGAATCCCCCACACAGTACAACCTGGTCTATCTCGCCTCGTGCGAAGAGGAAGTCAGCGGTGCCAACGGTTTTTCATTAGCCCTGCCCGAACTGCCGAAGATTGACGTCGCCATTGTCGGCGAGCCGACAGGCATGCAGCCAGCTATTGCCGAGAAGGGATTGATGGTTATCGACGGCATAGCCCGTGGCAAGAGTGGCCACGCAGCACGCAACGAAGGCATCAATGCCATCTACGAAGCGCTCGACGACCTCGTGTGGCTACGCGACTACCGTTTCAAGCGCGAGAGTCCGCTCTTAGGACCAACCAAAATGACCGTCACCGTCATCAACAGCGGCACACAGCACAACGTCGTGCCAGACGAGTGCCACTTCGTCATCGACGTGCGCACCAACGAGTACTACCACAACGAGTACCTGTTCGCCTTCCTCAAGAAACAGATGAAAAAGTGTGAACTGAAGGCCCGCTCCTTCCGCCTCTCCTCGTCGAGCATTGCCGAAGACCACCCCTTGGTACAACGCTGTCTTCAACTTGGCATGACGCCTTTCGGCTCTCCCACACTCAGCGACCAGGCCCTGATGCCCTTCCCCTCACTGAAACTCGGCCCTGGCGAGTCCTCGCGCAGCCATTCCGCTGACGAGTTCATCTGCATCAGCGAAATAGAAAAAGCCATCAGCACCTATACAGCACTCATAAACGGTTAACGGTTATTGTCAAAGATTCACTTCTGAATCAACCTTACCTTGCGCCTGTTACCTGATGGCCTGACGGCGAAGTGGAGCCAGTAGGTGCCCTTGGGCGAGCGTTCTAACAGGAGTTCGTCGAAGTCCTCTTGGCTTTCGTGCCTTTTTAATTCTTTTATAATGAATTCCGCGCCCTTCTGAGTCCAGACGAGATAGGTGCGCTCCTTTTGTTTCCCGTCCTTCGAGTAGTAGACGAAGAGTCTGTCCTGAGCCAGTCCAAGACCCTCGTATTCGGCTGATGTTCAAAAAATTAACTATTCAATTTTATTTGGATTATTAGGGAGTAACTTTCTAAACCTCATTTCTTGATTTTTAGCATCCAATACTGCCATCTGGTCTTTTGCCATTTGGTGCAATATGACTCTACGCCGATCACGATTAAAACCTTGTTTGATTAACATGGAATTCAGTGACTCCATATTAGACAACACAACAAGCTGATTGATAGTCGCCGTATCTCTAACGTTCATTTTTTTCTTAGCAAGCTCTGGGTTTGCTTCCTCCCAGTCCTTTGCTGTACAGCCGAAAAGAATAAGGTTCAACATATCAGCCTCAGTCGCATATATTAGGCTCTCCTTAAAACGCGTTAAGCTGTATTTAGGGATAATGATATTCTTAATAGCATCCGTGTGAAGAGTATAATTTGTTTTAGACAACAACCTTTTTACATTCCATTGCTCAAGGAGTGGATTATCTTCCTGTTCTTTGAGCCGTTGGTATTCCTGTACAATATACAATTGGAATTTCGGGCTAATCCACATTCCAAAGTTGAATGCAATGTCCTTGTGAGCGTATGTACCTCCACCACGTCCTGATTTCGATACTATACCGATGGCATTTGTCCCTTCAATCCACTTTTTGGGCGTCATATTAAATCGATTAAGACCTGCCTCATGCCAAAAGGTGTCGAATTCGGCACCTTTAAAGTTTGGGTTGTGTAGTTGCTCCCAAATGCCTAAGAATTCTATTGTATTCTTATTGCGCATCCAGTTCCTGATATGATCCTCACCCTCACTTCCTTTTACCATATCAGTTAGGCTGATATAGTCATTGTCTTTTTCTTTATTCAGAATAACTCGTATCTCTTTAGAAAAGACTTCTATCGTTCTAATTTTTACCATATTACTTTTAATAGCCCACTAATAATATTCCTTTTAATGGTAACTGCAAACGTCCATTAATATAGAGCGTTTCCAGAAATGTACGTATAATCTGATAGTCGTTATGAATGACTGGCTTTCCATTGGAAAGTGAAGAGTATTCATTCAAAACAGCTATCACCAAATATTCTACCTCAAACATCATACATGCCTGAAATATATCTTTTAAGAATTGATTGTTGTAAACAGCCCTACCTGCTTCCACCTCAATAACAATATGGCCATCAGCACTGAGGGCATCGGCATAGAACGATTTGTCGATTTCATTGTTCTCACCGAAAAGAACTGGGACGTCTATCTTTTCTTGTTTCTTCTTTCCTTGTTCTACTCTAAAACCTATTTTCTCAAGATGAGGTCGTAACAGAGCCAACATATCGTTAGAGACGAGATGTTCATTACTATTTTTCTCAGAATCAACTACTTTAAAACAGTTGATGATTTCTAGTATGTCGGGAGTGACGCCCCTTGAGCGTGGAAAAAACTGATAGTTAACCATTTATAATCACTTAGTTTTATATAGATTCTTCCTCCAGCGAGTTAAAGAAGTCCTCATCAATCTCATATGACTTAACTTCATTGAGGCCAATGCCGTATTCTGCCAACTTATTGATGAGTTCCTCGCCATCCATCAGGTCTATCAAACGCTTACCTTCGCTCGATGCCTCTTCTTTGGCCTCGCGGGTGAATGCACCTGTGGTTATGAGTACGCCTTTTTCGATGTTGGTTCCCAGTGAACCACGGAAATCGCGGATTTGTGGTGCTCCAACTTGGCCTTTATAACGCTTACACTGGAAAGCCACGTTAAAGCTGAAGATTCCATTGAT
>JAEEGH010002097.1_pt1 | contig 54880 bp, 45 predicted proteins | sample 9134181 | NCBI WGS metagenome assembly JAEEGH01 (sample SAMN16246544, study PRJNA631951) | gut metagenome | biome: gut microbiome; feature: rumen; material: DP-attached | host: Bos | place: Iran: Karaj | collected 2018-10 | reverse complement strand
GCATCAGAGACAGGATCGGGATCTGCTCCGTCCTCATCGCACGGGGAGCCATCTCAAAGAGCATCTTATCGGGAAGGATCTTCGAGAACAGATAGAATACTACCTCCGACAGAGGCGGATACATGCTTTGAGTGTCGTATGGACGCCTCATGGCAACGCCGGGCAGGCAGTTGAAATAATCCATGAAGGTATCCGTCATGTCGCGGAAGAAGAGCTGGCCTATGAGAGAGCCCCTGTCGAACATCGCGACAAGAACGAAGCTTACGAATGACAGCACCACAGCCGCAGCTGCTATGCGTCTCATTCCTGTCTGTTTATCATTTCCCAAGACCGGTTTGATGTTCATTCCTTCTTATCCTGTCCGCCGTTCTTCTGCTCCGGCACCTTTGCCGAACAGATTATCATGCCTGCTGTAATTATAACAGTTAATACCAGCATGGAATAAAGGAAGATGGTGCAGCCTCCGAAGATGCCGTCCTTTGCTATGAACTTTCCTACGAGGAGGAACTCGAAGACCGTGCCTGCGACATAGGCCGCGATGACCCATCCCTGCTTACGCATGATGGTAAGGACTGTCCTTGCAAAGTTGCTGTAAGCGAGGAGGCTTCCGCCCGCCATGAGTATGAGAAGTCCCGTCTTATACATCGTAAGATCCTTATGGAAGAACAGAGACAGGACCGGTATGCCGAGAAGATATGTTCCCGCCATGATGAGCACCGTAAGTATAGCCAGGAAGACTGTCTGCCTGAGCATCTCTTTGCGGAAAGCCTTCATGTCGCGCCCCGCATAATTGTCTGCCATACCCTTGATGATCGGCATGTAGATGAACTGTCCGACAACGCCTATCAGGAAGACGGGCATCGCGATATAGCCGTAATCCGCCTGCGCTTCCGAACTCATCTGCGCATCTATCGCGAACTTGGGTGCGTTGATCATGTAGAAGGACAGGAACGTTGCAAGGAACAGTCTGAAGCAGTCTGCAAACAGCGTCATGACACCCTTGCTCTCTGCCTTCTCTTCCGAGCCTCTCGCAACGGAAGATGTCAGGAACAGAAGGTAGAAGGATGCTGCTGCAGATATCGCCAGGGATATTGCTGTGGCGATGAGAAGGTCCTTGCAGATGAACAGGGTTATCGCATACGCCAGGATCGTGACGGTAAGCCTTACCGAATAGCACTTGCCTGCGACATCGAGCCTGCCGTTAAGCTGCTGCTGGCCCTGATAGATATCCTCTATCGAATCTATTGCCTTGAGAAGGCAGACCAGTATGATGATGATCGTCTTGGATGTCTCGTAGCCGATGGTCACCGCCGAATAGAAAATATATCCCAGCGATACGGCCATCATGACAGCCGTGGAGATAAGCCTCGAATTCAGATATGTCCTGAATGAATATTTGTGGCCGACGTCGGTCGCCTGCATCTCACGCATTCCGTATTTACCGACATTGAGGAAGAGATTGCCGACTGCCCATGCGATGTTGAACACACCGGCATCGTAGTCTCCCAACACTCTCGATATCACCATCAGGATGAGGACCGACTGGGCGGCATTGATAAGGCCGCTGGCAGTATTGTAGATAAAACTGTCTCTGGCTATCGCAGTATCCTTACCGATAAGAAATCCTCTCAGCATCTTCTCCACTCGTTCCTTTGTGCGTTCGAATATCCGTCTCTGATGCCGCGGAATACGGCCGATACTTTGTCCTTCCTGTCAGTCTCGAAGAACAGTGCCCTGATGAATGTCTTGATCACATATCTTCCGAACAGTCTGAAGCTCCTCGAAGCCGGCGAATATCCCGACCGTATGAGCCAGATGTGGTTCCTGACAGAATAATAATACCTTAATGATGAATAATTGTGAGTCACTATCTTGAGGCCGAGGAACTTATGCTCTATCCTCTCGCCGAACCTGTGCACCAGCATCGAGTCTCCGATGACCGCATGCCTGAAGCCGTAAGTGCCCGCTCTCAGGCAGAATTCCTCATCCGCCGCATCGATAAAATACACCTCGGCAAAATCCCCGGTCTTATCGAACATGCTGATATCGTACAACGCACCCGAGACGATTACATAATCCAGATACATGACGCCGCCGGGAGCGCTCATCGCCTCCTCTTCGGTCTCCACCGCATAGGGGCCGGTTATCGTAACGCTCTCGTCATTCGCACGGACCGTCATCGCCTTCTCGAGATAATCACCGAAATCATTCCACGTACTGTCCTGGTCCATCGACAGAAGATACTCGTAACCTCCGGCGCGGGCCTTTCTGAGCGCCGCGTTGAGCGCCTTTACCACGCCGGCGTTCTTATCGCTCTGGACGAACTCGACCTTGCTTCTGTCCGTCAGCTGATCCAGGAACTTATCCCTGTCTTCCACCGGGGAATTGGCCCAGATCAGAAGCTTTCCTATATCGTTAAGATAGCGGTTGATATTCCTTGCCGCTTCTTCGAGATCGGGATTATAAAGGGTAACTACGCCGTAGATGTTGCTCATTACAGGTCGAAATAATGGAACTTGGATACGATCTTATATCCGATCAGGGCGGGCTTGATCAGGTGGAGCTTCTCCAGTATGACCGTCATCCTGACGATCTTGGTGGCATAGTCTCTCATCGGTGAATCAACGCCTAACTTGAGGAACCTGTTCTTCCTGTAGTCGGGATCGTACTTCTCCATCGTTTTACGGATCTTGTCGTACTCTCTTAAGAAGTCAGCAAAAGGCCTTCCGTATGCGCAGTAAAAGGACAGAGTATAGAGCTTGATCAGCATGAGCTCGACTATCGCCGCATCCTCGTCCTTATTCTCCTTGAGCTTGTCCAGGACCGGTACGAGGAACGAGCATGAAGACTCGAAGAGCCTCAGGCCCTGCCAGGGAGAGTTCTTTTTCTGCTTCCTTGACTGGGAGTCAGTATGTACGAACCAGTTGTAGATCGTCTTGTGGACGAACTCGACCTTCTTGCAGTACTGGTTATATAAGACATTGATATAGACATCGTCCGGATATACTTCCTTGAACCTGATGCCGTTGTCGATGAAGATGCTCCTTCTGTACATGGTTCCGTGGTGGACGCCGCAGATCCATTTCGAAGGGTTGGCGGGAAGGTCCTGATACTGTATGGTCTTGCCTTCCTCGTTGACGTCCCTGAACTGTGCGATGACCCTGTCGGCATCGGACTTCAGTGCGGCGCCTGCAAGCACTTCGAGGCAATCGTCATCCATCCAGTCGTCCGAGTCGCACAGAAGGATGTATCTTCCCTTTGCCGCGTCGAGCAGCCTGTTCCTGGTCTCGAAGACTCCCATGTTATGCTCGTTCACGAGAAGCTTGATATCCATCTCGGGGTGCTCGGCCATATACTCGCGGATGACCTTGACCGTATCGTCGCTCGAGCAGTCGTCGCACATGACGACTTCATAGTCCTTGAACCTCTGTCTTCTTATGGCATCAAGGGATCTTCTCGCATATCTTGCATAGTTGTAGCATGTGAAGGTAACGCTGATGAAGGGCTCGCCCTCTACCGGCGTCCTGTTAAGAGCCGCATCTATGTTGAGGTCTTCGGTGACGACTTCGTTCTTTGTCTTGTCGCCCTTGTCATCCTTGCTCCTGAATGCCCAGAGCTTGTTGAGCAGGAAGTTGACCGGGATGCTGATCACGAGGTTAAGAAGGGGTGCGATCAGCTTGTGGACGTGAAGGACGTCGACCCACAGCCATGAGAGCACGGCAGCAAGGATTATTCCCGTGAAGGCATAGGCGCAGTAAGTCTTGATGAGAGCTGCGAACCAGTTCCTCTTCTGGCCGTCCTTCAGGGTGAACACGAGCCTGTTGTTCCAGTAGAATGACCACAGAACGCTGAGCGTGAACGATACCGCGATGCCTATCATGACATCGGGAGAGAATACGAATGTGCCGATGGATGCCTGCTGTGACAATACCGTCGGAGCGAGCAGGAGGATCGTCAGTGCATTGAGACAGTAAGAGATGGCCGTGTTGGTCACGCCCACCAGGCAGAACTTGATGAACTGGAGCAGCGATTCCCACTGCTTCTCGGTAAGCTCTTTGTGAAACAGTTTCAGAAAAGGAGTGAAAACCGCTCTGATAAGTCTGTCGATAAAATTCATTATGCCCGATCCTTTGAAAGATAAACCGAATTATTATAACCGTGCGTATCAGTTTCGGTCAATTGTACAGATAGAATTATAATAATATATATGATAAACTCGCAACGGTTGAAAATAACAAAAGATATACAAGAGGTTTTCCCATGCTTATCAAAGTTTCAGATTATGTTATCAAAAGGCTTGAAGAGACCGGCGTAAAGCATATGTTCATGCTCCCGGGCGGCGGTGCGATGCATCTGAACGACTCACTCGGCAAGAGCGAGAAGATCCAGTTCGTCTGCTCACAGATGGAGATGGGCGCTGCCATCGCGGCAGAAGCTTATGCCAGGGTCAACAACTGCTTAGGACTTCTCATGGTAACGACGGGTCCCGGCGGAACGAATGCCATCACCGGCATCGCAGGCGCATTTCAGGAATCCACCCCGATGTTCGTCGTATCCGGTCAGGTCAAGAGACTAGATATGATCAGAGACCAGCACTTAAGACAGCAGGGCATGCAGGAGCTCGATATCGTATCGGTCGTAAAGCCCATCACAAAGTATGCCGCACTCGTAGATCAGCCTAACCTCATCAGATACCACGTGGAGCGTGCGCTCTATGAAGCAACACACGGCAGGAAGGGACCTGTCTGGATCGATATCCCGCTGGATGTCCAGGCATCCATGGTAGAAGAGGATGAGCTCGTAGGATATGAGCCTTTCGAGGCCCCCGCGAGATCCCTGGACAAGCTCTGCCTCCAGATAATCGAGAAGATCAACAAGTCGGAGCGTCCCGTCATCCTCGCAGGAAGCGGTATCCGCCACGCAGGTGCTATCGAGGATTTTGCAAAGCTTGAAGCCGCTCTCGGCATCCCCGTCCTCACCACATGGAACGGTCTTGATCTTGTTCCCGAGGACGATCCGCTCTACTTCGGAAGACCGGGCGGACTTGGCCACAGATATGCAAACTTCATCCAGCAGAACTCAGACCTGTTCATGGCCATCGGCGCAGGCATGAACCTGCTGCAGACCGGTTATAATTTCGACGGTTTTGCAAGAGAAGCGTTCAAGGTCATCGTGGACATCGACCCGAACGAGCTCATGAAGATCAACGTGCGCCCCGACATCCCGGTATGCGGCGATGCAGGCGAGTTCATCAGAACGCTCCTCAAGTATCAGGACAGGATCGAGAAGAAGGATAGATCTTCCTGGCTCGATTACAGCAGAAGACTTAAGGAGAAGTATCCCATGGTCACGGAAGACTGCTGGCAGGAGAAGGACTTCGTCAACACATACTGCCTCGTGGATACCATCTCGGATCTCATGCAGCCTGACGATGTATATGTATCGGGAAGCTCCGGATCCTCCATCGATATCTCCATGCAGGCATTCAAGGTCAAGAAGGGCCAGAGGGTATTCTGCACGAAGCGCCTCGCTTCCATGGGTTACGGTCTGCCTTCAACAGTAGGCGCATGCCTTGCGGCTAACGGCGCGAGGACCTGCTGCGTCACGGGCGACGGCGGAGTCGTAATGAACATCCAGGAGCTCGAGACGATCCACAGACTGAACCTGCCCATCAAGCTGTTCATCATCCGCAATAAGGGATACGGCGCGATCAAGGCAACCCAGACGAACATATTCAACAAGCATTTTGTTGCCTGCGATCCCGAATCAGGCCTCACGATCCCCGATATCGGAGCCATCGCCAGGGCATACGGCTTCAAGACTGTTGCCATCAACAACAACTCCGAGCTCAAGGATAAGGTTACGGAAGTGCTCGAATCCGAAGGTCCCGTCGTATGTGAGGTATTCACTCCGATCGGACTTACCGCAAGACCGAAGCAGGTATCCTACAAGAACAGCAAGGGTCAGATGGAGTCACTTCCTCTCGAATACATGAACCCGCCGCTCCCGGAAGACGAGTTCAACGAGAATATGATAATTCCTCTCTTCGAGAAGAATTAATGCCTGCCCCGCGTGGGCTATAATAGATAGGGAAAATAATAAAGGAAGAGGTTTATACCATGTCAAAACAAATCGAACTTTTGGACTGCACGCTGCGTGACGGATCCTATATCACGGGTTCCGAGTTCGGAGCAGCTGCCATCAAGGGAATCATCAAGAAGATGCAGGATGCCCACATTGAAGTAATCGAGTGCGGCTGGCTCAAGGATAAGGAATATAAGGAAGGCACAACATACTTCCATGTTCCTTCAGACCTCGAGAAGTATCTCATCGACAAGCAGGAAGATGCCGTCTACGTCGCCATGATCGACTGGGACAGATATGACACTTCCGCACTGCCTCCGTATGACGGCAAGTCGATCGACGCCATCCGCGTCGTCTTCCCTCACGGAAAGCACAAGGAAGGAATGGAAGTCGGCAAGAAGATCCGCGAGAAGGGCTACAAGGTCTATCTCCAGGCTGCAAACACGCTGTCTTACAGCAATGAGGATCTGTATGATCTCGCACAGTGCATCAACGAGTTCAAGCCCGTAGCGGTATCCATCGTTGATACTTTCGGTGCAATGTATCCGGAAGACCTGGAGAGGATCTCCACGGTACTCGATGCTTATGTCGACAGAGACATCAAGCTCGGATTCCACTCACACAACAACCAGCAGCTGTCATTTGCTCTGTCCATCAAATTCGTCGAACTCATGAAGAAGTTCGGCAGAGGCGGTATCGTTGATGCGAGCCTCTGCGGAATGGGACGCGGCGCAGGCAATACCACGACCGAGCTCATCACGAGCTATCTGAACCAGAAGGAGCACGGCGACTACGACATGAACGCAGTCCTCGATGCCATCGACATGTACATGGAAGAGTTCAAGGAGAAGTTCGAATGGGGCTACTCCACTCCCTACTTCATCGCAGGCATGTACCAGACTCACGTCAACAACGTGGCTTACCTTCTCAAGAATCACCGCACGAATTCCCGCGACATGAGGAACATCTTCGCATCCCTCAGCACAGAGGAGAGAAGACACTACGATTACGACCTGCTCGAGAACAAGTATCTCGAGAACCAGGGAAGGATCGTGGACGATGCCGCTGCGATCGAAGATCTTAAGAGCAGATTCGCTGACCGTAAGATCCTCCTTCTTGCTCCCGGCAAGTCCATCATCGAGGAAGAAGCAAAGATCAAGCAGTTCATCGCTGAGAACGACCCCGTCATCATCGGCGTAAATGCATACTGCGACAAGTATGATTACGATTACCTCTTCTTCACCAATTCCGTTCGTTATGAATATGCGAAGGAAGTATACGGTGACAAGCTCGAAGGCATCTCGAAGATCCTTCTGTCCAACATCACTTCCGAGCCTTCAGAAGGTGCGGCAGTCATCAACTTCAACAGCGTTATCAAGAGAGGCTGGGAGCACTTCGACAATGCGATGATCCTCGCGTTAAGACTCACAGGCAGGATCAAGCTGCCGGAAGTCAACGTGGCAGGATTCGACGGATTCAAGACCTCTTACAACGAGAGCTATGCAGACCTCTCTCTGCCTACCCTCAACCCTGACGGTAAGTGGGATGAACTCAACGAAGAGATCAAGGATATGTTCACCGACTACAAGGCTTCCGTAGACGGCAAGCAGAAGATCAACTTCCTTACAGAGAGCTACTTCAATGAGTGATAACAAGACTTATTCCTGCCTGCTGTTCGATATGGACGGCACGATAGCCGATACCTCCGAAGGCATCTATAACGGCCTGAGGTATATGGCATTGAAGATCGGAATACCCGCACTGTCCGAAGATGTCATGCACACATTCCTGGGACCTCCGCTCACCGGATCTCTCATGAGAGCTTACGGCATGACTGAAGACGAGGCTGTGGTTGCCGTGAAGATCTACCGCGAATACTATTCCAAGACCGGAGTCATGGAGTGCAATCCCTACCCCGGTTTCTGCGAGACGGTAAGAAAACTCAAGGATGCCGGCATTAAGATCTATGTCGCCACATCCAAGCCCACTCCCTTCGCAGAGCAGATCGTGGAGAAGTTCGGCATCAAGGAGTGCTTCGATGCAGTTATCGGAAGCAACCTCGATAACACAAGATCCAAGAAGGTCGAGGTCATCAACTATATCCTCGATACCTACAAGCTCGATAAGAGTGAATGTCTCATGATAGGAGACAAGAGCAACGACATAGACGGAGCAAGACAGGCCGGGATCGATTCTCTCGGTGTAACATACGGCTTCGGCTCCGTTGAAGAGCTAGAGGGCGCAGGCCCGACATATCTGGCTGATACGCCCGAACAGATCCTACCTTACGCAGGAGTATGAATATGAGAAGAGCAATTCTTACCGGCGCGACAGGCGCCATCGGACTCGCCCTGATAAGAGAACTCATAGATGACGGAGTCGAAGTACTCGTTCTCTGCCACAAGGGTTCGAAGAGAACGGACAGGATACCGGTAAGCCCCCTCGTGGAGCTTAAGGATTGCTCTCTGGATGATCTTGCAGGTCTTACGAACGATACCGGCAAGGAATACGATGTGTTCTATCATTTCGCGTGGGCAGGCACCACAGGCGATGCCCGTAACGACATGCCCCTGCAGAATCAGAACGTAAAGTATGCCCTTGATGCCGTCGACTGTGCGGAAAGGTTCGGCTGCAAGAGATTTGTAGGCGCAGGTTCCCAAGCTGAATACGGAAGGGTCGAAGGCACGCTGAAGCCCGATACTCCCGCCTTCCCCGAGAACGGTTACGGCATGGCTAAGCTCTGTGCCGGACAGATGACCAGGATCCGCGCGCACCAGCTCGGCATGGAGCATGTGTGGCCCAGGATATTGAGCGTTTACGGTCCTTACGATGGTGAGGCTTCGATGGTGACTTCCACGATAAGAAAGCTGTTAGAAGGCGTTAAGCCCTCCTTCACCAAGGGCGAGCAGCAGTGGGATTATCTCTATTCCGGTGATGCCGGCAAGGCATTCAAGCTCATCGGCGAGAGAGGCAGAGACGGTGCGGTATATCCGCTCGGCGGCGGCAAGGCAAGACCTCTGGCTGACTATATACTCATGATGAGAGATGCTGCCAACCCTGATGCAGAACTGGGTCTCGGCGATATCCCCTACGGCGACAAGCAGGTCATGTATCTGTGCGCAGACATAACCGACCTTACCCGCGATACGGGATGGGTGCCTGAGACTGATTTCGAGACGGGTATCGCGAATACTGTAGCCTGGTTAAGAGGCTGAACTTTCCGCTTTTTTGTCTTTCCTGTGAGTCCTGATGAAGTTTATCAGGATGTCTGCCATCAGCACTACCGACATGATGATCGCCGTCCAGCAGATGATCATGGTGTTCCTGTCGTAGTACGGCCTCAGCTCGTGGAATATTCCCGTGGGAAGCGGCGCGAGCATGATGGTCAGCATCATCGCATAGACATAATCGATTAGCTTCAGCGGCCTGTCCACGAAGAAGAAGAACAGCCAGGGGATGACCATGAAGATTATCATGTACTTGCCGCAGTTCTCGACGAGACCAAGCATCGACAGCGAGAGCAGGGCTGACATCTTCCATCTGTTCTCGATCTTCTTGTCTACCAGGAAGAATGAGACGATAAGGCATGCTGCAGCCACCATTCCTGCAAAAGTAAGCCAGCGGTGATAGCCTGTAGATCCCAGAAGGAGGAAGCTTACGCCGTTGGAGAATGATATTCCGTAGTTCTCCGTCTCCTTGAACTTGCCGATAGCATTAAGCATGTTCTTTATAGCTTCGATGCCTCCGAAGAAGACGAACGGACCGACCGAGAAGACGATGCCGTAGATGACCGTGCGGACGGCTTCCTTGATCCTCTTGTCCCTTATCAGCATAAGGCCGAATATCGCAGGGTACAGTTTGATCGCGGCAGACAGCGCCAGGCAGATATAACCGACCTCTCTGAGCCACGCACGCTCGTCATCGTAGCAGATGAAGTAGAGCAGGAGGAACACGAACGAATATATGATGATGTTGCCTCTCTCGAAAGCGAACAGCACCGGGGTGCTCAGCATCATCGCCATGGTTATCGCCATCTTCTCGAAGTATCCGCGCTTACCCAGAGGTTTCTGCATCGCTCCTATAAAAAGGATTATAAAGAACAGGAAGAACAACAGCAGCGAGAACTGGATCTCCTGGTATCCTCTTATGCGGAAGCCGCCCCTCGCCGCCCAGGGCTTGAGGTACGAAGTGCCCGGTATCAGCGACCCGAAAAACTTGAATATCAGGCAGCACAGCGGCGGGTAGATAACGTCGTGCTCGTAGGGACCGTACATGGTGTCATAGACACTGTTATAGAAGTCCATGAACGTATCGGCCCTGTCGAACGGGCGCCAGAAGAATATGTTCGCGAACTTGAATCCCGGATCCTTAAGGCTCCAGATCATTAATACCGCGAATGAGATCAGTATCAAAAACGCCGACAAGAGCTGTAAGCGCTTTGCCGGCATTATCTTATTAAGCTTTGCTTCAAGCCTTGTCTTCGTTCTCATCGAAGTTGAGTCTCTCCTCCTCGATTACAAGGGGTCTGTTCATGATACGCTGGTTCATGCTCATGATGTACTCGCCTATGAATCCGAGGAACAGCATGATAACTCCTCCGAAGAAGAAGATACCGATGACAACGGGAGCCTGGCCGGCTTCGAATCCGTACCAGTTAACGAGCTTCATGATGAGATATACGAGACCTATGATGAAGCTGAAGAATGCGACTACCGCACCTCCGAATACTCCGAGTCTTAAGCCTAACTTCGTATATGTCGTGATCGACTGCATAGCAGCGTCATAGAGTGTGTACCAGTTGTTGTGTGTCTTGCCTGCACGGCGCTTGGGCTGCTCGTACTCGACTTCGCATCTCTTGTAGCCGAGCTCTGCGACAACGCCTCTGATGAACGGGATCGGATCGTGAAGATCGCGAAGGACCTGAACGAACGACTTGTCATAGAGACCGAAGCCCGTGAACTGCTCGATCATCTCGACGTCGGACATCTTCTTCATCATCTTGTAGTAGACGGATCTCAGGAAGTAGATGAACGGATTCTCCTTGGAGGAAGTCTTGACCGCGCTTACGATCATGTATCCCTCCTCCCACTTCTTGACGAATGTGGGGATGAGTTCCGGAGGATCCTGGAAGTCGCAGCACATGGTAACAGTGCAGTCACCCGTAGTCTGAAGGATGCCGTAGTAAGGAGAATTGAACTGTCCGAAGTTCCTTACGTTGAATATAGCCTTGATCCTGGGGTCGTTCTTGCACATCTCGCGCAGATAGACCCTTGTCGCATCAGTCGAGCAGTTGTCGATGAAGAGGATCTCATAGTCGTAATTGGACAGATCCCTCTCGAGCACTTCCTTAACTGCCGCAGCTATCTCCCTGACATTCTCTTCTTCGTTGTAGCAGGGGATCATGACACTTATCTTTTTCATTATGCGTTAACCGCCTCGATTATAGTCTTTGCCATATAGTCGATCATCTCATCAGTCATTCCGGGATAAACGCCTACCCAGAATGTGTTGTTCATGATGTAATCGGTGTTCTTGAGCTCGCCGGATACGCGGTATTTGTCAGTGCCTCTGATCTGGTCGAAGCAGGGATGTCTTGTGATGTTGCCCGAGAACAGGAGTCTTGTCTGGACGTTGTGGTCCTCGATGTACTTTGTTACTTCGTTACGGGTATGCTTGGAACCCTCGGGTACGGTGATGAGGAATCCGAACCATGACGGACGGCTGCCCTCTGCGGGTTCAGGCAGGATGACCTGATCTGCGATGGGAGCGAGAGCTGCCTTCAGTCTGTCCCAGTTGTGTCTTCTTCTCTCGATGAATGAAGGGAACTTCTTGAGCTGCTCAACACCTACTGCTGCCTGCAGGTCAGTGACCTTGAGATTGTAGCCGAAGTGGCTGTAAACATACTTGTGATCGTATCCGTGAGGAAGTTCGCCGTAATCGCCGTCGAATCTGTGTCCGCAGAAGTTGTCGCGGCCGGACGGGCAGATGCAGTCTCTTCCCCAGTCACGGTATGACAGGATCATACGGTTAAGGAGCGGGTTGTTGGTGTATACTGCACCGCCCTCACCCATTGTCATGTGGTGCGGAGGATAGAACGAAGATGTTCCGATGTCGCCCCATGTTCCGGTGAATCTTGTCTCGCCGTCAATGGTGTACTGTGAACCCAGTGCATCGCAGTTGTCCTCGACGAGCCAGAGATCATGCCTGTCGCAGAACTCCTTTACTGCCTTGATGTTGAAGGGGTTGCCGAGAGTGTGCGCGATCATTACTGCCTTGCACTTCTCGGAATATGCTGCCTCAAGTGCATCTGTATCGATATTGTACTGAGGGATCGTAACGTCTACGAATACGGGTACTGCGCCATATTGGAGAGCAGGTGTGACTGTCGTGGGGAAGCCTGCAGCGACCGTGATGATCTCATCGCCGGGAAGGATCTGTCTGTCGCCCAGCTCAGGTGCAGTGAGAGCCATGAAAGCGATGAGGTTCGCAGAAGATCCGGAGTTAACGAGGTGAGCGAACTTAACGCCGATCCACTCAGCGAAGTTCTTCTCGAACTCATCGGAGAATCTTCCCGTTGTGAGCCAGAAATCGAGCATTGCATCCGTGAGGGAGCACATCTCCTTCTCGTCGAATACTCTCGATGCATAGGAGATCCTGTCGCCTTCCTTGAAGGGCTCCTTCTTCTCCTTGAAGTCGTGATAGTACTCAGCTACGAGAGCCTTTATCGCGTCTCTTGCTTCTGCTTCATTCTTCCACTCTGCCATAATACAAAAGTCTCCTTAAAACTTTAATTGACTAAGATATTCGCCTATCTGCCTGTCCATCTCGGCAGGGATGTCGCCGCCTGCGAGCCAGACCTTGGAGAACTCCACCGTCTTGCCGATGCCTTCCTTGATGTGCCATGTGGGCTGCCATCCGAAGGTCTTCTTGATCTTGTCGCAGTTGAGCCTTAAGAATCCCGCCTCGTGAGGAGCATTCGCTTCAGACTTGTTCTCCCATGCAAATCCGTCACCCCATGCTTCGCAGAACATATCCGCGAGAGTTCCTGTGGTAACGCAGTCACAGTCATCCGGACCGACATTGTAATAGTCCTGATACTTCGGGTCAAGTTCCTGCTCCATGGCGATCGTCATGTAGATCGCGAGAGGCTCCAATACATGCTGGTAAGGTCTTACCGAATAAGGATTCCTTACTTCGAGCTTCCTGCCTGCCGCTGCAGCCCTTACGCTGTCGGGGATGATCCTGTCGTTTGCAAAATCACCGCCGCCTATTACGTTGCCTGCGCGTGCGGTGGATACCGTGATGAATCTCTCGCCGCTCGCGAGCATCGGATCGAAGAAAGATCTCTTGTAGCTGTGCGTAACAAGCTCGCTGCAGCTCTTGGAATTCGAATACGGATCGTAACCGTCGAGCATCTCGTCTTCCCTGTAGCCCTCTTCACGCTCTTCGTTCAGATAGACCTTATCGGTGGTAACGTTGAGAACGCTCTTGACGGAATCCGTGGCGCGGACGCACTCGAGGAGGTTGACCGTGCCCATGACATTCGTCTCGTATGTATATCTGGGATCCTTGTAGGAATCTCTTACGATGGGCTGAGCTGCGAGATGGAATACTATCTCCGGCTCAAAATCAGTAAAGGTCTTAAGGAGCTTGTCGTAGTCGCGGATGTCTCCGATCACGCTCGTCATCTTGCCCTCGAGGCCCGCCATGTCAAAAAGTGCGGGATCCGTCGGGGGATTAAGGCTGTAGCCTAATACTACGGCGCCGTTGTTTACGAGCATCCTCGCAAGCCATGTTCCTTTGAAACCCGTGTGACCTGTGAGCAGAACCTTTCTTCCCTTATACCAGCTGAAATCTCTCATGAATCAGTCTTCCCACTTCTTCCACGGAGCGTGCCCCGTCTCAAGATATTTGTTGAGCAGTATCTGCTCACGCTGAGTGTCCATGCACTGCCAGAAGCCTTCGTGCATGTAGCTCATGAGCTGACCTTCGGAAGCAAGCCTCTCAAGGGGCTCCTTCTCAAGGACAGTAGCATCGCCTTCGATGTAATCGAATACCGCCGGCTCGAAAACCATATACCCTGCATTGATCGGGGCGCCGTCCACGGCATTCTTCTCACGGAAGGACTGTACGGTATTGCCTACGATATCGAGTACACCCTTGTCCTGCTTCATTGTAACTGCCGTAAGCGTAGCGAGCTTGCCGTGCTCCTTGTGGAACTCGACGAGCTTGTTGATGTCAACGTCGCAGACGCCGTCGCCGTATGTCATCAGGAATGTCTCATTGCCGACATAAGGCTGGATGCGCTTGATCCTTCCGCCCGTCATGGTGTGAAGTCCCGTGTCAACTACCGTGACCTTCCAGGGCTCGGCGCGCTTGTTGTGGACTATCATCTTGTTGTCGTTGGCAAAATCAAACGTGATATCCGACGTGTGAAGGAAGTAGTCTGCAAACCACTCCTTGATAACGTGCTGCTTATAGCCTGCACAGATGACGAATTCGTTATAACCGTAGTAGGAATATTCCTTCATTATGTGCCAAAGGATAGGCATTCCGCCGATCTCGATCATCGGCTTGGGTTTATACTCTGACTGCTCGGCAAATCTTGTGCCGAAGCCGCCTGCAAGAAGAACTACTTTCATTCTGCGCTTATACCCCCTAATAAATATAAGTAATATACCATAACGCCGATAAAAGATTAAGCACCAAAATAAGGTCAAACAAGGGCATTTGAACCAATTCTGTTTGTCAAAAAGCGAATATATCTATTAAGTATTCTATCGAAGATTATTTTGACTAATTTACGCGAACGGAAAACTCGAGCCTTCAAAACAGTTTCCGTGCGGCGGCCCGTATGCGCCTCAGTTTCCTGTAACGCCTTGATTATAAGGCTCTGTGCGGTTTGAAGAGGCCTTCGAGTGTCCGTTTTCGAGGTGTATTGGTGCCCCGGTGAAGCCTTGAATCACCGTAATCAGTTTTTAAAACAGCATTATTGAATTGTCTGCAAAAATAAACTATACTTCAGGTACATCAAACAAGACATTTTTCTATTCCTATTATCCCCATATTTGCGGCCGTCCTACCCGGGACGGCTGCTACATTTTTGGGCAGACGATTATAAAACGCCCTTCAAAGTTAACGAAAACGCGTTAAAATTATTCCATGAAGATATGTACGTTCATCGGTGATATGTACAGGGACTACTCCCTGTCGATAATGAAGAACATCAATGCCTATGCCGAGGAGAAAGGCCACAGGGTCGATTTCTACGGCAACTGTTCCATCCCTACGATGAACCCGATGCACGTCATCGGATACAAGAGCATCCTCCATGTCCCGAACTTCCACAGTTACGACGGCATCATCATCTGCTTTGACACGATCAACCACACCGGTATGGGCAAGGAGCTCGTGGATGAGCTCTTATCCGATCCCGAGTCCCCGCCGGTAGTCTGCATCAGGGCGGAGATCAACGGTTTCTATAACGTGGTTCCCGATAACAGGAAGATGATGAGAGACATCGCGGCATACGTTATCTCCAAGTGCGGTAGCGGCGATATCGGTTTCGTGACCGGAAGAGACGATCTGGTCGACTCTGCCGAGAGGAGAGCCGGCTTCGAAGATGCCATGCACGAGGCGGGATACGAGACGTCAGAGGACATGGTCTTCCACGGCAACTACTGGATAGACAAAGGTCCTCAGATGGCTGATCACTTCACCAAGGAGGACGGAACCCTTCCCGCGGCCATTATCTGTTCCAACGACTATATGGCCATCGGCCTCATCGATGAGCTCATCGCCAGGGGATTCTCCATCCCGGAGGACTGTATGGTCAGCGGCGTGGATAATCTTACCGAATCAGCCGATCACATACCCTCGATAACCACAATAGAGATCTCGGACAAGGAACTTGCTTATTCCGCGATGGAACTTCTCGAGAAGATCCACGCCAAAGCCAATCCCGATATCTATGTGACCGTCGCGGGCAACATCGTCCCCCGCGAGAGCACGGGAGACCAGGACCCGAACAGCGATGTCTTCAAGATAATACGCGACCTTAAGCTGTCGAAGCACGATTCCATCGAGGCTCTGAGACAGTTCGCTCTCATAACCACGACCTTCGATGCTGCTCTTACAAGAGAAGAAGGCATCCAGGTCTCGCTCGAGAATCTGAGGGAACTGCCGAGCGTTAAGGACTGCTATCTCTGCAGCTACAGGGAGAACAACAGAGAGCTCATCGGTTACTTCAGGGATAAGGGCAACATAAGCATCATGTCCGAACCCTTCCCCAATACCGAGCTCCTTCCCGAAGGTTACCTGAACGAAGAGATCGGATCTTATGTCTTCCTGCCGCTGTCTTATATGAACATGGCTTACGGCTATGCGATCCTCAGGGTGGAGATGACCGAACACTTCTTCATCAACGAGAAGATGGAATTCATATTCCTCCAGATAGGTCAGCTGATCAATAAGCACGAGCTTAACCAGAAGCTGTTCGGCATCGCGGATATCATGGATCTCTATATCAAGGATCCTCTGACCGGAATGCTCAACAGACGAGGCTTCGAGACCAAGCTGTCCAAGTTCTTCGATAAGAAGGGCCATAAGCTCAATGACGTTGCCATCGCATCAATCGATATGGATGAACTCAAATACATCAACGATACATTCGGTCACAACGCAGGAGACGAGGCCATCAGATCACTTGCCAGGTGCGTCGATAACGCACTCAATCCCGGTGAATTCGTCGCGAGGATGGGCGGAGATGAATTCGCCGCGATAATCATCCTCGGCGAAGTGGGAAGGATGGGTCAGTTCATCAGAACCGTCCGCGACAACATCCGTAAGATCAACGAGTCAGGCGCCAACCCATACGAACTCGGCGCGAGCATAGGAACCTGCGAACTGACCGAGTGGAGTGACCTGATCGAGTGCATGAACAAGGCCGATAAGGCGATGTATCTCGAGAAGAGGGCCAAGAAGAAGCACCGCCGCTGAAGAACAAAACGAATAATCCCGCCAACAAAAAACGTCCCGCAAAACTACGGGACGTCTTGTTGCTGTAACAATAGTCTTATGACTTACTTGTTGGCGAATGCCTTCTCGCAAGCCTCAGCAAGGTCAGCGCTTGTGAGCTTGTAAGCTTCGAGGAGCGCCTTAGGTGTGCCGGACTGACCGAACTGATCCTTAACGCCGAATCTTACGACCTTGCAGGGAGCCTCTTCGCAGACAACTTCGCTGACTGCGCCGCCGAGACCGCCATTGATCATGTGCTCTTCTGCAGTAACGATGAGGCCTGTCTCCTTGGAAGCTGCGATGATGGCTTCACGGTCGATGGGCTTGATGCAGAACATGTCGATGACGCGTGCTTCGATGCCCTTAGCCTTGAGCATCTCTGCTGCCTCGAGTGCTTCCTGTACCATCATGCCGCAGGCGATGATGGTAAGATCCTTACCGTCCTTGAGCTGGTTAGCCTTGCCGATCTGGAAAGGAACATCCTGACCGAACTCGCCGTATACATCAGCGACCTTCATTCTTCCGAGTCTTACATAGAAAGGTCCGTAAGTCTCAGCTGCTGCCTTGATCGCCATTCTTGTCTGAGCTGCATCAGAAGGGCAGAGAACAGTCATGTTGGGGAATGTTCTCATGATGGCGAGATCTTCGAGACACTGGTGTGATGCACCGTCCTCACCTACCGTAAGACCTGCGTGTGTAGCGCATACCTTTACGTTGAGGTTAGGATAGCAGACAGAGTTCCTGACCTGCTCACATGCTCTCTCCGAAGCGAAGATAGCGAATGAGGAACAGAATACTGTCTTGCCGCATGTTGAGATACCTGCTGCCGTGGTAACCATGTTGCCCTCGGCGATACCCATATCGAAGAATCTGTCGGGATATACCTTCTTGAAGTCTCCTGTCTTTGTGGAGCCTGCAAGGTCTGCGTCGAGAACGACTACCTTGGAATCTGCTCCTACTTCAGCAAGCGCCTTGCCGTAAGCTTCTCTTGTTGCCATATCTGCCATAGTAATTACACCTCCAGAGCCTTGATAGCGGCATCCAGTTCGGTAACCGCATTTGCATATTCTTCGTCGTTAGGGTTCTTGCCGTGCCAGCCCGGGTTATCCTGCATGAAGGATACGCCCATACCCTTGTGTGTCTTTGCTACGATGAAGAAAGGCTTGCCGGAACCTGCGTTAGCCTTGAAGTCATTGACAGCTGCATCGATCTGCTGGAAATCGTGTCCGTCGATAACGCGTGTCTCATAGCCGAATGCCTTAGCCTTAGCCTCGATATCGCCGATGTTCATGACTTCCTCGACCTTACCGTCGATCTGAAGTCCGTTCTTGTCGAGGATAACGCAGAAGTTGTCGAGCTTATAGTGAGCGCCTGCCATGAGTGCTTCCCATACCTCGCCTTCCTGCATCTCGCCGTCGCCCAAGACTGTGTATACCTTGTAGTCTGTCTTATCGAGGTGCTTTGCGTTGATAGCCATGCCGCAGGCAGCTGCGATTCCCTGGCCGAGGGAGCCTGTGCTCATCTCGATACCCTTGAGCTCATTCATGCAGGGATGACCCTGGAGCTTTGAGCCGAGAGCTCTGAGCTTGGGCATGTCGTTTATATCAAAGAAACCCTTGAGACCCAGCACGGAGTAAAGTGCGGGAGCGCAGTGTCCCTTGGACAAAACGAATCTGTTGCGCTTGGGATCGTCAATGTTCTCGGGAGATACCTCCAGAGCATTGTTGTACAGATATGTAAGGATATCTGTGCATGAGAGAGATCCGCCCGGATGACCGCTCTTAGCGCGATAAACTGCTTCAATTACCCACCTGCGGACGTTAGCCGCAAAAAGCTTCAGCTTTTTTTCCTCTTCCTGTGTCACGTTTCTTAATTCCTTCCTTTCAGGTTATTTGAATAGGTGCGCCGTCCTTGACGTATATTCTTCTTACACGTTTTCCGACTACGCACGTAATCTCGTAATTTATGGTCCCGATGCAGTCCGCCAGCTCGTCTGCGAGCCTGTCCTTGCCGAACACCATGACTATGTCCCCTACCTTAGGGCGCGTGGTAAGTGCCGTCGTATCGACCATACACATATCCATGCAGACATTACCTATTATAGGGCATCTGACGCCGTCTACAACCAGTTCGAAGCCGTTGGACAGTCTTCTTGACAATCCGTCGGCATAACCTATGCCTACCGTCGCGACCTCAGTCTCCGCTTCCGCCGTGAAATGCCTTCCGTAGCTTACGGAATCTCCCGCAGCGATCCTCTTGACGTGTATGACCTTCGCATACCATGTCATGACGGGCTTCAGGTCGAGCTTTACGGGCGGCTCCGGACATCCGGGCGGCATCAGACCGTAGAGGATGATGCCTGCGCGCACGAGGTCCAGGTGCATCTCGGGGAATCTCATGATGCCCGCACTGTTGCAGATGTGCCTCTTCTCAAAATGTATGCCCTTCGCCTCCAGAGACTCTATCTGGCTGATAAAGTCCTCGTACTGACGATGCGTATACTCATCGTCATCGGTATCTGCGACCGCGAAATGCGAGAACACTCCGTAGGGAACTATCCCGGGGAGCTTGCAGCACCTGACGATCTCTTCGGTATCAGAACCGTCGGCCTTGAATCCGATCCTGCCCATTCCGGTATCGAGCTTGAAGTGACACCTGATGGTCTTGTTCTGGCGTACCGCCTCGTCCGACAAAGCTCTCGCTATGTCGTAAGAGTAGACTGCCTGGTCTATCTCAAACTTGACCGCATCGGCATAACGGCTCTTGTCCGTATATCCGAGAGTCAGCATCGGAGCCGTGATCCCTCTTCTTCTCAGATCGACAGCCTCATCCATGGTGGCGAGGCAGAGACCTGCAGCTCCGCAGTCCAGAAGAGTCCTGGCTACCTCATAGGCTCCGTGCCCGTAGGCATCAGCCTTGACGACAGCCATGATCCCCGCTGAAGGAGACGTTACCTTCCTGATCTCGGCAAAGTTATGCTCGAGGGCGGAGAGATCTATCTCCACACAGGAGCGGTCGTAATAGTCAGAACACCAGTTATCTTCCAAATGATCCATGTTAACCAATTACCTGCCTGAATGCTTCGGGGAAGAATTCCGCAATATCTGATGGAATCATCGCGTATTCCCCGTATTTTCCGGCGGCAAGTCTTCCGGCCAGGGAATGGATCCTTACCGAAGCCTGACAGACCTTGTCCGGGATCTGTCCGAACTGCGCAAGAAGCCCTGTTACAAGTCCTGCGAGGACATCGCCGGACCCGCCTTTGGCAAGGCCGCTGTTCGCAAATTCGCCACCGCTATAATAAATACTTCCATCTTTTGACGCTACACGCGGGTTGCTGTTTTTATATATCAGGATGCATTTATTGCTAATTGCAAACTCCGATACGGCTTTGTCAGTCTCCGCATCGCCTGCGCCGTCCTTGGGCAGCCCCGCGAGCCTTGCGAATTCCCCGACGTGAGGAGTAAGGACCGCAGGTGTCTTCCTCTCTCTGAGAAGGCCGTAATAGTAAGTCTTGTTCTTTGCCATCGCGGTGAGCGCGCCTGCATCCAGCACGAGGTTGTCGGCATAACGGAGTGCCTGATCGAGAGCGATCTTAAGATACGGATCATCGGGAGGCATTCCGGGACCTATTAGGACTGCACCCCTGGTCTCGAAGAATCCGTTCAGCATCCTGACGGTCTCAGCTTCAGATCCGTCCCTGGGCGAGAGAAGTGCGCACGGAAGATTTGCTCTTACCGCATCGAGCGTCTTCTCTTCGGAGAATACCCTGACCAGACCGCAGCCCGATCTGAGGGCGCTGCCTGCTGCGAGGACTGCGGCGCCGGTCATGTACTCGGAACCTGCGATGATCGTCGCGGTCCCGAAAGTGTTCTTATGACCCTTGTCGTCTCTGCCGGCCAGGAAATCAAATCTGTCCGGGATCCTCGTCTCAGCCATGCTTCTCCTCGTCCCTGTTTGGTATCAGCGTCTCGTTGTTGATCGACTTGATGTCGTTGATGTCGAACGGAGTTTCCTGATATACATAGTAGTTCAGCCAGTTGGTGTACATCAGTGTCGCAGAGGATCTCCATCTGAGGATCGGTTCCTTGGCAGGGTCGTTATCCCTGTAGTAGTTGACCGGCAGGTCAGTATCAAGACCTGCTCCCCTGTCTCTCTTGTACTCGAGGTCCAGCGTCTCCTTGTCATACTCGGAGTGACCCGTTATGAATATCTGTCTTCCGTGAAGATCCGATACGGCATAGATGCCGCACTCGTCGGACTCGGACAGGATCCTCAGGTCGGACCTCTTCTCGATGTCCTCTCTTCTGACTTCGGTATATCTCGAATGAGGCACATAGAACAGATCGTCAAAGCCCCTGAAGAGCTTGACCGGTCTTACGTATGTCATCGAGTGCTCGTATACTCCGAAGACCTTCTTGTCCAGAACATACTTGGGAATACCGTAGTGGTAGTACAGTCCCGCGAAAGCCGCCCAGCAGATATGGAGCGTGGAATAGACGTGGGTCTTGCTCCATTCCATGATCCTCTCGAGCTCGGGCCAGTAATCGACCTCCTCGAAGGGAAGCTTCTCGACAGGCGCACCGGTGATTATCATTCCGTCGAAGAATTCGTTCTTGATATCGTCGAAGGTCCTGTAGAACTTCGTGAGATGCTCCTGGCTTGTGTGTGTTGATGTGTGCGATGCCGTGCAGATGAGCTCCACGTCTATCTGGATAGGCGAGTTGGACAGAGCCCTGAGGAGCTGAGTCTCGGTAACTATCTTATTCGGCATCAGATTGAGGATGACGAGCTTCAGGGCACGGATGTCCTGCGTGAGGGCCCTGTCTTCCTCCATAACGAATATCCTCTCCTGCTCCAGAACATGTCTTGCAGGAAGATTGTTTGCAATTCTGATCGGCATGTTAAGCTCCTATGAATTCATTAAGTATTGATTCGGCAGGAACCTGGGCCGGATCGACAACCGGTATCTTATTGAGGTGTGACTGCAGCTTTGCCGCCTTGTTAAGCGCGGCAGACAGATCAGCAAAAGGCTTGCCCGTCGCGGACTTCTCCATGAAGACCGAAGGCGCGATCGTTCCCTTCATCGCCTGATCCATGGCTTCGCTTATGTCATGCAGTGCCATCGGCGCGATGATAAGGCTCTCGTAAGCCAGGAAAGAGTTGATGTGATAGTCCGCACGCGTCAGATAGTCGGTGTAATACTTCTCTTCCGACTTGGTGATCATCGGCCAGTAATCGATCGTCGCGAGAGCGTGCGCGCTCCTGTGGCGGTAGTCTCTTACTATCCTTCGAAGGAGCCTGATCTCGGTGCTGTCCATAAGCTTGGAGTCGCAGTAGACGTTGCCGTAGGGCATGATGAATACTTTCGCGCAAGCCTCATCGGGGATGTGGCCCGAGATGTGCTCGGACAGACCGTGCAGTCCTTCCACTACAAGAACTCCGTTGCTGTCCATCTCGATGGCGTTGGCCGGGTCTCCTTCCCTCTGCTGCCTCACGGTGAAATCGAAGAAAGGCGGGACGACGCGCTCGCCTGCAAGGATGGCGTTGATGTCTTTTACGATGCGGTCCGTATCGAGCGTGTCTATCGTCTCGAAATCCGGTCTGCCGTCCCTGTCGAAGGTAAGCTCCTTCAAGCTGTAATAGTCATCAAGCGAGAGGTGGTAACCTTTCCTTCCGTGCGCTGTAAGCGCCTCGGAAAGCCTCAGTGTAAATGTTGTCTTTCCGGAAGATGTGGGGCCGGAGACAAAGATGGCTCTTTTACCGGGATCTGAGCATATCTCGTCACAGATTGCATCGATCCTGTCCAAAAACAGTCTTTCAGATTCATTGATGAATCTTGGAAGCTTTGTCTGTCCGAGACTCTCTTCGAGTTCTTCAACCGTTATGTCGAGTCTGTCTCTAAGCTCAGCCATTACATTCCTCCCGAATTACCGGATTTATCTTCTGTCCGGTATAAATCTCTTTATGATTAGTACATTCATAAGCCAGTCCCAGCAAAACTGGATCAAGCGGTAAGCGAGGTAGATGAGTCCGGGTACCGCTATCGCGATGATTATTCCGAGACACGCTACCAGCACAACGTGGACGCCGCCTGCAAGAACTCCGATTACCGTCGAGAATGATCCCGAGCTTCCGGCAAACTTCTCCGTATAGGTCTCAAGAGTTCCGTTGAGAAAGTCGATCAGGAAGGTCGACAGATCCGATGACTGTACCGTAAGCTTCGGCAAGAGCAGGCTGACCGTATAGTCCAGGACCAGATATGAATGGAAAAATCTTTCCAATAACACTAATACTTTGCCCCACAAGGGCATTCGATAGTATCTGAAGCAGATGAAGGGATTGGCTACAAAAAGAAGGATGAACAGGACAAACTGGATGGCACCAAACAGGAATATCCCCGGAAAGCTCTTTCCGAGAAGATATGCGTAGAGGATGATGACATCGCAGAGCAGACCGTAAAGGACAAAAAGACCTATGTGCTTTCTGTTCTCAAAATCGGTATCGCTCCAGAGCTTGCCAAGGAAAAGACCTTCGATGTAGTCCAAAACCGTCTCCTAATAAATATAAATATAGTACGGCTTATTGTACCACAAAAGGAGATTATATTTCAGTGTAAAAGAAAACTGCAGCCGGTGACCTTCTCGATAAGTGATCTGAGGCTGTTCCAATCTTTGGGGAAATTCTGCTCGGCACCGCTCTCGAGCTTCGTGCCGTCTTCAAATTCGATGCTGATCTTCCACTCGCCCTGGGAAGGGAACTTGCTCTCGATCGCATCGGTAAGCTTATCGTTATATGCCATCATCCACTCGATGATACCGATCTTCGGAAGGCTCTCTTCGATGAGGCTGCACGCTTCATCGCTTATCGCGCGGGTGAAGTTGTTGTTCCACATGTAGTAATCGCGCCATGACATTATCTTGCGGACAAGGTTGAACTTGACGGAATATCCTTCATTGGCGAGCGTCATTATCCTGACCTCGATGACGGCTATTGAGTTGTACTTACCGCTAAGATCCATGGCGCTCCTTGTCAGCTTATCGCGATGCCGAAGATGCTTCCTGATGTGGATCCGACCACAATCATGCCTTCGTAGACTATCGGAGAAGCTTCGATGCAGATACCGGAGGTGGATTCCTCGGGTTTGCCGGCGTGCTTCACCGTCTGGAAGACCGTGATCCTTCTCTCGTCGTTGCTGAGTGCATTGTTGGCGCTCGCATCGATCATGTGGATCTGGCCCAGGGCATCACAGATAATGATGTACGCATTCCCCTTCTCGTCGTAGAAATCCACGGGAGAACTGTAGGAATAGATGTTCATATTATATTCCCAAACGACTGTACCCAAGTCCTTGTCATATGCCACAAGTTTATTACCGCTTGCAAGACCCTTTGTCATACTAAATGAGAAAATGACAAGGTTGGAGATACTGTTCTTGCCGATGATCGGATTGCCGAGACATCCGCCGCTCTGGTCGGTCTCGGAAGTCTCTCCGTTGTATGTATAGCAGGGTTCTGAGGTCTGCCATACCGTCTCGCCGGTGAGGCCGTTGATCTTATAGACATAAGCTGCGCCGGAGTACTCTCCCGTACCGCCCTGATTGTCGACTTCCGTGCCGATATAGACATACGGTATGCCGTCTTCCTCATCGATCACGGGAGTAACGTCGGAATCGTCTCCCAGGACCTTGGTCCAGACCATCTCCATAGTATTGAGATCGAGGCAGCACAGGTTCATCGTGTTGTCCATGAAGTAGCCATAGTTGCCGTAGCAGGCGATCGAGCTCTCGACGCCCATGTGGTTGCTCGTGTTGTCGGCAAAGATGTACTTGTACGAAGTGCATACCGGAGCGATCGAGATAGTCGAGCTCTCGGGCGTGTAATTCGTATTGAGGTCGAACGTGTAGATCATTCCGTTCTCGCAGGGCCAGATAAGCGTATCCGTAGCGCCGTCGATGATCGGCGACGAGTCGAACGCATTCCAGTTGCTCCTGTAAGCGCCGTCGGCAGAACCGTCGTAGGAATACAGTCTGGTTCCGTCAATAAGCGAATAGATATAGAATCCGAAGGTCGTATTGTCTCCATTGTTATCCGTCTGTCCGACATAGAGCAGAGGATAGCCTCTAGGATCGAGCGCAGGCGTGCCCTTCAGCGAAGAACCGACATAGATCGGGTCGCGCGTCATGTCGCCTGTCTGGAGATTGAAGAAATAGATATTACCGTCCAATGCCGCGACGATGACCTCTACCAGGCCCATCTGCTGCTTGGCGTTGTCATACATGTTCATGACGGATCTCATGCCGTCGGACCACTTGATGCACAGAGGCTGGCCGGTCCATCTGAGGCCGGACCACTCGAAGTTCATGGTCGAAGCGAGCATCGTACCTACGCCGTCGTATTCCCAGACCTGCGTAAGCTCACCGTTGATGAGCTCGGTGTATCCGAAGGAAGCGCAGTTCCTGAAGTTATTACCTCTATAAGTAAATATGCCCTTAGCCTGGCCGTAATATACCGGATCGTTGAACCAGATGGGTGTCTCCCTGGAGTAGTCGCCTTCCACGATCGCGCCCGCAACGGCTACCTGCTCGGTTATGCCTCTTGCTGCAGGGTCGCATTCGGCTGCGACGGGATCTTCCGTATATGTGTTGATGGAAGCATTCTCGGGATAGAGGATCGGGTTCTGATAATCGGTGATCGGGGGTATCGGCGAAGGAGTCGGGGTGGCAACGGAGATGAATCCTGTCTCATCTGTATTGACCTCAATATAGACGATCTCACCGTCCGGTCCTATGGATGACTCAATAATAGTGCCTCCGGTGACCAGGGTCTCCTCGATATTGCTCCTGTTGAAATACACGACAGCAAGGACGGCTGTAAGAATAACAAACAGCGCCGTCATAACGACCACCAGCTTCAGCGTTCCTTCATTTGGATCGCGCGAAGGCTTATAGTAGCTGTTGTCGGGTTGAATGTATTGTTCCCTTTTGTTCATCAGCCCGGACCTTGCGGTCCCCCTCCAAGCTCAAAAAGTAAAACCTATTGTAACACGGCTGACACATTTACTCAATCAAGGGAATTTGCCAACTCCGTAAGCTTGGAAAGCCTGTGGCTCATGCCTGATTTGCCTATCGGGGGATCCATCATCTGGCCGAGTTCGGCTATGGATGCTCCCGGATTGCCCAGGGCCGCCTCTGCCGCCTGTCTGAGCTCGGGCGTGAGCTTTGCCGCCTTGGGCGACTTCATTAACTTCTTTATAAGGTTATTACGGGAAGCTGCGGCGTCCGCGAGTCTCCTGGCATTGCCGTTATCGCAGTTCATTACCCTGGCGACCTCGCCGGATACGGTCTTCTCCGCCCTGATGTTCTCGAACTCGAGCATGGCACCTATCGCGCCGACATGACCTATAAAATCCGAGACCATGTCGCCCGTCTTGAAGTAGAGCGCCGTGAACCCGTCCCTGTCCTTGAGGATCGGCTCGATGTCCCATCTGGCGAGCATCCCCTCGCAGAGCCTTACGATGGCGGCATTCTCGAGATGGAACTCGATGCGGTAGCTCTTGACCGGGTCAGAACAGTACCCTGATGCAAGGAACACCCCGCGCATGAAGCCTTCGGAGAACACGTGATCTTCGGGAAGATACTTCAGGCCGTCTTCCGTAAAGCACTGCCCGTACAGCCTCGCGAAGAGTTCTCTCGACTCCGCCGAGACGTATATCCTATCCTTATCCAGCCCGAAAACAAGCCCCTCGTCCTTCAGGAGCGCTCCCACATGCTCTCTGATCTCCGGTATGACCTTGATCTCCAACGAGGGCTCTGCGGTATCGGCCTTGGCAGCTGCGCAGAACAGTCCCGCGATGACCGCCTGTCTGGCATTCATCGTCTTGGGCCTGGCGCGCGACAGCTCGAGTTTGATCTTGACCGAGAAGCTGGCTTCCTCCATTATGCGTCCGCCTTCTTCATGTACCTTGAAGCTTCCTTGTCGATGTCCCTGTGACGGACCGTAGCCTTGATGCCTTTATCCACGAAGACCCTGCAGAGCCTCTCTGCAAAGTACACCGATCTGTGTCTTCCGCCCGTGCAGCCTATCCCGACATGCAGCCTTCCCTTGCCTTCTCTTATGAAGCTCGGGATCGTGTATCCGATAAGGTCAGCCACCTTCGATACGAATTCATCCGTCTGCTCGAATGTCTCGAGATAATCCGCGATCTCTTTGTCGCGGCCGGTGAGGTTCTTCAGTTCCGGCACATAGTACGGATTGGGGATGAACCTTGCATCGAAGACATAGTCGCAGTCTACCGGCACGCCGTATTTGAAGCCGAAGCTCTCGATGAACACCGACATGCCGTTGCCGTCATCTGCGGAGAGCATCTCGTTCAGGACCTGCTGGAGCTTGGCGGGAGTAAGGAAAGACGTGTCTATTACGCCCGTTGCCATCGTCCTGATGTTCTCGAGCCTCTTGCGCTCTTCAGCTATCGCCTCGGTAAGCGGGGCATTCGCAGAGAGCGGGTGCTTGCGCCTCGTCTGCTGGTATCTGCTGATAAGGACATTGTCGGATGCCTCAAGGAATATGATCTTATAAGGACAGCCGACATTCTCTTCTATCCTTTTGAGAGCATCTTCAAAACCGTCGAGGAATTCCTGCGACCTGATGTCTACGACGAACGCCAGCTTCTCTATGCCGAACTCCTCGGTACCGGTGCTCTTAACAAAGCTCGATACTATATCGGGCAGGACATAAGGGGGCACATTGTCCATGCAGAAATACCCTCTGTCCTCAAGATAATCAACGGCACGGCTCTTGCCCGCTCCGCTCATTCCGGTCACAAAAACGATTTCCATGACCTTACTCCTTTCTCCCCTGTCAGAACTTTCCTATTAATCTTACTTCGGGCTCTATCTTAACACCCTGCTTATCGAGCACCGTCTGCTGCACATGTCTTATGAGTCTCATCACATCTGCCGCGCTCGCAGTGCCGCCGTTGTTCACAACGAATCCGCAGTGCTTGGGCGATACCTGCGCGCCGGATTCGTCCAGCTTGAATCCCCTGAGCCCGGAATCTTCTATCAGCTTGCCTGCAAAATACCCTTCCGGTCTCTTGAACGTCGAGCCCGCGCTGGGAACGTCAAGCGGCTGGCTGGTGGTCCTTTTGGCCTTGAGTTCGTCCACATAGGCGGATATCTTATCGGGATCTCCCTTGGCAAGCCTTACGGTCAGACCGAGGATGATGCAGTCGCTCCTGCGCTCGAATACGCTCGTCCGGTAGCCGAATGCGCAGTCGGATGCATCCATGGTCTTTATCCCGCCCTTCTCGAGATATCTGACTGATACCGCGATGTCTTTGATCTCCCTGCCGTATGCGCCTGCGTTCATGAACACCGCGCCTCCGACCGAGCCCGGGATTCCGCAGCAGAATTCCGCGCCCTCGAGGCCGTATTTCACGGCGGTATTGCCGAGCAGCGACAGCGGCGCGCCGGCACCTGCGGTTATCACGGCGCCGTCTTCGTCTTCTTCGACAGAGATATCGCCGAGCTTTCTTCCTATCCTTATGACAAGACCGTCGAAGCCCTCGTCAGACACGAGGATGTTCGAACCGAGTCCGAGGATAAAAGTCTCGAGGTTATTTTCCTTTGCGTAAGACAGCAGCTGCAGCAGTTCGTCCTCAGTCTCAGGCTCCGCGAAAAACTTCGCAGGACCGCCGCATCTGAAGGTAGTAAACTGCTTCATGGAAACATCATATTGTATGGCAGGTTCAGACATCCGGATTCTTCCCCGGGAACACGCGGGATACGAGATCCTGTGCCGCGTTGTAACCCATCTTCTTTACTCTGTAGTTGATGGCAGCAGCCTCGACGATGATCGCGAGGTTACGTCCGGGACCTACCGGGATGGTTACCGAAGGAACCTTGATTCCCAGGATGTCCGTCGTCTCATCGTCCAGACCGAGTCTGTCGTATGTCTTCTTCTCATCCCAGAGCTCTAAGTTGATAACGAAGTCTATGGCCTCCTGCGGCTTGACCGAGGATACGCCGTAGAGTTCCTTAACATCCAGTATGCCGAGGCCTCTTATCTCGATGAGGTGCTTGATGACATCGGGGGCGCGTCCAACGAGTGTCGTCTCGGACACCTTGCGGATCTCTATCTGGTCGTCTGCGATAAGTCTGTTGCCTCGTTTTACGATCTCAAGAGCCGTCTCGGATTTACCTACACCCGATTCACCGAGGATAAGGATACCTTCACCGTAGACCTCTACGAGAACGCCGTGCATCGATACACGCGGAGCGAGCTCGACACGCAGATATTTGACCAGCTCTGAAGCAAAATCCGATGTGGCCTGGCTGGTGCGCAGGATCGGTGTCCTGAACTCCTGCGCAGCCTCAAGGATCTCTTCGTGGACCTTGTGGTTACGCGTGATGACGAGAGCAGGGATCTGCTTCTCGAACAGAGCAGATACGGAAGCCAGTCTCTCTTCCGGACTCAGATGATCCAGATAAGCGTGCTCCATGTTGCCGATGATCTGGATTCTGTCCGGACCGAAATGGTCGTAGTATCCGGCGAGCTGAAGGCCCGGCCTGGTGGCATCCGCCACCAGCAGCCTGCGCTCTTCTATGTCTCCGGAATCGTAGACGATCTCCAGGTCAAATGCTTTGACTATCTCGGAAAGGAATACGCTTGAGTAAGGCACTTATATCACTTCCTTAATCGAATGCAACGTTGATCTCGTGAGCCTTGCCGTCGGAGAATACCGGGATGCCGGTGCCCTCGATGACATTGCCGTCAGCCGTGATCTTAACGCCGTCCTGGGCTCTTCTGAAGCCTTCGGGCTTTGTGATGTGGATATCGTATTCAGCGGATACGCTCTTGACCTTGATGTCGAGCTTAGTCTCGTTCTCTCTGAGGATAGGCTCGCACTTCAGGAAATCAGACGTGAACTCCACGCCGAAGCACTGGAACAGTGACAGGAGGAGCCATGTGGATGTACCCGAGAGCGTAGGTCCGATGTTCTCTCCGGAATCGGAGTTGTTGTACTGTGTGCACCATCTGGGGTTGCCGCATACGGTGAACGGAGCCTTGAGCGTACGGAAAGGTACGATCATGTCGATGATCCAGTATGCTGTCTCTGCCAGACGCTTAGCGAGTGCTTCATCCTTGACGGTCTTTGCTGCCTTGAGCATTGCCGAGCATGCCATCATGTTCGCATGCTTGAATACGCCGCCGTTCTCACGGTCGCCCGGATAGTAGAGGGCAACGTCGATCTTGGGTGCGATCTTCGGATAATCAACTGTCGAGCAGAGTCTGAATCCGTAAGGTGACTTGAGATACTTGTCGAGTGAATCGAGCATCGTCGAGATCTGTGCTTCGTCTGCAACTTCTGCGAGGAGTGACCATGAGAAGCTGTTGAGGAAGTATGCGCCGGGGTGGCCTTCCTCGAGTGCCAGACCGTCGCCTGCAGCACCGAGATACTTGAGTTCCGGCTTGTCTGATCTGTTGAAGAGAACTCTGCAGTAGAAGTCATCCTTCCAGCAGTTCTCTCTGAGAGACTTGGCAAGAGTCTCGGACATGCCTGCGAGCTCAGATGCATATGCGCTGTCGCCGATCTTGTCGAACATGCCCTGAGCTGCATCGATGGCAACCTTGAGCAGGAAGCCGTTCATGACAGACTCTGTATATTCAGACTCAAAAGGAACTTCTCCGTAGCTCTTGCCCTTTGCTGCAAGCTGCTCCTTGTACTGCGCGATCTTGTCTTCGCCCGAGATGGAATCGGGATCTACTCTGAGGCAGTCATTCCAGTCAGCTCTGTCGATGAGCGGAATGCCGTGCTTGCCTACTGAGATCTTGCAGCTGTATGTGATGATGGCCCTGATAGTCTCGCGGAGAGGTCTCTTGATGCCTTCATCTGTAAGTGTCTTCTTGGTTCCTGCCATTACGAATTCCTGATCGAGGAAAGCATAATCGCCGGTAAGTCCGAGGTAGCGGTCGAGAGCCTGGAGCAGCCAGAGTCCGTCATCTGACCACCAGCCGGGTTCCTTGCCGATCCAGTAGAAGTTGTGGTTGGTATAACCGTCTTCATATACGTTCTCGATCCAGCCTGCGAGCATCTCCTTGATGAAGGATGTCTTGCCCATGCCTGCAAAATAGTACATGGAAGCATAGATGTCCTGGATCTCTCTGAAGCCGATCTCACGGTAACCCTTCTGTGTCCAGTCGAGCGATCTCGATACGAATGTCTGATAGAAGACCTGGAACGGAAGGTTGTTGTTGACGTAAGCGGAGAAGTCCTTGTCGTCACCTGCGATCTGCATGTATGAAGCGTACTGCTTTGTAAAGTCGATTACTGCCTCAAGGTCTGCCTCGAGCTTAGCCGGATCGCTGTAGTAATCGCATACTGCTTCCATCTCGACTGCAGGTGTCTGCTCTACGACGAAGTCCTTGTTGACCGCATCGGAAGACAGGCATGTGAAGCTGTCGACTCTTACGGTGCCGCCTGCCTTTACGGTGAAAGGTGCGGAGAGTGCGAAGAAGCCCGGACCCTTGCGCGATGCCCTGCATGCGAGCGGTGCGATGAACTCAGGATCCTCGAGAGAACCTGAACCTACGAAGTCTCCGTATCTTGCACAATACTCATCGGGATATACCGCACCGTCATCGGTGTGGGCGATGAGTGTGGCAAATCTAATGTTGTTCTTTGTCCACTTCGGGTTGGGGTTGAAGCTTACCGCGCGCAGCTCACCGTTCTCGTTGTAGAAGACTTCGGACTGCTGCACTACGGTAGTGAAGATAACGTCTTCAGAGAGCGCGTGTGTCTCTCTTGTACCGAACATGCCTGTTGCAACGATCCTGAGATCCTTGTCGTCATGACCGTCATTCTGGATCTCGATCATCTGTGCTTCCGTCGCGAGAGGAAGTCCTTCGTGCTGGGGAACGATGAAGATCGTTCTCTTGACCTTAAGTCCGCATTCGAGGTCATAAGTGATGACCGTGCGGTTCTGTGAATGTACTGTACGTACTGATTCAAGTCCTTCTGCAATGGCAGCACCGGACCAGAAGATCTTCTTGCCGTTCTCTACGAGATAGAACTGTCTGTTAGCCGGGAAGCCGTTCTCCTCAGGCAGGTAGTCCCAGCGTGTGGCAAGCACCTGCGTGTCTGCGTGAGCCCTGAACGAACCGCCGCCCAGTCTGTCTACGCAGCTCTTCGGAGTAGACTGAAGAGGTCTGTCGAATCCGATCCTGTTGCCGAGGAACATATTTGTATAGTAATGGGGACCCGGAGCAGGTGAAGAGGGATCGCAGATAAGCTCTCCCGAACCTGTGAGTCTTCCGCCCCACAATTCAGATTCCTTGATGAGTTCTGAGATGGCACCCAGGATCTTGTCTCCGGCCTCGAGCACTTCGATCTCGCCGTCGAGCTCTACATAAATAACGGGCTGTTCACCTGCAACAATGCATACACTCTTGTTCTTTGCCGCAAGCGTGGAGAATGCATTGTAGAGCCTGTCGTCTCCTGCCATTACGCTTACGAGCGGAGAGTCGAACTTAAGGCCCGTAACACCTATGACCACCGGCTTCGTACCGAAAGCAACATACTGTGCCGATACTCCGCCCGTAAACTCTACCTTGCCGCCGAACTTCTGTTCGAGCAGTTCCGCTGCCGTAAGCTGGACCTCTCTGGCCTTCTCGCCTCTGTAACCCATAACCATATCCTCCAAAGGAAAAAATAAAAACAGTAAAATTATAGCAAGAAACCCCGCTGTTCAAAAGATGAAAGCGGGGTTTTGCTTTAATTTAATATATATGCGGGAGTTATGACAAGACTCAGCCGAGAGTTACCTCTACCTTGTGTGTCTTTCCGTCGCCGCTGACCGGTACGATGCAGCCTTCTACGGGCTGTCCGTCTACCGTGAGGCTCTTAACGCCCTTGCATACGTGATCGGGATTCTTGATCGTGATCTCGTATGTGTCGCCTCTGAACTGACGTGAAGCCGTGAATCCGTCCCATGCGGAAGGGATGGAAGGATCTACTCTCAGACCGTCGAACTCAGGCTTAACGCCGAGGATGTACTGGGAGATGGCAACCATGTTCCATGCAGCCGTACCCGTGAGCCAGGAGTTCTTGCCCTGACCGAAGTTCTTAGCATCCTTACCGCCGATCATCTGACCGTATACGTAAGGCTCTGTCTTGTGGATGTCGGATGTCTCTTCAGTGAATGCAGGAGCGATCTTCGAATAGTACTCGAAAGCCTTGTCTCCTCTGCCTGCATATGCCTCAGCGCAGATGATCCATGCGTTGTTGTGTGTGAAGATACCTGCGTTCTCCTTGTATCCGCCCGGATATGTGGAGATCTCACCGTACTGGATGTAGTACTTTGTGAATGCGGGGTTGTTCAGAACGAGACCGAACTCGCAGTTGAGATACTTGTCGATGGCATTGAGAGTCTTGATGTCAGCGCCCTCTTCCTTACCGATCTCGGACATTACTGCGAAGCCCTGGGGCTCGATGAAGATCTTACCCTCTTCGCACTCCTTGGAACCCATCTTCTCGCCGTTGGCGTCGTAAGCTCTGATGAACCAGTCGCCGTCGAAAGCAGACTCCATCGTGTTCTTCTTCATCTTGTCGATCTCTGCCTGTGCCTTAGCAGCTTCGTCGTTCTTGCCGAGGTGCTCGAGGATGCCGACGTAAGCAGGACCCGTGTATGTGAAGAGTGCTGCAACGAATGCGGACTCTGCGATCTTGGAGTAACCGCCTTCTGCCTTGAACTTCGGGTTGGTGTAAGTCTGGAAGGACTCACCGGGTGTGTCGGAGAAGCATGAGAGGTTGATGCAGTCGTTCCAGTCAGCTCTCATTGCAAGAGGCAGTCCGTGAGGTCCGAGGTTGTTTACGATGTGATAGAAGGATACATCGAGGTGCTCGAGCATCGTATGCTTGCCTTCCGGATCGTCATCGAACGGTACGTTTGCATCGAGGATGCCCCAGTCGCCTGTCTCCTTGATGTAGGAAGCAACGGAGAGGATCATCCAGAGCGGGTCATCTGAGAAGTCGCCGCCGATGTCTGCATTACCCTTCTTGGTAAGAGGCTGATACTGGTGATAGCATCCGCCGTCAGACAGCTGTGTGGAAGCGATGTCGATGAGTCTCTCTCTTGCACGCTCGGGGATCTGGTGAACGAAGCCGAGGATATCCTGGTTGGAATCTCTGAAGCCCATGCCTCTTCCGATTCCGGACTCAAAGTAGGATGCGGAACGTGAGAGGTTGAATGTGACCATACACTGATACTGGTTCCAGATGTTGACCATACGGTTGACCTTGTCATCAGGTGTGTCGACCTTGAAGATGGACAGGAGGTTATCCCATGTAGCGCGGAGCTCTGCGAGGCCAGCTGCAACCTTCTCGGGTGTGTTGTACTTGTCGATCATCGCATAAGCCTTCTCCTTGTTGAGGACCCATGTCTCTCTTGTAAGGAGGCCTTCCGGCTTGGTGTCTGCGAACTTCTTGTCCTGAGGATTCTCAGCATAGCCGAGGATGTAGATGAGTGTCTTGGATTCACCCGGAGCAAGAGTGATCTTTTTGTAGTGTGAAGCAACGGGAGACCAGCCGTCTGCGAAGGAATTGGAAGCCTTGCCTTCGAATACCGTTGTCGGATTGTCCCAGCCGTTGTAGATGCTTCCGAGGAATGCATCACGGTCTGTATCGTAACCGTCGATCTCGTCATTGACCGTATAGAAAGCATAGTGGTTACGTCTGTCTCTGTACTCTGTTACGTGATAGATCGTGGAGCCTTCGATCTCGACACGACCCGTGGAGAAATTCCTCTGGAAGTTGGTGCAGTCATCCTGTGCATCCCAGAGGCACCACTCTGCCATTGAGAAGATGCTGAAGCTCTTCTCGGAAGCACTGTCATTTGTGAGTACGACCTGCTGTACTTCGCCGTCGTAATCCTGAGGAACGAAGAATGTTACCTCAGCCTTGAGTCCGTTCTTCGCACCGGTGATGACGGTGTAGCCCATGCCGTGACGGCACTCATAAGAATCGAGTTCTGTCTTTACGGGAGACCAGCCCGGATTCCAGACTGTTCCGTTGTCGTTGATGTAGAAATAACGGCCGCCCATATCGAGAGGAACGTTGTTATAGCGGTAACGCGTGATCCTTCTGAGCCTTGCGTCCTTGTAGAAGCTGTAGCCGCCTGCCGTATTGGAGATAAGTGAGAAAAATCCCTGATTGCCGAGGTAGTTGATCCAGGGATAAGGTGTCTTGGGGGTGTTGATGACATATTCTTTTCTGGTGTCGTCAAAATGTCCGAACTTCATAGAAAATTCCTCCGTGTGTAGAGTATTTGGAATTTCATAATACAACACTTCAGAGACGGTTTGTGGGAGGTCTTCAAAACTTTACAAATGAAACCGATTGCGCACAAAAAAGCGCTGTTCAGACGATTCCGAAATCCTTGAGAGTCGCCTCAAAATCGGCCTTGGCATCGTCGATCGAAGACACCTTGCCTTCGCTGTAAGCCTTGACCGCAGCTTCGAATGCGCTGTTGATCAAAGCATCGTCTTCGCCTATCTCGGAGTTATCGATCTTGAGTGCCGTATCGAGAAGAACGGAATAAGGATTCTGTCCTCCGAGGAACTCATAGGAGTATTCGGAATTGTTCGCAGCAGCGGTCATGACATCGACATTGTTGACGAACATTCCGCCGGTAGCCACCATGTCCGTGAGGTTCGTCTTGTCGATGGCGATGTTCCTCATTATGGTCGCACATGAAGCCTTGGTGTCGCAGTACTTGGATGCCATTATCCATGTGCCGCCCCAGTAGTAATCAGACGGTCCTGATGTAAGTGCCCAGCTGCCGTATGTCGGATTGTCTTCGTCGTTGAGTCCGAGCAGATATGCCGTCTCGACGGGACCCCAGTATGTCATGACGGTACCGTCTTCGGCACCTGCGTACCAGCCGTCGGTCCACTGTCCGGTAGTAAACGTAAGTCCGTCGGTGTAGAGAGATTTCGAGATGTCGAAGTAGTCTTCCATGACCGGCTCGAAAGTAAGCGCACCGTCCGTAACCCACTTCTCCGTCCTCGAACCGAGGTAAGGGATGAAGATCTCCTCCGGATCCGCGATGACCTTTACCGTTCCGCCGGAAGCCGAATTGACATCAGCGGCAGTCTGCATGAACGCATCCCACGTCTCAAAGGACTGGCCGACTTCGGCAGGGTCCTGAGTGCCGAGATACTGCTCGGCGAGGTCTCTGTTGTACCAGACTCCGCCGGGGCATGCTTCCCATGTGACGCCCTTGATGACATTGTCGCTGTCGGTAGCCCAGGTGGTCGTATAGCTGAACATCGTATCAACGAATTCATCGTATGCGATGCCTAAGTCGTTAACGGGAAGAGTGTAATCTGAAGCAAGATACTTTTTGGCATAAGCCGCTTCGCATATGAACAGGTCGGGAGCCACGTTCTTGTCGCCGCTCGCCAGGACCGCATCGAGCTTTGCCGTGTATGCGGTGGATTCTGACAGGACCATGTCGTAGTTAACATCAGGAGCATAGGTGTCCAGAAGATACGTGAACTCGTCATCGTTCCAGCCGTAGATTACGACGGTATCATCCTCGTCCGTGACATCTGTCGCCACCGTAAGCTCATTGAAGTCTTCCGCGGTGACCTGTTCTGTAGTCTCGGTCGGATCTGTCGCATCGTCCGTCTCAGGCTCTGATGCAGGCAGAGAAGCTTCAACCTTGGACGGCTCCGGCACATCGGTCGGATCCGTGTCATTCCTGCCGCAGCCGCAGGCAACGCTGACCGTCATAATCAGCGACAATGTCAAAGCTTCGATCTTGCTCTTCTTCATCCTTGTCTCCTGCAGGCTCTGATCAGACCTCAACGCAGAACAGCTGCATTCCGTAGCGGTTGAGATAGAGCGCATAGTCGTTAAGATTTATTGCAGTATTATAAACCTTTCCGTCTGCAGTTCCATAGATGGTAACCGTAGCGGTGCCTGCGCCGGGTGTCTGGGCAGCGATGAAGATGTCCGTGATATCGTCTGCTTCGAGATCTTCTCTTGCTTCCTTCTCCTCGTCGGTCTCGCCCGCCTGTTCAGGAAGATTAGATACGTCGTCAGCGAGCTTCTCCTTGAGGATGTCTTCGAATTCTGCAACGTCATCTGAGATGGCCGCGGTGGTGACGTACTGGCCCGTGAGCATGTCAAAGCTTGCATACTCGGTCTTTACCGTCTCTTCACCGTCGATCTCGATCACCGTATAGCTCATGACGACTGACAGTACCCTGCCGTTGTCGGAGTAATCAAAATTAACCGTAACGGAAGCAGGCGCTTCGGGAATGCCTGCGATTATGTAAGCAGCTTCCGCATCAGAGCAGCAGCGTGTATAAAGACCTGCCGCCTCCTGATAGAAGCCGTCAAGGATCATGTTGATCGCCGTCTGGACTGCTTCGCTCTGGTTGTCGGATATTACCATCCTCTCGCCGGAGAAAGATGCGAGGAGTTCTTCGTTGCCGTTGTTGTAGCTCTCTGCGAACTCTTCGGTCTTTACCGTAAAGTCAGTACCGATGCACTCTTCAGTAAGCTCGGAGAACTCGACTCTCTCGGGAGAAGGCTCGGGCGTCGGAGTAGGAGTGGGAGTCGGCGTGGGTGTGGGTGTGGGTTCAGGTTCTTCCGTGGGAGTCGGCTCTTCCTCGGGAACAGGAACGGGTGTGTTCTCAGGCTCTTCCTGTGCTTCCTTCTTGGAAGGCGCAGACGAAGCGGTGTTGCCGGTCGTTACTCCGCCGTATGTCTCGTTAAGACCCTTGCCGATGGTGTACAGACCCTCGTTCAGCTTGCCGTAATCGACCGTGCATGCCGCGAGGAGACATGAACAGCAGAGAATGGTTGCCGTTGCTGCCGCGATACTCTTATTGAAAGCCTTTTTGCCCAAACGTCTCATCTTGATTCCCTCCCTTTATCAATCAGTCATGCTTATGTTTCCCTTGCGGAGCGCGGCCGAGAATATGACACCCGAAGCACCGCCGCTCCTCCTGAATAATATCTTCCCTCCCGATGATGCCAGGAAGGCAGCAGATGTTGCCGTGTCGGATTCTCTCTCCGGCGCGAAAGTCATCTTAAGGGGAAGCCTTACGTTCGCAAGCTCCCTGCCCTCATAGAACACCACGGGTACCTCGAGCATCTCGGATACTGCCCTGACGGCCTCGCTGTCTCTTGCAGACTGCGATACCGCTACGACGGATACCGATCTCGGATCTATCAGATGATTCTCGAGAGATGTCTTTACCGTATCGGCCGCATAACCGGGGTCTGCCTTGGACTTGAGTTCCAGGCCTAAGCAGACGAGCTTCGGCGTGAGGACCAGGACTCTGCCTTCACCTCCCTCGGGAAGCTTCCTGCAGGTTATGAATACGACAGGATTGCCTTCATCCGATGAATCGAGCTCTGTATATCTCTGAATGAAATCGTCGTGCATCTCCTGCGTATATCTGTGAAGTTCAAATACCATCTGATCGAGGACGGGCTCTTCGAACGAGACGGGAAGGTCGCTGTAGACGCTGACCCTTACCCCGTTCCTGATATGTGAATTGATCTTGTCATAGAGAGCCTTGTCGGAGATGTTCATCGGCATCGATTCGGTCACAACGGAGAGGTCCTTGGCGATGTCTGCTATGCTTCCGAAGTCGGTAAAGCAGGATGAGCCGAGTGATCTCGCGATGGTATTGACTGCTGCCGTTACTTCGGCAGGATTGACCGAACCGTATCTGATCGCTGCCGCGAACTTTCCTTCAGGGGATACGCAGATGACGGGAACGGAGGACAGCTCTGAAGACAGGTTCCTGGATATGATCCCGCAGGCTGCTTCAAGGGGAAGTACGAGAACAAGACAGACGGGTTCTTTGCCGGGCGAAGCAAGATCGGAAGCAAATATCTCAGTGCTCCCTATGCGCCTTCCGCCCGATCCGGAAAGAACGTTCCTGATGGTGTTGTCCGCTTTGTCGGATCTGCCGTAACAGAGTAAGTACATCCTTATCCTCCGTATAGTTTTATTTATAAAACATTACCACACTTTGCCAAAAAACTATAAAATGATTTCAAATTTAACCAACCGGAGGAAACCACAGTGATAGTAGTACTTGACGGCCTTGCCGCAAATCCCGGAGACATCTCCTGGGCACCCCTCGAAGCATACAGCTCAGTGAAGGCATATGACGTGACCCATCCCGAAGATCTCATAGCGAGAGCCGCAGGTTGTGAGATGGTGATAACGAACAAGACTCCGTTCGACGAGAAGACCTTAGATCAGCTCCCCGATCTCAAGTACATCGGCGTGCTCGCCACAGGCTATAACGTCGTGGACATAGAAGCGTGCAGGAAGCGCGGGATCGCGGTCACCAACGTTCCCGAATACGGCACGTTCGCGACAGCCCAGATGACAATCGCGCTCCTTCTCGAGATAGCGGACAAGGTCGGTCTTCACTCGGCATCCGTCATGAGCGGAGAGTGGGTCACCGCACCCCAGTTCAGCTACTTCAAGGCGCCCCTGATAGAGCTCGCGGACAAGAGGCTTCACATCGTGGGATTCGGCAAGATCGGAAGAAGGGTCGCAGCCATCGCTTCCGCTCTCGGAATGAAGGTATCTGCCACTCCCCATAACCTCGTCTCATCTGAAGAGACCGTCGAAGGTTACACCGTTAAGATGCTGCCCCTGGAAGAGGGGCTCGCGGGAGCAGACGTCGTCACACTTCACTGCCCTCTCACGCCGGAGACGAATGCCCTCATCAACGAAGAGAGATTGTCCGTCATGAAGGACGGCGCGATACTCCTCAACTGCTCAAGAGGACCCGTAATAGATGAAGCTGCAGTAAGAGCCGCACTCGACTCGGGCAAGCTCTCGGGCTTCGGTGCGGATGTCGTATCGGTGGAACCTATGAGATCGGACAATCCCCTGCTCGGAGCTCCGAACACCTACATCACCCCGCACATCGCCTGGGCACCCGTCGAGACAAGGATAAGGCTCATTCAGGCAGCGGCTGACAACATAGGCGCATTCCTCAGGGGCGAACGTCTCAACAGAGTCGATTAACTACCGAGGGCACCCCGGAATTACTCGGAGTGCCCTCGACATGGAATAAGGGATAGATTAAGAAAATTGTCGTTTTAAAACACTGTAAGTGTATAGGTGTATGATAACAAGACCTTGACCCGAGGTCAAATACAAAATTGAGGCAAACGTGTGCTATTTTCGCGATGTCTTGAGCTGTACGGCAAGGCCTGCGGCAGCGAGAGCGACAGTTACGAGAGCCGCCGTGAGAATGTAGTCTCCGGTAAAGTTTCCTCCCAGCACCGTCTCTTCAAAAGAACGTGCGGCTTCGCCTGACAGGAAGCTCGTCCAGAGCAGCGGGGAGAGCACCGAGGACAGTATCCTTGCGCCGAGGATCGCGGTAAGAAGGCTTATGCTCCACTTCTGCGCATAGTAGACCAGGACGCCGAGAAGCGCTCCCAGGGCAAGTCCCACGCCAAGGAGCACGAGCTTGTTTGCCACGATGTCCTGCGGAAGGATCCCGTTGTAATCCGTGTATATCCAGTATCCGCACGCGAGCGTCGTTATCAGTATAAGGGCCTTCATGTACAGCGCGAAAGCACCCACACCGAAGCCTATCGTAAATACTCCGATTATGATGAGTCTTGCCACATCGGGAAGCTCCATTCCGGAAGACGCGATATAGTTTACGAGCAGCACGCCTGCTGCAAAGCCCAGCGCGGCACCGACCAGAGCGAGGCTCAGACGGAAGAACTTATATCCCGCAAAACACACGAGGCATCCTGCCGCCAGTGTGGCTATCGTCAAAACAACATCAGTCAAGTTCAAGTATCTCCTTCACTTCATCGATCGAGGAAGCACTGCACAGGGCTCGTTTGACGGCCGCTGCGCCTTCTTCCCCCTTTATGTAGAACGGCATTACCGCCCTGAATTCCCTTACGACGGCGCCCTCGTCACAGTCGGGATTATCCTCTCTTCTTCCCAAGAGTTCGCGAAGGAGCATCTGCCTCTTCTCGAGGTCCGTGGGCTCAGTGAATTCCCTGCCTTCGAGTTCGTCGGTTATCCTGCGGAATACCCAGGGATTGCCTCTTGCCGCGCGGCCTACCATAAGGCCGTCGGCACCTGTCCTGTCCAGTGCCTTCAACGCAGACTTGCCGTCCTTGACATCGCCGTTGGCAAAGACCGGGATATTGCACGGCCTGACGGCTTCCGTCATCTTCGCGACCGCATCGTAATCGGCATATCCGGCATACATCTGAGGCCTGGTCCTGCCGTGGATGCAGATCATGGCCGCACCCGATTCCGCAAGGGCTCTTACGAAGTCCGGACCGCCCTTGTCACGGTCGTCATAACCTGTCCTTGTCTTGCACGTGACAGGAATGTCAAACCCTGCCTGTTCCACTGCTCTTACCGCAGCTTCCACGATCTTTGAAGCCCTGAGGGGATCTGTCATGAGAGCAGATCCGGAGCCGGTCTTGACGACCTTCGGCACAGGGCATCCCATGTTGATGTCCAGGATCTTAAGGCCCTGATATTCCGGGGATGCAAGCAGCTTCGACACTGCCGCGGTAAAGTCCTCCGGCTCGCTTCCGAAGAGCTGGATAACGGGAATCTTCTCCCTTACGGGATCTATCATGCTGTATCTCGAATTCCTGCCAAGTCCGTTGTATCTGATCGACCTTGCGGACACGAGTTCGGTCGGGCAGTATGCCGCGCCCATCTCGCCGCAGATGACGCGGAAAGACAGCGCCGAGAAGCCTGCCATCGGGGCCAGGCATATCGGATTATCTATATTTATGTTGCCAATCTTGACCGGATTCACGCTTTCACCTTGTTTAAGAGCATTCTGTCTGATTTTACCTCTTTTTTTACTTGAAATAATAACAATTAGGGGACAAAATAGTACTCGGAAAAAGAGGTGTAATTACATGGACGATTGTCTGGTCTATTTTTTTACGGGTTTTCTCGACAGCGGGAAGACCTCCGTCATCTGCTCATGGCTCGACGGTGAGAACTTCAGGGGCCACAAAGCGGTAGTCATCAATACCGAAGAAGGCGAAGAAGAATACATTGCGGAGAACTATCCGAATGCCGATCCCGTCATCATCAACTGTGATGCCGACGGCGTCAACAAGGAACTCACCTTCGACATAGAAGCAAGACACAAGCCCGATCTGGTATTCATCGAATGGAACGGATCGGTGTCCCCTGCCGAATTCTTTGACAAGGTGGATGTGCCCAAGAGATGGGCGCTCGCGGCAGCCATAGTCGTCGTTGACTGTTCGACATATGCCGAGTACTACAAGAACATGCAGACGTTCTTCGCAGACTACTACAGGTACTGCGACACGGTCATCTTCAACAGGGTCGATCCCGCCACCGACAACATCCCGAAGCTCAGAGGTTCGGTCAAGGCCGTCAACCCTTCGATAAGCATTAATTTCCTGAGCAAGGATAACGAGATCATAAGGATAGAGGATCATCTTCCCTATGACCTGTCCAAGAGCCCCTGTGAGATCGCGGCAGACGACTTCGGTCTGTTCTATACCGATGCGCTCGATAATGTCGACCGCTACAACGGCAAGCGCGTTACGCTCATCGGAGAGGCCGAGATATTAAGAGAGTTCAGAGGCAGGGCATTCGTGCTCCAGAGACAGGCTTACACCTGCTGTGCGGCAGATGTCGGCATGATGGGCGTGCTCTGCATGTATGACGTTAAGTCCGGGTTCCCTGCCGGCCAGTGGCTCAAGGTAACGGGGACCGTGAGATATTTCGAGGACGAGCAGAACGGCCAGAAGGTGGCTGTCCCCTGCCTTACCGTGGAGAACTACGCGATAACCTCGAAGCCCGAGAACGAGATCATATATTTCAACTGATAGAAAGAAGGTAATTTGAATGACAAAAGTAGACATTTTCTCAGGATTCCTGGGAGCAGGTAAGACGACTCTTATCAAGAAGCTCATCGCAGACGGATATAACGGACAGAAGATCGTGCTCATCGAGAACGAGTTCGGTCAGATCGGTATCGACGGCGGATTCCTGAAGGAAGCCGGCATCGAGATAACAGAGATGAATTCCGGCTGCATCTGCTGCAGCCTCGTAGGTGATTTCGGAACGGCGCTGCAGGATGTCATCGACCGTTTCCATCCGGACAGGATCGTAATTGAACCCTCCGGCGTCGGCAAGCTCTCCGATGTCGTTGCGGCAGTCAAGAGAGTTGAAGGCACCGAGGTCTGCGGCACCGTCACGGTGATCGACGCATCCAAGTGCAGGATCTACCTGAAGAACTTCAAGGAGTTCTACGAGAATCAGATCAAGTATGCCGGTACGATCATCTTAAGCCGTACGGGCAATATCGCTCAGGACAAGCTCGACCAGGCTGTTGCACTGATCAAGGAAGTCAACGATCACTCCCAGATCATCACCACTCCCTGGGACGACCTGTCAGGCGTTCAGATCCTGAAGGCGATCGAGGAGCCCATCACGGCTGCGGACATGGCTGCAGCTCTTCTCGAAGCAGAGGAGCATGAGCACCACCATCACCACCACGACCACGGCGAGGACTGCGAGTGCGAGGAGTGCAAGGGCCATCATCATCACGACCACGACGACGATGATGACGATGACGAGCATGAGCATCATCACGAACACCACCATGATCACGACCATGACCATGAGGAGCACGAACACCATCACCACGATCACGAGCATGAAGAACATGAGCATGAACATCATCATGATCACCACCATGCAGATGAGATCTTCGACAGCATCGGATTTGAGACATCAAGATCATTCACGGCAGACCAGATCTCTGCCGCTCTCAAATCGCTCGACGATTCAGACAAGTACGGTCAGATCCTCCGTGCGAAGGGCATCGTTGCAGGCGAAGGCGGACAGTGGATACATTTCGATTATGTACCCGGTGAAGAAGATGTCCGTACGGGGCCCGCAGATGTTACAGGTAAGCTCTGCGTTATCGGTGCAGGCGTCAACAAGGATGCAGTAAAGGAATTATTCGGAATATAAGGTACCGCGGTAATGAGTAAACACGGATTCAGGATCATCGTTGTAGGTGCCGGCAAGGTCGGCAAGACCATCACAAGGCGTCTTACTGACGAAGGCCATAACCTGGTCGTCATAGACAGGTCAGAGAGCAAGCTAGAAGAGCTGTCCAATCAGTGCGACTGCATGCTCCTGACAGGTTCGGGTGCGAGCCACCAGACTCTTGAAGAGGCCGGCATAACGGATTCAGATCTCCTGATAGCGGTCACTGATTCCGACGAGCTGAATCTCCTGTGCTGCACGATAGCAAAGCAGTTCAATCCCGATATCTCGACCATCGCCAGGGTAAGGAACCCCGACTACGGCAATGAGATCCCTTATCTCATGAACCGTCTTGCGATAGACCGCATCATCAACCCGGAATTCGAGGCGGCAGTGGATGCGGCGCGTCTGCTCTTCCTGCCTGCGGCAATATCCATCAATTCGTTTGCACACGGAACCGCAGAGATCGTCAAGATCGAGATACCCGAGGGCAGCATCCTTGATGAGAAGTCCATCGCTTATCTCGGTAAGAACATCACCAACGATCTTGTCATCGTAGGAGTCGAGCGGAACGGCGAGCTTACGATCCCGAACGGCGACTTCGTATTGAAGTCAGGCGATGTCATCTCGTTCGTATCTTCCCGTAAGGTCTGCATTCAGTTCCTGAAGAAGATCGGATTCAATTCCAGATCCGTTCACAACACCATGATCATAGGCGGCGGCAAATCCGCATACTATCTTGCGGATCAGCTGCTCAAGTCAGGCATATACGTCAAGATCATCGAGAAGAGCCACGCGCGCTGCGAAGAGCTCAGCGTACTCCTTCCGAAAGCAATGGTCATCCACGGCGACGGAACGGAATCAGGCGTTCTCGAAGAGGCCGGAATAGCTACCACGGATGCCCTCGTCGCCCTCACGGGTATCGACGAAGAGAACATCATGCTCACGCTGCATGCCAAGCAGGTATCTAAGGCAAAGGTGGTAACCAAGATCAACAGGATCACCTTCACCAAGGTCATCAACAACCTTAACCTCGGAAGTGTTATCTACCCCAAGTACATAACCGCCGAGAACATCATCACATATGTAAGAGCAAAGCAGGCATCGATCGGCTCCAACGTCGAGACGATGTACCAGCTTCAGGACGGTCAGGCGGAAGCCGTCGAGTTCAAGGTGAAGGATACGCCTTCGATCAACGGTATTCCCCTTAAGGATCTTAAGCTCAGACCGGGCGTTATCGTCTCCTTTATCATCCATGACGGACAGCTCATCATCCCTACCGGAACCGACTGCATCAGCGAAGGCGACAACGTCATGATCGTCACATCACACAAAGGCTTTACGGATCTTACGGACATACTTCGATGAACTTCAGGATGCACTTATACATACTGGCTAAGGTTATGCTCATCGAGGGCATCCTTATGCTCATCCCGACTGTCTGCGCTCTGTTCTACGGAGAGACGGACAAGCTGATCATCTATCTGTCCTGCTCGGCAGTCAGTGCACTGCTCGGTCTTGTCATCGGCAACATCAAGCCCAAGAACACCAACATCTACCTCAAGGACGGCTGCGTCGTTACCGCGGAGAGCTGGCTCCTGCTGTCGCTCATCGGATGCGTTCCCTTCCTTATTACCGGCGAGATACCGAGGTTCACGGATGCTGTTTTCGAGACCGTGTCCGGATTCACCACGACAGGTTCTTCGATCCTTACCGATGTTGAGGCGTTGTCACACGCTTCGCTGATATGGAGATCGCTCACACACTGGATCGGCGGTATGGGAGTCCTCGTGTTCCTCCTCGCTGTCGTGCCCATGTCGGGCGGATCTAACATGAACCTTCTCATCGCTGAGAGCCCGGGACCTTCCGTAGGCAAGCTGCGCCCCAAGGTCCGCTCCACGGCAAAGGCGCTCTACCTTATCTATCTCGGTCTTACCCTGCTCGAGATCCTTGTCCTCGTCATCGCGGGAATGCCGGTCTTTGACAGTCTCTGCTCGGCTTTCGGTACTGCCGGCACGGGCGGATTCGGAATCAGGAATGACAGCTTCGCATCTTATGCTCCGCACATCCAGTGGATAGTAGCGGTCTTCATGATAGTCTTCGGCGTTAACTTCAATTTCTACTATCTGATCTTCGCCAGACAGCCCGGAAAGGCATTCAAGATGGAAGAGATCAGAGGATATCTTCTTGTCATCCTCGCAGCCGTAGCCGTTATCTGCGTCAACACGTTCAGCATCACGGGAGAGCTCTGGAGCACGCTGAGGAATTCAGTCTTCCAGGTAGCGACGATCATTACTACGACGGGATTCGCGAGCACCGACTTTGACACCTGGCCCACGCTGTCGAAGCTCATACTCGTATCACTGATGTTCATAGGTGCATGTGCGGGATCCACCGGCGGCGGCATCAAGATTTCGAGGTTCCAGATAAGGCTCAAGACTCTCACCAGGGAGATAGACAGATATCTCCATCCCCGCACGGTCAAGAAGATCCAGATGGACGGCAAGCCTCTGGATGCCGAGGTCATCCGTTCCGTTACGGTCTACTTCATGGCATTCCTGCTTCTGTTCTCTGCATCCGTTGCCATCGTATCAATAGAAGGGTATGACCTCGTTACGAGCTTTACTTCCGTCGCGGCTACCATCAATAACATCGGACCGGGACTTGCGATGGTCGGACCTACACAGAACTATGCGTTCTTAAGCGACCTGTCCAAGTGGGTCCTCATCGTAGACATGCTCGCGGGAAGACTCGAACTCTTCCCTCTCATAATCTTCCTCTATCCGGGAACTTACAGGAACTCGTATCAGAATAAACTGCCGAGGATCATCAGATAAGATCTCACAGCTCGTAAGGCTTGGGATCCACCTTCGTATATCTCATTATCTCTTCCATGCGCGGCTTATCGAGATAAGCTACGAGTGAATAAGCCCTGCCCGATCTGCCGGCTCTGGCAGTCCTTCCTATCCTGTGAAGATAGAGCTCATTCTCCTTTGGAATATCGTAATTGAATACTGCTTCTATATCGTCGACATCGATGCCTCGTGCGACAACGTCTGTTGCCACAAGGATATCGAACTTGTCCTTGCGGTATGCATCCATCGTACGGTTCCTGGTGCCCTGTCCGATGTCGCCGTGAAGGACCTCGGCCTTGAGACCTTTGGCTGCGAGCTTGGCGCATACCTTGGAAGCTTCCGCCTTTGTGTTGCAGAAGACTATTACCTTGCGCAGTCCTTCCCTGCTTAATATCTTCATTATCGAATCGAGCTTGTCCTTCTCCGGACAGTTTACGATGTACTGGTCAATATCAGGGTGGTCCTGAGCTTTGGGCATTACGTCGATCTCTGCGGCATCTCCCATGAACTGCCATGTGATGTCCTGGATCTCACGGGGCATGGTAGCTGAGAAGAGCGCGATCTGCTTGTCCTTGGGAGTGAGTGCCATTACCCTGCGGATATCGTTGATGAAACCCATCTTGAGCATCTCGTCCGCTTCGTCTAAGACGAGTGTGTAGATCTGCGATATGTCGACCATCTTCCTTGTGACCATGTCGAGAAGTCTTCCGGGAGTAGCGACTATTACCTGGGGCTTCTTCGCGAGCTTCTCCTTCTGCACGTTCATGCTCTGTCCGCCGATCAGCGAAGCGATGCGGAAGCCCTGTATGTATTTGCCGAGTGACTTGAGTTCCGTCGTTATCTGAAGGGCGAGTTCTCTTGTGGGGCAGAGTATCAGTGCCTGTACGAATCTCGCATCGAGGTTCAGATATTCAAGTATCGGGATGCCGAATGCAAATGTCTTGCCGGTGCCGGTCGGGGCCTTTGCTATGACACTCATGTTATCCATCATGAGCGGGATAGCTTTCTGCTGTACCGTGGTAGGGCGCTTCACGCCCATCTTCTTAAGCGAATCCAGTACCTCAGGAGAGAGGTCGAGATCTTCAAATGTCAATTCTTCAGTCATATCAAGCCTTTACCGGTTAACCCTTAGTTACCGCAAAACTATACCACAAATTGTTATAATGTGTAAAAAGAATTCCCCGCGGAGGATATGGTATGGCTAAGCGTGTATTTCTTATTGTCCTGGACAGTTTTGGCATAGGCGGAGCTCCTGATGCGGCAGCCTTTGGAGATGAAGGCAGCAACACACTCGCGGCAGTCCTGTCGGATTCGGACAGGCCCTTCCCTAACCTTGCAAAGATGGGCCTTCTCTCAATAGACGGAGAAGACGATCCGAGGATAAAGGCTTACCTGAAGGCAGCAGGACCGCTTCCCTGTCCCATCGGTTCTTATGCGAGAGTAAGAGAACTGTCGCAGGGCAAGGACTCGACCATAGGTCACTGGGAGATAGCAGGCGTTCTGTCAGACAAGCCCCTTCCCACATATCCGGACGGATTCCCCGAAGAAGTCCTCGATGCGCTTAAGGCTGCCACGGGCCGCGGGATACTCTGCAACAAGCCTTACAGCGGCACTGATGTCATCCGCGATTACGGCGAAGAACATATGAAGACAGGCGATCTAATCGTCTACACTTCCGCTGACAGCGTTCTGCAGATAGCTGCGCACGAAGACGTTATACCGGTGGAAGAACTCTACGATATCTGCAGCAAGGCACGTGCGATAATGACGGGAGATCATGCGGTCGGAAGAGTCATCGCCAGACCGTTCGAAGGCGTGCCGGGAGCTTTTACCAGGACTCCGAGAAGACACGATTACTCACTCAGCGCGCCTTCTTCGACTATGCTCGACATCCTCAAGGAGCAGGGCTTTGACGTCATCTCGATAGGCAAGATCTTCGACCTGTTCGCAGGCCGCGGGATAACGGAATCCAACCCTACTTCCGGCAACACCGAAGGTATCGCAAAGACTATAGAGATGATGGACAGGGACTTCACGGGACTGTGCTTCACCAACCTCGTTGACTTCGACATGAAATACGGACACCGTAACGATATCCCCGGATATGCCGCAGCTATGCATGAATTCGATGATGCCCTCGGCACCATACTGAATAAGCTTAAGAGTGACGATCTTCTCATCATCACTGCCGATCACGGCTGCGATCCGTCCACGGAATCGACTGACCATTCCAGAGAATGCATCCCTCTGCTCATATACGGAGAAGGCCACATGGTGCCTCACAACATGGGCGAACTCGTAGGCTTCAACAACATCGCGGGACTGGTCACCTCTGCTCTTATCGGCAGATCATATAAGAGGAGTTTTGAGCCGGAGACTGATTCCAACAAGCCTGATCCGGACAACATGATGAGCTATGTCGATCTTACTAACCTGAAGGTCATCGCGACCGAAGAAGACATCAGCTCACTGATCGAGCGCGCGGTATCCCAGGGCTGCGCTTCGGTTTGCATCCCTCCCTGCTATGTAAGCTACGGCAGCATGGTATCTGCAGGACGCATCCCGGTCTGCACGGTAATAGGATTCCCCAATGGTTATCAGACGGCGGGATCAAAGCTCTACGAAGCACTCGAAGCCTGCGATAACGGTGCCTCTGAGATCGACATGGTCATCAACAGGTGCTTCGTCAAGACAGGCAGATGGGATGAAGTCGCCTCCGAGATCAAGCTCATCTCCGACGGCGTTCATGCGAAGGGCGCTCTCTTAAAGGTGATCATAGAGACATGCGATCTCACCGAAGACGAGAAGATACGCATGTGCAGGATAGTATCCGAAGCAGGTGCTGACTTTATCAAGACTTCTACCGGGTTCGGTGCATCAGGCGCGACTGCAGAAGACATCGCGCTTATGAGGCGTGAATGTGATGCTGATGTCAGGATAAAGGCTGCGGGCGGCATCAGATCTCAGGAAGCCGCGCAGCAGATGCTGGATAACGGTGCGGTCAGGATCGGGGCATCAAAGCTCTGATCAGAAGGATACCTGGTTCTTACCCTCGCGCTTTGACTTATTGACCTTCCTCTCGGCAACGGAAAGGAGCTTTGAGATGTCAGGCTCGTTCTTGTCGAATGTGGCAATGCCTGCGGAGATGGTTATCTTCTGAGACTGACCTTCGACTTCGATCGGACTTCCGGCGATAAAGTTTACCGTCTGCTTAACAAGGCCGTATGCCTGGGTCTTGTCTGTGGCGGGAAGGACTACTGCGAACTCGTCGCCGCCGATACGGAAACATGTATCAGCCTTACGCGTACTCTTAAGTAGGAGATCCGCGATAGTCTTGAGGACAATGTCTCCGTTCTGCTGACCGAACTGATCGTTGATCATGGTAAGGTCATCCACGTCAAGAAGGACTACGGAGAAAGTGCTTCCGTCATTCTTGACTTCGCTGTATACGCTCGCATACTTCTCGAGCGTCTCATAGAAATACTTACGGTTATAAAGTCCGCTCAGGTTATCGACCCTGACCAGATGTTCCATCTCGAGATATGACTTCTGCAATTCCCTCTCGAGTGTCTTCGTCTCGGTGACGTCCTTGCTCGAACCCCAGGTGCCGATTATCTTGCCGTCCTTGTCAAAGAGCGGATACTTGGATGCCATGTAATACTTTGTGGTACCGTCATCCAATACGAGCTCCTCGATGACGTTCAGCATGGGCTGGCCTGTAGCGATTATCACGAGCTCGGTCTCTCTTGCCGCCTGGGCAAAATCCTTAGGGAAAAACTCAAAATCCGTCTTGCCGAAAAGCTCCTCTGGATTCTTTACGCCGAGCTGACGCGCATGACCCAGACTGTTCCAGATGAACTTCGAATCCAGATCCTTGAAGTAAACTGTATCGGAAGAATAATCCCTGATCGTCTCAAGAACTATCTTATTGATCTCTTCTTTGTTAATGGCTGTCATATCGGTTCACCTCCGGTTAAGCGGAAAGTCACAGCAGCGGCTTGGACTCGGACTCCTTGATCTCTATTCCCTCTGCTTCAAGTGCATCGAAGAAGATGCTGCTGTCAAAGGAAGCGGGAGAGAATACGCCGGGCTTCTTCCACTTATCAGCCGACATAAGCTTGACGGAAGCGATGATCGCAGTGCCCTCAAGGTATTCTTCCGCATCGACGCCGTACTTCTTGATGCAGTCTTCGTTATCGAGTTCTATGCTGTAACACTTCGTGATCTCTTTTTTGTCTTTCTCGCCGGTAATATAGATCTCGAGGACCCACTTGCCCTTGGAAGGTGCGGTCTTCTTGTCTCCGGCATCCTTCGATGCGTTCATCTTGGGAAGGACTTCCGCCACAAGATCTATGGGGGCAACGCTGACATTTCCTACCTTGACCGGCTTGTCAGAGAGCAGTCCGAGCGATCTTAAGAGCTCGATCTGATCTTCCGGTGCCTTATGCACTGTCTTTACAGCGGGCTCCTGATACGGTTCGTAGTATCTTACATTGGCAACATCCGGGATCTCCTTCAGGAAATCAGTCACTATGGCGCTGTTTGCCACTGCAACTGACATACCGGAGCCGGTCTTGACGGACTCTTTGTCTACCTGCTTGAGCTTGCCGCCTTCGAGGATGAATACCTTCTCTGAAGAAGCAGCCTTGTCCTTGGCCTCGTCCTTCTTTGCATCATCAGAGACCAGTGCCGCCTTGATGTCTTCTGCGTACAGAGTCTCATCTACCACGGTCTCCTTGCCGCCTTCGGTCTTCTTGGGAACATCGCCGTTGATGCGTAATATGTCTATCTGCTTAACCTTATCGAAATCCTTCGCCGCGCACTTCCTCGCGATCGTCGAGATAACACCGGGCATTACTCCTGCACCGCAGACGGCAGTCTTCTTCGCTGCCTGGAACTGACCGAACTTCTTGAACTGTTCAGACAGCAGGGATGTAGCGGTAGGTGCCGAAGGAACTCCGAAGAGCTTCCCGTCGAGATAATCCGCGCCGGCCTTCGAAGCCAGGTCCATCGCTCCGGGAGCAAGCTCTGCCGGAAGGAGATTGATAACGAGTTCGGGAGCTATGATCTTGATCATCAGCATCGCGCCTTCGACATTGGAGACATCGATACCGGAAGTGGTAACCCTTACGCCGCGGCTCTCGGCCATCTTCTTGAGCTCATCGCATTCCTGCTTGCTCTTTGAAGCGAGGCATATCCCCGTTGCTATAGTCCTGTCCTTGCATAATTCCATGAGCAGGCGCTTTGTAATGTCATTACAGCCGAGGATCAATAGTCTCTTCATGATATGTGCTGCCGGGCCTTTCCGTTACTCTTTAATAATTACTGATATATTTTACTTTGCTATGTCCAAATCGGCAATTGCAAAATGATGCAGATTTTGATTATTTTTGTGTGTATCGGACCAATGTGCATAACCGCAAGGGATTTGGGCTCCGAGATTTTGTTGATTAATAGTTTGCCGTTTGATGTATATGAGGTTAAGATTAGACAGGTGACAAAACCAAACCTAAGGAGTGTAAGATTATGAAGACATTAACAAGCAAGATCCTTTCTGCTGTTCTTACAGGAGCTCTCGCTCTCGGAGTAGCAGGATGCGCCCAGCCTGCGGCAAGCAATGACAACGGTCTTAAGACAGTTGAAGCAGGCAAACTCACAATGGCAACCAACGCTTTCTTCCCTCCCTATGAGTACTATGAGGGTGAGGACATCGTAGGTATCGATGCAGAGATCGCTCAGGCAGTTGCCGATAAGCTCGGACTTGAGCTCGTTATCGAAGACACCGAGTTCGATTCCATCATCGTAGGCGTTCAGTCCAACAAGTATGACATCGGCTGCGCAGGAATGACGATCACTGACGAGAGACTTCAGTCCGTCAACTTCACACAGCCCTACGCTACAGGCATCCAGTCTGTAATCGTTCCCGAAGATTCTGAGATCACCGATGTTGATGCTCTTCTCGCAGGCGACTACATCGTCGGCGTTCAGACAGGTACAACAGGCGATATCTACATGACAGATGATATCGGTGAAGCAAGAGTTGACCGTTACCAGAAAGGTAACGATGCGATCGTAGCCCTCACAAGCGGCAAGGTTGATGCTGTAGTCATCGACAACGAGCCTGCTAAGGCTTTCGTTGCTGCAAACGAAGGTCTTAAGATCCTTGATACGGCTTATGCCGAAGAGGAATACGCTATGTGCCTCAACAAGGACAACGAAGAGCTTCTCAACGCTATCAACCAGGCTCTCGACGAGCTCAAGAAGGACGGCACCATCGATGCCATCGTTGCAAAGTACATCCCTGCTGAGGGCTGATACTTTACCAATTAGTTTTAAAACTTAAACAAAGGACGGAAATGAGACTTTATTTCCGTCCTTTTTCTTTTTATAATAGTGTTTTCGACTGAATATCACTTAGGAGACGATCTGATGATCGAAGATGAAGAGGAACTGATAGATATAGAGGAGAGCGAGAAGCCCCGTAAAAAACTGTTCACCATGGAGAAGAGCAGCAGGACTTCCATACTCTTCGCCATTCTGTGCCTGATCATATCGGCAGCGAGCGTCGGATATTCGATCCTTCTTCTCGTTGATTATGATTATGCCATCCAACTTCTCCGCTTCTATACCGACAGCGGTGCAGGCAAGGCTATCCTCGGATGGCTCATGGATCTCAATGCTCAGATCAAGCTCAACTTTGTCGACAAGGACAGATTTACCACATATATCCTGAGCGGTCTCGGCATAACTTTTACGGTTACTTTCTTTGCCACGCTAATCGGCATATTCCTGGGTGTCATCGTCGCTACGATCCGCTCCTCTCATGATAAGCTGGCAGAAGAACTCCGCCCCGGATTCGGCACATCGGTCCTGAATTTTCTGAATGCCGTATGCAAGATCTATCTCACGGTCATCCGCGGAACCCCTACGGTAGTTCAGCTCATGATAGCTTACTTTATCATCTTTGCCGCATCCAATAACAAGATCCTTATCGCCATACTCGCATTCGGCATCAATTCAGGCGCATATGTGGCGGAGATCATCCGAAGCGGCATCATGAGCGTCGATCCCGGACAGTTCGAAGCGGGAAGATCCCTGGGCTTCAACTATGTCCAGACGATGATCCACATCATCATTCCGCAGGCATTCAAGGCTGTACTCCCTGCTCTTGCAAACGAATTCATCGTGCTCATCAAGGAGACATCCATCTCCGGTTATGTCGGTCTTCAGGATCTTACCAAGGGCGGCGACATTATCAGATCACAGACTTATTCGGCATTCCTTCCTCTTATACTGGTTGCCGCTATCTATCTTGTTATCGTAATGTTCTTCACCAAGTTGGTATCTCTGCTCGAAGGGAGGCTGAGGAACAGTGAGCGTTAATCAGGGAGAAGTTCTTATATCCGTAAAGGATCTCAAGAAGTATTACAACGGCGATGAGATCCGCGCCCTCGACGGAGTGTCCAATGACATCCGCAAGGGTGAGGTGGTCGTCATCATCGGACCTTCAGGTTCAGGCAAGTCCACATTCCTGAGATCTCTTAATCTGCTCGAGCGTCCCACCGAAGGAACCATCACCTTTGACGGTGTTGACATAACTTCACCCGACAACAACATCAATAAGCTGCGTCAGAATATGGGAATGGTGTTCCAGCACTTCAATCTCTTCCCTCACCTGACCATCCTGCGCAATATGACGATCGCACCTATGAAGCTTAACAGGCTCTCCAAGGAAGAGGCAGAGACTAAAGCTCTCGAACTCCTGGACAGGGTAGGTCTCAAAGACCGTGCGAATTCTTATCCTTCACAGCTGTCCGGCGGACAGAAGCAGAGGATCGCCATTGTAAGG
>JAEEGH010002094.1_pt1 | contig 54917 bp, 57 predicted proteins | sample 9134181 | NCBI WGS metagenome assembly JAEEGH01 (sample SAMN16246544, study PRJNA631951) | gut metagenome | biome: gut microbiome; feature: rumen; material: DP-attached | host: Bos | place: Iran: Karaj | collected 2018-10 | reverse complement strand
CCTGGGTGGAAATGACCGCAAAGCCAGCTCATGTGGTTGACGACATGAACAAAACAGACAGGGAAAAGAAGATTATCAACTGAGGCGTAGCGGATGTGACGAATCGTGTCACGGATGATACGGAAAGATTCTTTCCTTCTTTCTGCGCCTGCATTATGGTTTATCTGTTCCTGAAAACAAGGATGAAAGGACGGATGAATCATGAAATGGAAAAAACAGTTATGGACCGGGATCGGGCTGCTGATCCTGTTTGCTCTCTGGACGGTCCTGATCCGGTGCGTTGATGTACAGGCAGTCGGGCCGAAAGGAACGAAGGTAGGCTTTGCTACATGGAACGTATGGTTTCATCGCCTGACAGGCGTTCACATGGCAATCTACACGGTGACAGACTGGCTCGGGCTGGTTCCGATCCTGATCTGCGGATGTTTCGGGATGATCGGCCTGCGCCAGTGGATTCAACGGAAAAAGCTGCTCCGGGTGGATAACGATATTCTCATTCTGGGCGTCTATTATCTGCTGGTGATCGCGGCCTATCTTCTGTTTGAGATGATTCCGATCAATTACCGGCCGATCCTGATTGACGGATGTCTGGAGGCGTCCTATCCGTCCTCTACGACATTGCTGGTGCTGAGCGTTATGCCGACACTGAAGTTCCAGGCGGACAGAAGATGCGGAAACCGGGCGGTCCGGCGTCTTGCCGCCGCATTTTCAATCCTGTTTTCCGCCTTTATGGTGATCGGACGGCTGGTTGCCGGCGTCCACTGGGCGACGGATATCATCGGGTCGGTGTTCCTGAGCGCGGGATTGTTCCTGTTGTACCGCGGCGCCGTTGCCCGTGCCGATGAGAAAAAGAATAAGCCGAAGCTGTGAGGAACCGGATATGGAGTTTCATGAGAAATTGCTGGAACTGCGGAAAAGCAGGGGACTGACCCAGGAAGAGCTGGCGGAGGCCCTGTTCGTCTCCAGAACAGCCATCTCCAAATGGGAATCCGGCAGAGGGTATCCCAGCATCGACTCACTGAAGGAGATCGCCCGCTTTTTCTCTGTTACCATTGACGATCTGATCTGTTCAGACGAGATGATTTCTGTGGCAGAAAACGAAAAAAGAGAGTTCGCCGACAAGTACATCTCGCTCATCTGCAATGTGATGGATATCCTTCCGGTTATACTGCTGTTTATACCGGCATTTGGAAACGGATCGGGTTCCTCCGAAACAGTATCCCTGTTTGGGCTGAGCGGGATTACTTCGTGGGTGAAGACCGTGTTTATTGTGATCACAGGCATTACGATCTTGAATGGAATCTGTGGAGCGATCATCGCTAACTTCAACAAACCGCTCTGGAACAGGCATAGGCTTATTACAGGAGTCGTCCTGTCAATACTCTCGGTCACAGTTTTTATTGTGACGAGGCAGCCATATGCCGGGATCGTCTGTTTCGCGTTTCTGGTCATGAAAGGCTTCCTGATCGCCAAAGTGAAACAACAATAGAACACAGCAATCAAGCCGTTTGGCATGATTATAAAAAAATTTTAAGGAGAGTGCTGTTTGAAAAAGCGCAACACGCCGGAGATTGTGGGCTGACCGGGAGGTTTGCCGACAATCGAACAAGCCTCCCGCTGAAAGGCAATTGAAGTCAACAATTTTCAGGAGGAAAAACAATGAATACAAATGACGATACCATTCGCTTGGAAAGATCCGAAGACTACAGAGAAGTTGAAAATCTCGTCAGAGAGTCGTTCTGGAACGTGTACCGCCCCGGCTGCAGCGAGCACTTTGTGATCCACGTGCTCCGGGACGATCCGGCTTTTGTAAAGGAGCTGGACTTTGTGATGGAAAAAGACGGCGTGCTGATCGGGCAGAACATGTTCATGCGCACCGTCATCGAAGCCGACGACGGCCGGAGCATCGACGTTCTGACCATGGGGCCCATCGGCATCACGCCGGCGCTCAAGCGCCACGGCTACGGCAAAAAGCTGCTGGACTACTCGCTGGAAAAGGCGACGGCCATGGGCTTCGGCGCGGTGCTCTTCGAGGGCAACATCGGCTTTTACGGTCACAGCGGCTTTACCTATGCCCGCGCCTTCGGCATCCGCTATCACGACCTGCCAGAGGGCGCGGACGACTCCTTCTTCCTCTGCAAAGAACTGATCCCGGGCTATCTGGACGGGATCACCGGCGTCTACCAGACGCCCCGGGGCTACTATGTGGACGATGCGGACGTGGAGGAATTCGACAAAGGCTTTCCCCCGAAGGTGAAGCTGAGGCTCCCGGGACAAATTTTCTAAGCGAAGCGGTGAACTGACAGCGGGAGCCGGTACATCCCGGGCGGTGTACCGGCTCTTGCGAAAAACAGAATTTCAAGAAGAGGAGGCGGAACAACAGCCATGTTTGATCTTTCGAAACTGAGCACGCGGTATCATGTCCGTTCGATGCATGACGCCGACGCGGATGCGATCCTGGCGTTCTGCCTGCAGAACGATCAGTACTATCGGTATTGCGGCAAACAGCCGTCCCGAGAGCTGATCCTCCATGACCTGCACATCACGCCGCCGAACACTTCGGCGGACGCCAAATACTACGTCGGGCTTTATGACGGGGAGATCCTGGTGGCGATCCTGGATCTGATCGACGGCTATCCCGACAGCGACACGGCCTTTATCGGCTTCTTTATGATGAACCGGCAGCTCCAGGGGCGTCAGATCGGGACGTCTGTTATTCAAGAGCTGTGCCTGTATTTGAAGGAAACGGGCCTGAAACGGGTCCTCCTGGGGATCGATAAAGACAATCCGCAGTCCAATGCCTTTTGGGCAAAGAACGGCTTTTCCGTGATCCGGGAGGTGGAGCAGGAGGAAGGCACCATCCTGGTGGCGGAAAAGAACCTGGGATAAATCCCTGTTTGATTCAATCTGAGAGGTATCTATGCTGTGGAGGGGACATGATGAATCATGAGGAAAGGAACGGCAGCCTTGCGGTCAACGAAACCGTATACCGGATCGTTCGCCTGCTGGGTAAAGGCAAGGGCGGGTATTCTTACCTTGCGGAAGTGGATGGACAGCCGGCGGTGATCAAGCAGATCCATCACGAGCCCTGCGATTATTACAGCTTCGGCAACAAGCTGGAGGCCGAATTGCGGGATTACGAGCGGCTGCAGAAGGCCGGGATCCGCATTCCCGGGATGCAAGCCGTTGACAGGGACGCCGAGCGGATTGTCAAGGACTATATCGAGGGGCCGACCGTGATGGAGCTGGTACAGGCGGGCGCATCGGCCGAGCCGTATCTGCCCCAGGTGCGGGCCATGGCGGCAAAGGCCATGGCCGCCGGACTGAACATCGACTATTACCCGACCAATTTTGTTGTGCATAACGGACTGCTCTGGTACGTGGATTTTGAGTGCAACGACTACAGCGAGCAGTGGGACTTCGAGCACTGGGGCATTCAGTATTGGCTGCCAAAGGTGAGAAGCTACCGGGACGAGGATATAGTATAACCTTTCAATTATCCCACAAAAGGAAGATGATCTGCATGTTCCCGTGCAGATCATCTTCCTTTTTGTGCTGCCAGGCCTGTCAGCCCGATGCCCAAATCAAATGGAGCGGGCTTTCTCTCCGCTATGCTTTGTGGCAATACCCATAGTACCAGCAGGCATACGGGCTTGTGCATTGTTCTCCCGGCTCCGTCTGGATCTCCTCCGGCTGCTTCTGCATCCGGTTCAGATCCCAGATGTGGTCGTTGATCCACTTGTAGTAGCCCTTTGCCTCTTTTGTCACATCGACGGGGACAAAGGGATTTTCCTCGTCCGGGCCGTGGATCACGATGTATATTTTCCCGATCTTCACCTGGCAGCGGGCCATGATGTAATACTGGAAGCCGGCGTCCTTGACAAACTGCGGATGAACCTCCGGCGCGTTCTTTACCTCGTAGAAATCATAGCCTGCCTCTGTCTTGCGGAGGATATCCACCGCGCAGTAGTTGTTGTAGTTGGAAAAGGCCGCCTCGCAGATGACCGGCGTCCCCGCCGCAAGGTGCTCCTGCGTGCGCTGCAGCATGGCCGCCTTGTCCGGGATCGTCGTGCCGGGACGGTACACGGTCATTTCCTCATACGGCCCGAACATCGCCATGGCCCGGTCGCCAAAGTCGTTGCCGGCGTCCAGCTTCTCCTGGATCTCCGGCGGAATGACCTTCAAACCGGGCTTGTGCTTGTCCAGCCACAGCATCTTCGGGCACTGCATCCCGCGCATAAAATCTGTTTTTGTGATCGCCATGCTTCAAACCTCTGTATGGTATCCTGTTCCAAGCAGCAAAATGAAATGTGTTTTCCACGCTGATTTCATCATTTGCCCTACCGCCTTTTCGATCTTCTCCCTGTGTTCCGGTCGAATCACAAAGAAATAGTAACGTTGCGACGTCGTCTTGAATTTCAGACCAAGAGCCGTCGAATTGGGGATGGCGGCAGTCAATTCTTGAAGCTGATGAATATAGAACTCGTCTTTTCTGCGTGCTTTGTGCTGGTAATAGATCACGCTGCTTCCCTGAGCGTAGTAGTCAACGATCTCTTCCGGCTTGACATACTTGTTGCTTTTCGCTCCGGCAGATGGCACCATAAGGCCATTATCCGGATCAAGAAACACAAGATCGCAGCCGCGCAGTTTTTTAAGCGCATCGGCATGCCAAGCCATACGGGCGATTTCTCGCTCTGCCTTTTTCATTTTCTGCGTATTGAGTTCGTTTCGATAAAATACAGCCGGGAGCAAACTCTCCAGCTCCGATGTATCTCGCTTGCCTTCGCGCACAAGTTCACTCAATCTGTACCATAACAGTTCATCGCATGCGCGGTATCTTTTGTCTTCCAGGTATCCGACATGTCTACCGTCGCCGTTATGCGTTTCGTCAGGCGTCAGATACCAGTTAACGCCGATAGAAAGATCCCGCAAGCATCCAAGAAGTCCCAGTTTCCCAAAATCACCAATATCCCCTGTATAGCGGTTCTGCATAGGCTGTTGGCTCCTTCCCTCAACTGCCAAGAACACCCTGAAGAGGGCTTTGGCTGTATGTCCGGCCAAATACCACACATCAAAATGAATGAGTATTACGACATTTTAAGTAATCTAAAATGCACGATCATGCCTGTTTTACGCTAAAACGCCCAAAAACGTGTCCCAATGCATTCGTCCTGTTGCCGTCAGATGACGCCCAGCGGGATCAAAACGACCAGCAGCAGCGCGACGAGACCCCAGACCGTAACGAGGAAGGCCGTTCTCTTCTTCGGCGCCATGTCCGGCACATAGTTGCTGGCAAGGAAGAAGGGCACATAGGTCGTGAGGAACACCGGCAGTACGCCCCACCATTTGTAGACCCAGATGAAGGAGTGGTTGCTGGTTCCGGCGAGGAAGGACTCGAACAGCGCAAAGAGCAGCGCCATCTCAAGCGCGCCTACCAGCTTGCAGCTGATGCCCTTCCGTCCGTTTTTGGCAAAATAGCGCTTGTTGCGGTCCTGCGGCAGCATCTTGAAGGAGATGATGCCCGCCAGCGAGAACATCATCGACAGCTCCCAGCACACGCCGATGAGCAGGATGAAGGTGGTGGAGGCGTTGGACACCGACCACAGCGGATAGCCGAACACGTGGCCGATGATCGCGTTAGCGATCTCGTAGAGCCAGTGTACGCCGTACAGGGCCAGCCCCGCGTAGACCGCCTCATAATTCTTCTTGTTGATCTCCGTCCAATACACATAGAACACGACCGCGAGGATAAAAATGAACGTCCAGTTGAAGTTTTCCGTACTGCGTACCAGAATGGCGTCGACCAGACTTTTTGCCTCCTCTGACCCGTCACCCCAGAATACAAACATGATGAATCCTCCTTTTGTCCCTGTCAAACACCGGCCTCGTCTGTCTGAGAAGAGTATAGCACAGAACAGCCTGGGTTTGAAAGAGCTTTTCCTGTCAATCCTCGTTACGCCGCAATCTATTCTCTTCCTGCGGGAGCCTCGTTCCAGTGCTTTCCCTGTATCACACCGTCCCGTTCAAAGGCGCGGTTGATGGCGTTGAGAACCTGCTTCTTGTCCGCGCTCCAGAGCGGCGCGATCAGCTCACGCTTGGCTCCGTCCCCGGTCAGCCGGTGGATCACCATGTCGGGCGGGATAGCCTCGACGCAATCTTCCAACACGAGGATATACTCTTCCAATGTCAGAACAGAAAACAGTCCCTTCCGGTAATCCTCCGCAAGATCCGTCCCCTCCAGCACATGCAAAAGCTGGAACTAGATCCCCTCCGCGCCGCTTTGCCCGATAGTTCTGGCCGTTTCTGCCATCATTTCCGGCGTCTCGCCCGGCAGGCCGAGGATCATGTGGACGATCACTTCGATCCCCGCCTCGTGCAGCCGATGCACAGCGTCGTCAAAGACTGCCAGGGGATAGCCGCGGCGGATATAGTTGGCCGTGGCCTCGTGCACCGTTTGCAGGCCGAGCTCCACCCAGACCGGCTTGGCGGCGTTCAGCTCCCGGAGCAGCGCGACGACTTCATCCGGCAGGCAATCGGGGCGGGTGCCGATGGACAGGGCGACGACGTCCGGATGCGAAAGCGTTTCCGTGTACAGCGCGCGCAGCCTCTCAATCGGTGCGTAGGTACCGGTATAGCTCTGATAATAGGCGATATACTTCTTCCCGCCCTTGTTTGCGACCAGCGTTTTCGCCTGCTCGATCGCTGCATGGACGTCCTTCCCAACCGGCACCGTGAAGGCGCCGCTCCCGCCGGCGCAGAAGATGCAGCCGCGGGTATCGATTGTCCCGTCCCGCGTGGGGCAGGTGAAGCCGCCGTCCAGCGCGAGCTTGTACACCTTTTCTCCGAAGCGCTGGCGCAGATAAGCGTTCAGGCTTCGATAATGAATCGGATCCGTCATGATTCCACAGGCCTTTCCCTCAACAACTCGGGATGACCGACTGTCCCTCCAAGGCTTTGATCATCCGGATCCCCGACAAAGAGCCCGTTGATCCGCCCGGCCTCTGCTGCGTTTGCTTCCCTGTATGAAACCAGCATTTTCTTAAAACAAATGATCCGGTTTTCTTCCCGAAAGCCGACAGACAGATGGAAGCGCAGCGACGCGGCGTTTGTCAGCTCACAGTCGCTGGCAAACTCTGTGCAGCCTTTCTCCCGCGCCCACTGTTCGCATTCCGACAGCAGAGCCCGGGCGACGGCCCGGTGGCGATAGGCCTCACGGACGGCGATCCCCTCCAGGTATCCTACGGGGCTGGTCTCGCAGCCCTCCACGTAATCGTGACGCAGCGCGCACAGGGCCACGCCGACAGCCTGCCCGTCGGCGCAGGCGTAAAAAACCGCGGAATTGTCGGAGCCGATGTATTCCCCGACGATCTTCGTCAGCTCTTCTCTGGAATGCTCCGGCCAGACGATCCTGACCAGCTCTGCCAGCCGGGAGGCATCTTCCGCTCTTGCTCTCATCGCTTTCCTCTCCTTACCTTATCCGCCGATCATTTCCAGGGCGGCGCTGGCACGCAGCTCTTCCGGCTCGATCCGATCCCGACCGTCAGCGTCCGTTAATGTGGGATCGACGGCAGAGAAAATCCTCTTCTCCTGCCGCATATTTTTTGTAATCGACCCGAAGAGGCGTCCCCTTCACATTTCCGGCGAAAGAGAAGGTCCAGTTGAACAGGGAGACGTAACAGACCGTCATATCGCTGGAAAGCGCCATCACATAGAACCAGGACATCTTGTCACCGCAGCGAAAGCCTTCTTCCCGCGCCTGTCGGAGAAACGCGTTCCCGGTTTCCTCGTTGTCCAGGAAGACCCAGACCTTTCCCTCATTTTCCACCAATTGTTTCAGCGTACGCATTTTCGTACCCTCCTTGAAATGAATGTACCTAATAAGAGGGCAAGAAAAAACCCCATCGTCACCGATGGGAGAAAACGCAACCCATCGGTCAAGCTTTAGCACCTTGCCTTGCGGTAGGTTGCTGTGCGGTCACAGAGCTTGTCTCTCACGCACTCTTCATAGGTCGCGATTATCATAACAGCGAAGACCTTTCTTGTCAAGCCATATCCATCATCCGCTCTTCATCCTGTTCATTGGCGTCTCCTTGCACGGTTTCCGCCGACATGAGGCTCTCGCTGCTTTTGCATAACAGAAACCCTCCTGCAAATACTATCTCTGACATGAGATAGAAACGCAGGAGGATTTTAGCTATGAAAGCGACTGGAATCGTGCGGCGCATCGACGACCTGGGGCGGGTGGTGATCCCTAAGGAAATCCGCCGCACCATGCGCATCCGCGAGGGTGACCCGTCACAGACGACATTGGAAAAATGGCAGAAATTCGGGTTTGCTATGTTGGATTTAGCCAAAAGGATGGGGTTGGAATAGTACATATCGACGGAAAACGGTCGTTTTACCATGCGCATCCGCAGCGGGTCAAAAATCGTGCACAAACGGGTTCAAAGCCTTGACAGTGCTTGCTTTTTGCCCGCAGGATCTCCTTCAACGTTTTCTGTAACGGCAGATCGCATACCGGAAAACATGTGCAGAATTACCAGAAAAATCCCCCAGGAAGGGCTTGAAACAACCCTCTCGGGGGATAATCTTTGTCGGCCACCCGACACGAAAGGATCACACTAAGCTTGCATCACGTGGCGAACCATCTTTCCACATCCTCCGTCATCCCGATCGGCAGGAGACGATGTTGGGATGGCACGCCTCCGCGGTCTACTCCCACTCCCTCCATCCAGAGACGTTCAGCCATTCGGAGACTGGTGTTTTGCTGTCCCCGATGCATTGGTTGAAAGATATATTATTTCGCTTGTAAAGCGTGTTTTGTTCGCGTCTCTGTTTTTGAGTCAATTCTTCAATCCTGCGCAATGCCTTAGCTCTTGAAAAATGTCCGGTTTCATTTACTGCTTCATAGCAGCACAGAATCATATCATGAAAAGCATCCTCATTTGTCTCATCTGATAGAAGAGCCCGGACAAATGCCCGGATTGTATATGGCAACGCGTCTATTTCTGCTTCAAACTTGCTTGACTCTTTGACTTGGTTGCGGGAGGGTTTTCGCAGTAGTCCCCCTGCCAAAAGGCGAGTTCTTCACTGAACTTTACATCATACCTGGCCGGCAAAGTTGTTTTGTGCCTTTTGAGATGCTCCACAGCAGACGGGAGCCGTTTTGAACCGTTCTTGGGAAATCTGACAGCGTTCTCGGAATCGCTTTCAAAGAAGCAAAGGTGTCGGGCATCATCGGTAAACCTTATTTCGACCGCCTTTCCACTTAGTACCTCTGCGAGCTTCCCGTTCAAAATCAGCCGACCATCTGCATAAATGTTCACGCGAAGGCTGCTGATTTGACTTTCGGGAGGAACCGCAATAAATGTGAACTGCTCCAATGATAAAAACTTGCCTGTTGCCATTTTTCTGGCCTCCTTATATTGATTTGCACATCGTGCAAGGTCAGTATATATGGCAACAATCATGCAAGCAAATAATGACAGGCCGGGAATTGACCCGGTCTGTCATCGTTTGCTTGAACTATTATGCAGTTGTTGGAATTTCGATAGAGATGGCTAATTGCCCACCCAATGCTTTTGCAATTCGATCAAGTGTCGCAACAGAAGGATTCGCGATACCCCTCTCTATTTTAGAAATATCAGACTGATCAATCCCAGACAATTCCGCCAACTGCTTTTGAGAAATACCTGCAATTGCACGCGCTGCTGCAACGGCATGTGCTGACTCTTGATGAACGATTATTTTTTCATGACGAACAGTTTCGCCGTCTTCATAGATCGTCTCTGTCTCGATATCAAGGTCATCACTCCAAACAATACCGTATGCCCCCTGCATCTTTCCAGATAAGAACAAGGATCTATCCTCTAACTGTTTTAACTGTGGATACTTAGAGAACAGTACGCTCATATCGTATCGTTTGACAATTCCATCCTGGAAGCTTACTTCCAAAGAAGTGCCTTCTAAAAGCTTTAATTCTATCGCTTTATGAAACATCGCCAGCACCTCCTTTCATCATCCGGCAATGGTTTAATTAAGCGGAGGCAGTTTCTTGTATTTTTCAGTTTCCCACATTTCCAGAAGTTCATTCTGATACTTTAAAATGAACTCTTTAACCAGACTTTTTGCCTTCGGAGGAAATTCTCCTTCCATGATCTCTCCGGATTCAATCAAGAATGGTGCATCAAAGTCCTGCGTGATAGCATGAACATGCGGAGGATTGTGTTCCTTATTACGTAAGTACATAACAATGATTATTCCGTAAAAATAACTGATTGTTGGCATATGATCGCTCCTCTCTGATGATCTACTATCAGTATAGGGGATAAATCCCCTAATGTCAATACTTTGCTTCTGTTTCAACAAATAATGGGCAGCCATTGATATCGATAGTGGACAAAGTAGGAAAATCATATTGTCCCCTTGATAGTTTCTTCAACAAGGTTCTATTACGTTTTGCAATTGCAGAGTGTTGTGATACAATTAATAACAAGAGATTAGACAAAGGAGTGATTCTATGTCTTTCGAAAAAGGCGGAAGATCTGATAAGCAAGGAAACGTTTATGAGAATAGATGTCTAGCTCGAATATTGATTCGTCTTGTCGCCGAGGAGATTGCCTCTGTCGTAGTCGAGCCAGTCGAAGAAAACTCTGATATTTGTGAGTTCTATACCGTTGCAAAGAACGGAAGCAAAACATACTACCAGTGCAAAGGCAGCAACGGAATGAATGATCATTGGCGGCCCAGTGATTTGCAGGGGTATAACCTTTTCTCCCGGGTTCAAGCGCTGTTACGTAGCGATCCTACATGCAGGTTCTGCTTTGTTTCTCCCTTATATTATGGCGGACTTGAAGAATTATGTGATAGAGCAAAAACATATCCTTCAGCTAAAAGTTTTTATGCAAATGCATTGTCCAACAAAAACCTACTTGATTCCTTTCGCGCATGTGAACGATATTTTAGGCTGAGTCACGACAACGATGATCAACTTAACGAGCTTGTTAACCTTCTGTCTAGATGTGAATTCCTAGTTCGCCCTAACAATTCTGAAATGGTTCAAGATCTTGAGCAAATTGTCGGCATTTACTTCTGGGGCACAGCAGAGACCACACGTGTTCTCCTGGAGAACTTTGTGAACGACACAGCTTCATATGGAAAAGGAATAACAGTTTCAGATATTGTTAAGTATCTCCGCGAGAATGGAGTATCCCCTCGAGTTCGTATGGGCGATACCCGCATTGTTCCCGTTATCACTCGACTTAACAAGCGTTTTGTTGATTCCTATGATCCTATCCAAGGAAGCTTGTTTCATAGAGAAAGCACCGAAAGATTAATTCATGAAATAGATGCGGGCAAATCAGTTGTTCTGCACGGGAAAGCTGGTGTGGGAAAAAGTGGATGTGTTCGCGAACTTATAAGCTATTTGGAGAGCAATCATATTGATTATCTGGCCATTCAGCTGGACAAGCACATCCCTCATGATTTCGCAGATAAATATGGTGAGTCACTTGGATTACCGGGATCCCCAGTTAGCTGTTTGTCCGCCATATCAGGATCAAAGCCGAGTGTCCTTATACTTGACCAGTTAGATGCTCTTCGATGGACAGCCATGCACTCGTCTACAGCTCTTGATATATGTAAAGAAATGATTGAGCAAGTGCGTGCGATTAACAAACACGCCAGCGGGCACATGTCGGTCGTCTTTTCTGTCAGAACTTTTGATTATGAGAATGACGCCGGTATTCAATCGCTTTTTAACGAAGAAGAACAAGAAGAAAGGGATTTATGGTCCGAAATAAACGTAGGAATCCTCACAGATGATGAGGTTAAGCAAATTATTGGAGATGAGTATGACAAGCTTACTGGTAGGGTAAAGGAACTTATACGTGTTCCGTCATCCCTATATGTATGGCTAAAGCTTGATTCAAAGAGGCGGTCGAATCAGATCACATCCTCACAAGAGATGGTCCGTTCATGGTGGTCTCAGATACAGGATAATTATGCCGCTGCGGGGCACAATGGAGACTCTCTTGCAAGTTGTGTTGACGAACTCGTTGCAGCAATTAGCAATTCAGCTTCTTTTTCGCTCCCTCATGCAATGTTTCCTAAATATACACATGAGATAATATTTTTGGCTTCCTGTGGAGTTTTGCGACTGGAGAATAATACCGTTTCTTTTGTTCATCAGAGCTTTTTGGATTCATTTTTGCTTGCGAATGACCTGAACGCCATTTTCACCGTCAGGCAGGATCTGCTTTCCTCGGTTTTATCATGGGGCACTCAAATGCCGATGTTTCGATATAGACTTTCGGCTCTTTTTCAAAACATTGCGGAAACTAATCAAGCCCTGTTTTCAAAGCAAGCAAAAGACCTGTTGGGGTCCGACCAGATCCATTATTATTTTAAGGCGGCAGTGTTTGAGACTATCAGCCAACTATCAACACCAGTATTTGCAACCTATAAGCTCCTAGATGAATTCTTTAAGACCGCTGACTGGCACAACTTTATCTTACAGACTGTCTATGAACGCCATCCGGTATTTATTGAACATTTGGCAAAGGAGCCGGGCTTTGACTGGTTAAGCGAAGAAGGATTCCCGCTTCTGGTTTCGATGAGGTACTATTCCCCGGGCTTTGTTGCCTCAATATTACGGAAGATGATGGAAACCGGCGAGGCAAGTCCCGAAAAAGCGATAACAGTTCTTGGCACAGAGATTGACGCAGAGAACGAGGAACTTTTTGCTCTTCGTATGGAATTATACGAAAGTGACAGTTCATTTCTCTCGGGCATTCACTTTGTCAATTTGGAGCGTACTCAGCCGGATCATATCATTCAGGTATTAACCTGCTTTCTCTTAAATGCGAATATATATGGAGCGCAGCATATCTATATAGATGATAAAGAACGCCCCAAATTCAGCGAGGAAAACTATATTGGTATCATTCATTCGTTATTTGAGCTCCTTTGTAACAGTGCAAAAAACACGCCGCTTTCACTTCATCCCGGGATTGATTTCAAGGAAAGATATTGGCTTCCTCGACAATATGAATTAAGTATAGCTAGAGAGACTGTTGAGATTGTAAAATCAGCGCTCGGAATTCTAGCTAAAAGTGACCCGGAAGAAGCTATGGCCTATGTTGAGAAAGCCGGAAGTTTTCGGAATGGGATTTCAAATGAATTGGCATTGTCAACTTTACTTGCACTCCCTACCGATTACAGCAACTTTGCCATAGAATGGCTTCTGAGCGATTTTGATAATCGTATTCTTGACTGTATCAGCAATGAATATGACTATCTTGCGACATGCAAGGATGTCTTGAAAAAGCATTCCCCGTCTTGTTCCGATGAGTTATTTGCGCGATTGGAAGAAAGAATTTGTACCTGGAAGGGAGACCGAGAGAGGTTCATCAGGAGCTACAAACACAGGATTGAACTTAATCGGACAAAAGGGCAAGAACCTGCTTTTTGGCCTGCGTGGGGTCATTTACAAAAAGCATTGCTTCCATTTCTCGATTCAGCGCGAACAACACAAAGAACAAAAGAATTGCTTGCCGTTCTTAACCGAAACGAATGGGTGCGCGCGGATAGCTATTATGCGGGAATTCTATCTGGCCCGGCAAGGTCTGTGGTATCGACAATACATAAAAATGCGACCAGGCTAAGCGATAATGCATGGCTAAAAATCATTAATTCCAAAGTAGACGAGCAACATGCGGGTTTCCGCGGAAAAGATGATGGAGCCTATTATTATGAATCGTCACATTGGGCATTTGCCCAAGATCTGGGTTTTTGTATAAAAAACGACCCAACTCGTTATGCCAAGCTTTTGCTCATGTTTCCCCATGATTGCTTTCCGGGCTATTATTCGTCTGTTCTTTACGGCTTGAACAATTCGGAGACTGAAAAAATTGATTTTACTCTTCTCTGTGATGTAATTCGCCATTGCACGAGCATTGATTCTAGCGGTGTTCCAACAGCAATCGCCCGAATTATATCTGAACGTCATGACGAGGACTGGCCTGAAGATATCCTATCCTATTTGGCCCAAACAGCTACAGGGCCATTGAAACCAGTCGGCAACGAAAGAATCTTTTCTTCACGTGAAGATGACCCATTCCTGTCACCAGATGACATGGCAACAGCTGTGCTCAATTGTCCCCGAGGGGCTGCCGTCGATACGGTTGGAGATATTCTCATAAGCCATCCGGATTTAACTGAGACTTTTGCACCCTTAATGGAAACACTTGCCCAGGACGAAAGCGATGTGATCCGGTTTGCCTTAGTAAAGTGTGCCGCTGCATATTATGAGCCAAACCCCTCTTTTTCCAAGCAAATCTTTGACACCGTAATCGAGAAAGACCTTCTTGCGATGTGCGCTAGGCATTCCTTCTGGCTTATGAGAAAAGATTTGCATACCTTGGAAGAACAGTACTTCCCATACCTTAAAGTGGCATGTGATTCTCCAAATCCGAAACTGGTCGTGCGCGCAGCTCAGATGGTTTGCATTACAGCGATTCTTACATCAAGTAGGCAAGTGATAGATTATCTATATTCTCATTCTTGGTCTAAAGAAACCATGGATAAGATATGTCAAGAAGCAACATATGCATTTGAAAATGACGAATATCGTACAATCAGTCAGGCAATCCTCGAACACTTTCTTGAGACCGATGCGGCCAGCCTTCATAGTATAAACCGGCTGTTCCATGATAAACGACTTGATTTGCGGCGCGATGAAGGTTTTATTTCTCTTATTTTGAAAAAGCGCGCTGATATCGACACCACAAATGCCTTTATTGATTTCATTAAAACACGGGACGGCGAATTGTCCGCTTATGCCGACATCATAAAAACAGCTGTCAAAAGCGTTGCTGGAGGAACGAGGAATTGGCAGAAAAATCGCATTGAAGATGGCCTTGTCCATGCTGTTATCCGGCTAATTGATTCGACTAATGGGGATAATGAGCTAACCGAATGCTGTCTAGATATTTTAGACGAGATTTATCGGAAACGGATTTTAACAGACTCGGCGATCTCTAAGCTGCTTGAAGGGGCAGAATAATATATTAAGATGGTTGATAGGAATGCTGCTGGCCGCAGTGGAAAAGTCGTATGCGAGAGAATAACAAGGGTAACTAGCAACTTCAACCTGTCCCCAACACATGTCTACGTGTTGAGGGCAGGTTGCTGTCATATTGCACGTTTATCAGAGTTCTGCTATATGTTACCTTCTCTACCATACATACCCAGAATCGTGACCCGTCACAGACGACATTGGAAACATGGCAAAAATTCAGCTTTTCTATGTTAGATCTAGCCAAACGTATGGGCTGGGATTAGTACATATCGACGGAAAATGGGCGGTCTACCGTGCACATCCGCAGCGGGTCATAAGTGTTCCTCGAAAAGGAAAATCGCAAGCAGTATATTTCCACAAACGGAAAAATATCATTCTTCATTGATATTTTTCCGTTTGTGTTTGACATTCTTCCGTTGCGTGACCGACATTACCGGCAAGAAAAAGAAAAAACAGTCTTCCACCGGTTTACTTTTTGCCGATAATGGGGTATACTGTGGTCGAGGTGGTTTGTGTGAATTTGATTTCTGTTTCCGAAGCTGCGGCGAAGTGGGGTGTGGCAGAGCGCACGGTACGCAATTACTGTGCCAATGACCGCATTCCCGGCGCGGTTTTGAAGGGAAAAACCTGGTGGATACCCGAGAATGCCGAACGGCCGGAGCGCATCAACAAACGGCAGACCTTGCCGAAGACACTGTTGGAGCGGCTGCGCACAGAGAAGAAAATGCAGCTGCGCGGAGGGATCTATCACAAGATACAGGTCGATATGACCTACAACTCGAACCATATCGAGGGCAGCCGCCTCACTCACGACCAGACCCGTTATATCTTCGAGACGAACACCATTGGCCTGGAGGGCGAGAGTGTCAATGTAGATGATGTGGTGGAGACCGCCAACCATTTCCGCTGCATCGACCTGGTCATTGATAACGCCGCGAAGCCGCTGACAGAGGCCTTTATCAAAGAGCTTCACCGCATTTTGAAGAATGGCACCAGCGACAGCCGACAGCCCTGGTTTGCAGTTGGGGGGTATAAAAAGGTCGCCAACGAGGTCGGGGGGCAGACAACGACGCTCCCGGCCAAGGTCCCTGCGGCGATGGCAAAGCTCCTGGAGGAGTATAACAGCGGCACAGATAAAACCCTGAATGATCTGCTTGACTTTCATGTCCGCTTCGAGCGCATCCATCCCTTTCAGGACGGCAACGGACGCATCGGCCGACTGATCCTATTCAAAGAGTCCCTCCGTTTCGGGATCGTCCCCTTCATCATCGACGACCGGCATAAATTGTTCTACTATCGCGGTCTGAAAGAGTGGGACAAAATGCCCGGTTACCTGCGCGATACCTGCCTGCTGATGCAGGACGATTTCAAGGCTTTGCTGGACTACTTCGGAATCGAGTACGAGAAAGACCTTTGATCATCATATGGAAAGAGTCGGCGCTTTCAAGGACGCTGAAAAGTCAGGATACAGAAGCACAGTGTTTCTCTTATCGGCAAGAATATGAAATCTGTATGGGGTAAGACGGGAGGATCAGAAAATGACAGAGCTGGAAATCATGCAGCACGCCAAGGACTATCTGGACAAGTTGGCAAAGGGCATCGACCCGCTGACGGGTCGGGAGGTGCCGGAGGGGGAGATCATCAACAATGTCCGCATTTCCCGCTGCCTGTTTTACGTGGCGGATGTGCTGCGGCAGGTGATCGAAAACGGCGGCGTGATCGGCGCTCCCGCAAAGCGGGGAGAGCTTGCGCCCTATGCCCTGCCCTTCGAGGCGCGCAGCCGCTACGCCTTTGGCGAGTGGCCGCTCAGTGTCAGTCAGATCGCACAGCGGCTCAATGATCTGGTAGATCTGAGCACCATGCAGAAGCTGAAAGCCACCAGCATCACCAAGTTCCTGCTCCAGTCCGGCCTGCTGTTTGAGGAAGAGGGGCCAAGCGGCAAGAAGAACAAGCGACCGACAGAAGCCGGCTGGAAGCTGGGCATTTCTACGCAGCAGCGCAGCGGGCAAAACGGCGACTATACTGCCGTGGTCTATGATCGGCAGGCCCAGCAGTTCATTCTGGACAATCTGGACGCCATCATCGCCATCAACGCGACGCCTCTACATGAAAACCAGGGCAAGCCCTGGGAGCCCGAGGAGGACGCGTATCTGCAACAGGCAGTCCGTACGGGCGTGGACGTCAAGGACATGTCCGCCGAGCTCAAGCGCACCCGCGCAGCCGTCCGGGCGAGGCTTGAAAAGCTGGGGTTGACACAGGAAGGAGAAAAAGTATGAGGATGGAGTGAGATGTTTCCCTGGGCGAAACCTCCCATTGTTCTGGAAGCTACACTCATTCCGTTCTGCGGCTGCATCATTTCGGATGGCCTTGTAGCACCGCTTCGGGTCTCCCTGGGGCCCGGATACCGGGAGAGTTTTAAGCAACTATATCTCGAAGCCAAGAAAAGCGGAAAAATCATAACAAGTCTTGATAAAGAGCCATGAATTGAGTCGCTATTCTTTCCGGACCCACATACCAACTGCTTGAAATACTCCCCGGCCTGGACGATGCGAGCTATGTCCTCTGCGAAAACGAGAACGGTGAGCACTTCATCTGTACGTTGGATCGTTGGGAGGCCGCAGCTCCAGCCCCGGCGACAAAGGTGCACGCCGAAAGCTCACCACAGGATAAAATCGCACTGTTCCGAGAACTGTTTCACGGGCGTGAGGATGTGTACGCCAAGCGCTGGTATAATCGCGCAGTGCCGGAAGGAGAACCTCTCCTGATCATCGCAACCGGGAAATATATCGGAGAGGGCTTTGATGAACCGCGGCTGGACACGCTCTTTCTCGCCATGCCCTTTTCCTGGAAGGGTACGCTGGCGCAGTATGTCGGTCGCCTGCATCGAAACTATGAGTGATGAAAATTGAGGCTTTACATGGAAAGCAATTTGTCAAGGATAAATTTATCCCTCAAGCGAAAATGCTTGAGGGATTAACATTTGTGGAGTTGAACGGCGAGAAAGAGGCTTTCAGCAGATCGGCGAATTCGAGTCAGTGACGGTGTTTTCCATGGAGGATAGAAGCGGCCTGGATTCTGCGAATCAGCATGAATGATTATAGGGCGGCAGATTGATATCTGTCGCCCTCAGACTGTAGACAACCCTTCGCCCATGCGGCATAGTTTGGACACGCATGGGGGGATTGCGAGGGGGGGATTCATTCAGTTAAGGATACAAAAACCAGAAACTCACGCTTACGATACTTCCAAAGATGATTTTGGAGGTATATCACATGAAAACGCAGAAATCCTTTTTTGAGCAGAATGGCGGCACTTATACGCAGATTGGCGACGTGCTCCTTCTCAACCTTACCATTGGTGAAGATGGACAACAACCTATCGGCAAATATGGCCGGATGCGGAAACGCTATCTGAAAGAACAGCACCCTGTACTTTATTCGGAACTGTTGATGTCCGGAGAACTGTATACGCATCTGATGGAGATCGGCGAAGCCTGCGAGGCGCGCATGGATCTGCTTATCCGTCAGATGGCAAAGCTGGAAGGCGTGACTGAAGCTCTCAAAGCTGCCAACCAGATGGAATGGGTGTGCCGCATGAACAGCGTCCGCAGCCGGGCAGAAGAGATCGTCCTGCACGAGCTCGTCTACTGCTGAGGAGGTGTCGAGATGCTGATTTTGGAAGACCTTTACCTCGGCGATGTGCGTCCCAGCGAGCGCAGCTTCAAGCGCAACAGCCAGTACGCCAAGGCGCTGGACGAAGTTGTGAGGGCCGGGGACGCTCTGACTGGCACACTCACCGAAAAGCAGAAAGAACTGTTTGAGGATTATATGACCGCTCAACGGGAGGTGAACGTGCTCACAGATTGCGAGAGCTTTTGTTTCGCTTTTAAGCTAGGTGCAAAAATAGTGCTCGACGTGCTGTCCGATAGTCCGATGAAGGAAATTTGATCAACGAATAACAACAGGTACTCGGAAGCGGTTCATCCGCTTTCCGAGAGCCTGTTTTATCTTACTCTCAAGTCTTTTCTCCTCTCCCGCTTCGGTTTTTGTATTTACCAACTGGCAGAGTGATGATGTCAATTAGTGTTCGCCAGTTTGGTGACGAAAATCCCTTTCCCTTGTACACCCAGGGAAACTGCAATTCCCTCATATTCTTTTCATGAGCTCTTTTCACACGAAAAAACCGATCAATCGCTCGTCGATATTCAGGCCCGGATGCAACAGGGAAAAGGCCCGGGGTACGAACGCTGGGCAAAGACATTTAATCTCAAACAGATGGCTGAGACTGTGCTCTATCTCCAGGAGCATGATCTGCTTTACTATCCCGATCTTGCGAAAAAAGCAAACGGATTATCCGACCGATTCTGTGAGCTTACTGCACAGATCAAGGCCGCGGAACAACGCATGGTGGAGCTATCTATCCTGCGGACGCACATCATCAATTACGCAAAAACGCGGGACACTTATGTGGCCTACCGCAAGGCCGGATATTCCAAACAGTTTCTAGCTGAGCATCAAAGCGATATTCTGCTCCACAAGGCCGCAAAGAAATACTTTGATGATGCCGGGCTGAAAAAGCTGCCCGCTATAAAAGAGATCAATTCCGAGTACGCCGAACTGATTGCAAAGAAAAAAACGGCCTATGCGGAGTACCGAAAAACCAGAGATGAGATGAAAGAATTGCTGATCGTAAAGGCAAATGTTGACCGCATCCTCGGCATAGGAAAGGATGTCGAACTTGAAAAAGATGAACCGACGTCCTCTCGTTCTTGAACAAAAAGCGTTTCGCAGAAACGTGCGGCCATTGGAGAAATCCAATGTTCCCAAGGGATTGGGGATGTGCCCCAACAAGCAAAACAGCTCGGAACGGCAAAAGCCGGTCCGAGCTGTTTTGGCAAAGTGCGGCCGCACTTGCCCTGCTTGCTAAAGTTAACTATACTTTTATCGGCGATTTTAAAAGGCTGCGACAGTGTTCACGATTTTTTCTCTGCCGCTTGTCCATCTCTTTAAGATACTCTTGCCAAAGGGGATAGTTATAGTATGCGGCATGGTCTTCCTCATTTTCCCAGTACGACAAGGAATCGACTCTATCTGGACTTTTAAGTCTGATTAAAACTTTCCGATTTCCGCTCCTATCTTTCGCAGTATAACCTTCAATGTCGCCTTCAGCGAGAAATTCTGCTTTTACTACGCACATTCCTCTCTCTGTTTGACAAACCATCTCATCAAAATCCATCCCCGCGCGGTCTTCTTTTCTGCGGTCCTCTTTAATGGTAACTTCTGCTTTTAAGCCAAGCGTATTTACCAGCGTGAAGGTTTTTCCGATCGGATTGTCATCCCTTAATAGGCCTCCGTCATCAATACATTCAAACGAGATACTGATTGAAGAAGCTGAATGATATGTATGGCAGTATGTCTTATTTGGCTTTACCACAGAATCCGGTATTGGCTCAAAGAAAGACGGGGAAATGTCCATATGCTCCATCAACGAAAACACAAACCTTTGATCTTCCTTTGTTGCTTCTTCCGGTTCGTTTTCAACGTCAAACAACCATGTTGCATGCGCTGCGTTTGACAAACCCATGCCCGCCAGGTAGTTCTGAAACTCTTTTTTACATTGTTCGTAGTTTGCGGCATTCAGATCAAATTTCAGATTGTTTCTTTTTAAAAGCGCCCAAAAAGCGTCATAAAAGGCTCTTTCAACCAACCTGCAGCCCTCATCATCTGTCAGCATCCCGCGTTGATAGAGATTTGCAGCCCGTTCCGTTGTATGACGATAGTCGGCCACTGCCGTATCCACAAGTTCACTTGTCAAGCGTTGCGGTGCCATTTTCAAACTGCTCCTTCTTTTTTTGATTATTTATGTAACAGCTGCATTCTGGCATCATGAACAAGACATCAGTTTTTAAGAATATGCGACTTAGATCAATCCGCGTTTCCATGCCGTATAGATTTCCTTGGCATTCGGGGTGTGTAATAACTCATCAAGCATCCGCTTTTGATTTTCTTCGTCCGAAAAGCGATATTCATCGTTAAGGAATGGGTAAAAGACTTTCTTTGAGGAATCTTCGCTGTTAAGCGTCAATAACAGACAGCCCTCACCACTCGGAATTACTTCAACATCAGAGATCAGCGATTTTTCACCGGTGCAATTGATCAGCTCTTCGCCGTACGGCCAAGATTGATACCAGCCTTTGTCAAAGGGCAAGCTTGTAATAACGCGAGGGCCCCAGTTGAAAGCACCAACTCCAATTTCTTTGACGCTTTCGGGAAGGTTTAGTTCAAAGTTCCCCGCACTCCAGAAAGCACCTTTTTCGATGACCTCAAGGCCATCTGGCACGATGATTTGCGCGCCTTCCGATAGATAACAGAACGAGAAAACACCTGTTCTGAGTCGTTTTAATTTTGCAGGCAGCTTGACCTTCTTCAGTCCCTTACAGTCGCGAAATGCAAAGGAACCGATTTCCTTAATCTGATCCGGAAGATCCAATACAGATATTCCTTTACATAGCGCAAATGCTTGGTTGCCGATGCTTTCCAACGTGGGCGGAAGCGTGATTTGGGTTATTTCACCATGATCAAAAAAGCAGTTGTCGCCGATACTTGTAACCGAAGCTCCATCTACGTAGGAGGATACAGCAACTATTTTCACATCATCGGACAAATACCGCATCAGTGTAAGGTGATTATCATTCTCCTCAGCAAGAAAGTGGAGGCTCATATTGTCATCATTATTGAAAGTGATTTCTTTCATCATAGTCAGCATCCTCCTCACGCCAGTCTCTGATATGATTTTACTATATCGAACCACAAAATTCAACTAAATCCAATGAGATAACATTTATTGCTTAGCGATGATCTTCAAGTTCATAACAGCGAGCAAGTCTGTAAGTGCTGTTTACTCAAGAAATTAAAAAGGGGGTTCAATATCATAGTTTTCAAACGCTTGATGTTCTGTATTTCTGCTGTGAATCTCGATGATCTTCTCTCTGAACGCCCCACTAACAGGATCATGAACATAAGCAACATCGCATTCAAGATTACCCGCATAAACGCCACCCGGAAGTAACAAGACCACTGGAAGCGATGGATTCTGCTTCATGATCTTTTTTAGCTTTTTTGTGAATTCAGAATTCTTTCTATGGAAAGATTCGGGTGATAATGATGTGCTGTGAAAACTCCCGTTTTGGTCCTTCAGCTTCTTTTTCATCGGTAATTCTCCTTCTCCATAATTGTTAGGCTGAGTCTATTCCAAATATCTTTCCGCGGCTCGCATAGCGTCTTTAAGCCAAGTTGAGAAATCCTCGCAGTATGAAACATTTCGCTTCTCTTCATGTTCTGACGAATCATACAGGCACTTGATTTTTTCATCTGCGTAATTGGGGTGTAGCAAAGAGTATTCTTGAACTGTCGTTATGTCCTGACATTTAAAAATGCGGAAGTGGAAAGTATTTGTCTTGACATCTTCAATATAAGCGAAGGTATATGGCAGGATGGTCGTCCAATACAGCATGATCCATCCGTTTTCAGAATCAGATTTACTTTGTATTGCCGTATGCATGATGATTCTGTTTAGTTTTAAACTCATCGTCGTGCATGTATTGTTTTTTGTTTTGTATCGAAGCATATCGTCATCAGTCATCAGTACCACCTGCATTGAGAAATTCTTTCTCTGTGCTTTGAAAACAAAGCTCGCTGATTCTTACATTTATTTCGTTAATACACTTATTTCCCAGATTCCTTATTCCTCGAAGATCGCCATATGCCAAGATAGCTCCAACTGTGGTCAGGTTTTCCCGCTTTAAGTAATTGTAGCTCCTGACGCTTAAGTCCAGATCCTCGAGGGATGTATTTTCTATTTTAGGGTCTATCTGAATGGTTAATCCGGGAATTCTGTCTCTGTACCAAAAAAGCTCACACGCAAATTTTGCCGAAATGGACGCTACTATATCCCGATAGTCCGGGCGGTTCAGCTCTAGCCATTCTTGGCTTTCCTCATCTGTTCTACATTCCGAAAACTCCTCCAGTCTTTGTTCGTCGATACCGTCTGCAATGGCCATACCGATACGGACCTCTAATTCGCTCTTGATGACTTCCGAAAAAAGGCGCGCCTCCTCCTCAGTTTCAAATATCAACCCGTGAGTTCTAAGCTCCTTACTGTCTAGGTGTTTAGAATTGATCATTCAATATTCCTCCTACTTATATCACCCTGCAAACTTTAGCTTATTTCTACGTCGATCCCACTCTTCTATCCATTCAGGGACAGGATCAGCAGTCAGTTCAGGATGCTCTAAAATGTTCTGAATTTCCTGTACAGTCAACGCTCTGTATCTCCGATATGGCTCCACAAGATTCTGAATGCTATTGGCTTCAATCTTTTCTGCTATTTTTTCTCCATCTTTTTGTGCTTTTGGTCGATTTATCTCAAGTGTAAACGGCGAGGTCTGCCGACCGTCAACGCTGAGCGTGGTTATTGCGTTAAAGGCATCCAGTCGGGAAAGCTGTACCTGCATTTCCGGATCGTCGAGTCTGATCGCTGCAACGGCAGCATCCCGCGGCGACATTCTAAATGCGCTGAAATTTGCCGAGTTTGCTTCCAGCGCATCTCGAATCTCTTTTGTGAGCTGCCCGGTATGCTGATGGCACAGGATCATGGATACACCGAATTTTCTCGACTCGGCAAGCATACGAGGCATAGGATTGGTCTGAAATAGCGAAGCTTCATCTACAATGACAAGATGTGTGCGCTCCCTCTCTTTTCTGGCCATCAGCGCGTTCCACAGCTTCATCAGGATCAGCGTCCCTATGATTCTGGCAGGCTGTGTACCAATGGTTGGAGACGCAAGATCGATCAGCGTTACCGTGTCTGTGTCAACTGTGGTCGGAAAATCGAGAGCGTTCGTGCTTGCACCAAGCGTTTTTCGCAATTGCTCAACAGAGGTTAATCGGTCAAACTTGCACAAATACCACCCTAAATCGTGATTGAAATACTCGCTTTTGTCCTTTCCGTATTCGTCTCTGATCGTTGCTGCAAGATCTGGGTGCTGCTTTGAAATAGCCTGAAACAGATGAAGCATATTGTCCTTGTTCTTCGCTATAACAGCAATACTCTCCAGGGAAGCTCTTTTCCCGAGAAGCGCAAGGGACGCTTTTGCGAAAGTGTTTAGCCATCGCTCATATCGCGGGCCGACGATACCCTCTTTTTTCGGATCGAAAATATCGGAGAACAGCTCACAAAGATCGTTGATGTTCCGTTCTTCTTTTTCCGGGTCATCGCTGTCCCAAATGTTAAACGGCACCGGATTATCAGCGTCCCCAATTCTTACTACTCGAATTTTGTTCACATATTTTTCCGGTACAGAACGAAGAACTACGTCAATGGTACTGCCATGCGGATCGAAAAAGGTGAGTCCATATCCTTGCTCTATGGCATTGAGTATGATCGTTGCCAGAAGCGTGGACTTTCCTGTGCCGGTCTGACCAACGATTTGATAATGCCTTTTCAGATCCTTTTCTCCGATTGTCATCTTCCGTTTATAGCCCGAGTTATCTACAGCGCGACCTATAACAAGTGGTCTTTTCGATTTTGTGTTTTTATGATTTGCCGGTATCTTCTTGATTTCCTCCTCACAGGTTTCAACACCGATCAGAGGGCGATAGAGTTCTGGCTCCAGCATCATCACTCTGGCCGCATAATCGGGAAGTACGGGAGCATCTTTCGGAGGGTCGTTCCAAACGGCAACAGCGTTTGTGTCTGTCATCGCTCCGATATGGCGCAGTTTTGCGCCTTGTACAGCTTCCTCAATGACTGTTCTGAGCCTGATAGACGGTGCGGTAGGAAGGCGGAGCAGCACACGAATTTTTATCGGGCGACCGAGGTATTCCATGAAATCGACGCCGGTGAGATTGTATGTCCGGAGAGAATTTTTCCTGCAGACCGATTGTTCCTCCTCAGAGGCTGCACCTGCGGCCACCCGAAGAATTGCTCCGGTAAGCTGAAGCACTCTTACCAGTTCGTCAAACTGCAGAGAGAAACGGCTCGGCCACTTCGTGGCGGTTTCATTTTTGCTCGAGCTTACGTCCATCCCAAATCCAATTGCAGGTAATGCTTTGACGTTCTCACCAGCAGAGAGCATTACTTCATACAATTCATTGAATTTGTTGCCTTCGACCGGAAAGCAGGCTTTTTTTGTTTTCCCTGTTTTCTCGGCGATCCAGGCAAGGTCGGTATGACAAAGAGACTCGCTTCCAAAAAGGCAGATCCCAACGCGTCCCTTGACGGGAACATCCATTTGCCAGCCTACGAGCTCGCCAAGATCAAGGGATGATGCGCATTTGACCATACGGGAAGACAGCCTTTCAGACATCATTCGTCTTTCACGGATCACAAAAAGCTTGTCCAGCTTGACTACGTTTTCTGTTTTTTCAAGAACATTGATTTTCATTTGACACACCTCATCACTATAACGTTAGTTTATATAGATTATCGAACTGGGATATAAAAAACGCAAACGGCTCCAGCTATTTCCTTGGCAGGCTCACCGCTTTTGCGGGTCATGGCCTGCTTCCCCGGATTGGCCGCTGGGGGGGTATTTGCGGATGAAATTGTCAAGGTACAAAAAAGGCGCAAAAAGCCAATGCCTCGATTTAGAACATAAATTGCTATACTCCACCTAAGAAGTACTTTACGTTCTAAATCAAAGCATCGGCTTTAATTATCTATATTCAATTGCAGCGCGTATTCTATCAAACAACCGAAAAAGAGTCAACAGTCTTTGATAAAACCGCAAGATAGTTTGACATTCCTTAGGCAATATCTATCTGTTGCTTTTCATATCAGCGTAGACTTCTAGAGTCTACATGTTGTTATTTTATTTTGTCATCATAATTATTCTGTTCATGTAATTTTGTACTCTTTCAAGATCAGTGGCATGAAAGCCTGGTTCCCCATTAATTATAAGCACATAGTGCTGCCCAAACTCATATGAGGTTTCTGCTATTTGGAAAAGCATGCCCCCCGCTTTTTTCTCTTCAATCATGCGAATAATTTTTTCTTTCATGACAACGCTCCTCTCTATTAAAGTATTAATTTCATTAAGCCTATTGCTAATAAGGATTTTTTGCGACCACTTCGGTATCTGGCGCTATTCGATCATAAACCGTAAAGCCTCCTGCAGACCGTATTATTTGGAAACAATTGTATTCTTTAAGACACTGGTCTACAATTCTTGCGAGGGCTTCTTTTTCAAATATAGTCCAGTCCCTTTCATCCAGTGAGGTTCCAAAAAATGTATACTCACTAAAACCATATGTATCATCAATTACCAGCTTGCCAATTTTATAATTCGGGATAAAAAGTCTCCCGCTTTTGGGAATTAATACGGTAACCACCCCAGAGTTCACTGTAACTCTTGCAATGGATGAGATGTTCTGCGAAAGGAATTTCTTGAACGCCGGGTATTTTCTCCCATTCAAAATAATTGGAATAAGCGCAGCTATTCTTCGCTCGTCATCTTCTCTTTCCTTTTTCTCCCTGCGAAGAAGATCATCTTTTTCTTTTTCCTGCTTTCGCTTTAATGCGGCCGCTTTCTGGTTTTTACCGATCAGTTTTATTGCCAATGCAGAATGTGAGATAATTAGGAAAAGAATCAGAATCCCCCAGAACGAATAACTATATCCGCCTCCAAAAAAAGCAAATCTCACTATCACAGCAGCAAACAAACTCGCTATCCATGAATAAAAAAGCAAACCATCTTCAGAAACTGCAAAAATAATAGCCACTATTTCTATTGCCAGCCCAAAGACTATAACAACCCACATATTATCTCCCCACGAAGATCTATTCTATTGCCTTTTCTCCGCGCCAAACAGTTTAATGATCTTTCCTTCCCTTTGCAAGTCTTTTTCTTCGTATGTTTGGTATGCTTGGAATTGTATTTCTCGCTCATCAATTCCGAGCATATACGGAAGTCGCAATACTTTGTATTCAGCTTCAACTCTTAAGGCTCGTGCTAAGCGATCAACATTGTAGTGTGCCCACTTTGGATGTGGAATAGGATTAACAAAAGTCTGCATCAAAGTTTTCCATGGCGTGGATTCCTGGTGATTAAAAATCACATCCATGCCTCCGCCATTACTGACTTCAATAAGGATTTGTCGAGGTTTCTCAAGATAGTCAGTAATCGTACCTGTGCATATGAAATGGCGCTCGCGGTTTTTATCAATCCGAGCTTCGTTTACAATAAGATTTGCAACCAGATTGCCCTCAAAATGCAAATCAAACTCTTTTCCCTCCGGTGAAGGATCTTTTAGCAGTTTGCCGATGTCTATACAGCGGCTTGCTAAAATCATATCTGTCGATTTGCCATTAATCCGCCACCAGAGAGCAGGAAGTTCTCTTTCGTTTTCATCCCCAATAGGATCAAATTCGCTTAAGGGGATTTTGCACACATCAATATATTTGTAAAGCAGCTCAACTGAGTTTTGCAAATTGCCATGTTGCTCAATATAGTAGCATCCACGGCTGCACTGTTATTCTTCCTGTTCTTTTCCATTCAGCCCATGAGTTTTTAAAGTCAGAATTATTTTGTAATGCTTTCCTTTTTATAGTAATATCACGCAAAACAGGAAGAGACAAATTATCTGGGTTCACTGTACTAATATAGGCACCATAATACGTTGCAATCAAAAACTCATCTTCTGAGATCAGTCCTCTTCTATACTCCTTTCCAAGAGATGAGAATAAAGTCTTTATGCAATTTATCGTTTTTTCTGGAGGAGCATATATATGATCATCTAATAGCTCCTTAAGGTTTCGATAATTCGCCATATCAATTACCCGGTATCCTTTCTTCTAGCCAATGAACGATCGAACAGTCAATTCTATATTGACTATATGGTGCTGTTCCTAATTTGCTTTGTATACTTCAACAACTCCAGGAATGCTATCATATGCTTCTTTCGTGTCATTATAATATGAATCAACATGAATACTATATGTTTTTCCCTCTTCAAGGATGTCAGCCACACCGGGTTCGAGGTCTATCTCTACCATGATACTACGTGGTGCAATCTCTTCCGCTTTAGCCATGAGTACATCTTTCCCATCAACTGACACATAAATATATGAATCAATTGATCTCCATTCCGAGAAGAGGCCAGAGATGTAGGCAATAAGCTCTTCCTGCTTAATGTCCGCACGCATTGAATAATTGGAGGCTCGGTATTCTTCTTCGTCCAGAACAACTTCTCGCTCTTTGGGCGCTGGGGAACTGATAGCATCATAACTGTCACTGATAGAATCGTAAAGACGGAACTCGAGGTTTTCTATCCTTTCTCTAAGTTTTCCGCTGTCCAAATCAAAGACAAGAATACGCCCCGGATAGATTCCGGCCACGAAATAGTTGTATGGATCGCCGTTGATCGTCGAACTTTCCGTTCCAATCTCACCGGCAGGAATGGTCTCTTTAGCAACATCATAATATCCATCAAGAAGTACTTCGATTCTGATCTCGACGGGTACGCTGCCATTTTGATTGCTAAAGTAGTATTCAACCACATTACTGTCTCGATAAGCAATGATCTGGTTCTCATTTTTCCGCATGGTGCTGTGCTGGTTTTCGTGATAGTAGCACTGCTTTACAACGACAGCTATTACTGCTACGAAACTCAAAATGGTCAAAAAAACCTTAAATCCTTTATTCATTACATTGCTCCGAAATCTACACCTATTGCATAAACACGTTTTCAACGTATTTCCTTTTTCTGTTGTTTATACCCGGGCATGGTTACCAAATAACCATGCCCGGTGCCTGTACTCATTTAAGCTTGAGGAACAAGCGGATGTGACGATGATGTCCACTTCCTCTGGGGCGACCGCATCTTGAGCAGTGAGATCTCTCCATCAGATTAGGATGACCGCAGTAAGAGCATGTCCATGTCATTTTTACTTTTCTCCTTTCCAGTCGCATTGTGTGCGGCTTTTACTCCTATAAACGCTTCGCATTGATCATTATCGTACGGTTAAACAGGTTTTTCTATTTTTTTAGCAAGACATACATTCTTGCTAAAAAAGAGAAAAACAATGAGCACATCAGCATCCACGAAAAAAGATCAAACACCCTAACTGCTTTTTCCCTCCATTCGTGACGATCCAGATAATCATTTGTCAGCTTTTCAAACTCGTTAAGGTTCTGGAGTATTAAGCCAACACATTCTATATTAACGAAAGAAGTGCTTAAAGCACTTTCAGACACTCTTTCATACAAAGAGAATCCGATACTTGGAAATAATGACACAAGAACCGACAGGAAAAAACTGATAAGGGCGGGTATAAGTACCAATAAAACTCCGATCGTTCCCTGCTTACTTAGCTTGAACTCTTCATCCACTATCCCAGCGATAGTATTTGTTGAGCAAAACAATAACAAGGTAAGAGCAAGTGCAATGTCGGAATGGAAAAAAAGCAATCCATCCCCACAATGAGCAACAAACCATTCGTACCAAGCTGGGACAACAAAGATATTCATCAAAAGAACTGCAACAGAAATATTTATTGCCCAAGAAGCAAGTATTCTTATTTTCTTTTTTCTTGCCTGTTTTCGTTCTTTGAACTCATTTTTAAGAGCGATGTACTCGGAATTGATATGTAATAGACTCCAGTAATCCTTTGATACTAGTTCTGTCTGGTCGTCTGTTAGGGATTTATACAACGATAGAGCATCGTCGATTCTTTTCCCAAAATCCTTAGTGTATTGAACGGCTCCCATACCGACAATATCTCTTACCATACGGGAGAAATCTCCTGCGGCCGACCGATCCTGTCTAATTGCCTCGGCTTCAGCTTCCCGCTTCCGGCGTGCCTCGGCTTCGGCCTCCCGTTTCCGGCGTGCCTCAGCTTCGGCCTCCCGTTTCCGGCGCGCCTCGGCTTCGGCCTCCCGCTTCCGGCGCGCCTCGGCTTCGGCCTCCCGCTTCCGGCGCATTTGTTCTTCCAGATCCTGGCGCGCTTGCTCTTCCAACCTTTTCTTCAGTTTCTCCTCTTCGGAGTGTACGAAGGATTGAAGCGGAAGAAGTGTTTTTTCAGGCTGGCTGCCGACCACAATAATATCATCATATCTGAAGAGAAAGCCACAGCTGTAGCACTTCAACTCATGCAGAGCTATCTGCCCATCCAAGCTCTGTCCACAATTCGGGCAGTTCATTCCAATACCTCCTCCTGCTGAGAAGCAACGTTTATCATTTTTCAATCATAACCGTATATTTTCCGGGCTTAATCCCTTCAAATATGACGTAACTGATAGAATCGTCATATTGTTGCAGCTCAATCATTACCGGCTCGGCTTCGTCATCATCGGGAACTAAAACAACCCTTTTTCCCTCCGAATATACATTGGAATCGAAATACAGGGACAGTGTACCGTCCAATCCGATGGTAACACGATTCTTGTTCTTGTCTACCAGACTTGAGCGTATAACACTTTTCACATTTTCACCTTTACCGGTTGAAGAATTCATCACGGTCACAAGCCGTGGGTTGGAAAACCCTTGATTACTGGTTTGAACCAGCTCTTTCATGCTTTTAATGTTGAAAGTTATCCACGCTTTAAAACGCGAGCATTCGTTCACTAATTGCTCGACTGTACTACTCGCCGATTCTGTCAAAAAGAAGCGCAGCAGTTTTATCAGCAGTTTTTCGCTGCTTGTTTCGAGCGAAACATATTGTTCTGCATGATCACGCAGACGTGTCATGGCGAGATACGTTTGATAGCATTCCGGGCACTCCATTACTTTATGATTGATTGTAGCTGCTTTCTTCAGAAACGAACTGTCTCTACCGTTAGAAAAAACATATTCTGCTAACTCCAGAAAATCAATGTGAGTATGCGTGTTATTCACATCGTCAACAATACGATTATCCATCTCTTTGATGCTCCTTAATCTTCTTGGCGATCCAGTTGCTGCTATCCGTAATACCTCGCGGTGATAAGTCAAAGTAGTCTTCTGGCCGAAGATCAACCTTATCTTGTAAAGGCTTGATTACCCATGAAGGTATTTCACATTGTAAGGCTTCGCTCAAATCAAACACCATTTTCTTCGCCATTACTCTCAATGTGCAGCCCTTAAAGGTTTCGTATATGTTTAGAGGAGATCCGTTAGTCCTTGTGAGCCTTCCAAGCAAATTATTATAAACAAAAGCCATTAGTTTTTCAGGGCTTGTACGGATACTGAAAGCAAGTGAGAGTGTTTCAAATAAAGTTTCTCTTAATTCGATTTTCTTCTCAATACTCGTTTCGTCTACTTGGCCAAATGAGTCTTCATACTCCAAAGCATTTTTTTCCAAGTAACGAGTCATTTTCCGAAAGTAATCATTTCTTGCATTTATTACCACGGTTTTCAGCCATGAATTTCTTTCCGCCTCAGTTTTCTGAGCAGAATCATTATAAAATCTCGGGAGATAAATAATCACTTTAGAAACGACTTCCTGTTTCAGATCCTCTCTGTCATGATATCGAACATCTTGGCAGTATTTATTTATAAGAATACCTACATCCTCATATAAGATAACGCACAAGGGATCATATGCGTTTTCTTCTGATCGAAGAAGAATTCTTTCGATCAAAGAAAACGTTTCCTCATTGCCAAAAGTCATCTCCGTTACCTCTATCTATAAAACGAAATAAATAATTACTTATCGAACATTTCTTTCTTGTCGGAGGATCCTAAATATTGAGGAAAAATGCTTACTGTTATTGCGTGGACAGCGGGATTTTGTTGTACATCCTCCATGCCGGCTGTGTTGATGGGCTCAATGAGAAAGCAGAAGTATATATACACGATTTCATTTAATAAACTCATTTATTATTCTTTGCTCTTCCTTAACAATTTCTCTATACTCTGGAACATGGGTTTCTAACCATTCTGCTGCGGATCCAGAAATAGAATCAAATTCTCTCAGTTCGTCTGATGAAAGTCTTTTTGAAATTCTTTCTTCAATTCTAAAGTTCAATTCCTCTTGGTAGGTTCCGGTAAATCAATTGCAGAAAGGGCCCTTGATGCAGATTCGTATCCCTGCGCTTCAGCCTTTACATACCACTTAATTGCCTCTTTAACACTTTTGTTGACTCCAAGGCCTTTTTCAAACAACCGTCCGAGGTGATATTGGGCAGCGTCATTTCCCTGCTCGGCCGAGAGTAGAAACCACCGTGCGGCCTCTTCGTAATTCTGTTCTACACCTCTGCCATCATTATACATATATCCAAGACGCAATTGGGCAGTTTCATCTCCCTGCTCGGCCGAGAGTCGATACCATCTTGCGGCCTTTTTGAAATCCTGTTCTCCAGTGCAAGCTTCATACCTTAATCCAAGAGTCAATTGGTAATATGCGTCTCCCTGCTCAGCCCAGAGTCGACATTGGGCAGTTTTATCTCCCTGCTCGGCCGAGAGTCGATACCACCTTATGGCCTCCTTGTAATCCTGTTCTACTCCTTTGCCATCTTCATACATGGACCCGAGAAGCCGTTGGGCAGTTTCATTTCCCTGCTCGGCCGAGAGCCGATACCACCTTACGGCCTCCTTGTAATCCTGTTCTACTCCTACGCCCATTTTATACATATATCCGAGAAGGCATTGGGCAGATGCGTCTCCCCGCTCGGCCTCGAGTCGATACCCCCTTACAAGCTCTCGGTCATTTTTGTCTATAAGTTTGCCGTCGTAAAATCCCGCTTTTCCTATCTTAGAAAGAATAAATGATTTAATAATATGAGATTTTAGGGGCGACAGGGTCCTGACATTTCCAAATGAAACAATTATGTCTGCACTCACGCAAAAACCACAAGCGCAACGCATGTCGTTCAGCGTTCGTCCGCATTTTGGGCAATTCATATTGTTTCCTCCCATTCAATCTCTAGTAACACAACAAGCGTTTTATTGCAGGCTGTCCGAAACGTTTTTCCAAGACTCAATTGTTTTGCGATCGGGAATACCAATAAAAAACGCCTCGCCCTCAGCCAGTTCGATCTGTACGTTACGCTCTTTCCCCTCATAGATGCTCTTGTAGGGCAGATATCTATCTGTAATAAAGTTTACTGTCTGATTGCTGGAGCCTTTTAGGCTGGCTCCATCGTTTAATTCATCAATGTACTCTCCGTCGATAATCAGATCCGCTAATTCGGAGATAATTTCGTCAACCAAAGGGTTTTCCATTTTGCGTAGCTGCGCGATCGTGTTTCCGGTATATATTATTACACCAAGATCTGTCCGGCGCCGGATTTCAGAAATAAGTCTGTGGAGAGCAGGTACCTGTAAAAAAGGCTCGCCGCCGCTAATGGTAACACCTTCTACATCCTTTGTCGCGCAGACAGCTTCGATCAACGCATCCAAATCAACCAACCTGCCACCGTTCAGAGGTCTGGACTTCGGTGACATGCACCCCTTACAGCGTCTGTTGCAGCCCTGAAACCAGATAGCGATTCTTGTTCCAGGCCCAAGCGCTGTCGTATGCATGAAAATATTATGCAATCTGACACTGCTCATCTTTTGACTCCACTAATTGAACTCAACCGCTGGCTGAACTGATGAGATACACCCTTAGCGTAATCAATGTTGAGAATAATCTCCGAAATCTGCTCACCAAGGAATTCTCGCAGTCCGGATATTTTACACACTTCCAGCATGTATTTCTCAAATTCCTTCTCGACCTTACGGATATCATCTGAAAGAACTTGTTTCCCTGTACGCACGGAATCAGCAAGCGCCAACGATCTATTGTTGACAAGCTTTACGCTCTCAATCAGTGAGTAGTTTGAAAAGAATAGTACAATATCTTTGGGCTGCATGGTCAAAACTGATGCGAGGTTGTTTTGAATAACACGCTGGATGACATTTTCGCTGAACCTTGAATCCAAGTCATAAAAACCGTTGTAATGGGTATAGGCTACAATCCCGCCGTTAAGCGCATCAAGATCATAATTACTCCCACGTATTACGGGAATCACACTAGAACGAACATATTCTTCAATATTCATATCGGCTTCCCCCCGTTATTCCGGCTTTTCTTCATGAGTGGCCCACATCTCTGACTCTTTGCAGGAAAGCATGATTGCGTTCTGTATAGTCAATTCTCGTCGGGCATTTCTGATCTGCTCTTCATCAGTCCCAAATTCGAGCACGTCTACATTTTTTGTGTAGCGATCCCAGGCTGTTTCATCATCATAGCACAGCCGATTGACCTCTTTTTTCAGCTGCTCAGTATTTCCGCCAAAATACGCATCACGAATTCTTTCAGGCCCAACGGCATCTTGAAGCTCTGATGCTGCCTTTTGTGCCTCAGGATAAGCCGAAACCGCCTCTATGGACGTGAACTCTCCCCGCCTTTGCAGTTCTCTGACAGCGTAGAGCTCGGTAATTCCTTCGTTCAGAGCATGGTTTTTATCTTCCTGCAGTCCGTCCTCATTAAAGATTGCCTCTCGAATTCCGGATCGGTACATACAGCTACCTATCTTTGAATCATCGATCTCTTTATAAGATGTAAGGTGCATGGCCTCATGCGTCACGACATGGGAAACCGTTTCAGCAGAACCGGATTTTATATAGACCTGTCCTTCCGCATCATAATGGCCAAGTACATTCGGATCAGATTCCGGAAAGCATTGGCAATAAGCTTCCGGGGTCATGACGGTCGGTTTAATATGTTCGCTTTCCTCCCTTATCCGTGTTTCTTGATCTTCGGGAATGTGGTCTTTGAATTCGGCGGTAATGTTTTTTATTGTTTCATCATAGGACTTTGCAGAGATCTCCGAAGAAGATAGTTCCTTTCTCACAGAAATCTCCTTCGGCCAGAAGCTGATTTCAGCTTTCGGCAGCTCGTTGTTTTCACATCCTTCATCGCAGGGCGTTTCTTTCAGCCAATGAGAACCGAGCATACTAAGCCTCCTATCGTATCTGCAAATACCTTTGGATGATTCGTCTCTTTTCTCGTTCTCCGCAGCTCAAACTGTTCTCTGAAAGCAGATATCCGAGAAGACAAAGTTCTTGTTCCTGTGGCCACTTGATAAATGTAGCGACAGAATGCAATGTTTTGGCCAGTCCAACCGGGTTGTACCGATTCTGAAACACCTGTTGTGCGTAGAGAGACATTCTGGGAAGGGCCTTGATCTCTTCCGTATTGAATCGAGAACAATGCTTTTTTTCATCACAGAACAGACATGCGATGTTTCCTGTTGCAGAAACACGAAATCGGTTGATCCGCACTCTGTTTACATTTCTTGCTCCTCTGATGGTTACGATCGCCTCACCAGTTTGGAGAGAGGGGAACGCTCTTTTTTGGTAGTCCGTCAGATTAAGTGCAAAAGCAACCTTCTCCATGTCTTCACTGCTAACGATACCATGAATGATCTTTACTTTTGTGTTTGAGATCGCCATATCATTGATCTGTGAGGGGCCTTGATCTGCGATTATGATCCCTGTGCCATAGCCTCGAATCTGAGAAAGCATATTACTGAAATACTGGCTTGCTTTTTCACGAGAATCTTTATGCTTTTCACTTGTGGTACTCGCGAAAATGTTATGTGCCTCTTCGAGTACGACTACGTTCTTCAGGCGTCTGGATGAATCGCCTTGCCGCAAATACTGATCGACTTTTATCATCAGAAGCATTGCGATAAACGGCTTCGTTTCCAATGAAAGGTCGTCAAGCTCTACCAGTACCGTTCCAGAACACAAATCTTTTCCCGCAATCACACGGGAAGCGTTAACCGACTCTCCTATCATCCCGGTATTCAGTGAAGACAGTCTATTCACAAGAGACCCATAGATATTGTTGCGCACCTCGTCACCATACGGGAGATGTGTTTTGCAATAATCAGGAAGAAAAACCAGCAGGTCATTAATTGCTGGAAATGGTTTATCCGCACAGAACGATACATCGCTGGTTTTCCAGTCAAATTGTTCGTAAGCGTATTTTAAAAGCCCATCCAGCGCAAGCCTTGTCGGTTCTTCCATCTCAAAAGCCCCGGAAAAAGCGTAGAGCAAGCTGTCGATATGGTTCCCTATAATAACGCCTTCCTCCGGGATCAAGGGATTGATCCTAAGGAGCTCCGCGTCCTGTCCATACGAGAAAATCCGCATATCTTGAAAATCGCTGGCTAAATGCCAGTAATCTTTTTTGGATGGTTCAATAATCAAGACAGGTATTCCGGAAGAATGAATCCCCCGGATTAGATTAAAAACAGTATTTGTCTTTCCTGTACCTGTTGCGCCGGTAACAAGCACGTGCTCCGTGAGATCTTGCAGTGAAATCGTGTATTTAGAGCCGCTGTCCGTTACTTTGCCCAGTTCTATTTCTCCATGCTGGTTAGAATGATTCACATCAAATAGATGGAGACTGCGTTCCGTTTTTGAAAGCTCAATAACATCAATGCCGTTTACTTGTGTAGTTGGCAACTGCAGTATACTTGCAAGATGTGATCTGGAAACATAAGAGATGAGTGATGGTTTCCGGAGAATATCGTTGTATTGGAACTCGTGTTTTCCAAAAAGGGCTGTTGGGATAGACAGGCGGCCATGTCGCAGAGGATTGTCGGTCGTATAGAATACTCTTGCTTTATCAAAGCTGTCATTAGAGCCGTTCAGAATTCCGGCAATCGCATTTCCGACAGCCGAGAGCGATCCTTTATTTTCGCAAGAAAACCAAATGCAGGTTTTCCAAAAGTCTTCTCCGGAGTTCAGATAATAATCGGTCATTTCCTTAAGGTGCGCATCCAACTCCGGGATAAAACGATAATTGCGCTGATTGATTTTGCGAACATGAGAAGTGTAGGTCATGTCGTTATTCAGTAGCGTATTGGTTCTTTGATGAAGTGCATCCAAGGCGTCCACATAAGACGACACTTCTTCTGGAGCCATAGGAACCGCCAGAATACCAACGATCCCGTCCCTGCCGGTAAGCGCCTGCAACACCATGTTTGAGATAATACCGGTGCAATGTACATCACCACTGATAACGCCGGTATAAGACGAAAGGCGCCTTACTTCTGTTGCAGGCAAAAAGCCTGTTTTGAAAGCGATATCCGGGACTATTCCCGACATCAAGCGAGTCACGCTCTCCGCCGGCAGCCCTTCCACTGCAATATAAATAGAAAACTCACCGTCATTGGAAACAATAAAAAAGCCAACCGCTGCGTCATTCCGCGCGCAAAATCCAAGATTGGCCGACATGGCTGCCTGGATCGTTTCCAGATCCCTTTGTGCATCTTCTGATCTTCTGTACCGGAGGATGCGCACAAATTGCATCGGTTCTATTTCGATTCCTTCATGTCCGCAATCCAAAAGGCGGTTTTCAAATGCGTTCATGTAGCTGCCGGAAAGGAACTCGTAAATCTCTTCCGCATGATCAACGATGCCGTTGTAGAGTCCCGTGTTAAAGTTTGGCATATAAATCCCTCCCCGCCCAATACCACATTTTTCCCGTTGTTAGTCTTCTGTTGATTCTACAGAAAGAATGCCGATTATTTCTGAATCGCCTTCATGTATATCAAACCGCATCCCGGGTATTACTGCTATTGGGGCATCAAATTCTACATGAACAGTCGCCGTGTTACCAGGCAACAGCATTACATCATTTGGCGGATTTTCACCGGTTAATGTCAGTTGCGAATGCAATTCATTTCTGTCAATGGTTATTATTCCGCGGACATCCTTACCGTTGTTGCGAAGATACGGTTTATAATAATTGAACATTGGCCGACCATTGCCGCCTTCGTTTTTCCTCTTCAGATGCAGAGATCCTTTAATTCTCTTATGTATAATATCAGCACCTGGATTAACTAATCCTTGGGCACCGATAATATCTGCTTTCTTTACTCCTCTGAGAAAGACGCCAACAGCATCTCCTTTTTCAGCAAAGTCAAGTACTTTATGGAACATTTCAATGCTGGTAGCGGTAGTCATCAGTCGCTCACCAGAACTAAGGATTATTTCGACCTTATCCCCGGCTTTTATTGTTCCGAGTAGCACTATACCTACAACAACCGTTCCGCGTCCAGTTATAACAAAGACATCTTCAATGGGCATGAAAAAGCTGACTGCTTTAGTATATCCTGCAGTTTTCTTTGGACTTTCGTCGGTTGTTGCAGATACTTCTCGGATCATATCAATGTATCCGTCAATCATTTGATTGACCTTGTACATTGGCCACGTGGATTCTGCCTTTTTATCTAAAAACGATATGGCGTTGTAAAAATCTCTCCTTGCAGCTTCATCTGGATTGTCGGTTTGGTCTCCAAACCAATCAATAATTGCGAGAGCAACATCTGTTTCACCGGCATCGTAATTTGGTTCGCTGGCAATTCTGTAGGATTTAGATACTGTCTTATCTTTATTTGTGCCTATCCTTTCGCCCATTGTGAGAGCAACGGGAACAAAAGAAATAATGTCTGAATTTCTGATGTCAAAAGAGCAATATGAGCAGATCGATTTGCTGATTGGTTTCCCGCAGTATGGACAAAGAGTATTCTTCATTACCACTTCTCCCTCTTATAGATGTGTATAGAGATATACTATCGCCTGCGAAAGAAAAGCCAGTACACAAACAGCAACCCAATGATAGGTGCCAAAACCGTAAGCAGTTTTCCTGCGAGGTTTAAAGTTCCGCCCACAAGGGCGCCAAGAAGTACCCAAAGGCCTCCCGAAGTAAAAAACGAAACGATAGAAGACACCAATAGAACGACACACAGAATTGATAATATCGTAAATATCCTAACAGCTGCCGCTGAGACTTGTCCATGCGGTTTTACGGTGGTTTCAATATCATTGATTACTATGTTTTTGATAACAAGCCTGTTGCTTTTCCTGATTGCAGTTATATTCACATCATCGCCTATGTCCAGTTCTCCCAACTCGCCATAATAAACCAGACTACGCAACCGGTCGGGAAGTCGAGAAGAACTGATTTCCTCGATCCGAAGGATCGTTTCGTGTACCGGATTACCGAATTGATACGGCTGTCCGCCAAATACCGCATTGGCCCACTTTAACGCTCTTGGCATAAAGCGTGAAGTGGGCGTTATGCTGTCGACAATTCCGCGATACACAATTCTGCCGCCCATTCGCCGTTCAAACTCGGGTTCTTCATTCTGCCGGCTTTCCTGTCGTGGTGCAGGCCTTATGGGTGCTTCATCCTGCGCATCATTACCCGGTCGCCTGCGGCTATTTCTAATATACGGAACCAGAACAGAATTGCAGTGCGGGCAATAGGTTTCCGCATCATCATATAATTCCAGTCCTTTGCATGTCGGGCATTGTTTCATACTGCTTCCTCAAAAATAAGATTTTAGATTTGATTCGCTGTACAAGGATTACTAAGCGTGTAAATCAAGATCTACCACAGCCCAGACGTGTCTATCCTGAGGAGGCGGTACTTCGTCTTCGTTATCACACAAAGCTCCAAGCATCACGTTCAATCGTAGATTCTTATCAATCTCAAGGCTCATGCTCCAAGGTTCAGATGACTGAACGGGCGTGAGCTTTACGATAGCTGTTTTGGGCGAACCTGCAAAACTGTAGTTGATCTCAATGGTTTGCTCCATACCGATACCCACTTGATGGATTTTCTGTTTGGAATAAACCGTATTGCAGTAATAATCCTTACCGCTGAGCTTAGGATCAAATAATTCAATAGTTTCTATCGCATCAAATGAGCCGTTTTTTCCGTTCCACACATATTTATGGGCTTGGATAGAGATAGCTTTTATTCTTTCCAAGATGGTATCGCGGTATTTGTCGGCAATTATCAAGACACGCTCCTCGTCCTCGCCGAGAGTCTCAATGTTCTCAAATCCGCAAATAGGGCATACTGACTCGGTCACAAACTCATCGAACGAAGCATGACAGCATTTACATTTCATTTTAATTCCTCCGCAATCACTCATTGTTGGGCTTCAAGGCAGAAAGTAAAGAATGATAAGCTTCGGTATAGGAATCAATACAAGCTCCGATTCCTGTCTGCATATCATCAAACCACTTCTTGATATCATCGAAGTTTTGATTCGCGGGATTGTTAATTTTGAATTCACCAGTTTCCTTGAGTATCTCAGGGAGCTCTTGTCTTTGGCAGATTACAGACCACGCATTTTGAATTGTCGTCAGTTGATTGCGAGCCTCGGCCATTTGCCCAAGGCGTTTATTTTGCTCCTCAATAAAAACGTCTTTCCAATTGAGATAATCCGATAATTCCTGTGTTAGTTTTTTATCTTCTGTTTCCAAGCGCTCCTTTTCAGCCAAGTTTCTATTTTGTACATCGCTCTTTTCGGCAATGCGTTTTTTAAGCTCCTCTATTTCACCGCCTATTATTTCAATACTAGACTTCACAGCATCAAATCTCTCTTGCTTTTCTTTCTTTTCTTGAATGAGCTTTGTTTCCTTCTTTTGCAACTCTTCGATTGATATAGAGTCCAGTCTTGAAATCTCGTCCTCAAGACCTTGAATTGATTCACTTAACCTTGTTGCTGTTTCTTTGAGTTCCCTTAACTCAGACAATTTTGCTTCTAATTCTTTTTCTGCTTTACTGAGCTCTTCGATTTTTGGGACGAGCGGTGCAAGCTCCTTATCAGCCGCTTGAATTCTAGCGACAGCTGTATCATAGCTTTTTCTTCTTCGTTCGCTCATACCATTAAGGCTGGAAGCGTTTTTTTCATAAGAGAGCATCGCAGTATTGATAGTTTTAAGAAGCGCTGTCACATAAATATCTTCATGTTTCACACCAAATGTATCAATGCTTCCATTACCTCGCAGGGCATATATATCAGACAACAACAGGGAGATTGACTCAAAAATATCATCGGCGCCAACGACATCCATCGATTCCAACGCTCTAAGTTTTCTGTTCAATCCTTCAAATCTTACCGCGTTCTCCATAGTCACACCTCCTCGGTTTCATACGGCAATCCACCAAGCAAATCATTGATATTTGTGAGCCGTCTTATCGTTTCTTTGGGTCTGTAGTTATTGTCAAGCGAGCTGAGATCGTAGATGTGAAGAGATAAAATGTAATTTCGATCCAGTGAAAAACCCATTTTAATAACCTTGTCTCCAGGAAGAAGCAAATCTTCAGATGGACTGCCAGTAAAACTATGCTTTCCAACCGTTTTCCTAATAAACGGAATGCCGTCGGTTCCAAACTTTACTTCTATTGAAATTGGCTTTCCGTCCGAATCAAATACAATTCCATGCTCATCAGTCTTGACTTTTCTAACCATGTATGGTTTATCAAACTCCAGCTCATCATATTCGCTGAACACAATGAAGGGCTGTGTATCATCAGCGACCTTTTTACCGTTTACTTTTTTAAACGGAAGTATATAAAGCGAATATGGCGCTTGGTTTTCGAACGATACTACGCCATTTGCCAAGAGTGCTGCTCCGTAGGCAACTGCTTTCTCCCTCTCGCTTCCATCTGCAAGATACATATCAAAGTCTAAATATCGATGATCATCATATGTGCCCCCACGTTTTAGGCCTTCAGTTTCCTGAACCTGTTTTTGCGTAAGGAAAAAATTGCAGAATCCACCTACAAGTGCGATCTTGAAATCATCGCTTTGCTCGTTTTTATAATCTATGCCCTTTTCTTCGAGTTTGGCTTTTACTTCTGCAAGTTTTTCCGCAAAAACTTTAGAGATGTCGTCCGCATAATACGCATCTGAAAGCATCTTGTATGTAACGGAAACAGTCTGATCGTTATACCTTATTTTCCAAAATTCATCAGATAGTATTTCCGGATCACCTTCGGCATCTTCAAAATAAGCTTTTATATCCTTCGTTGTAAGAAAAAGACGTCTTTCAATTGTGTGAATGCACTCGTAATAGGAGTTGTTAATCGTAATGTCTGCAATCCCGGCTTCAGCAAGGGCGTTGTTTACAACATGTCCCAAGAATGCAAGGCCAGCGTTTCCAATTACTTTTTGCTCGTTTTCCCCTGCTCCAGTTTTGAAGATGATAGAGATATCCGGTTTGCCCGCTTTGCTTTTGACACTGCAAACAGCAATATCAAGTGTACCACCGCCATAGTCAATCAAAAGAATATTGCCCGAAAAGTCTTTACCAGTTTGACATTTGTAATTATATACAAAGTACGCACAGGCAAGCTTTGGCTCGCTTTCTAACTGTACTTTACCGGGGCCGACTATCCTGCTGGCTATTTCTTCGAGTTTGCTTCTGCTATTAATACTGGTATTGAACCATACCTCCGGTACTCCAATAACAAGATGATCGATTTCTTTCCCGCCTGTGCATCGTTCCTTATATGAGTCAATTAATGATCTCAAATAATACTCTGTAATCTCAGCGGGCTCTTCGACACTACTAAACCCATATTCTTTTAGGCGTTCCATGCCTTTATCGTTGTTTTCTTCTGACAAAAGCATTTTAAACCCTTTATAGACATGGTAAACGCCTTGAGAGACATTGTCTCGTGCCAACAATCCGTAACTTCTTTTGCCCCGAGGTGATTCTGCTACTATGGAATCAATTGTTGTGGTATTCCCTCCTTCGCCTAGATTAACGGCCTCAGCTTTTCCGTCTTTAATCCTTGCGATCACAGAATAAGTCGTTCCAAAATCGAGCCCAATGCATTCGCCCACGTCTTATGCCTCCTCAAATAATCCTATCGCCTTTTTCGCGGCGTACAACCACTTGTTACGTGCTTGTCCTTCGTGATCAATGGCGCTGTGAATAAAGGTCTTACTGTTTGCAGTTAAAGTATCACCCTCAGATGGGTAATCCAATTCTATTCCGTTAATCGCTAATACTGTTGCAACATTGCGATATAAATTGCGGCACTTTGCTGCATCTTCTTTTTCTGATCCTCTGTCGAAAACTTCCAATTTGCTCCGTACTTTACCCGGGGCAGTGAGATTCTTGCTTCTTTCCGGATAACAAGCTATCGTAATCTGAAATCCATCCTGACGGGAAATAGTCATATATACTGGTTCCCGAAGGTCTTCCTCGTTAACATGTGTTTCTATGGGAGTCCAGTTGTTGCTCGGCTCGTTTTCTGCGAGGATCTCATATATTTGTATTGTGCGTTCACAGCACTCATAATGAATCTGCCGTTCGTTTTCCTCGATTTGTTCGCAAATGGTCAGCTGATCGTTGAAGACCTCCAAATCATGATGGATCTTCGTCAACCCCTCTGCGTCATGAGCTTCATCACAGACAGCAAATTGAGTATTTGCAGCAGAAATCCGCTGTTTGAGTTCAGCATACAATTCGCGTGCCCAGTAAGCAATACCATGGTCATCCTCAAATTCGGCACTCTCTCCGATATTCAGTACCGTTTTCTTTGGCTTTTCTGCATCGTTCACTCTGTTCAGAAGATTGGACAGAGTTTTTTTCGTTTCTGCTTCTACGTTGATAAAGGTAGTGTGATAAAACTCAAGAAGACCAAGCATGTTGACTGCTCCCGGAAGCAAGGACTGAGCAAGACCGATAGCAGCTTCAAAGCGTTTTGCTTCTATGTCTTCAAGTACAGAACCCAAGCCACTTCTCAGAGCATAATATCCAGGTTGCAACTGTTCCGGATAGAGCACCTCATATTTATCGGGAAACCGCTCACCTATCTTTCTAACGATCTCTCCGAACTGATCATAGTAGTACAGCGCCTGTTTTCGGTCTTCCTGCAGTTGTCTGGCAAGGCTGTCAAGCTGTTCTTTAACTTTCTTTTCAAGAGAACCGATTTCCTTGTTCAAACTATCAAGATCGCGCTTATTATTCTCTGCAAGACGCCTAATCTCTGCAAGAGACCTCTTATTCTCTAAAGCCTGTCTTCCCAGTTGGCGGCCAAACTCTTCACGGAGAGATTCCAATTCTTCCTGAATATCTCTGCTGGCTGAATCGAATTTCTTCTGCATTTCCCGCAAGTCTTCTTTGGACAATCCGCCTCTCTCTCGGGATAATTGCTCTAACTTTCGTTTCTCTATCAGCAATTGTCTATCCGCGTTCAGCATCTTTGTGTTAGATAAATCTGCTTGGATCTTCATAGAATTGTACTGATCCCGATAGATGACCGCCAATTAGGTTCACCTCCTTAGCTGCAGCAAAACCCTACATCCCAAAACTCTTTCTGCGGCGCTGCTCATTCAATACCGTAGCTTTAGGAAGCGTATTTTCAATAAAAGAATTTCCGTTTGGATTGTTTTGACAGTCGTGGAGCTGTTGTGTTTGCTCAATATGTATTCCTTGCTGTGGTAGCGTTGCTTGGATGTTCTTTTTTACAATTTCTGCGTGAGATTCTTCCTCAGCAAACGCTTCAAGAAAGATCGTCGGTTTTTCAGCAGAGGCCCCCGGTGAAACGACAATCGATATGCTGTTACCAGCAGCATCTTTATAAGTCATTTTATACGGTTTTCGGTCATCGTCTTCATCAAAACCGTATTCACCAAGCTCCCAATTGTTGTCGCTAAGTGAATCAAAAAGCCGGGCAGCAGTTTCCTGCGCTTTGCAGCTTCCCAGCAACTCAGCTCTCGCTGCAGCATCACAGCGGTCAAGACGTTTACCTAAATCCTCAAATGTCTTCTTGAGAGTTTCTATTTGAGCAACAGAAACACGTTTTTCTTTTGCGTCCTGAAGCTGTTTATTCGCTGCTTCAAATGCGGCCCTTAACTGCTCAAATCGCCCCTCCGACCAGTGGTTTATATCGTAGTCATACTCATACTTCTCTCCGTCAATTTCAAATTCGATCCCACCGTCCATACTTGAATCGAATTGATCGAAGCGTGCCTTCAACTCATTTGCAAGCTCACTCGCTGCCGCGACTTCGCCGCCGTATTTCTCATTTGAAATGATAAGGCGAGTCAAGAGAGCGGAAGCTTTCAGAAGTCCGTGTTGTGTGTTTATAAGAGACGACTGAAATCGACCGGCAGCAATATTGGCCCTTGCGCTACTGATGATCTCTTTGACTTCCATATAGCCACGCGGGTCAAAAGCTTCGGGATGAAGAGTTTTGATCTGCTCATACAAAGAAGAGATATTCTGCAAATATACTTTGGCACTCTGCGCAAGTTCTTTCTCTTGTTTTACGAGTGCATCCATAACTGTTGCAAAACCTTGAGAGATTTTTGAAACTCGATTTGATGCGATGACTGTGTCGGCTGCCGTAGCCTTAATATCGTTCTTTAATGCGGAGATTTCGCTTTCAGTAGTTATTGCCTGCTGACGCAGGGACTCCCTTGATTCAATAAAAAGGCCATTGACAGCTTTATTGAAACCACCTTGAAGGAGAGCAATCGCGCTATTGACAGTCTTTTCTGACTGGGCTCGTAGTTCTTTTAGTTCTTCTTCGCGCTTATGTATTTCTTCCCGCAGGCGATTAGCTTCTTCATTTTTTCTGGCAACATAAATTTCAGTATCACATACCTTTCTTTGAATCTCCATCCATTCATTATCATCAATGGTAATTGTTGAAACATAGCTGCTCATATCAAAGCCTCCTCATCAATTATTGCGGGACCTACATTCTTTGCAAAGCGCCGGAATATGTGTCCAGTCCTCATGATAGCGAATCGTTTTGCCGCATCGTTTACATGTTGTCTCGTGCCACTTTGCTTTTTCCCGCTCCGCGCAGGATTTACAGAGATCCGGTACCCTGTTCCATTCGATATGATAGCGAATGGGGGTGCCACAGATCTTGCATGGCTTCTCTTTCCAGTTAAATCGGTTAGCTGCATTCTGAGCCTTTACCGCTTCAAGGCGAGCATTGAATGCGTCACGCGCCCGCTGTTTCCTTTCTTTTGCAGATCGCAAGGCTGATAAAGCGGATTCGTAATCACTTTTCAAACAATCCAGTTGAGAATAGTAGCCTTTCTTGATCTCATACTCTCGCTCAAGGCTGTCCTTGTACGACTGAGCATTATACTTGTGGTTTTCCGCATCGATCCTGTCCCGATTCTGATAGCAGATCCTCATCATGTTGTACTCATTGTCGATAGAATGTTTGATATCTTCAATTCTGTACTTGGAAGACTCGATTTGGCTTTTGATGCTGCTGCGACGTGCGCTAATTGGGTCGAGTCGTGCCTTTGCCGAATCAACATCCCTCTGCGCAGCGTCCATCTCGCCCCGAAGCCGTTCAAGTTCATAGTCTTTTCCTGGCATGGTTTATCCTCCTAATAATGGATTTATCATTAGAACGCTGACAGAGGGATATTGTCGGATTCTATTTCAGGAATTGCTTCCAAAAATAGTATGTAGGTTTCATATAGTTGTGCTTTGTGCCATCCTGTGGGCCTCTCGCTCCGCGAAGAATGCCAATCACACAGCCATCGCTCTTCGCTATGATTGGGCCGCCGGAATCGCCGGGATATGCATCGCCAGAGAAGAAGTAGATAATACCAAGTTCGCCGTCTCCACCCAGCTCTGCTTCGGTAGACACTGTTCCGGGAAACTGCATGATTCCTTTTCTACCTTCAGGGTATCCGTATAGCACGCATTCTTCTCCAAATTTTATTTGTCGATCTTCAGCTGCAAGTTTGAGGTAAGGCAACGCTTTATCGGCGAATATCCGAATGATTGCCATGTCCAAGTCCGGCTTCACATTTATGATTTCATAAGGATACCGTGTTTCCTTTTCGCCAATTGTCTTAAAATCAGCGAACAGTTTTTTTGATGCGATTCTTCTGAGATCTTTTTTATAAGCAACAGCATGCGCACAAGTGATAGCCAGCCCATCGGGAGAAATCACGAACGCAGTTGAAGTACCAAATTCGTTTTCGATTCGCAAAACAGCGCCACGGCAATACCCAGGGAAATCACTTCCATGAATGTCAATCCCATCATAAGGGTCAAAAAGACAGGTCAATTCACTTTTAGGGATACGCTGAAACTGAGGACAATTGCTTTCTGTATGAGATCCTTTGTCCGTATCGTCTGTATTATCAATATCCTCTACATCAAGATACTCCTCTGGTACGTCGCGCTTTTCCAGAATAACACGATCTATCTCATCAATCAGCCCCTCATCAGCAATTCTTACGGCCGCATTGCCTATGCATTCCTTTAGATACTTGATAATATCTCCTGCATTACCAAAGTCATCTGCTGCAGAACTCCGCATTCTGGGAATGATCAGTCTTGTTTCATCGATGAATTCTTTTGACAGTTCAACCGGCGGGTCATTTTCTTTCTTTGCAGTCAATTCAAGGATCTGGATAAGTTCATCATCGGAATAATCCTCAAAATTGATAGTCCTTGTAATTCGTCTACCCATGCCCGAATTTGCCTTTTTGAAAATCTCCATTTCTTTGCTATAACCTGCAAAAACAACGCAGATGCGAGAAGCGTTATCCTCCATGAACTTCATTATGGTGGTATATGCTTCTTTAGTAAAATCAGATGTGAATTTCCGGGAATCGTTTGGTTCTGTGTTGACTAGCTCATATGCTTCATCAACAAACAGAACGCCATCCAGCGCTTTTCGACATTGCTTTTTTGTCTTAATTGCAGATTGTCCAAGATACTCTGCAACAAGATCCTCTTGAGAAACTTCAATCGTATGCCCCTTCTTTAGGATACCATACGCTTTAAGAATCTCACCGAGTTTTCTCGCTACGACAGTCTTTCCGGTTCCTGGATGTCCAGCAAATATATAATTTCCAGGGCCTTTATTGGCACGCTTGGAAAGGGCTCTGAGTGAACTGATTTTTTTTATCTGCTTCTTAACGTTTTCGAGGCCAATCATCTCATTCAGGCTTTCCATAGCCTCTGCCTGCTTTTGCTTTCGTTCCGCTGAAGAGAGGTTTTCTCCGATGAATTTTGCCGGTATATCTTTCGCCATCAATTCCAGACTCGGAAGATTCATCTCTGCCGAGCGGACAGACGCATTATCTTTACACTCATCGAGAAAGCTTTGAACATCACCGGCATTTCCGAATTCTTTGTCCTTTTCCTCCCACATTTGTTGAAGTGCAATTCTTGCCTGTGAATTAAACTCTTCCGTGAGTGTGAGTTTTGCGTCCTTCGCCATCTTCTGCAAAATATCGTAAAGCTCTTCGGGGGAATAATCGGGGAATTCAATCCAGTTTTTTTCAGGGATACGGCGAGCCATACCGGGATTCGCTTTTCTAAAGAGATCCATTTGAAATGGATAGCCAGCACAGATTACGCAAAGCCTCTTTTTGTTATTTTCCATAAAGGCCATCAACTCTGTGTAAGCCTCTTTATCAAAGTCCGACTGGAATATCTCGCTGGTGTTCTCTTCTGTGTTGACGAGCTGATAAGCTTCATCGAGGAAAAGGACGCCATCAAGAGCCTCTTCGCATTTTGCTCGCGTCTTCAGAGGGGATTCTCCAACATGGTTGGAGACAAGATCTGCTTTTTGAACTTCAACGACATGGCCCTTTGCCAGCAGCCCCTGAGAATGCAGTATTTCTCCCATGAGCCTTGCGACCACTGTTTTTCCAGTCCCGGGATTTCCTGCAAAAATGTAGTGACCAGGCCCATTCGATTTATCGTATTTTGCAGCTGAAAAGCGCTTTTTGAGGAGTTCTTTTACTGACGACAAGCCAATCAGCTCATTCAACTCCCGCATAGCCTCTTCATTTTCATGGGCTCGCTCTGCTTCGCTGATTTGCGCGCGCATCAAAGGCATTGGAGGCTCTTTTTGAGTGTTCCATCTTATTGGGCCAGCGTAAATACGCTCAACATAAGTTGCCTTAAGATTAGAGCACCGGCAGATTTGGCGATTCCAGAGTTCTTTCTCCGCCAAATTCAAAAGCACATTCAGAACCGCGGGATCCCGAAGTGCTTTTTCAAGATTCTCCAAGTTGCCCACGTACCATGTATTGTTGTCTATATCCGGAAACGCTTTTTGTGTGTTTTCTGTATTACTGCATTTTGAGAGAATGAAATCTGCTATAGAGTATACTTTGGAATAGGTGAGCCGCGCATACAATTCAGGCTGTTCCAATTTTTTTGTAATGAGCAAATTTGCTATTTCATCGATTCCCGGTATCTTGGCCGCAATCAGAATTCTTCTTTTTTCGGAAAGCTCCCTCACAATTGCATCGCTCCGAGAGATGGGAATGTCACTCTTTTCTAGACGTGCTACCGCATCAAAGATGCTATGTTCTGTTTTTTCGTACTCTTGGGTATCAAACAACTTAGTTAAGGCAGATTCTTGATCCGCCGTAATAATCAAGATGTTATCACTTGCGCTCACGATCTGATCTCGCAGATTCGACGATAGCATAGCATCTAGATAGTCTTTTCTTTGGACGAATTCGAGCGGAAGAACAACTGCTGTCGGTATAACCTTTTGTTTAAGAGCGGGAACAACCAAAAATTCCGAAAAGTCTTTAAATGTTACTACCTTTTTGACTTTTTCGTTTCCAGATAAATAATCAGGAATAATGGTTCTAATAACTCGCCTTCCGAACCGAAGTGTTTGCTTCGCCTGTTCTTTCTCTGTTGTCCGTTTTCCTCCCATCCCGGCACGAGGATCAGGCTTTTGTTTTCCCGCGCTATCTTCTTTCGATTTGCAGTACTCTGCAATGAATGTTTTTTTGTCTTCTTTATCGTTTTGTTTTCGGTATTCCTCATATTTAGAAAGGAAATCTTCGCTGAATGTTAACTCAGAGACGCTGTCGTAGGCAATAACAGGGAAATTATCTCCTCTGTTCTCACTCTTATGACTGACTATGATAACCCGCTCAAATCCTTGCTCTTGCAGCAGCAAATGAAGGAACGCATAGTAATCGAGATATTGGAATGTGTTGGTTGCATAGTAGTCGTTTCGATTTGCTATAAAATAATAAAGGCGCCCCAAATTAGAATCAAAGCATCTAAATCTGGGCGCAACAATCTCAGCGGGCCTGTCATTATTAAAAAGCCCGCCTGTGGTATTGTTTTTATCATTAGTTATTTTCGGTTTTGTTTCAGATCGTGAACTGGTTATAGTTGTATCGATTCCAACCTCTGTATCAGTGACTATTGGGGGCGTAGCCTCTGGTTGCGTGTCATCTATGAATCCCTTGAAATCTTCGCTACTAACGTTATACGGATTAGATGACAATTCTCCTGTTAATCCGGGATGTGAAACTACGCAAATGAAAGTTGTGCCTATATCATCCTTTGTGATCTGAATGATCTTTTCGTATTTTTCTGCAATTACAACATCATTCCGAAACCAGGAATAAACCTGCTGCCCTTGAAAATTCGCTTCTGAAACAGACGCCCTAAGCGTCATTATTGCAAAACCATCTTTATCACTTCCAGACTTACGTGAAACAGCAACTATTCCCTTTATTGCGAAATCTGACTCAGTTATTTTGGGGGAATCAGCAGCCCCTACAAAGCTTCGATACTTAACGATACAGCGATATACTTTTCCAAGAGATCGTTCTAACTGGCATACAAACTTGTTCCCCTTTTCCCCTTTTATTGTCAGTATTGTAGTAAGCGAACCGTCATCGTTTATCGCATTCCATGAAATAGTTACTCCACTATCCGATAAATCAAAATTGGAGTTGATTAGGTTAACAGCCAATCTTACCCCTGCTGACCTCTTGGGATCTCCTTTATATGCTGGGTCAATTGTTACTGAGAGAGTTCCATACGGCTCTATTTCGGCTTCTTCATGTGTTTTCTCTGAATCTGATGCAATAGAATTTCTGTCGCTTGCACGATTATCAGTTTTATCTATTACATCAGTTTTCTGCGAGTTGCTTATGGGTTGTATTTTTTCCTCCTCGTCATCCATCTCATTGGAAAGAATGAATTTTTTGTAGGCAGTTCCGACTTGAGATTCTAGGAGGTTTAGTTTATCCCTAAAAAACTCTTGATAAGCAACTCGAACGTTAACACTTGGCTTCTCAACGGTCAAGTCTCGTACTGTCTTGGTAAAAAGCCTGCATGTTTCAATAGCAGATTTGATTATGTCATGAATTTCCTCTGCTTTTGATTCTGATCCAGTATCATCTGTTGTCGTCTTTGCGAGATGAGAAAGCTTATTTCTTTTGTCTCGCATATTCGGAAGCAATGACCGTACCTTTTGTTCTCGGCAGCATTCGAACGGACCTCGCCCAATCAGGATAGCTGTAATAATCGTGACATCCATGTCAGAGATGTTATATGGCTCTATGCCACGGTTTACAATGAATTCTCTGGCGCCTGCATATTTGTTTTTATAATCGCTGTTATATCCTTTTTCTACCTCTTGTGCGAATGGTTCCTTCCAAGTGCCATTTGGATAATAAACGTCAAATTCAATAGATAAGTATTTTTGTAAAATTTCTTGTAAAAGAGATTCTGCATCAACTAAGTAGTATCTAAGTTTGGAAAACCAGTTCATAACGTCCGCCATATTCGATGCCTCCTCTACTCCATCAGATATCATGTTTATTCAATAATCAAACTCAGTTAAAAACTCTCTAATGCTGTCAATTGAGTCAAGCATTCGTTTAGTTCTTGCATTATTTTGAAATACAGCTATCAGCGCCATGAAAGTTGTCCATGGCATTTCTTTCTTTCCGTTTTCAAAGCTATTATAGGTTTGTCTTGAAATTCCGATTCTTTCTGCTAGTTCAGCTTGGGATAACCCCAGCCCAACTCTTAATACCGGTAACTCATTTACAAACTGAGCGACTATGCTCTCTCGATCATAATCCGTATGCTTAACGTATTTTTCCAAGTTGACCCCTCCCCACCGTTAGAAAAAGAAGTGAGAAACTGATAATCACAGAAGGATAGAAAACCATTCCATAATATTGTTAAAATTATAGGGCTTGTCTGCAATTCTGTCAAGAAGTCTGTTATTCTGACATATAAGGAATTGTTTTTAACCATAGAGCATTATGACACCAAAAGACCTATCAGCTGAAAAACAGAGCACAGATCAAATTATCGTACCTTGACAACCACATTTAGACTGGCAGATGGATAGCCTTCTGTGCTATACTGTGTTGTATCAGACGGAAAGGTTGTTTGATATGGAACATGACAGCAAGCTCCGGCCCCTATATGTACTCAAGCTTCTTTATGAAGCAACAGATGATAACCACCCTCTGACGACCAGCGAGATAGTCCTTTTGCTGGAAGAAAAGTACGGTGTAAAGACTCAGCGTCTTCAGATTCCAAAGGACGTCGAACTATTAGAGCAGTTTGGATACGAGATTGGCCGGATTAGAGGTCAGTCAGTCAGTTACTATTTCGACCATCGTCTGTTTGAGCTTCCCGAGTTGAAGCTATTGATTGATGCTGTTGAATCCAGCTCCTTTATCACAGAAAAAAAGAGCGCAGAGCTTATTCAAAAGCTGACCTCGCTGGCCAGTCCGTACAAAGCATCTACGCTCGCAAAGATTTCAGAAGTTGGCGGCAATCCAAAGCAAGGAAACGAACAGATCTACTACATCATTGATACCATTAACGCTGCCATCGAAAGTGGCTGCAAAATCTCCTATCAATACTACACCTACGACATTTTCAAGAACAGGGTGCTGCGGCATAACGGGGAAAAGTATGTTTTCAGTCCCTATGATCTGGCCTGGGACGGGAAGTTTTACTATGCCATCGGCTATTCTGAGAAATACCACTCAGTCAGCAATATTCGCATTGACCGTATAGCGCATACCCCGGAGATTATGGCGGAGCCGGGGCGTCCGCTTCCAAAGGGTTTTGATCTCAATGAATACAAGAGGACAATGTTCCGGATGTATAACAGTGAACGCATGACTGTTGAGCTTATCTGCGACGCTAGCGTGATGGACGCTATTATAGATCACTTTGGGGAAGATGTAGACATAGGGCTGGTTGATGAAAGCACCTTCTCCGTTTCGGCTGAAACCGCCGTCAGCTATGTGTTTTATAGCTGGCTTTTCGGCTTCGGAGGGAAAGTCCGACTGACGGAGCCGCGAGAAGCTGTTGAGCAGTATGCTGACATGGTTTTGGAGGCAGCCAAATCACTCCATGAGAAGCTATAAGAATATTTCATTATAATTACTGGTGCGGTCAGAAACAAGTGAAAATTTGTCCATGACGGAGACTTGATGCGAAATTGTATCAAGTCTCTTTTTTAGCAAAATTTCCTGTTGCCATTTTGTAATTATGTGTTATACTCCTAATTGCAAATGGAAATGCGCGTTTCCTTTTTTTGACTGGAGGTGTCCTATGCAGCACAAGAAGAAAGAATATGTTCAGGCGATTGAAGCCTTCATCGACGACTACCGGGATACAACTGGCGTGATTCCCACTATGCCGGAGATCGCAGCGGGTGTTGGCCTCAGCACCGGAACGATCTGCAAGTATATTGCCTATATGCGAGAGCAAGGGATCATCGAGTATGACGGCGGCCAGAGAACAATCACGACAAAAAAAGGCTTGGCTGATATGAGCGCCTACTTCCGCGTCCCTGTGCTCGGACGGATTTCCTGCGGCATTCCCAAATTTGCCGAGGAGAACATCGAGGAGTATGTGAAGCTGCCGGTATCCCTATTTGGGCAAGGCGACTACTTCTTCCTTCGGGCATACGGCGAGTCGATGATCAATGCCGGGATCGACGATGGCGACCTGGTGCTTGTGAGGCAACAGTCAACCGCCGATTACAACCAAATCGTCGTAGCCCTTGTTGATGACGAGGCTACGCTCAAGCGCTACCGGCCGCAGAATGACGGCACGATTCGATTGCACCCTGAAAACGAACGCTTCGAGGACATTATTGTAGATACCGAGAGCTGCATCATTCAAGGAGTCGCGGTCAAGATTCTCAAGGATGCGAGGTGAACGCTATGGCAACGGAAATCCGATACAAGCGGATCAATCTGGATGTTGATGTAAAATTCAAAAGCGACGGCACCCTGATCCCACAGAAGATCACCTATAAAGCCAGACAGTATCCGGTCACCCGGATTGTCGGCCAGCGCCCCTTCATCCCCAGAGAGGTGAAGTGCAAAGAGCCAATTGAGTTCACGGCTATCATCAAAGGCAGGGAAAAGGAGTCGTACTTTGAGGTAGTCGCAAAAGACTTCTATCACAAGCAGTGATCACGGAGGAAACAGAGAAAAATTGAAGACCACCATCGCAGAAGATCGTCTTCGGCTTCCTTCTTTCGATTGCCCCAACCCAAATTGCACCGCAAAGAACATTGCGTTCGCAGTCAGTCGGGAAGCGAAGAACGAATCGGAACTGATCCCTCTGGAATACATTTCAGAAAACACGCCCGCAGATTTCGCAGTCGTCTGTCCGAAGTGCAAGAGTAAATATGTTTTGTATCGACATCGCGAAACGCCGATCATTCCATTCAAAGTCTTGGCGCTTTACGGCAGCCTCGCCACATAAAGCAAACCGAATACTTTGGCATAGTGAGCCGTCCTCCCACCCGTGAATGTGGAAGCAAAGGGCAGGTATCAAGTCCAAAAATGAATCACGTCAGCGGAAACTGCTCGTGATCTTTGGCTTGATGCCTGCCTTGTTTTTTATCTATTTTGCGTTGCCCTGATTTTCTTCGACAGCATTTTTCATCAGTATTCTGTTAGATTCGGAAGAAGAAACGTGAAAAAAGTGGCGCAGGAGATAGCGGTTTCTCTATCAGAGCAAGTATCGACCCGTGGCCCAAAATTCGAGATAGCTGAATTTTTGCCTTGGTCAGAACTTGTTGGGGAGTGCCTTCCCCAAACCCAGCAGAACGAAAGAAACGATCATTTTTACTCACACGGAGGTGTTCAAAAATGCGAGGACCGTACGATACGCCCAAGCGCAGTCATGTGATCAAGACACGCCTGAACGATGATGAGTACAAATTCTTTTTACGCAAGTGCCAGGTCTACGGGATGAATCAATCGGAGATGATCCGCTCGTCTTTGGAC
>JAEEGH010002093.1_pt1 | contig 54920 bp, 27 predicted proteins | sample 9134181 | NCBI WGS metagenome assembly JAEEGH01 (sample SAMN16246544, study PRJNA631951) | gut metagenome | biome: gut microbiome; feature: rumen; material: DP-attached | host: Bos | place: Iran: Karaj | collected 2018-10 | reverse complement strand
GGGTGGATTCCCTCCGGACTGTTGGCCTGTTGGCCGGTGTCAATGCGTGGGACATCGACAAGGCAAAGAACAAGAAATGGCGTCATATGCTTTTTTCTTTACGTGCGCGTAAATATCGTGATTCCCTCTTCCACAAGGGCTATTACGAGGCTGACCTCATCTACAGCCACTTTAATGTGGGCAACACCAAGATTCCCTTCGGCATATACTGTGCCGTCAAGGATCGCCGCCTGCAGGGTGATCTCATCGCCCTCGGTGGCAAATATGGTTACTCCTGGATCCTCTCCCGCACTTGGCGCATCGAGGCTGAGGCGGGTGTTGCCGTCGGCTATGCATGGTTCAAGGAGTACGACTGTGACCACTGCGGCACCTACTACGGCAAAGGTGACCGCATCTTCCTCTTGCCGCAACTTGGTGTAAACGTTGTGTATATTATTAATTGAACAAAATAATAACAAATAAAAACTTTCGAAAGTATGAAGAAAAATTTAATGTTTGCCATGATTGGTGCGATAGCACTGACAGGCGCAGTGGGATTCTCCTCCTGCTCTCAAAGCGAGGATGTGGCAGAAGTGAATCCGAATTACAACCCCGAAACGAATGAGGTTATCACCCAATTCGTATTTAACGTAGCAACAGGAAATACATCAAGTAGTGCAGGGACCAGAATGACAGAAGCAGTTACTCAAGCTAAGTCTACTAATGATTTCCGTGGAATTGACAATGCACATGTCATGTGCTTTATACAACAGGATGCCGATGGGTTAACCGATGGAAAGTCTTTGGCCACTGCCACAACAGCTGCAAAGGATTTTGATATGGCACGAGTTGCTGCTCCGAAATCACTTTCTAGTAATGACTCACGACGAGTGCTTGAGATGTCTCTTCCTCTTAAAACGAATACGATACTTTTTTATGGAAAGGCTATTCAGGGTGATAATTACACAAAGAATTCTCATGGTTCTGTGACATATACTGTTGACAAGGATCTTAGTAAAGTGAATTTTTCTTTGGAACAGCGTCTCGCTACAGCAAATAAGGATAAATTTCAACATGTGGAGACTCTTATTGCTGATGTTTTAAGTTGCATAATGAATGTTAGTCGTGGTACGGCAAGTGTTGCGGCAACCGATTCACCTCAAGATACAGAAAGCGAGGAAGCGGAAACGGCAGTAAAACCTTATGGTTTTGCTCTTGAAGGAGGCGAAAACGCTTATGGAAAGGATATTAAATGGGCCTCTTATAAGTTGACGGGTGATGCCGATCAAAAGAGTCCTGTTGATAACACGATGAATCTTACCCCACTTGAAATTAAATTGGGTCAGGTCTACAAAGAGTTAACGTCCATTCAAAATGCAGAATTACGTAATGGTTCTGGTTATGGTATAATAAAGACTGTTGAAGCTCTCTGGTCTATTGTTAATTCCGTAAGATGTGCTGAACCGACAAGTAAGCCTGAGGCTCTTGCAAAGTATATGGCCCATCTTATCAGTGAGGAGATTAGTTTGTATTTCTCAAAAACAATAAACAATAGCGGTGCTTCTGTAGAAAATGTAGCATTCAAAGATGCATCTACTATGATTACTATGTTGACTAGTGATGCATATTGGCCGGGAACTACTAAACCTACAGCGGCATCTTTTTCTGATATCAACGGATTTTCTTCTTCTGACTTAGCTGATTTCCCAGAGGCTGATCCATTTAACTTACCACAGGGAGCCGCACACTATCATTTCAATACATCAACAAAGTTGTTTGAGTACGCTTGGAACTTTAATTCTTCAGCTGCAGGTGGTGGATCTTTCACCCCATATAGTTATATGTATCCACCAGAACTTCTTTATTTCGGTAATAGTTCAATAAGAACTTCTAATGCTGAGCATACTGTAGGAGCATATCCACATACCACAACAGACTGGGATAACTGGGCTGTAGCGGAAGCTGATCAAGATACTTGGGAAGCGGACAAACATGTTGAGACAAGTACTCGTAGTGTAGCAATGAAGAACAATATCAATTATGGCACATCATTGTTGAAGACTTCCGTTCAGTATTATTCAGAAGACACAGAAGAAGGTAAATTTGTTCTTCTGGATAATAATAAAGTCATTCAGAAAAGAGATTATAAGATTGAGGAGAATAACAAGACCATAATAGTTGATGCATCATCATTCGAACTTAAGGGTATTTTGATTGGCGGTCAGGCAGATGTTGTCGGTTGGGACTATATACCGACAGCATCCTCCACCCAACGGTATGTCTATGATAATACAGTAACAGCGACGATTCCAGCCTCTGGCTATTCTAGTCCAAACTATACTCTTGTATTTGATAATTATAAGCCTGGAAATACACAAGACAAAGTTTATATAGCTTTAGAACTTGTTAATAAAACTAATCAGAGCTTTTTTGGAAGGGATAACATGATTCAAGAAGGAGGAACTTTCTATCTTATTGGAGAGCTTGATCCAACAAACGCTGCTAGTACAATTACCTGGCCAACTAAATATGCGTTACCGCCTTACGATGCTAATGGCGCAACAATTCAAACAAAACGTGTTTTCATTCAGGATTATATGACTACAGCTCAATTTACAATAGGCAAGTACTCTCTTCAGTATGCATATCTTACAGTTCCTGATTTACGTTCGAATTCCTTGACATTAGGCCTTTCCGTGGATTTGTCTTGGCAGACAGGCCTTACGTTTAGTGATGTGATCTTGGGAGGTAATACGCAAACTCCTATTCCTACGAATTAACTCTTTTGCTCACAAAGGATACTTTGTGGGCAAAGATGAAAAGTAAAAAGCTGAAAAAATGAAGAGGTATATGACGATAAGTAACATCCTTGGCAGGTCGGTGAAAACGGCTTGCCAGGGTGGACTGTCGTCTTTTGCCCTTTCACTCTTTCACCTTTTCACCCTTTCACTTTTAGTCTCTTCTTGCTCGATGATCGACGAGGATCAGAGCGACTGCGATTATACGAAGATTGAATATGATCTGACGCTTGTCACGAATATCACGACAGAGATTGAGACACAGTTGGAGACACAGCTGAACACGCAGCTCGAGATGGAGCTCGGTGTCCTGTTAAAAGATTTTCTGGGCAACATCTTTACCGACTATGCCCACGACGTGAACCTGTCGTTCTATGACACACAGGGAGATTCACTGCGCTTGCAACACGACGAGCACATCATGGACGCCAACCAGGCCAGCTATACGCTGAACCTGCCGATGCGTGAATACATGCATCTGGCCGCTGCCAACCTTGTGGACAACGATTTGGTGGACTTGGTGGACGACGAGCGCTGTCACCGCTCCGTCCTGTATCAGGACCAGCCCGACACCATTCCCTCGCATACCACAGGCCTTTTCACCGCCCGTCAGAAGATGGAGGTGTTGGAGGGCATCGACCAGAATTTCAGTGTGCATCTGTATATGGCGAACTGTGCTGCGGCACTTGTCATCGACACCCAGGGCCATGATATCAGTGGCATGCAGGTCTATACCACGGGCTTTGCCACAAGATTCTTCCTCTGTGACAGCACTTTCGCCTATCCCCGCAGGTCGCCTATCGTGCGCACCACGAAGATTGCCAAGTCGGAAGATTCTCAGACAGTGGCTTTCTGTTCAGTGAACTTCCCTTCGCGGGATTCTGAGACTTCCAATGACACTCGTTCTGTGATTGAGACAGAGGAGCCATTTATCGCTCAGCCCGGAGAGGAGGCATTGTGGGAGTTTCAAGTCTATGTGACCCAGCCCGACGGCAGCATCACGAAGACCGTGCTCAGCGTCAAGACGCCTTTGCGTGCAGGACAGTTTAAGATCATCAAGTGCTGGATAGGAGATCAGGGTGAGATTATTGTTCCATCGGAAGGTCCCGATCCCGGTCCTGGTCCTGATCCCGGTCCTGGTCCTGATCCCGGTCCTGGCCCCGATCCCGGTCCTGGCCCCGATCCAGGTCCTGGCCCTGATCCAGGTCCTGGCCCAGGTCCTGATCCGGGCACTAACTCTAGTGAGGTGAGTACCTCGGTTACATTTGACTGGAAGCCGGGTCTGGTGATTGAGAATTGATAATGGATAATTGATAATTGATAATTGAACATTGAAGATTGAGCATTGAGAGTCGTATATTATTATAATAAGGTGTTGATGGTCATGGCGCTGCTGGCGGTGCTGCTGACGGCTTGTTCTTCGAGCGAGGATTTCGACGAGGAAGAGAAGCCCGTCCAGCTGGTGGTGGCTCATTTTAACTTCTCGCTGCCTCACCGTATCGTTGGCAAGAGGAAGGCTCCTTCTACCCGTATGTCTGACGATGTCGTTCAGGCGGCTGGTGAGAATGGCGAATTCCGTGGCATTGATCAGATACGTATGTTCTGCTTCAATAAAAAACCCGATGCAAACTCCAACAAGATCGGCAACGTCATCGAAATGAATACCAAGAGCAGTAATGTGAGCGATGAAGTGACCACTGACGACTACTCACTCAGTAAGGAGATCGATGTGCCGGTTGGTACTTCCCACTTCTCTTTCTATGCCAATGCTGAGGAAGAGCCCGTTCCGACCATGACAGAGCATGAGCGACGCATGCATTATGGCGTGGTTGAGGCTTTCGGTATTGACAAGAAGACCTATACAGGCAATAGCTCCATCCGCTTCAGGCCCGTTCCCATCTGTCCGAAAAAAGACAAACTGGGCGGAAGTGCGAAGGGTGAGGCCTTGCTTAACCGGCTTAACTACCTGATGAATATCAGGGTTGATAACGTACCGGCTCCTAACGACCGGTGGGAGACTGCCGGCAACCTTTACCTGAACGAGGCCTATCAGCGGATGACTCAGCTGACCACGCTGTCATCGTATAATGTTCAGACCATGCTCGGGGTGATTCTCAAGATGATTAACCAGGAGGCCCCTGACGACCAGGCCAGCAAGCTGGTGGAGAAAATCACAAAGGAGATAAAGGAAATCTGTGATCCGGAGACAGAGCCTGACATTGAGAATGGTGTGATCGTTCTCAATGAAACCTATCAGGGCTTCCCGGATGACCTGCACCTGCCTGCCGGTGCCGCCCGCATCCAGTGGGACGAGGAGGAGAACAGCTTTGTGGTACCCGACGTGCAGGCTTATGGAAAGGGCCTGAATGTACCGTCGGTGAGCGATTATGTCTATCCGATGAATCTGCAGTATCAGGTGCTCTCCGATATTGTTGCCTCTGACGAACTGGTTATCAATGAGGTGAATGATGAGGGCGAGGTGGTGCCGCCCGAAAGCGCCAAGTATGACACATGGGGTGATGTGTTGAATGAAGGATACGGGTTGGATGCAGACAAAGCTGTGCAGCCCACCACCCGCTCAGTGGCAATGGTGCAACAGGTGGAGTATGCTGTGGGTAGCCTCGCCTTGCGGGCCAGGATTACCACCGGCACCATATATGATGCCAAGGGAAAGCCCGTGGATGTCTCTAACGGCTTTACCCTGAAAGGTTATATCGTTGGCGGTCAGCGGGAAGTGGACTATGACTTCCAGCCTGTCGATGACAGTCCTGTCTATGCCATCTATGACACCGACCTGAACAAAGGAAAAGGAGAGACTTCTGTTTCCGTCAAACAGCGCAACTTCTCTGATGATGACCTGTTCGATTATATCCTCGGTCTGAGTACGGAGAAGAATCAGAATATCCAGTTGGCGATGGAATTGGTGAACAACTGCCCGGACTTCCAGGGGGCCGACGGTGTGATAGCTCACGGGGCTACATTCTATCTTGTGGCCAATTTGGAGTTGAATCCGACCAGTAGCTCGGATATCAAACAGATATTCAGCAAAGCCAACTCCACTCAGGTGAATCTGACAATCGTCTCCGGGTGGCCTGATAAGGACGGTGACGGTATCCCTGATCCTGAACTTGATGAACATGACAACCCCCAGCCCATCAATGGTCTGGCTACAGCCACCTACGGATTGCCCAGTCTTGAGATCCCTCATCCGACAGTGGGCTTGAGTGTAGATCTCAGCTGGGGCGAAGGACTTTGGTTTGACGATGTGGAATTATAAGACAATAAATGAAGAATAATTTAAATATTAAGGATATGAGAAAAGTTCATTCTTTCGCCTTGATGACGGCCATCGCCCTCACAGGCACAACTGCTTTCACTGCCTGCTCCTCTAACGACTTTGAAGAGGAGAGAATCGTGTACGATGACAATGGTACTGCCGGTGTGAAGTCGGAGTTTGTCATTTCCATCCCTCGCAAGGTCCTGTCCATTACCCGAATGAGTGACTATGTGACCCAGAAGAGTGGCGATGTCGACGGTTTCCGGGGTATCGACAACATCCGTCTTATTCCGTTTGATGTTGACGTTATAACAAAAACCTCGAACAAGCTCGGTGACATCATGCGTCTGAGTGCCGCCAGTTCACTGAGCAGCCCGGGCGCCGTCAACTACAAGGTCTATAGTGACCAGTTCGTACCCGTTGGCACCAAGAGATTCTTGTTCTATGGCCGTGCCATTGCTAATGATGCAGAGACGGAAATCACTACCATGGGCGACAAGTTCAAGTATGGTATTTTGAATGTCCAGGGCTTGGAGGAGTCTGAAGGATGGACTCCCAGCAAGATTCAGTTCTCATTAGAACAGATCAATACCAACGGTGATGCTCAGGCTAACGACCAGACGGGAAAGAACATCGTGGAATTTCTGACTGCTCTGGCCAACACGACAGCTCAGGAAGCTGCTTCACCCAACAACAAGTGGAGCACTACTAATGTAGCCGTGATGGCTTCACTCTACAAGCAGTTCACGGCCGTCACGACTTCGTCGTCGAATACGTTTGCTGTCATCCTGAGCAAACTTTACTCTGCTTTGGAGAATATCCAGACAGGCAATCCCGCACGAAAGCTCGCCGAGAATCTGAAGGCCAAAATCCTGACAGCCTGCACTGTGTCTCCCATCAACGGTGAGCCAGTATCGCTGAAGAGTGACTATGCAGGCTATCCAGGCAATATTGGCCTGCCCGACGGTGCTGTACGAGTACGCTGGGATGCCTCGGGCGCCAAGTTTAAAGATGTGACAGCTGAATATGGTAAGGGCTTTAACGAGGTCATCACCAACTACTGTTATCCCGCCGCTCTCTGGTATTTCACCAATACGCCATTGAAGGCCGCCAACGAGAAGAAGTCGAATCAGTATGAAGATCAAGGTACGTGGGATGGTGTCATCAACACGGTTTATAACGGCACCTCCGACGTGGTTGGGGAGAGTACGCTGTCTGTGGCTCTGACAAAGGCAGCAGACTATGGCGTAGGCCGTCTGGAAACTTATATCAAGATGCCAAGCGGCACGTTCTATGATGCTAATGGCAATGTGGTGGACGCCTCAAGAGGCTATACGATGAAAGGACTGCTTCTGGGTGGACAGAACAGTGTCGGATACCAGTTTACCCCCAAGATTGGACAGAACCGGACGATCTATGACATGGACATTACGAACAATCTCCTTGTCAAACCCGACATGACCACCTCCAGTTGTAACCAGACTCTCGCCCTTGAGACCGATGGCGGACAGGTTATCTATGCAGCCCTTGAGCTGATCAACAATGGTGAAGAGTTTATGGGTGCCGATGGTATCATTCCTGCCGGTGGCACATTCTATTTGGCTGTTAAGCTCGACCCTGCTGAGGCCCTTAATAAGACAGATGTGAATATCGACCAGATTATCAAACAAGACTATGTCACCAAACTGGTTGTCACCATTAAAAACGGTGGAACCTCTGTTGACCGTGACGGTGATGGTAATCCTGACAAATATGTCAAGGATGACGATGGCAATATTGAAGGTGTGGATACAGGCGACGGTGTTACCAAGACTGATTATGACATCAATGGGGATGGACAAGATGACCACTTCATCCCCGATCCTGACTTTGGTGGTCCAGGCTGGGATACTGATGGCGACGGTGTGGTAGATATTCCCATCATTCCCGACTCAGAAGGTAATTATCCTGATGCTCCCACCATCCCCGATGGATTGGGCAATGCGACTAATGGTATTCCCAATTTGACGTCTCCCGGTGTTGAGCTCGGTACCTCCGTCAACTTGGAGTGGAAGAAGGGATTGGAACTGAATCCGAGTATATAATTAATTAGAAATTAGGAATTAGTAATTAGGAATTGTGATTACTTTGTAGGTAATTAAGTGCGTATGAGGATGAAGTGGACACGATATATGATGATGCTGGGGCCTGTGCTGATGGTGCAGGCACTCAGCTCGTGTTCGCTCATCGACGAACCGGAATATGATGATGTCGATAGTAGCGTGAAGGCCAGTCTGGCATTTACTGTCTCCAGTTCCTCCGCGACAACGACCCGTATGGCCGATGACGTGGTGCAGGAGCAACCTGACGGAGGCCGGTCATATCGAGGCTTGGGTCAGGTTTATATGATCCCTTTTGCCATTCAAGGGGATAAGGATGCGATTGAAAGTTCAAATCATCCGTCGCGTCTGTTTGAACTTGGCGGCGATGAAGGAAGCCCGTATTCCTATACGTCTAATAAGAGCAGCAACTACGGTGGCTTCTATCTCTACAATGCGTATTCGATGGTAAGAGGTGTCAATGCATTCCTCGTCTATGGCAGGGCATCGACAGCCTTGCCCCTAAAACCCTCAGGCGTAAGCGATAAGGCTTTCTATGGCTCGTTGCAGTTTAATGAGTCTGAGTTGATCAACCCCAATCTGGAGACGTTACGGTTCAAACCCGATGCCATGTATTCTGAAACGACAGCTCCATCCGAAGCAACTTTGTTGGCAAACTATCTGACACATATAGCCAATGCTGATGGCTGGAGTACAACGTCCGATCAGACGCTGAAGTTGCTCTATAAAGTGTTTACGGGTCAGGAGAATGACGGTAATGTTATGGTGATGGCGGGTGCGGGTGTGAATGTGAAGGAGCATGTCAATGCTTTGTATGCCCTGTTATCAGGACTCACGTTTACTGGAAGCGAGGCAACTGTTAAGACAAATATCATCAATTGTATTCAGGATTATAGTGCTCCTACCACAAATGGACCGACCTTGGCCTTTACAGTCAATGGGAAGACTGGCAAAGACTGGCGTTTGACGGATATAAAGATAGAGGAAGACAATAAATACTATCACTATCCGGCCAAATACGACTTGCCGGATGGTGCTGCTGCTTTGCGCTGGGATACAGATCATTTTGTGCCTCAGACGGTGACGACAACATTGGCCGATATCAACAGTATCAGCCGTTTCTGTTATCCTCCTGAGCTGTTCTATTATGCCAATAGCCGGATAGATACGTCCAATAAGGATAATTTTCAGGGTTATCAGTCAACGTATAATACAGCAACTGACTGGGATGGAGTACTTACTTATTACGAAAACAAGGATGCTCTTGTGACAGGTGACACGAAAGGCATCGCCATCCAGAAGCCTTTACAGTATGCGGTGGGCCGTCTGAAAGTCAGCCTGAAAAAGGTATCGACAACGTTGAAGGATGATGCGGGGAAAGAAATATCTCTGACTGAGTCATCTTTCCCATTGACAGGTATCATCATCTGTAACCAGCACCCTGTGGGTTTCAGTTTTGAGCCTGTGGCTGCGAATGGAGCAGAGTCGCATGCTGAAGACCATTTTATCTACGACAGTCAGGTAGGCACAGCTTGTCATTTATCGACAACTGATAACCAAAGCATCCCCTCTACATTGGTGCTGCAGAGCTATGACGAAGAGGAAGTCTTGATAGCTCTGGAGTTCGAAAACAACAGTGGAACGGACTTCCGTGGCAAGGGTGGCGTCATCTATCCGGGAACGAAGTTCTATCTGATGGGGAAGATTAGCCCTAAAGATACGAATGTCACAGCCGGCGAAGATGTCCCGGAATCTGTGAAACAGCGCGTTTTTACCCGCGACTATGTGACGATCGTCAATACAGAAGTGAAGTCGCTGGCCAATGCCTATAACGTACTGCCTAATATGCTTGGCGGACGACTGGAGTTGGGTGTGGAGTTGGTACCCAACTGGATACAGGCTAAAACGACAAATGTGATATTGGAATGAATGTGATAAGAGTCATAGGTATGATGCTCATCGTGCTGTTGCTAAGTGCATGCAGTGGTGATGGCGAATCGTCGGAGACAAAGCAGTCGCCGGTGATCAGCATCTATGTCTATTCTCCGGCTAAACCAATCATTACGCGTGCAGGAACTGGAGAGGTTGCTCCCATCAGCAATAACAAAAGTGAGAGTATAATCACAAGCCTTCAGATTTGGGTGTTCAAAACAGGGACAACCGATCTGGTTGCCTATTATAAGCCGGAGTCTGTGGAGAACCTGAATGGTAAGGATGCCACGGGTGCCACCTATCAGTTGAGCGTGAGTGAAGCTTTTGCAAATGAACTTGCATCGGCTACTTCAGAAGAGAACAGACCTCATGTGGATGTCTTTGTGGTAGCGAATGCTGCCAGTTGTGGTCTGACACTTAGTGAGACAACGTCCAAAGCAGATTTGAAGGATAAACTCATAAATACCGAGTATTTTGGGCTGGACAATCTAACCCAAAAGGTTCCAGAATATGAAAACGAGAAGCCTATTGGTTTACCTATGTCGGGTGTGCTTAGTAATGTGGAGATTGGAGGTTCATCGCCTGTGTATAGGGTAGGCAAAACGGAGCTGCAGAAAGTGAAACTGACTCGTGCGGTGTCGAAGATCCGCTTTGTCTTCTGTCGTGAGAAACCTGCAGACGGTGATGGTGTGCCCATCTCGATAAACAGCATTACACTTAACGAAGGAATGATCCCGACGTCGGAGTATCTGTTCCTGAAGACTGATGAAGATTTGGCGCCTGGTGAAGATGCAAAGCCTTATCATATTGGCAGTTTTGCTACTGGTGATGCCAAGGAATTTCTTTCTCAGACATTGTCGGATATCTGTAAGAGTACGGATCCACTAAAATATTTATATCAGTCGCAGACAGCGCAAGCGTATGAAAACCTCATAGAGGAAGGACTAACTGCAACTGAGCCGGAACTGACACAAGTCGGTCCGTTCTATCTGCGTGAGAGTGACAAACGACTTGCGGGTAAGATTTGGTACCAGAAGCAGGGAGATACAGAGAAGAGTGTCAACTTTGAGATGGACAAAGATCTGTATGATGCAAGAGCATACGAATTCTCACGGAACCATACGTGGATTGTCTATGCCTATTACAGTAAGTCGGGATTGGTGGCCGTCTCAGTAGTGCTCAAAGACTGGACAGACACGGAAATAGCGCGTGAAGTGTATAATTGGTAAAAAGGAATGAGAGAATTAAATAGATATAAGGTACGCATGCTACTGCTATTGTTGATGGCAGTGGTGCTGGTAGCTTGTTCCGACGACTCTGACAAGATGGAAGGTGAGACAGACACGCTCCACTTAGTGCCTTATACCCACGGCAGGACAGAAGTATCACCTTCTGCTACGCGTAACGTCACGCTCCCTTCTGGTTATACAGATTATAAAGGTCCTAACACCATCGGCGTGTTTACCACCACAACCGATGGCGAGGCGCCCGCTATACGAACATTCTCGTATGTTAATAACCAATGGAATTCTCAGGTGAGTGTTACCAACTCGAAGGTGTACTATCTCTATGGTTATATGCCCGTGAACGAGAACATCCATTGCGAGATTTCTCAGATTTTAGGAAAGGACTACTCTCAAGGTGCAGTCCTGACGTTTACCAAGTTGCCTCCGGTATTGGCAGAGGATTTCTCCGTGGTGTCAGGTGTGTTGCAGGTGTCGAGTTCCAACCTAGATAATGAAGAGGGAAGCCTTGCTCCCGGTAACTTCAGATATGATGGCAAGGCAAGTGGCAGTAACTTTGTTTGTCTGATGCTCGACCATCTCTATTCCGCCGTGCAGTTCAAGTTCTTGGTGAAAGATACTTATAACGAGTTGCGCACCATCAAACTGAAGAAGGTTGAGATGATGACCGATGATCAGCTAACCTACCCCTTAACGGTCACGATGAAGGATCAGGATCAGGTTGGATATGAGGTGAGCTGGGGCACAGGAACTACATTGTCCAACGATTATATATCCCTGTATACCAATGAAGATGGCGAGACGTTGTCAACGTCTGTTGAGAATGCCAAATTGGTTAATGGCTATTTCGCCCCAAAGTCAAATGTGGCGAGCAAACTGAGACTGAGATGTACGTATGACGTGTATGACAAGAATGTGACGGAGGATCATCCAAATGGTAATCTGGTTCGTGAGAATTGTACGGCTGTCAACAAACTGCCAAGTTTGGCTTATGGTCCCAACCAACGCACGATACTGACGTTGACGGTGAATCCCACCTATCTGTACGTATTGTCGGATCCGGACTTGGACAACCCGACGGTGACAATTAATTGATAATTGACAATTGACAATTGAAAATTGAAATGATAAATATATTATTGAACATAATAGAGTATAAGCATTTGAAGCGATTGCTGCTGATGGTGGTAATCCTCAATGTTCAATGTTCAATGTTCAATGTATATGCACAGATTAACATAGGCGGTAATGTCTATGGCGGCGGTAATGCCGGCGACACGGGAGGCAGGACAACGGTTACCGTGCGCTCTGGCGATATTGACGGCAATGTCTTCGGTGGAGCACGACAGGCCAATGTTGGCGGCTCTGCTTTCGTCCACATAGATGGCGAGCACATGAGCGGTGATATCCTGATCAACTATGTGTATGGTGGTAATGATATTGCTGGAACTATTGGCGCGTCAGCGACTCTTCCTGATGAACTGACGGAGGCTGTGGAGAATGGAATCACAGACGAGGCAGGAAAGAACAAGAACAATTACAACGCCTTCGTGCTGACAACTAAAGAAAGAACAGAGACGACTGTCACAGGTGAATCGGCTAGTACCACTCAACCTTACAAGATGTACTTCGGTCAGCTTTTCGGTGGTGGTAATGGTGACTATACCTATACGAATGAGACAACAACTACAGGCGAGGGGGCTGAAGCAGTTACCACAACTGTTCATGTAGCGAAGGACGCCTCAGGCAACACCATAGCAAGCAGCAAAGATGATTTCATCAAGCCTGAGTTGGACAAGGCCTATATCGAGATGCGTGGCGGCTCGTGCGTCTTGCTCTATGGTGGTGGAAACAATGTGACGGTGAAAGAGGCTACGGACATCTGTATCGATAACCCCAGTGCGATCACGTATGACATAACAGATGCTCAAGGAAATACCAAGCTGACGGATGAGCGTTTGAAGCACATGGGTATCTTTGAACTTGGATCTGCCGGCGAGGATGTGGCCACCAGTGATGCCTATCAGTTCTCGCGTGTGTTCGGAGGCAACAATAAGGCACCGATGGATATTCGTCCCACCTGGCATTTGAAGAAGGGTAAGATCCGTAACCTGTATAGTGGTGGTAATCGTGGTGCCATGACGCATGAAAAGGGCATCCTTCTGGTTCTTGCATCGGATGATCTTGAGATCAATAATGTGTATGGCGGATGCCGAATGGCCGATGTCAATCCTGCTAATAAAACTATTGCGGAAGAATATATCGATGGTGTGTACTATCCTCCCTACCATTCTGCCCGTCTGTACATTACAGGTGGTAATATCAATAATGTCTATGGCGGAAACGATATTAGCGGTAATATCTATGGCGGTAATGCTGTCGGTGTTCATACAAGTATTAAGGGCAATGTTTATGGCGGCGGTAACGGCTCCTATCCCTATACAGATAATCCTGCCTTGGCAACGAGCGACCTTTATAGTGACTTCTTCTACGATGTCAATGCCATTTTGGGGAAACCGGCTGGTTCTTCGTTCACTGGCATGGAGTCGGCTCAGGCACTCGATAGGTTCCGCCCGCATGCCGAGGCTGCGACGATACGTCTGTCAGGAACAGCGGCTAAGCCGTTGATTATTGGCGGTGCTGTCTATTGTGGCGGTAACAGTGCTACACTGCGTTCTACGAGTACTACGGCTCAAGCCCAGCTGAAGATTGGTTCATACGTGTATGCCAACGAGGTGTTCTTAGGCAGCAACGGCGAAAACATGGTGAAAGAGGAGCTGTTGGAACGGCTGTTCAAGTACGTTAAGACTGATGGAACGATCACAACCAGTTCATCTGATTATGACTTCAGCCAGATGGATCTGAAGAATAATTCCGGCCAGATGGCTGAATACATGAAAGGTTGTGAGATGGATGTCAAGCCAAATGTGGTATTCGACAGCCAGATAAGAAAAGACCCAGAGGACTATGTGCCTTATAGTACTTATTTCGGCTCGTTCTATTGTGGTGGTAATCGTGGTAGCGTGAATACGACGGGTATGAACACCATCGATTTCAACTACCCGGTGGTTATCTACGACAAGTTGGTGGCAGGCAGTAACAATGCCGTAGTACTTGCCGGCGACTATAATGCCCGATACGAGGGTGGTATAATTGGTGATCCAGGTACAAATGATAACAAGCTGACCCTAAACCTCAGCGGTCTGACGATTGAGCCCAAACGATGGAGAGACGAGAACAACAAGTCCAATATCAGTGACTTGATATGGAACGTGGTTGATAAAAACGGCAATCCTGTTAATCCCGAGGATATTCCCGCTATTCCTGCCGATGGGAAAGCAGTTGCTGCCGATTTGGAGCGTCGCCTTGTGGGTGGCAATATCTATGGCGGATGCTGTACCAGCGGTATTGTCAATGGTAATGTGATTATCAATGTCAATGCCACCCTGATGGATAGAGACAAGATCTTTGACGATGTGGAAGCAGCTGGTGAAGGTCTCTATGGTGATGACATATTGGAACAAGACACACGTGAATACACGATTAATGAACGCCGGTCAGGTGTGATCCTCGACGAGCAGGGTATGGACGTGCTCGGTTCTGCCCTCTGCCTGTTTGGCGGTGGTAAGGGTCGTGAGACGGAGATTTGGGGCTCTACGACAGTCAATTTGAAGCAGGGATTCGTATTTCAGGTGTTTGGAGGCAGTGAGGAAGGTATCATTGGAAAGGCTGTTGATACGGGTGGCACCTATACCTTCAAAGGAAAGTCTTTCAAGCAGGATGACAAATACTCGTGTATCATCAACCTGAGAAGCCCCAGTGATGCCAATGCCGAGGCAGAGTTTATCTATGGCGGCGGCTTCTTAGGTCCTGTCTGCGGTAATACAATCCTGAACTTGGGTAAGGGTCGCGTGTTCAATACCTTTGCTGGAGCTTGTAATGCTGATATCCTTGGCCATACAGAGACCTATATGGGTCGTCAAATCAAGGATGATGGCACCGTCGGTGAGGGTTTCCCCTATATTGAAGACTATATCTACTGCGGTAACGACCTTGGCGGAAGCATTTTGGGAAAGGCGGATTTCACAGTCCGTGTGCGTAATGAGGTGGCCTCGAAGATTCACAGTGCAGATGCTCCCAAGAACGTGTCAGCCTACGTAGAGTATCAGCAAGGTCATGCCATAGGTATTTTTGGCGGTTGCTTCGGTACTTACGATTATAAGGATCCTGAATATAAAGACTTCTTCTATACGACAGGTGCTACGGATGCCACTGAGACCAATCTCGGCACTGCCCGTCTGGGCTATACCAAGCCTCGAATGGACAAGGCTTTTGTGAACTTTCGTCCGTCGAATGATGCCAGGCTGAAGAGTAACGAGGATAATACCATCAGTGAGATATATGGTGCCGGACAGGGACAACCCGGTGACGGTGACCGCGACATCATGCAGAATAGTAGCTATATCCTCATTGATATTCCGCAAGACATGACCAACTTCGATGATCTACAGGTCTGGGGTGCCGGAGCCTGGAGCGGACTGGGCATGAGGGAGTATGTTGAGCCTGGAACACAAGGTTCTGTTGCCGATGCTGCATCGGCCATCATCGACCTGCCCCGAGGCCAGCTGAATGTGGTCTATGGCGGTAGCTATAAGGAAGGATTTACCCGTCGTACGGTGGTGAATGTGCCAATGGGTTCTACAGTGAAGCTCAACAAGATCTTCGGCGGAGCATACGGCATTAGCAATAATGACATCTGTGATGTCTATGAAGGCCATGTGAACTGGAACAGTGGGAATGCGCTTGTCAGCGGTCTTTACGGGGGTAATAACAATGCCCGCCGTACGCTCTACGGACGGGTGAATGTCAATGCCCCCGTTTGGTCGGATAAGTCTACCGGCTATATGGCAACGATCTATGGCGCAGGCTTTGGTGAGAATACCTGGTCGCAATATACCGAAGTGAACCTGAACAAAGGTTCGCAGGTCTATATGGTCTATGGTGGTGGCCATAATGGCCGTGTGGCTAATGTGGCATCAACAAAAAGGATGTCGGAAGTAGAATTTAGCGATCCTACATATGAAGGCCTGAAGATTGCCGACACCTATGCAAATGGCAAGGCATATGCCGAGAATGGCCTCAATAACCCCTTGGCCAAGGCACGTTATGACGGAAAGAAATACAACACTAATGTCATCATCAACAAGGGTGCCATTGTGGGTTCGTATGCCCTTGGCTCTACGCCAGGCTTCGACGTCAAGGGTGGCTACGCCTACGGTGGTGGCATGGGCTCGCCCGACAAGAGCCGTAGTGGCGATGTGAATGGCACAACCTATATTGCTCTGCTGGGTGGTACGGTGGAGAAGGACCTCGTGGCAGCTGGTTCTGTGGGTTCGGTGTTCGACCAATATGGTGGTTTGACTGACGATTTCAACAAGCCTTTCGTAGCCTCAGCGACAGCCTATATCGGAGGTGGTGTGGCACGTAACGTCTTTGGCGGTGGTTACATGGGTAGTGTCGGTAAACATAAGACCACTGGACAACTGAAAGACGAAAATGGTAATCCCGTCACAGATAAAGACGGTAACCCGGTGAATGGGGAAATCGATGCCGACATCAGTAATACAACCGTAGTCGATATCCCTGCCGAGGCAAACATCATCATCGGTATTCGCGAAGACCAGACATCTGAAAACCTTACAACAGCCTTGAACTACGCAAAGAGTGAATCGGCCGATAATGAAGGCACATACGGCTTCTATAATGGTATTCCAGCCATCCAGCGTAATGCATACGGTGGAGGCGAAGGTGAGGATAAGGCCGGCGGTCGTGGCGGTGCTGTCTTCGGTAAGGCGAATGTGATAATCAACAATGGTCGTATCGGTTATGACTGGCTGAATGATGAATTCGTGGAGAAACTCAACGACGAGACGTGGATAACAGATAACCCCAACGACAGTATTGGTCGCCTGAAGGACTACGGCAACATCTTTGGTGGCGGCTATAGTGACAGAAGTAATGTGGATGAGACCAACGTGGTGATGTATGGCGGTATTCTCCGTGGCAGTCTGCATGGCGGAGCTGAGTTGGCAGCCATCGGACGTGGTGCTACGAGAGAGAGTGGCGTGGCGAATCATAAGCGCGATTTCGAAGCTATCTACAAGGCTGGTAAGACCCATGTGGAGATGTATAACGGTCATGTCAAACGCAATGTCTTCGGTGGCGGTAAGGGCTATAACGTGTTGGGATTCGGTGGTAAGAATGAACTTTATACCGATGGTTATGTGTTCGGACAGACTGAGGTCTATATTTATGGTGGTGAGGTAGGTACGGAAGAGGGACTTGCCGATAACAATGGCAACGTATTCGGCGGTGGCGACGTGGGCTTTGTCTATAGTAAGGGATATAATAACACGAACTCACGTAAAACGGGTACAGGTTCGCCCAATCACTATTACTATTATTATAATGACGGGTCAGGTGACAAACTGACAGAAGATTGTAAAGTGGTCATCTCACCCTATTTACAGGTAAAACCTGGGCAGAGCATCACATACTTAGGCAAGACCTACAACGCCTACGACTATGTACCTACGGAGTATCTGAACACCCTGCCGAAGAAGCAAGAAGTAACAGATGATGAAGGTAACAAGACCAAACAATTTACTGGCGACTGGCTGAAACTCTTCACGGGTGTAAACAACGGTGTGGAGGGAGCTACTGAGGATACTGATGAACGTGGCATACACATCCGTAATGGTGTGTTTGCCGGAGGTAATGTGTCGTCGAACAATGATAAGACCTACGCCAACGCGACGACCGTGTTCGGCAATACCACGGCAACACTCTTCGATGCCTATCATCGTGACTTTATCACCGTTGGTACCGAGCATACTGGCGGTATCTATGGCGGTGGTAACCTCTCTGTGGTGGATGGCTACCGTGAACTGAACATCACCAACTATGGTACCGACTATTACGGATTGGACTCTCAGATTACGCTGGATGAATATAAGAGCCTCAGCAACCGTGAGCGTGCATACTTCCAGTTGCAGTATATCTGTAATGAGACTACCACCTTTGGCTCTGGTGAAAGTGCGATAACCTACGAAAAGGATAAAATCCTCAAGGAGGACGAGTACCTGAAATTGCTTGAGAAATATCCTGCAGCAAAGGACGCTTTCACCCCCTACGGTTTCTGTTCTATCTACGCTGGCCGTCTGCTGAATACCATCCAGCGTGCTGACTTCTGTGGCGTGTTCGGCTCGCGTATGGTGCTTCAAGGTGCTAAAGACCGTGTGGCCGATGTCGGTGAGGATATTGACTACACCATCAACCGCGTCGGTGAGGTGTCGCTCAACCAGCAACGAAGCGAGCAGGCTGCTGATGAAGGTAGCGACGATGCCCTGCATGGCAACTACTTCGGCATCTATAGTGTAGTGAACTATATGGGTAACCTGACCAGCGATGTGCATTTCGGAGACACTTACCGTGGTACTGATGGCAAAGAGGTGCCTGGACAGACTTACTACGGCTACAAAAAAGCACAGCCCACCAGTAGCAGTCGAAACTTCGGCAGTAGCTTTAATCAGGTGGCACTGGCCTCGGGCGTGTTCCTCGAACTGACCACAGAGAACAGTACCGCCGACCATAAGGACTACGGCTACGTGACGGGTGTGATTGAGCTTGACCTGATCAATGTGAAGCGTGACGAGGTCGGTGGGGGCTTCGTCTATGCCAAGAACGAGCACCGCTTACCACGCCGTTATCCCAATAAAAGGAATGTCTTCTTATCGGAATACAATAATGTAAGTGACAATGAGGCTGTTTCCAACAGGCAGTTCCGGTACTATGAATCGCAGGAAGGCCCATGGCCGGAAGAGGGTGCGGAAAACGTCGGCGGAGAACCTAATGATAGACTTTACCAATACGTGGTTTATGAGACCAGTGGTAACTTCATTCACCCGAAGAAGAAGATTGTGGACGATTGTTACCCCATCAACAATGCCTATATCGAGGGGCGCACGCCTTATTCAGAGGCACACTACTGGTATGTAAAGGGTGACGTGTATATCTACGACCAGAAGGTGTCAGCCTATACGGGAAGTGCCAATGCCTACTCGAAGGAGGTGCATCTGCCGCTGACGATCACTGCTGCCTCACACGGACGTCTGCAGTTGCTGAATGTGAAGCCGAACCTCTATGCTTACTACATGCCTACCGAAGCAACGGGTGTTGACAAGGTGAAGATTGGTAGTGAACTAGACACCTCTGGTGAACCCATCGACAAGGTTTGGGTGAACAACGAATCGGACAGCTACGAGCTGAACGATGTCATCACCTGGTGGGATTGGCATCAGCTGTCGCCAACGGAACGTAGCTACTTCGTCACACAGACCTACGTGAACTGTATCACCTGCACCATCGACGGTAAAGAGTATGAGGCTGGAACCTACGTCATGGACGATGCTGACTTCACAGAATTCAAGAAGACCAGCCATGAGATTACCAATGCAGCCGGCAATGCAACCACGGTCGATTTCGTGTTCCGTTCGTCGAACAACATTGGGCATGACACTGGTTATGTGCTGACGCTCGATATGAACTCGCCCAAGGTATGGGATGACTATTACACAGCCATAAATAATGGAGGTACAACCAGTGGCACTACCACCACGATATCAAAAGCAGCATACAAACAGCTCTCTTCTGCGGCTCAATATGATTACCGTGAAGGTCCTACCTTCCGTCCGCTTGAAACAGGTGTATATGGTCAGCGACAGTATGAGGAAGGTGCTGTCATTACAGAAGAGACATATACCAACAGTACGGAGGGTTCTGGCACACAAGCCACGATGGAGAAGGCATACGTCGCCTTTAAGACGGTGAAATACACCTACAAGGACCAGCAGAAAATTGCTAACCCGGGTACGCCTATTCCAAAGACGGAATACGATGCCATTGGGGCAACGGCACAGGCTTCTTTCGGTGAAGCACTGATGTGTACCAGCACTGTCAAACTCTCCAATGAGAACTATATGCTTTATGGCGACCTGAAGACGCAGGACGAGATAAACCAGATGAAGGACGATTTCGCTGGCATAACAGACGAGGACGGACACATTACCGGATATACACCACTTGCCGCCGAGATTCAGGCTTCCATGACACCTGCCTATATTTGTAGTAGTGCTGGTGGCTGGGGTGGTAAGCGGTTGGAAAACGACAAGAACTATGATGCTATCACAGCATGGTGTTCACTGCCGAAGAGCGACCGTATAGATGCAAATGGTCATGATAAGTTCACCTTCAATTACGATGGTCTTGACCTGATAAACGATGCCGACTATCTGAAAGTGGGCAATAGTGTTGAGTCACCAAGTCATGAGCGCACCGTTCAGGCCTTCCATTCGCCATATACTGATCTGGTGGCTGTAGAGTATAGTGCTGTCTTTGACGAAGATGAAGTCAAAATCGTAGAGTTCAACAATGGTACTTCCAGGGAATTCTCCCCGACTGCTGCCGATGCAGACAAGCGCATTAGCAACGAGGAATTTGAGAATGTACGTAATGACCAGCGTCATTATACCCGTGTATCTGTGAAAGCCAATGGTGAGACCATCTACATAGCCAAGGACAACTTTGTTTACAACGGTATTCCTTACGGTAAGGGACAGGTGGTTGAAGAGACCGTGGCGACGTTGACGGTCAATCAGGATAAGGTGGATGCTATAGCGTTTACGAATACAGGAAGCGCTGCCGTTATCAAGTATTATTGCTATGAAGATTATGGAAATGTTACTAAAGGAACGGTTATTGATGATCAAGCCTATATTGCTCTGACTAACCACCAGAAATACTTCGTCATTCAGGGTCAGGAGCCTACGGAGACAACCACCTTATACGTATCACGCGAGAGCGACATCTATGACTTGACGAAGAAGAAGGTTATCACGGTGGTCTATCAGTACACCTACTATGAGGACGAGGATGACGGCAGTGTGAAACTGACCAACGAGTTGCATGTGGTCAACATCCACCTGGAACTGGAGAGCGGTGTGCCGCAGATTGGTCAGCTGAATCCGCCTTCCATCGTGCTGCCTGGCGATGCCGTGGGCTTGCGAACACCTGAGGTGAAGCCTGGACTTTATGAGATTCTTACTAACGGCTGGGAGTTGTACGACAACTACGACGATGCTGTCAAGCATCAGAATGGTACAGCCTTTGTCAATAATAGCACACCCGTCTTCTGGTATCAGAACCAAAAGGCGTACGTGGCCTTCTACTCGAAGACCTATCTGGGCTTTACCTACTCTAATCCTGTGCCTGTCTCGGTGGCCAACTACCATGACCTCGACAAGGTGATGCTGGATAAGGAACACCACATGTATGTGGACCATCCGGATGTCGAGCGTGACAGCAAGATCTATATCGACAACCGTGAGTGCAAGTCGGATGCTACGAAGAGTGAACTCGACCTGCTGAAGGATTTCTTCGACCTGAGTGTGCTCAGCACGACGCCTGCTGCAGGTTCGGCCTTGGAAGGTCATGCCCTGCTTAACAGAGACCGTGTACAAGGGGGTAACAATCTGGAGTTCTTCCTCCGCAGCAATGTCAGTCCGAAGGCATACACCACGTGGAATTCTATTGGAGGTGGTGAGAATGATCCTTGCTTCTCGGGTACGCTGCATGGCGATGGCTACACCATCGGCGGACTGAGCTCGTCACTGTTTGGCAAGCTCTGCGGAAATGTCTATAACCTCGGCGTGATGGGTTCGTTCACGGGTGCAGGTGTTGCTGAGACTGGTGAGGGCTATGTGGAGAACTGCTGGGTGAAAACTAGCGGTACGCCCGTGAAGGTGGATGGAGAGACTCACTATGCCGTGTTCGGCAATCCCACAAGAGGTACTGACCCACGTGGACTGATACAGGTGGAGAACTGCTACTATCCTGAGAGTAACGACTATCAGACACCGCCTACGGATGATAGCTATAAGCACGGCAGACCCACTCAGATGCCCGACAAGGACTTCTATAATGGCGAGGTGGCTTACAACCTGAATGGCTTCTACCTGAAGAAGCGCTATTACGATAAGGTCGAACCCAGTGGTAGCGATGTTGCGGAATATCTGTACCTCAAGTCAGAAAGCAACACCACGTTGCCTGCGGACATGAGTACAGCCAAGTATCCTGCAGGGTATGCTGTCTATCAGCCAGATGTCAAGATGTCTGAAGGCGTGGAGAAACCTTGGCTGGGCTATGTGGAGAACCGCTTCTATGATGGTGACTACCGCTATGCCAACGGTGAGATTCCTACGACTACTGATATCCGTGTCAGGACTGTAACGACGGGTGAGGGTGAAAATGCTGTGACCACGACGCACTTCACACCCATCTGGCCGGATGACTATATCTTCTTCGGACAGGCTCTGACCTACGGCCATGTAGGTAACCGTGAGCATCAGGCGACACCTTCACGCATCAACAAGAGTCAGGAACGCATACTGACCACAGCCGATGGCAACCGCGTATATCGTGCTCCGGCATACTTCCGTTCGAAGGTGAAGGATGTGGCTCATTTCAATCCGTATGCCATCTTTGCACAGACCAAGAAGGATGATCCCACAGTCATTGCCTACAAGGATATGACAGCCATCGACTTCTCTGGTGGTTTGGCTGCTGATGAAACTAATTCGTATGAGTATGGACTGGATGATGACGGTCATTTCTTCCATCCGTTGCTCGACGATGACGGTCTGACACTCTTCCAGAACATGGATTTGACGCGTAACCTCTTAGTCTATACTGGTGCTCCTGGTGGAACGGAAGAAGGTCAGACGCCTACCGCTTCGCAGAAAACGGCTAATGTGGTGAGCACCTATCTGCATGATGAAGCATACGAAGAGATCAACACCACCTATCACACCGTTGCCCCATGGAACAGCGAGAGTGATGCTGTACGTGGACACTGGGTACAGAAGGTGGGCGAAAACAGCTATGTAGCATCGTTAGACCATCTGCTGGTTGACCTCTACGACTTCAACTGTCCAATACCTTATACCTTTGCCAGTGGCAAGCGTATGTGGTATCAGCGCAAGCCTGACAACTATGTTGGCATGAAGAAGAATGACGGCACCTATACCGATAGTCATTCGGGTTGGAATGACATCAGCCTGCCGTTCAAGGCCGAAATTGTCACCACCAATGTGAAGGGTGAAATTACGCACTTCTATGGTGGCAGCAAGGAAAGTGCTAACGAAACCCATAGCAAGGTGGGCCATGAATATTGGCTTCGTGAACTGAAGGAGGGTGGTCATGTATCGACAACGGATGAGAGTATCTATGAGGCTATACTTGGGTATCCTGATGCTAAGAGTGCTGATGGCGAGAAGGAATATACCAACACCTTCCTCTGGGACTACTATTATTCTTGGAATAATCGTGATGACCTGAATCAGGATGATTATCAGATTTACTATAAGGCAGATGATTATGGTATCGTGAATACTTTCGAAGACTATCCACGTCTTGCTGCGGCCACACCTTATATCATCGGCTTCCCGGGAGAACGCTACTATGAGTTCGACCTGAGTGGTAAGTTCAAGGCAGAAACCACACTCACTCCGAACCCCACTCAGCTAGGACAGCAGACCATCACCTTTGCTTCGGCTCCTGGTGCTACTATTGGTGTGAGCGATGAGGAGACTAAAGATGGTAAGTCAGACGGAAACTACACATTCAAACCGAACTACTTGAATCAGACGCTGACATCGGTAGCTGCTGATGACAATACGTCGCCCAGGGACTTTGTTCTCAACACTGCAGGTAATGCTTATGAGGCTAATCTCCATGCAGCAGGAGCTGCTTCAAAGACTGTCGCCCTGAGTGCTTTCCGACCTTACTTCACAACGGCCACTGCCCACACCCGTTCTATTATTTTCGGCAATGAGCAGTTGGAGGAGCTGAAGGGTGTCGAGGAGCATGGCGATCCGAGGAAGGAAGAGATCAATGGAGGACTGAGAATTTGGACCAAGAAGGATAAGATCTTTGTGGAGTCGACGCTCAGCTATACCGAGGATGTGCGTGTCGTGACACCTGCTGGTATCACGGTGGCCGCCTTCAGCGTGAAACCGGGACAGACAGTGGAGGTACAGGCTGACTTCTCGGGTATGTATATCGTGCATACGCTCGATGGAAGGTATACCAAGAAACTCTCAGTTAAGAAATAAATATAATTCGTGTAATTCGTGGTAAAATAAATATAAATTAAAAAATATGTCGTTATGAAAACAATGAAGAAAATGTTTGGAATCGTGCTGATGTTGATGTTCAGCATGGTGACCAGTGCTGATGAACTGGTGAAGTTCGACACGAACGAATTCACTGGTGGTACAGTTAAAAAGACATCGGAGGAGGTGGTTTCCGAAGAAGGGGTGGAGCCTGTCATGGTTCAAGTGACCATCACCGTAGAGCCCGCATCTGGCTTTTACATCACGAAGGACGACATCGTCGTGATGGCTACCTATCCGCTGGATCCGACACCGGCAGAAACCCGTGCCGATGACGATGGGGTAAAGAAGCCAGAGTTCGTCGACAAGATTGCACTCGATGGTGTTGATCCTCAGAATCTCACGGAGAAGCGCGACTACACCTTCACGATTGAGAAGGGCTTCGGAGCCTGGGTCACGGAAGCAAACTTCCAGCAGGCTGCTACTTCGGGAGAGATCGGTACCGTGAAATGGAGCTTGAAAGCTGATGAGGCTAAAGCTGAGGATAAGAAACTGACTCTGACGCTCGAAGGCGAGGGCACAGCCTCTCTCGACGGCTCGGCTCCTTGGGCCATGCAGCTGTCGGATATCGCCAGTGTAATCATCGGCAAGGGCGTTACAGCCCTTGGCGCAGACCTCTTCAAAGGCTGCGACAATCTGACGAGCGTTGAAATCCAAAACGATAAGGACGTCGTCACGCTGGGTGAAGGTGCTATACCTGCCAAAGCGGGACTGACCGTCGATGTGCCTGGCAACATCTATAATATGTATAAGATGGACGGCAGCTGGAGCAGCTTCACTGTCGATAGTAACAATGAGAATGTTGTTAAGATGGGGAAAGTCAAGTTCGTGAAAGGCAAGAACCAGTTTGACGTGTATGTCTCGGATAAAAATCAGAAGATACCTGTTGGTGTGTCGGGTTATACCATCACTGGCGTTAAGGGTGATCAGATCCTGTATGATAAGGTAGATGTCATCACTGCTGGTGAGCCCTTGCTGCTTTTCAGCAATCAAATCATCTCTGATGACCTGCGCACGGTTCATGTTGAAGACCAGACCGCAAATAAGACTCGTGAGGGCGCGGGCGAAGAGAAACCTGTTGATTTCGCTTTGAAGGTTGTGACGGCGAAAGACCCGGAGAAGCCTATTGAAGAGCAGGGCTTGGATGTGAAGCTTGGCCAGGTCTATATGCTTTACAACGATGTGTTCTATCCGACGCAGGCCGGTAGGATTCCCGTCGGTGGCATCTATCTTGAGGAAGTCAAGAAAGAAGAGAGCAAAGTGAGGAGCTTCGCCCGTCTCTATCTCAGCTTCGAGGATGCTGAAGACGCTGACGCTATCACCGCCATTGAAAGTTCAAAGTTCAAAGTTCAAAGTTTAAAGTCTAATGACAGTTGGTACGACCTGAGCGGCCGTCGCCTGAATGCCGCTCCCACCGCCAAGGGCGTCTACATCAATGGTGGTAAAAAGTACATTATCAAGTGAAACAGCGCGAAAATAGTACTATTGGTACTACTTTCGCGACTAAATTGTTGATTTTCAAATGAATAGTGGTAGGTCGATTGTTTAAAATCGACCTACTATTGTACTACTATAGGCTCTTTATTGTACTACTATGAACCAATAATCGTACAAATATGGGTCTTGTCGTTGTGTTGTCGTAGTCCTATAGGTTATCGTTCGCTCTGATAAGGTTTAATGGGGTTGTTAAGGCTTTAAAGCGGGTTGAACTGCCGTGTAAACAGGGAGTATATGCCCTCTTTACAACTTTACGGCTGTAGCCAAAAGACATTGCGGCTATAGCCAAAAGGCTTTACGGCTATAGCCAAAATAGAAAACACCGTAAAATGACTCTCGTTTTCCGGTAGTACTATGGTAGTACTATAGTAGTACAATATTTTTCAATAGTACTACCAATAAATATTTGATTATCAAATAGATATATTGTAAAGTAGTACTAATAGTGCTATTTTTCAATTGTTTACTTTATATAGCGCAATATTATATTGGCCTATTTAGGCTTTTGGCCTAAATGAATCGCCAGGTGTATTCCTTTGGAATCCCACTCCTCATATTGTGTCATTATGCTTCATTTTTACTCATTTTACCGTAAACCGTTGTTCTTTTTATCGTCAAAACCCTTAATTTAACAAATTTTTACCCCATACCCTTGCTTATCTCCCCAAAAATCCTTAATTTTGCATTCGTATTATATAATATGAACGCAAGATTTTTGTTGAAATAACCGTCATGGGGACATATATCAATGTAGGTAATGCAGGATTCCAACGTGCGAGGAATAGTGAGTACGTTGACAAGTCTGGGCTGATAACAGTGGTGAATAGCACTCTTTTTACGGAGAGCTGTTTTAGCTGCGTGACCCGTTGTCGACGCTTCGGTAAGTCGATGGCAGCTAAGATGCTGTATGCCTACTATGACCACTCTTGTGATTCCCGCAGCTTATTCGCTGATCTGAAGATTGCCCATGATCCCTCATTTGAAAAACACCTGAACAAATATGCCGCCATCTATCTCGACATGACGAATTTTGTTTCACAGTACAAGGGTGATGATATTGTAAATATCATTGACGATGCCCTTCTGTCAGATATAAGCAAGGCGTACCCTGATGTGACAGTAGCTCAAGGTGATAGGCTGATGGATTATCTGTTGCGTGTCAGTATAGCCAAAGAGGAGCATTTCGTATTCATCATCGATGAGTGGGATGCCATCTGCCGTGAGTTTGCCCCTGGCACGAAAGCGATGGATGCCTACGTCAGTTGGTTGCGCCGTATGTTTAAGAGTCAGGATGCCATGCGAGTGTTTGCCTGTGCATATATGACAGGTATTCTGCCTATCAAGAAGTATAAGACAGAGTCGGCAATGAACAACTTCATTGAATACTCGATGGTGACACCACGCAAGATGGCTCAGTTTTTCGGATTCACGAAAGAAGAGGTGAGAGCTTTAGCCGAGAAGGGCGGCATGGACTTTGATGAACTGGAGAAATGGTACGACGGTTACCAGATAGGCGACCAACTCTCTATGTTCAACCCCAATTCGGTCATTCAAGCCATTGACAGTAATTGGTGCGAGAGTTACTGGGGCAAGACTGGAGCCTACGATGCCGTGACCCATTATATCCGCATGAACTTCGACGGATTGAAGGATGCTGTCATCCTGATGTTGGGAGGAGGGAGAGTGAAAGTGAATACCACCAAGTTCCAAAACGATATGTCGCTCATTGAGTCGAAAGATGACGTCTTGACCGTGCTCATCCACTTAGGCTATCTGTCGTATGACCGCAGGAAGATGGAGTGCTATGTTCCTAATCGTGAAGTCAGGGGAGAGTTGACCAATGCCGTAGAGGAATCGGGATGGACTAATGTAATCAAAGCGATAGAGCAGTCTGAGCAGCTGCTTGAGGCAACACTTCGTAGTGACGAGGAAGCTGTGGCTCTTGGCGTGGATGCCGCTCACGACGAGCATACCAGCATCCTCAGCTATAACGATGAGAACTCGTTGGCCTGCGTGCTGAGCCTGGCATACTATTACGCTCATAACGACTTTGTCATCCATCGCGAGTTGGCCACAGGAAAGGGTTTTGCCGACTTGGTGATGATACCTCGCAAAAATGTTGATTCGCCTGCTATTGTGGTGGAACTGAAATACAATCAGGATGCCGATACGGCAATCAGTCAGATTCTCAAGAAGCAGTATCCTGCGAAGGTGGCTGATTATTGCGGCGAGCTGCTCCTCGTAGGCATTAACTATGACAAGAAAGATAAGACACACCAGTGCCGGATTACAAAGATAACAAAGTAAGAATAGATAAGAAAACAAGGTTATGATTCAAGATATGAAGACAACACTGACAAGGCTGTTCACTGTGATGATGCTGATCATGGTCAGCATGGGCGCTAAGGCAGAAGTAAAAGTGTTATTCGGAGAAAAGGGTACAGAACTGCAGCCTGATAAGGGCGGCACGATTACCCTTGCTCAAAAAGAACTTACGGGCGGTACTGTCATTATTTCTCAGGAAGACCAGAAAGACGGTACGACGAAGGTGACCTTCGCTGTAACCCCCGACAAGAACTACAAGCTGGCAGAGAATGGCCTTGAAGTCTATGCCGTCATTCCCACCGACATCAGTTCAACCCGTGGCTTAGAGGTCTCCACAACGCTCACGCTGAAAAGCGAAGACTTCAAAGACGAAGCCTCGAAGCGCACCTATACCACCACCATCGACTCCAAGCTTAACCTTTGGGTGAAGAAGGCCGAGTTCTTGCCGCAGAAACGGGATGACGCAAAATCAACCACACCCCCTTCAGGAATATGGTATATTGCTAATGATAATAGTTCAACCAACCATCCAGGAAAAGTTTGGAGTGAAGCATCAGATGACGCAAAGTATTATCTTGTTCCAGCGGCGAATCCTCAACAAGGAAGCGCCATTGATGCCTATTATTCTCCAAATCATAGTTCCACCAACGGCGACCCTGAGAAACCATTCTTGGCCACGGCCCAAACAAACAAGGACCTTAACTCCATTTGGATAGTTACGAAAAGTGGTGACTATTACTTTATTATCCATGCGCTTACAGGAAAATATGTTATATATGAGGTGCCTTTGCCAAATGACCCAAACAAAAACAATGATAACGATGAAACGAAAAATGGTAAGAGAAAGACAATGCACCTACAGACCATTGATAATGGGGACTATAATCCATTAACAAACGACAACTTCAAGTTTGAAATTACAGAATCGGGGAATGGTTACAATATTCGTCCTAAAAATCGTACAGGCTGGTACTGGAATCCTGCGGGACAAAATTCCAATAATTACTATGGAACCTCTTCCTCCTTATATCATCAAGGATTAGTTGGTGTTTATAATAATAAAGGTACCAACTCTATCTGGCATTTTGAAGATGCATCCTCTGCAGCAGAATTGACACCTGAAATCAGCGATGTGGATGTTGCGAACAACACCTTTACCATCACCTCGCCGGCGGCGGCTTTCTCCACTATCCGCTATACCACTGATGGAACTACCACACCCAATGCCAGCACCGGAACCTCGGCTATCAGCGGCAGTTATATTAACATCACAGACAATTGGAATGTACAGGCTGTAGGTGTCTTCGGAACTTTAGTCACTCCGGTGGCGGGTCCTAAGGCTCTCCAACCCGCCTCATGTGCTACACCTGTTATTAGTTTTGACTACACCACCTCGATGGTATCTATCACCTGTGCTACAGAGGATGCAACCATCTATTACACTACCAATGGTGACACTCCCACTGCTGAGGCGACAGAGTATGACGATCAGCCGTTTTCTGTTACCCCTCCCATTACCATCAAGGCTATAGCGACACATACTACTTTAGCAAATTCCGAAGTTGGTAAGCTGGAGATTAGCCAAGTGGCTACTCCTACTATCCAGAATAATGGTAGTAACGCCATTTCAATAACAACGGCTACGCCAGGTGCCACAATTTACTACACCACTGATGGAAGCACTCCTACTACAGATAGTACTCCGTACACAATTCCCTTGACAGAAAACGTTAGCAATGTTACCATCATGGCTATCGCATTCAAGGAGAACATGCTTCCTTCGGAGGTTGGCAGTGGCTCGGTGACTCTGCAATGTGCGACACCTGTCATTACAAGAGTAGGCATGACATTTACCCTTTCATGCAGCATGCCAACAGATGCGACTTTCTATTATTCATTAGACGAAAGTACTCCGGCAACCCCATACAATGGACCCGTTTCCTTCACTATAGATCAACTGCCAATGACTGTAACGGTAGTGGCCAGACACAACGACTATACGCAGTCAGAGACTTCTTCCATGAAACTTAAGACTGGTTCCGGATCTCCTGAAGACCCGTACCTTATTTATAGTTCCGCAGACTTTTCCAACTTTGTAACGAATGTCAACAACGGATCTACTGCTTCTGCCTGTTATAAGTTGGGTTCTGATGTCTCTGCCAGCGGCACAGATGCTATTGCCACAGAATTCACTGGTACTTTTGACGGAGACGGCTACACCATTAGTAGTCTTGGACATGCCTTGTTCAACAGCGTCAATGGAGGTGTGGTAAAGAATGTCATACTTGATAATGTCGATATCAGTAGTGGTACCAATGTCGGTGCCATCTGCAACGAGGCAAAAGGCACTACCCGTATCTACAACTGTGGAATACTCAGCGGCAGCGTAGGTGGCAGTAAGAAGGTTGGTGGATTGGTGGGGCTACTTGACGGTGAGGCCCGCGTTATCAATTGCTTCAGCTATGCCAATATCACTAATGGGGAAGACAAGGGAGGTATCGTGGGCTACAACAAAGTGACATCTACACAGTCAAGCCTGACGACTATGGTGATGAACTGTATGTTCTATGGTGACATTGTTGACGGGAATACGATTGCACCCATTTATGGAGGTACGGAAATAAACAATAGTGCCGATGGCATGAACAATTATAACTACTATCGTTACAGATCCCGTTACAGTAAAGAGAAGAAGATTACTAAATATAACAGAGCACTGGCGATGGAAGAGAAGTTTATCACTCGCTTTGAGCGCTATCGTCTGTTGCTGAACAGTAATAAGAAGTTAGCGGCTAAATATGCCTCTGTCATTACCTCCGACCCATCCACCACCATTACCGTTAACCCTGATGACATGGCGAAATGGGTGTTGGAGACAGCTGACAGAAGTATTACAGGTCGTAGTCCGTATCCATATCCTATACTGAAAGCACAAAGGTATTATCCTTCTATTATCAATTATGATGCAAAAAATGCTCCCGATAGCACAACAGTAGGACGCAATCATGGTGGGAAATTAGGTAGAACACTTTCGGTAACTATTGCAACATCTAAAAGTGATGGCGGCCAGACGTGGCCCACAGGCGCTAGGATAACAACCACCGGCCTTACGCTACAACGTACCGACAAGGACTTCGACCGATTCAACTACAACTATGACAAGGTGCAGCTGCCTTATTATAATGATATAGGAACGGGTAACTACACGGGAAACCGTGTAGTAACGGGTTGGAAGATTACAAGCATCACTGGTGGCAATGATGGTACATATACAGAAAGTGATAGCTGGGGTGGCTATAACTTTGCTGACCGTCACTGTACAAAAAAAGATAAGTATGAAATTAATAAGCGTGTGTTCTCACAAGGTGCTTACTGGGATGTTCCAGAGGGTGTGACAGCCATTACTATAGAGCCTTACTGGGCTATAGCCAACTACGTTTCAGACGGAACTTACGATGTTGTATATGATAAAGATTATAATAAAAAGGATTTCACTCCGTTTGGATCACAATACAGCAACAATTCGGATATAGATATTTATGGTGATAATAACAATCAGAAAGTCTATACATCCATAGCCAATGCAATTGCAGATTTTGACAATGAAAACAAGAGGGTGTATGACCAGGCTGTGGTGCTGGTGGGTAATCTGCATCAATACGCTGATCCTACGAAAAATGATATTCCATATACAGTCATGTCCATTGACATGAATCATGACAACGAACCTGACTATAGTTACATTTGCAGCCATGACAACAGAAAACCGATTTCACCTATCCGCTTTGACTTCCTTAATGTTATGGGTATAGCAGAGGCTCAACTTCCTAAGTTGACAGGTAGTAATGATCGGTTTCGCAATGTATCAATATTCAATTTGAAGGGGTGGTTCGAGATTACGAATACTTGCGTGGTGAATTTCTCTCAGTTTGAATATGACAATAGTAATGGTGCTAAAAACGCAGTCGTGAAATCCGAAGCTCCATTGATTCTTCTTGGTGGTACGTATGAGCAGTTTGTCTCCACGCAAATGGGAACACTTGATTATACGACTCCAAAAACGAAATATATACATATTGGTGGTAATGCTTGGTTTGCGAAATTCGGTAATGGCACCCACAGTGATGGTAAATATTTTACACCTCATGTCCCCATTTCTGTAACGGGTGGTGATTATGATGAGTTCTACCTGTCGGGTACGTATCAACCCAATATTGAAAATATGCAATCAGACAAAGCCGAGTGCTACGTCAGCGGAGGTCGTTTCGGTGATATGGCTGGTGCCTCATTGGAAGCAATCCAAGGTGATGTGCGCTGGCAGATAGACTGGGCAGACATCACCAATTTCTATGGTGGTGGTGTTAATGCCAACAATCCGATAACTGGCGATATCAGAGTTGATATGACTCGTAGTCACGTTGGGCAATATTGCGGTGGTCCGAAGTTCGGTGATATGTCGGTTGATAAGACTGTTACAACAAATGCCACAGACTGTGAGTTTGGTACTTTCTTTGGTGCTGGTTATGGTGGTAATTCATACAATAGAGTGAAATATAGAGATGTGGAAAATGGTGTTCCAAACTCTTACCAAGGTCTTTATACAACAGATCGTGGTAAATATTTCGATGGCTCTTCAACTAATGCTTATGACACCAAGCCTGCTTATGGTAAAAAGGGTAAGGGCGTAGCAACTGACTTTGATTACGAATTTTTCATTTGGTCATCAGGTGTGACAGGTGCCCGTTTCTATGTGCAGTTTGTTTCTTTCTCACTGGCAAGAACGAACAATGTTACTTCGAGCCTTACAAACTGTACAATCAATGAAAACTTCTATGGTGGTGGTAGCCTTGGTAAGGTAAACGGTACTGCCACTTCCACGCTTGACCGCTGTACGGTGAAGGGCAATGTGTTTGGTGGAGGATATTCTGCCACTCTGCCCAAGATTGCCGTACGAAATACTCCGGCTTTCGTTACTGGCAAGGTACCGAGTAAGAATATCAATATCGGCATGTTCGAGGAGGGTGAGATTGCTGGAACTGATGATTACGAGTGGAAGCATGTTGATTCTATGCCAGCTAACGGTGACCCAGGTATGGAAAGCACCTCGGCAGGAAACTTCGTTTATACCGATGAAGACTTGACAACACTCGGACAGGTTGGTACAGTCAATTTGACCATAACGAACACTACAGTTGATGAAAGTGTTTATGGCGGTGGTGAGGAATCGACAGTAGAAGGTAGTACATTTGTGGAATTCAATAGCGGTACCGTTGGTTCTGAAGGTAAGGGCGGAGCCCAATATGGCAATGTCTATGGTGGCGGCATGGGTAAATATAAAGATGAAGATGATAATGAACTTGCAGGCGATGAAGCCGTTAAATTAGGCCTCGTTAAGGGTAACACCAATGTCACGATAAAGGGTGGCTCCATCTTGCATAATGTCTATGGCGGTGGTGCCTTCGGATCTGTAGGAACTTACAACTACGACGGTTCTGGAAATATTACAGGTCATACCGATAATACAGGAAAGGCAGAAATCACCATCACTGGCGGAACCATTGGCACCACTGGTAAGGATAACGGTATGATATTCGGTTCGTCGCGAGGTGATGTGGATGAGCCAGGTTCTATCCAAGACCGATTGGCGTGGGTTCATGATACTCATGTCATTATTGGAACCTCTGGTTCGGGCACTGTTACCACGACTCCGCTTATTATGGGCTCTGTCTATGGTAGTGGCGAGAATGGGCATACCTATCAGGATGCCATTGTCGACGTCTATAGTGGTACAATAGGTATTACTTCTGGAGTAGAGGTCGAAGACGACAATGGTAACAAATACCAAGGCGCTGCCTATCCTAATCGCGGCAATGTCTATGGTGGCGGATGCGGTACTGATACCTATAACGTTACTGTGACGGAGGGTGAGGGAGAGTCCGCTGTAACTAAGACGATAAAAAAATTTAACCCCTTAGCGGGTATCGTGCAAGGTACTACCACTGTGAATATCGACGGTGGCCTAGTGGTACGCAACGTCTATGGAGCTGGTGCTATGGGCTCGGTAGGTACTGCCAGTGTTGCTACCAGTGGTAAGACAACGGTTACGGTCAGTGGTGGTCGTATCGGTTATGATGGTAACAGCAACAACGATGGTAACATATTTGGTGCTGCCCGTGGTGACCTTGCAGCAACAGGTGATAACCTTGCTCAGGTGCGTGAGACGGAGGTGAACATCAACTATGCAACAACTCCGACAGCAGATAACGAAGACAAGAATGTTCAGCTCATAGCAGGTTCTGTCTTTGGTGGCGGCGAGGCTGGTAAAGTGAAGGGCAGCGTGGCTGTTAACATGACGGGTGGCTTGGTGCTGAAAGACGTCTATGGTGGTGGCGCTCTGGCTGACACCCAGACCAGCAACTGGAATCCGACTGGTGGTACTAATAATACGGGCGACTGGGCTGAAGGCAAGACTTCTGCAAGCACCACAACGACAATCCGCTTGACAGGTGGTACTATTCTTGGAGAAGCCTATGGCGGCGGACTGGGAGAAGCAGGAAAGCCGGCCTATGTCTATGGTAATGTACTACTTGACTTGAACGGTACGACATCGTCAGGTGAAGAAGGAACGCCCATCGCCAATGATGCAAGGGGTTGTGCCGTCGGTGAAGTCTTTGGTTGTAATAATGCTGCCGGTACACCAATGGGGCAGGTGATGGTGCATATCTATGCTACACAGAATAAGACCAAGTCACAGATAGCAAATACAGCCGGCGAGACACCAGTGACGGATGCCAAGGTTAAAGGATCCTACGATGTGAAAGCAGTCTATGGTGGTGGAAACTTGGCTGCCTACGAACCTGCTGGTGGCAAGAATACTACCAATAGTACCAATGTTATTATTGACGGTTGCGGACTAACCAGCATTCAGCAAGTCTATGGTGGTGGTAATGCCGCTTCAACACCAGCGACTAACGTTACGGTCAATGGTACTTTTGAAATTGAAGAGGTGTTTGGTGGTGGTAATGGTAAAGATGACTTGCCCAATGGCGATCCCAATCCTGGTGCCAATGTTGGATTTAGGGCATATGATGTGGATGCAACCAATGCACAGACACCTGAAGATAGAGCGTCGAATTATGGATATGGTACAGGTAAGGCTTCTGTGAATATTTTCGGAGGTACGATTCACCGTGTCTTTGGTGGCTCGAATACGAAGGGTAATGTACGACAGACTGCTGTGACTATGTTAGAGGAAGTCGGAGGTTGTGACTTCTGTGTGGATGAGGCATATGGCGGTGGTAAGAGTGCACCGATGGATGCAGAGGCTAAGTTGTTGATGGCTTGTATTCCTGGTTTGAATGCAGCCTATGGTGGTGCTGAGGCTGCCGACATACAGGGCAATGTGACGCTGACCATCACTAATGGTCGTTTCGAGCGTGTGTTTGGTGGCAATAATCTGAGTGGAACCATCCGTGGCGCCATCACCGTAAATGTCGAGGAGGTTGGCTGTAAACCGATTATCATTGGTGAATTGTATGGCGGTGGTAATCAGGCTGGCTATTCTGTCTATGGTTACAAGGAAGTGACCGAAGGTACCAATAAGGTGTGGAAACCCCGTCTGCCAGAAGATGGTTTGGAATCAGGCTTGTCAAGCGTGTTTAATGCCCCTGTGGTGAATGTCAAGTCGTTCACCAGTATCGGGGCTGTCTATGGCGGTGGCTATGGTGAAACTGCTGTAATGGTGGGCGATCCGACGGTGAATATAAGTGTTGTAGAGGGTGCATGGAAGGATTATGTTGGAGAGTCTTCCCGTTATTCTGAAACTGGATACGAATATAATGCTACGGGCTATAAAGGAGAAACTTTGCCGATATCAGATGGTACAACAACGCATGATGTCGAACTGCCGTCTCATGCCAAGGGTAAGATAGGTGCTATTGGCAAAGTTTTCGGTGGTGGCAACGCTGCATCGGTCAAGGGTAATACTAATGTCAATATTGGAACCTTGGCAAAAGTCTCTGTAAAGGGGTATGAAGAAAAGAGTGTAAGTGTTGGAGCTTCCGTAGAAGGCCTCTACACTCGTTCAGGAGAAGGGACTGCGGCAAGTCCATATAGATATATCGCAGCCGCAGGTACTGCTGTAGCAGAAACCACCTACTATGAAGAGAAAAATATCGAAAAGGACGTCATCGGTGCTGACATTCGTGGCAATGTCTATGGCGGAGGTAACAATGCGGAGGTAACGGGCAACACGAATGTCTTTATTGGACGGGATGCGACAACAACCACAAATTCAGGCTCATCGACGACGAATCCATAGTAATGTGTTTTCTGAAACGAACAAGATGAAGGTAATGAGAAAAGAGTTCAACATAACAGGCAGTTGTAACCCGCAGTGGCATTATATGGTGAATACGGAGAAGCGGTTTAAGGCCGTGGAGGCGCTGATAGACAAGGGCAAGTATTTCACCATCAACCGCGCACGGCAGTATGGTAAGACGACGATGCTTCAGACCATCCGGCGCCGTCTGTCGGACAAGTACCTCATCATAAAGACAAGTTTTGAGGGCATCGGCGACGAGTCGTTCAAGGGGCAGGAGACATTCGTGAAATCATTCGTCCGACTGATGCTTGACGAAGTGTCGCGTGAAAGCGTTGAGGCGAAAGCCATCTGGCAAGACGAGGGCATCAAGGACTTTGAGACGCTGAGCCAGACTATCACCAGGTTCTGCCAGTCATACGACAAGCCCGTTGCGCTCCTGATCGACGAGGTGGACAAGAGCAGTGACAACGACACGTTCATCGGCTTCATCGGGATGCTACGCAATATGTATTTGCTACGCGAAGATAATGGTCTTGACTCCACCTTCTTGAGTGTTGTCCTCGCTGGTGTCTATGATATTAAAAATATCAAGCTGAAGTTCCGGCCCGATGCCGAGAAGAAATACAACTCGCCTTGGAACATCGCCACAGACTTCAATGTTGACATGACCTTCCACCCAGAGGAGATAGCCCAGATGCTCAATGACTACGAGGAGGATGAGCATACGGGCATGGACATTGGCGCCGTGAGCGAGGAGATATACAAATATACCACGGGCTATCCCTTCCTCGTGAGTAAGCTCTGCAAGGTGATCGACGAGGAGTTGGGCAAGGACTGGACTATAAGAGGGGTGCAGACGGCTACGAAGCAGACCATCCTGGAAAAGAACACCCTCTTCACCAGTCTGACGAAGAACCTGGAGAACTATCCAAAGTTGAAGCAGTTCATCTTTGCCATCTCCGTCAACGGTGAGGAGGTGACCTACGACGTGAATAACCCCGTGATGGACTTCGCCACGATGTTCAGCATCATCAGGTATGACGCCAGGCGAAAGGTACGCATCCACAATATTATTTTTGAGGAGGTGCTTAACAACTATTTTATTGCCGAACAAACCATCAACGACCTGGGCAAACTGCGTATTCAAGTGAATTATGTTCGCAACGGGCGGCTCGACATGGAACTGGTGATTACCCGTTTCGCCGAACTGATGCAGGAGGAATACCGCGAGAGCACTGTGCCGTTTCTGGAAAGGGAGGGGCGACTGCTGTTCCTGACGTTCCTGAAGCCGATCATCAACGGCACGGGGTTCTACTATGTGGAGCCGCAGACACGTGACAACCGGCGCATGGATCTGGTGGTGACCTACGGCAGCGAAGAATTCATCATAGAGCTGAAGATATGGCGCGGTGAGAAGTACGAGGAGCAGGGGCGCGACCAACTGGCCTCATACCTTATGACACGAGGCGCGTCGGAAGGCTACCTCGTGACCTTTGACTTCTCCAAAAAGCGGGAGGTGACGGAGCCACGTTGGATAGAGAACAAAGGAAAACGAATCTTTGAAGTGACAATATAAGGATCTTGACGTTTTATTTGCGGATGTAGTCGACGAAGGAGTAGGGGAAGGCGTGACGGTCGTCGACGGGATGGTCTTCGCGGAAGGATTCCTGCCAGTCGTCTTTGTAGGGCGGGAAGAAGGTGTCGGCCTCGGCGGGGGTGTCGTCGATCTCTGTGAGACAGAGACGGTCGGCGAGGGGGAGGGCCTGACGGTAGACCGAGGCGCCGCCGATGATGAAGATGTCTTCATCGGGGGCGCAGTGGGCGAGAGCCTCTTCCAATGAAGGATAGAAATCGAGTGAGGTATTGTCCTTTAACTCCTCTCTAACTTCCGCTAACTCCCCTTTAACTCCCTTTCTTGTGAGGACGATGTTACGACGGTTGGGGAGGGCGCCCTTGGGGAGGGAGAGGAAGGTGTTGCGACCCATGATGATGGTGTGGCCTGTGGTGAGCGCCTTGAAGCGCTTTAGGTCGTTGGGGAGCCAGTAAATCAGTTTGTTCTTGAAACCAATGGCTCTGTTCCGGGCTACCGCTGCAATAATTGAAATCATATTTTATTTTTTAGGGAAACGAGTGGGATTTTTTTAAGGAAACGAATGTGATTTTTTTAAGGAAACGAATTTGAATAATTGAAATAATTGAACCCACTAATATGAATAATAATTATTATAATTCGTGAACAAAATTATGCATATTATTCAAATTCGTTTCTAAATTAACAATTCATTTATTTACGACAACATAGACAACTTGGACAACTTTTCTCTTTTCGTCTTATGACGAAAATGTTGTTTTTGTTGTCATTGTTGTCGTTATTATTAGACACTGACTTCGGCTTTGATGTGAGGGTGGGGATCGTAGTTGAGGAGTTCGAAGTCCTCGTACTGGAAGTCGAAGAGGGACTTGACGTCGGGGTTGATCTTCATCTGGGGCAGGGGTCGGGGCTCACGGGTGAGTTGGAGCTTGGCCTGCTCGATGTGATTCAGATAGAGATGGGTGTCACCGGTGGTGTGGATGAAGTCACCGGGCTTGAAACCTGTCACCTGTGCCATCATCATCAGGAGCAGGGCGTAGGAGGCGATGTTGAACGGTACGCCGAGGAAGGTGTCTGCCGAACGCTGGTAGAGTTGGAGCGACAGACGGTCGCCGGCCACGTAGAACTGGAAGATGGTGTGACAGGGAGGCAGTGCCATCTGGTTCACCTCAGCCACGTTCCAAGCGGAGACGATCATACGACGGGAGTTGGGATTGTTCTTCAACTGGTCCAGCACATACTGGATCTGGTCTATCGTACCGCCGTTGTAGTCGGGCCATGAACGCCACTGGTGACCATAGACGGGACCGAGCTCGCCGTTCTCGTCGGCCCACTCGTTCCAGATACGGACGCCGTGCTCCTGGAGGTACTTCACGTTGGTGTCGCCCTTGAGGAACCAGAGCAGTTCGTAGATGATCGACTTCAGGTGGAGCTTCTTCGTGGTGAGCAGGGGGAAACCGTCGTCGAGGTTGTAACGCGACTGTGTGCCGAAGATGCTGATGGTGCCGGTGCCTGTGCGGTCACCTTTCTCTGTGCCTTCGGTGAGGATGCGGTTCAAAATATCTAAATACTGTTTCATATTTTTGACTTTAGAGTTTTTGACTATAGATTATAGATAATTTCTACGGGCTCCGTGGGGAGGTGGGTGGTTTTGATGCGCCAGGGTTTGGGGTAGAGGTTATTGGCGCGGTTGCCGATGTTCTTGGCGGGACCGAGGGGAACGCCACGGTAGGTGACGGTCACGATGCCACGAGGGGTGTCGGGGGGAAGGACGAGGGATTCGCCCCGGAGGTAGCGGAGAGCGTCGGAGTAGGAAAGGTCGACGTGTGGAAAGTCACCTTGAGGAAGATCGGCTTTTAGTTGCTTGAGTTGAGAGTTGAGAGTGTAGAGTGTAGAGTTTGCTACCGCCGTCCTCTTTGCGGTTCCATCAATGGCGGTAGCAAACTCTAAACTCTCAGTTCTACACTCTCCACTTTTGCGCAAGACGCAAAGGAACAGTCCTTCGCTCCTTGTGATGCCGGGGATGAAACGGTAAACGGGGGCATCGAAGCCGGGGAGGAGGGAACCCGTGATGTTCCATGAGGCGTCGGTTGGGATGGCGACAGGTTCGGCATCGTAGGTCTCCAAGATCCAACGCACGTTTTCCTCGTTTTCTTTAATATTATAGGTACACGTACTATATATTAGTAGACCACCGGGATTCAGACACTCCCAGGCATCGGCGACGATCTCGCGTTGCAGGCGCCAGCACTTCTCCACGTTCTGGAGGCTCCACTCGCTGATGGTGGCGGGATCCTTGCGGAACATGCCTTCGCCGGAGCAGGGGACGTCGCAGAGGATGAGGTCGAATGTCATCTTAGCCTTGCGGAAGTCACGGGGGTAGTTGTTGGTGACGATGCAGTCGGGCCAGCCCCATTTGGTGATGTTCTCCAAGAGGATCTGGGCACGGGTGGGGATAGGCTCGTTGCTCACGAGGACACTGCCCTCGGGCAGGACGGTGCGCATGGCGGTGGACTTGCCGCCGGGGGCAGCGCAGAGGTCGAGGGCTTTAAGTGGAGAGTGTAGAGTGGAGAGTGGAGAGTTTGCTACCGCCATTGATGGAACCGCAGAGAGGACGGCGGTAGCAAACTCTACACTCTCCACTCTAAATTCTAAACTGTTCAAAACATGCGTGATGAACATCGAGGCGGATTCTTGGACGTAGTAGCAGCCGGCATGGAAGAGAGGATCGAAGGTGAACTGGGGACGACCGGAGAGGTAGAAACCTTCGGGACACCAGGGGACTTTGTCAAATTGAGAATTGAGAATGGAGAATGGAGAATTATGATTACCTTCTTCCATAGAGTCTGCCGCAGTCGTATCCTCAGAAAAACCTGCGCTTGGAGTATTCTCATTCCACATTCTTGCGTCCCTTTGGTAGCAAGCGGCCTTGGGCCGAGCGCCACATTCCACATTCCTCGAGAATCTGGGATTGAGGCGGATGCTCGTGGGGGCCTCTTCGTCGAAGGCTCCTATGAAGCGGTTAAAGCGGGCTTCGCCCATGAGTAGCCGCGTCTCCCGGATGAAATCCTCGGGTAATGTCATATCTCGCGTTGAATTTAGGCGCAAAATTAAGAAAAAAGACACAGATTACATAGATTTTCATAAATTATTTGCTATCTTTGCAACTTATTAATGTTTTGTTACGTCAAACGGACAAAGAAAAATAAAAAAGAAAAAGGAGAAATGATATGAAACAGTTATTATTAACAATCGTCCTGGTGCTCGCACTCAGCTTGAATGTTGAGGCTATAGCACAGAAGCACCGCCATACGCCCCGTACGGAGCAGGTGGACTCTACTAAGGCAAAGGATGCAATCGAGGCCTTTTCTGACACCACAACCGTAGCTGATGACAGTGACAGCATCACCAGCCACCGACACATTGAGTATTCGGAAGATGATGCCAAGGAGATCGTGCGTGAGGTGTTCTCGAATATCGACTCGAAAGCCGTCATGGGTATGCTGACCGCCGTGGGAATTATCTTCATCCTGTTCGTCCTGTTCCCCATCATCGTGATCATCGCCGTGGTCTTTTTCATCAATCGCAACCGCAAGGAACGGCTCAAGCTGGCTCAGATGGCCATGCAGAACGGTCAGCCGATCCCAGAGCAGCTGCTGAAGGAGGAGGCCGTCCAGAACAGCGGTGACTACCAGAAGGGTGTCCGTCAGATGTTCACAGGTGTCGGTCTCGCCATCTTCCTCGGCATCTTGGTTGGAGAGATAGGTTTCGGTATCGGTGCGCTCGTGTTCTGCATCGGACTTGGCAAGTGGTATATCGCCCGTCAGTCGGGAAACACAGGCTTCGGTCCGCAGTCCATGAACAATCCTTCAGATAACATAAATCATTCAAACGACTCAAATATTCAGGATTATGACTAAGAAATTGATGCGCTCTAATGACAGAGTATGGGCAGGGGTCTGTGGCGGTATCGCCGAGTACTTGGATTTCGACCCCACGATGGTAAGAGTTGCGTATGCGTTCCTCACGCTGTTCACATGCTTCAGCGGTCTGATATTCTATATCGTACTGTGGATCTGCATGCCAGAGAGAAGGTTGGTGTAGGAGACAGGAGACAGGAGTCAGGAGACAGGAGTCAGGAGACAGGAGTCAGGAGATAGGAGTCAGGAGACAGGAGTCAGGAGAGAAGGAGTAAGGATAAAATGGCGGAGCTCAACGACATAGCCTTGGTGACGCAGGTGGCGGTATTCCGGAACAAGAAGGCCTTTGACCAGCTTGTCAGGAAGTATCAGTCACCTGTGCGTCGGTTCTTCCTCAACCAGACGCTGGGCGATGAACAGTTGAGCGACGACCTGGCTCAAGAGACCTTCATCAAGGCCTATGTGAATATCACGAAGTTCCGGGGTATGGCGAGCTTCTCCACCTGGCTGATGCGAATTGCGTATAATGTGTTCTACGATGAGGTGAGGTCGAGGAAACAGACGGAGGATTTGGATACATCCGTCAGTGCCGCCCGTCAGACGACCACAGCCAGTGAGAGCCTGAAAATGGATATCTACGCCGCGCTGGCCCTGTTGAAACCCGATGAGCGGACGTGCATCACACTGCAACTCATCGACGGCTATCCCGTCGACCAGATTGCCAAGGTGACGGGTATCCCAGCGAATACGGTGAAGTCGCATCTGCACCGGGGAAAAGAGAAAATGGCGAACTACTTAAAACAAAACGGATATGACTGAAAAAGAAAACAAACTGATAGAGGATCTCTTCAAGCAGGCTGCCCAGCAGCAGATTGAAGACAACGGCTTCACGGAAAAAGTGATGGAGGCCATTGGCAATGGACAATGGGCCATAGGCAATGGACAATTGAAAATGGATAATGGACAATGGGCTATAGGCAATGGACAATGGACAATTGAAAATGGACAATTGAAGAAGGACAATGGAAAATTGTTGTCGATGTTATGGACGTGGTTCTGCATCGCCGTGAGCCTCGTGCTGTTCTTCGTGTTCAACGGATGGGAGATGCTGAAAGCCAGTCTGCACGTGCTTTATGCCAGCATCCTCACCAGTTTCGAGGTGTTCCTTACCACAGCTCCGACGGCTGAGTTTGATCTGAATCCTTGGATGATTCTTTTGGCTTTGGGGTTTGTATCAATCTACCTGCCTTATCGAACAGCCCGTAAGTTGTCCGCAATACTATAAACTCCGTGCGACGGTTTAACTGGTTGCACTGTTCCTGCTGTTCCTCAGGGAGGGTGGTGATGTAAGCCTCTGTCAGCACATCACCCTCTTTGAGGAACGGGTATCTTTCCGCCACCTTCCGTTTGATGGTCTTGGGCTTTCCCTCACCGTAGCCTTTCGGGGTGAGACGGTCTGAGGCGATGCCGTGTGCTATCAGGTAGTTCACTACACTCTCGGCACGACGCTGGGAGAGGCCTTCGTTGTAGGCGTCGGAGCCTTTGTAGTCGGTGTGGGCGGAGAGCTCGATGGTGATGTTTGGGTTCTCGTTCAACAGCTGTACCAGCTCGTCGAGGGCGGTGGCAGACTCTGGGCGCAACGTCGCCTTGTCGAAGTCGTAGAAGATGTTCTCGATGAGTACGGGGGCAGAGATGTTAGCCAGCGGGAACTGCAACACATATTCCTCCGACTTCGTCACAGGTTCCACGCGCAGTTGTTCCTGATGGTTGAGGAAGCCCTTACAGGTGGCGAGGAACACATAGTCTACGTTGGGCTTGATCTCCTGGGTGAAACTGCCGTCGCCCCGGACACTCAGTTTCGTGTTCGTGCCGTCGTTGCCGACTATATAGACCTGGGCCGCCGTCAGTTCGTAGCCGTCCTGTTCGTATACCCAACCCTTCACCGTCTGCACGATCTCGGGATTGAAGAAACTGTAGATATGGTCGTAGCCTCGGTTGTCGCCACGGTTCGAGCAGAAGTAGCCTTGGTTACGCTTCCCCTCGAAGGTCATGCCGAAGTCATCGCCCTGGGAGTTCAGGGGAAAACCGGGATGTTCTATCTTTAACGACAACTCAGACAACTTGGACAACTTTTTCTCCTCACCACTGGCGAGAGTCCCTCCGCCAGAGGCGGATAGAGTTGTTTTGGTTGTCTCTGTTGTCGTTAATAAATCTTTGTCGTTGGATTTTGCAATAAAGATATCCAGGCCTCCCATGCCGGGATGACCGTCGGAGGAGAAATAGAGGTCGCCGTTGGGACGGAAGGTGGGGAACATCTCGTCACCGGGTGTGTTGACGGGTGCGCCGAGGTTCTCGGAGGGCCCCACCTCGTTGCCTATGATCTTGCAGCGCCAGATGTCGAAGCCTCCCAGACCACCTGGCATGTCGCTGGTGAAATACAACCACTCTCCGTCAGGAGAGACGGCGGGATGGGCGAAACTGGAAAGGGTATCTTTCGAGATAACCAGATCCTTGGGCTTGCTCCAGGAGGCATCGCTGCGGCTCGACACGGCGATGGTGGCGTAGCGCGGGTAGTTGGGGTCGGTCTTGCAGATGGTCAGGTACATACTCTTTCCGTCGGGAGAGAAACAGCAGGCACCCTCGTCCATCTCGGAGTTCAGTTCCGAGTCGATGGTCTGGGGCTTGCCCCATTTGCCCTTGTCGTCTTTCTGCGAGAGGAAGATGTCGGCATTCTTCGAACCTGTGATGCCGCTGTACTCATCACCTTGCGCCTGGTTACGGGTGGAGGTGAAGTAGAGTTGGTTGTCCTCGTCGCCGCCGAGCATCGGGGAATACTCCGCACGGCGGGAGTTGAAGAGGTCCATCCGTTTGATGGTATAGTCCGAGCCGTCTTTCTTCCATTGTGCCGCCTGCTTCGCAGACTTCAGTCCTGTGAGAGCCAATTGCCTGTGTGGGTCTTCAAATGGCAGCGAATCTGCTGCCATTTGGAACTGTTTCTCGGCCTCACGGTAGTTGCCGTTGCGCATCTGCAGTTGTCCCAAGTAGAAATGTGTGAGCGAGTCGTCCTGTTTGTAGCGGATGGCATTCTGATAGGCGGAGATGGCTTTGGAGGTGAAGTGGATGCGACGGTAGCACTCTGCCATCTTCATCGCCCGCTGACCTTTCACGGCTCTGTCTTTGTTGGAGGTATGGGTATAGGCCTTCCGGTATTGTGCGGCGGCATCGAAGTATTCGCCGATGGCATAGAACTTGTCGCCCTTCTTCATCGCCTGGTCAGCCCCGCAGCTGACGAACAGCACGGCGCAGACGATGCTATATAATATGGTGAAAACCTTTCGCATACCTGTATATAACGAGAAAATAGTAGATTTATTGTTTTAGCAACGGACTACAGGACTTAAAGACTTTTTATCAGTCCTGTCAGTCGTGTAGTCCGTTGAAAAAAACATCTTACTTCTTTGGAGATTTGATTTTCTTGAGATCGGCATCGGAGAGGACGGTCACCCGACGGTTGCTCGGGTCGGTCATCACCTCGTGGACGATGTCGGTCACCTGTTGCTTCAATTCGTCGATGAACTGCTTGGCATCGTATTTCTGGTGCTCGATGTCACGCAGTTTTTTCTCCCAGATACCCGTCAGTTCACAGCTCTTCAGCAGTTCCTCGCGGATGAGGTCGATGAGCTCGATGCCTGTGGGGGTGGCGATGAGGCGTTTCTTGTCGCGTTTGATATAGTGGCGTTTGAAGAGGGTCTCGATGATGCCGGCACGCGATGACGGACGACCGATGCCGTTCTCTTTCATTGCCGCACGGAGGGTCTCATCCTCCACGAACTTTCCCGCCGTCTCCATCGCCCGCAGCAGGGAGGCCTCATTATAATAAGGTGGTGGAATGGTCCATTTCTCCGTGAGGGTGGGCTTATGGTCGCCCGATTCACCCTTGACGAAAGTGGGAAGAGTGCGCTCCTCGGCATTTGAGCCCCCTAAGTTAGGGGGTTGGGGGTCTGAACCTCCGTCAGACTCTCCCTCGTTCAGCCCCCTGTCGCCCCCTAACTTAGGGGGCATAACAACACGCCAGCCCGGGTCGAGGATCTCCTTACCGGTGACCTTGAACTCCACTTTATCCTCTTCACCAATGACCTCGCCGAGGATGGTTGTTGTGGAGAATTTGCAATCCGGCAGGAAGACTGCAATAAACCGACGTGCCACGAGGTCGAAGACTCTCTGTTCGGCATCGCTGAGGTTTTGTGGGATGACGCCTGTAGGGATGATGGCGTGGTGGTCTGTCACCTTCGAGGTGTCGAACACACGTTTGCTCTTTTTCAACGGTTTGCCGCCGATAGGCTTGATGAACTCGGCATAAGGTGCCACACCGCCGAACTTCGTCTGATAAAGTCCGTTCATCGTCTGCGGACATTTGGGGTAGATGTCGTCTGAGAGATACTGGGTGTCCACACGGGGATAGGTGGTGTATTTCTTCTCGTAGAGGCTCTGGATGAGGTTGAGCGTCATCTCTGCCGAATAACTGTACTTGCGGTTACAGTCTACCTGTAGTGAGGTGAGGTCATAGAGCTGTGGCGGCTGTTCCTTGCCTTCCTTCTTCTCCACCTTCGTCACGGTGAAAGGCTTGCCCTCGATGGTGGCAAAGGCCTTCTCGCCTTCTTCCTTCGAGGTGAACTTGCCCTTGGTGGCGGTGAAGGTCGTATCACGATACACCGTCGCCAGCACCCAGTAAGGCTCGGGCTTGAAGTTCTCAATCTCCTTCTGACGGTTTACGATGAGGGCGAGGGTAGGGGTCTGCACTCGTCCGATGGAGAGCACCTGACGGTTCTGCCCGTATTTCAGCGTATAGAGCCGCGTGGCGTTCATGCCTAAGAGCCAGTCGCCGATGGCACGGGAAAGTCCGGCGAGGTAGAGCGGCTGGTAGTCTGCCTGATCTTTTAGGTTCGCGAAGCCCTCACGGATGGCCTCGTCGGTCATCGACGAGATCCACAATCGCTTCACGGGACAGGTGGCCTGTGCCTTCTGCATCACCCACCGTTGGATGAGTTCTCCCTCCTGTCCGGCGTCACCGCAGTTCACGATGCCGTCGGCAGCCTGCATCAGCCGTTCGATGATGGCGAACTGTTTCTTGATGCCGTTGTCGTCGATGAGCTTGATGCCGAAGCGTGGTGGCACCATCGGCAACTGCGTCAGTGCCCAGGGTTTCCAGGCCTGGGTGTAGTCACCCGGTTCCTTCAGTGTACACAGGTGGCCGAAGGTCCATGTCACCTGGTATCCGTTACCTTCCATATACCCGTCGTGCGAGCTGTTTGCCCCGATAATACGGGCGATATCCCGCGCCACACTGGGTTTCTCTGCGATGCAGACTATCATACGTTTTTATTCTATTTATACCTCGTTATTGCGATAATTGCGTGCAAAATTACAAAAAAATCTCCATACCTCATTCTTATTTTACAATTATTTCGTACTTTTGGCTACGCCGAAGGTACTCCCGTTCGAAAATTCTCAAATAAATTTTGGTATTTTACTCACTTATTCGTACCTTTGCACGCTGAAATGACTAGATATTGTAATAATGTACGCGTAATAAGACGAGTGCTATTGACTTTGGCGCTCTTTCTGACACTGGCTCCGGTCCGTGCAAAGGTTCGTATCATGCTCATTTCCGACCCCCATGTGCTGGCCCCCGGCCTGATCATCAATAAGGGCAAGGCCTTGGATGATACCAACCGTCTCGACCGCAAACTCAATGATTACAGCAGTGCGATCTTTGACGAGGTCATTGCCACCGCCCTGAAGGAGAAACCGGACCTCTTCCTGATCTCCGGCGACCTGACGAAAGACGGAGAGTTACTGAGTCATCAGTATGTGGTTGAGAAACTGTATGAGCTGAAGGAGGCTGGCATCAAGGCTTTTGTCATTCCTGGGAATCACGATATGGGCACGAACAATGCCTACTATTATGACGAGGACCAGATATATGCGGCCGAGACGATTAACACGCGCCAGTTTGCTGAGATGTACAAGGACTTCGGCTATGGTGCTGATATGGAACAGGAACCCACCACGCTGACATGGTGCTGTGAACCGTCAGACGGTCTCGTGCTCATAGGCATCGATACAGGTTATGAAGGTTCTCCCCTGAATGGCGTCATCTCCCATACCACCTACGAATGGGTGCAACAACGGGCGAAGGCCGCCACGGCGGCTGGTAAGCAGGTGGTGGTGATGATGCACCATTCGCTCTTCCCTCATGTGACCAATGCCGAGAAAGTCAGTTCTACCTACGCAGTGAAGCTGGGCATGCCCAATGGCGACGGCAGCTACACCTATTATAGTTATAGCACTCTGCGTAACCATCTGGCTGATGCCGGTGTGGGGGTTGTCCTCACGGGTCATGTGCATGCCACTGATATCGCCAAGGATGGGAACAAAGACCTGACGCGCACCATCCACGATATCTGTACGGGCACCTGTGCGGCTTATCCCTGTCCCTATCGGCTGCTGACACTCAACGACGACGAGACCATGAGCATCCGGACACATTACATTACGGAGTTGCCAGGCGTCGAGGACTTCCAGGCGCTTGCCAGGGAACGTATGGTCTCGAGTCTGAAGAATCTTGCCTTCATGTATTTCTACAATGATGAGGTGGCTGATATTTTAGCGGAACTATTTGTGCTGCATGTGTGTGGTGATGAACCTGAGAATCCGCGTTCTCAAGAACTTCTGGATGCTTATGAGGAACATCTGCCTGAGTTGATGGAAAGCGTACTGATCAATCTGTTCCTCAGTTCACGCGGCGTGACCTTCGATGACATGAACGCGATGGTCTATGGTCTGTTGGAGGACAAGACCAACTATGGTGATCCGGAAAGGGAGAGTATGGCTGAAGACCTGAATACCACCATCCCTGTCAGAGAGGACGGTTGGACGGCCATCAGGGGTGTGAAGACAGGAGACAGGAGTCAGGAGTCAGGAGACAGGAGTCAGGAGTCAGGAGACAGGAGACAGGAGTCAGGAGACAGGAGACAGAAGTCAGGAGTCGGGAGTCAGGAGGGGTGGTTCACCCTTCAAGGGCAGCGCGTTGCAAAGCCTACGCGAAAGGGTGTCTATATCCACAACGGTAAATTGATACTTCATTAATTAACATAAACTAAATTATTAACATGAGAAAGAAAACCATTAAGATGAGGACACTGGCGGTGATGCTGGCAGTGTTCAGTAGTGTTGCCGCAATGGGGCAAAGCCAACAAAAGGAGTCAGGAGTCAGGAGTCAGGAGACTGATTGGCTGAAAGATTTCACGAGTCGTATCACGCTCAACGGCTATGCCCAGGGCGGATGGTCCTATCAGGACATCAACGGCAAAGGTACAAACTCCTACAACCTTAAACGTACACTTCTCTGGGCGAAGGCCCGCATCACTGACCGCTGGTCGTTTTTGTTCATGCACGATTTCTCCAGCTGCGTTCAGGAGTACTACACCGACTATCGCATCACTAAAGACAACTCGCTGACCGTCCGCTTCGGACAGTTCAAGCACTCCTACTCGATGGAGAACCCGTTGTCACCCACACAGCTCGAGCTCATTGACGTCTATTCCCAGGCCGTGCTCTATCTGGCTGGTGAAGGACCCGATCCCCTCAACGGCGTGAACTACGGCCGTGACATGGGTCTCGAACTCTATGGTGAATTGGCCAAGGGTGCCATCCGCTATAACCTCGCCCTGATGAGCGGTCAGGGTATCAACCGCAGGGATCTTAACAACCAAAAAGACTTTATCGCCAAACTCGAGGTGCGTCCGATGGACGGCCTGCGCATCGTGGCTTCGGGCTACCTCGGCACTGGCTGTGCCGTGAATACAGCGGCCTGGAACCCCGACATCAAGGTGGGCGACAACTACAAGCGCGACCGTTACTCGGTGGGTGCCGAATACAAGACGGCTCCTTACTCACCGGCGAAATACAAGGAGGCCCGTCCTGCCAGCATCCGTGCAGAGTGGCTGGGCGGTAAGGACGGCGAAGTGGGCAGCATGGGTGGCTATGTCACCACGGCCATCCCCGTCTATGACGCCCTCGACATCGTGGCCTCTGGCGAGACCTTCGACCGTAACACGAAGGTGGATGGCTGGGACCAGACGAACCTCACCATCGGTATCCAGTACTGGTTCTACAAGAAGTGCCGTGTGCAGCTGCAGTACACCCGTTGTCTCTGTGGCGAGAACATCAGCACCAAGGATTACAACTGGCTCCAGGCCCAGATGCAAGTCGCTTTCTAAAGAAATAGTCATAAAGAAATAAATAATGTATAAAAAGGAAACGAATAAGAATAAAAAGGAAACGAATGTGCATAATACGCATAATTTATCCCACTAATATGAATAATATTATTTAAATTCGTGAACAAAATTATGCACATTATTCAAATTTGTTTCAGTAAAAATTAATTTCATTTCGATAAAAAACAAATTCGTTTCAATAAAATAAGATAATATGATTATTAAGGTTTTATTAACGGTAATTTTTCTGGTCGTGATGGTAGGCGTGGGTGTGTACTCCCGCAAACAGGCCAGTAGTGTTGACGGTTTCGTATTGGGTGGTCGTGCAGTCGGTCCGTGGCTCACGGCGTTTGCCTTCGGAACCTCTTATTTCTCCGCCGTGGTCTTCGTGGGCTACGCCGGACAGTTCGGATGGAAGTATGGTATGTCGAGTGCCTGGATCGGTATTGGTAATGCCATCATCGGTTCCCTCCTGGCATGGATTATCTTAGGTCGTCGCACGAAGCTGATGACGCAGCATATCGAGTCTCGCACGATGCCCGACTTCTTCGGTACCCGTTTCTCGGATCAGGGCCTGCGTGTGGCGGCTTCGATCATCGCCTTCGTGTTCCTCATTCCCTATACCGCCGGTGTGTATAGCGGTATTTCGCGCCTCTTCGAGATGGGCTTCGATATTCCTTATGAGTACTGTGTGGTCATCATGTCGATCCTCACCGCCGTCTATGTGATCATCGGCGGCTACAAGGCCACGGCCATGAACGATTTCATCCAGGGCATCATCATGCTCTTCGGCATCATCGCCGTCATCGCCGCCGTGCTGGCTGCCCAGGGCGGACTCTCCGAGGCCGTGGGTAAGCTGAGCGCCATCCCCGGTGATGGTGGCGAGCAGGGCGTTTTCTCGTCGTGGTTCGGCCCCGACCCTTGGGGACTCCTGGGTGTGGTCATCCTCACCTCGCTTGGCACGATGGGCCTGCCGCAGATGGTGGGCAAGTTCTATAGCATCACCGACGAGAGTGCCATCCGCCGAGGCACCGTCATCAGCACCATCTTCGCCTTCATCGTGGCTGGTGGCTGCTATTTCCTGGGAGGCTTTGGCCGTCTCTACGACCCCGTCGTAGTCGATGGCAAGATAGCCTTCGACTCTATTGTGCCTGCCATGCTCAACACGTTGCCCGACGTGCTCATCGCCCTCGTGGTGCTATTGGTGTTGTCGGCATCGATGTCTACGCTGGCCTCGCTGGTGCTCACCTCGTCGAGCACCATGACCCTCGACCTCATCTATCGCGACAAGAAGTCGTTGCCGGGCGAGGTGGAAGAGGGCACCATCGACGACATCGTGGCCGAGAAGATTGAGCGCCGCAAGGTGGTGGTGATGCGCGTGCTCATCATGTTCTTCATCGCCATCTCGCTGCTCATCGCCCTCAACCCGCCCACGTTCATCGCCCAGCTGATGGGCATCTCGTGGGGCGCCCTGGCCGGAGCCTTCCTCGCTCCGTTCATGCTGGGCCTCTACTGGCGCGGCGTGACGACGGCCAGCGTCTGGGCATGCTTCATCTGGGGCGTCGGCTTCACCGTGGTCAACATGGTGGCTGGCAATCCCATCAACCCGATTAACTGCGGCGCCATCGCCATGGTGGGAGGTTTCCCCGTGGTGTGGCTCGTCAGTATGCTCACGCCGAAGATGCCGCGCGACATCGTGTCCCGCATGTTCGAGTGCTATGCTCCGGCTAAAAAGTAATGTAATTCAAGAGCCACAAGTTTTGGAGTTAAAGGAGTTAATGGAGTTAAAGGAGTTAAAGACAATGGCTATGCTAAAGACAAAGACTTTTCATGGAGAGTCATTTGTCTTTAACTCCTTTAACTCCATTAACTCCTTTAACTCCTAAAAAAACTCCTTTAACTCCTTTAACTCCTTTAACTCCTTTAACTCCTTTAACTCCTTTAACTCCTTTAACTCCTTCGTTTAACCTTTACTAAGCCCATGAAAAGAATTACTATCGTCAGTGTGTTGCTGGTGCTTTTCTGCATCAGCAGCGCTTCGGCGCGCGCTCGGAAGAAGCGCCCCGAACCCACACCACCGTCAACAGTGGAAATCATCACCATGGTCAACGACTACTGGCAGTCAACCCACAGCCCGAAGGTGCGCTCCTTCTGGGACGAAGCCGCCTACCACACCGGCAACATGGAGGCCTACCGTCTCTTGGGCAATGCCCGCTGGCTGGCGTATAGCGACGAGTGGGCCCGCCACAACAAGTGGATGGGCGCAAAGGAGAAAGACCCGTCGAAATGGAAGTACAAGAACTATGGCGAAGGCCCTGACTACGTGCTCTTCGGCGACTGGCAGATATGCTTCCAGACCTATCTCGACATGTACGAGATGAATCCCGACCCCTACAAGATTGCCCGCGCCATCGAGGTGATGGACTACGAGGTGCGCCAGCCGCAGAACGACTTCTGGTGGTGGGCCGACGCGCTCTACATGGTCATGCCCGTCTTTACTAAGATGTACAAGACCACGGGCGAGGTGAAGTACCTCGACAAACTTTATGAGAACTTCAAGTGGGCCGACAACCTGATGTACGACAAGGACGAGCAGCTCTATTACCGCGACGCCAAGTACATCTGGCCCAAGGTGAAGACCGCCTGCAACGATGGCAAGAGTTTCTGGGCACGTGGCGACGGCTGGGTGCTGGCCGGACTGGCCAAGGTGCTGGCCGACATGCCGCAGGACTATAAGAACCGTCCCTTCTTTGAGCAGCGTTTCCGCGAGCTGGCCGAGGGCGTGGCCCGCGTGCAGCGTCCCGGCGGCTACTGGAGCCGCTCGATGCTCTGCGAAGAGGATGCCCCGGGACCTGAGACCAGCGGCACAGCCTTCTTCACTTACGGTATGCTGTGGGGCGTGAACCACGGTTTGCTCGACCGCGACAGGTTTGTGCCCGTCATCGACAAGGCATGGAAATACCTCACCACCGTTGCCCTGCAGCAGGACGGCAGCGTAGGCTTCGTGCAGCCCATCGGCGAGAAGCCCGACCCCACGAAGACCGTTGATGCCCATTCGCAGGCCAACTTCGGCGTGGGTGCCTTCCTCTTGGCCGCCTGCGAGCATCTGCGCTTCGAGGACGCCAGCGTGAACGGCAGCCCTTCCGCCATCACCGTCGCCATCACCAACGAGAGCGACGAGTTCCGCCAGCAGGTGGTAGAGCTTGACGCCAGCGAGATAGGCGCCCGTCTCGGCATACAGGGCGGCCGCCAGTTCATCGTCTACGACCCCGCAGGTCTGGAGTTGCCCTACCAGCTGACCCACGACGAGAAAGTGCTGATAGACGCCGGCGTCAGCCCGCACGCCACGCTGACGCTGACACTGAAGAAAGGCACTCCGCAGGTGTTCAAGACCGTGTGCTACGGCCGCATCTATCCTGAGCGCAAGGACGACTATGCGTGGGAGAACGACCGCGGCGCCTACCGCGTCTACGGCCCGGCCCTGCAGAAGACTGGCGAGCGCAGCTACGGCACCGATGTGTGGTCGAAGAACACACCCGAGCTGGTGGTGGAGCGGCGCTACTGGGTGGAGGATGTGGTGATGATGCCTGCCGTGGAGCAGCTGCGCCGCGAGAACCGCCAGCGTGGCGACTCTCTCTATCGCCTGAACTCCTACCACCATGACCATGGACGTGGCATGGACCTCTATAAGGTGGGTGCCACGCTGGGCTGCGGCACACCGGCGCTGATGAGTGGCGGGCAACTTGTCTATCCCTACTGTTTCAAGACGTACCGCGTGCTCGACAACGGACCTCTGCGCACCACCGTCGAACTGGTCTACGGTACCACGGCGTTCGGCACCGACAGCATCACCGAGCACCGTGTCATCTCGCTCGACAAAGGCTCTAACTTCAATAAGGTGACGGTGTGGTACGAGGGCTTGACGCAGACGGCTTCGTTGGCCTCGGGCGTCGTCATCCATTCTGAAGACAAGGAGAGCGTGGTGCTGGGCAAGGACTACGTGGCGTATGCCGACCCCACCGACAATGTGAATTACAACAGCTGCCAGCTCTTTGTGGCTGCCCTCTTCCCCAATGGTCCTGTCACCACCAAGAAGCAGCTCTTCGAGCAGCCGCAGGGCGGCAACGAGGGTCATGCCCTCGGCATCGTCGACGGCTATCAGGGTCAGCCTTACACTTACTACTTCGGTTCAGCGTGGTCGCGCTACGATGTGCGTACGCCGGCCGAGTGGCAGGAGCGTATCGGCTGGACGCTGCGCTCGTTGCGCCAGCCCCTCACTGTCAACGTCGAATAGTGCTCAACGCTCAATGCACAACATTCAACTCTCGATGTTCTTTAAGAGAGAAAAACTAAAGGTTCGAAAC